>Ga0181344_1000931_pt1 | contig 11197 bp, 1 predicted proteins | sample Su13VDMLBDD_FD_130098 | JGI IMG/M metagenome (GOLD analysis project Ga0181344, IMG submission 130098) | Freshwater viral communities from Lake Michigan, USA - Su13.VD.MLB.D.D | ecosystem: Environmental > Aquatic > Freshwater > Lake | place: USA: Michigan | collected 2013-07-15
ATGGCACTCAAACTGACAGCCAACGCAAACACTCTGGACGATGCAACAATCCTACCGGTTTCCATGGGCACGGCTTAAAAAGGGCGAGGGGTTTTTTATCCCTTGCCTAGCCACCTCGAAAGTACAGAAGGCAGGGCTGAATGCAGCCCTACCCCTTCGCATCTTCGACGCCAAAGCCTACCCCGCCATCAAAGATGGCCTTATGGGCGTGTGGTTCTTTCGGTAGCCGCGTAGAAGTCACGCGCCTCTTTGTTCTGCGCAGCTTTGAGTTGCTCGATACGTTGGTCTTTCTGCGCAGTTGTTAGGCGGCGGTCGTCCCTGATAGCACGTTCTTGGCCAAACATGTCCCCCATGCGCTGCTTGAAGGAGCCTGCGCTGCTGGCCATTTCGAGCATACCCATGTAGTTCTGGCGCATTGCCTCCGCTTCTGCGGTGCGCCCAGAAGTTGCCAGCTTCTTGTACGTGTTGGCAACTTGGTTGATCTCTTCCATGCGATCGTAAGCGCGTTCGATGAGAAACCTGCCGTCCGCTGTTTGAAACAAGCCACCAATGAAAGGGGTCTTGGATGCGCCCGCCGTGGCTTTTTCCAAGCCTTGCTCGGCCAGCAACGGATCAAACACATGCAGCAAAGAAACGCCAAGCGAGCTGGTGTAGCCGCGCACAAAATGCTCAAGCATCAAAGGAGACACACCAACAGACCCGGTCAAACCGCCAAGGAGCTTGAGCACTTCCGGCGTGTTTTCGCGGTAGCGGTCAGCAGCCTTCAGACCTTTTTCGCGCTCGGACTCAATAGGCCCGAACGGTGTCGAGCCGTAGGCGGCTTCCAGAACAGGTTTGGTGCCGAGCGGTAAAACGCCGGGCGTTGACTGCCAGAGCAGCATGCCGATACCCTTGATGGCTTCCTTGGCTTTGGCGTCACCCATGGCGACGTTGACGATTGCTTCAGGCAACGCTTTGAACAAGATACCCACTTCATACGGAATTGGTATCTTGAGCGCGTCTTTGACGCCGGGGATGTGCACAAAGAAGTTGCCGTAGCGCTCCTCGGGAGTTGCCTTCATGTACTCCTCATCGTCCTGCATCATCATGGCGTAGGCCAATGTGCCAACCATAAGCATGGAGCCACGCGCAATAATCTTGCGCTGAATTTCCAGACGGTCAGAGAAAGGCATCTTGCCACGGAAGGAACGGTACAGCACGTCCAGACCTTGAATCTGCGCGTTGAAGAACGGCACCATGATGCTCAGGTACTGCATGCTTGGCGACAAACCGCGACGGCTAAAGTTCTGCACCTCCAGCGCCCGGAACTCCGCTTGCCGTGTAGTGAAGCCCTTCTTAAGCGAGTCTTGGTAAACAATCGCACGCGTGGCGGCGTCAGACTGAAGCGCCATGGTGTCCATGAGGCCAAGCAGTTTGTCCCACTTGCCCTTACCTGTGCTGATGTCCTCAAGGAACTTCTGCATGTCACGCTCGTCGCCTGTGTAGACGTTGCTGCTGACAACAAGCCCGCGCATGAGCGCTTCTTGGGAAGGGCTGCGACCACCGCGCATCTTGGCCATTTCCTTGAGTGCGTTGAGTACAGGCGTGCCGTCAACACCGCCGACAATAGCTGCGTTGACCGGGTCGCGGATAAGCTGGCGGATGACGTATGCCGGGCCGCGAGTAACAAACTTACGCAGGATGTTGGCGGGGACTCCGAGCATCTTGACCAACATTGGGAGCGCTGTCTTAATACCTTCCATGCCTTGCACAACAAGATTTGCCGGAACGCCAAATGTGTCGGTGTCGATCACTGCAAAGTAATCTTCGCCGCCCACCTTAAAGCGAACAGTAGATGTTCCGGCAGGACCCGGGCCTCGACCAAACTTGCTGGCAAACCCGGCTTTGAACAGTGCATCCGATGTTGCGTGCGTGCCTTTGTTGCGCAGACCTGCGCGTGTCAGCATGAACGTGTTCTGCGCGGCGCTGGTCAGCAGCGGCATGATGCTTCGGCTGTCGCCCAACAATTGCTTGAGGTCGGGGTTGTCAGCAAGACTGCCAATACGGATGGTTTTCTCTTCGCCCGTAAACAGAACAACAGCGCCGTTCTCAACACGGTAGAACGGAACGTACGGAACTTTCTTAAGACGGTCAGCCTCGTGTTTGGACATAAACCCTGTCTGCACCAAGAAGTCCAGCAACCCGTTGTTGTACTGCTGGTATTCCGCAATAGCCGCGTCCACCGCAGCTTTGGCAGCCGGGTTTGCCGCCAGCTTGGCTTTGTACATTTCGTACTCGGCTTTTGCCCCAGCAGGGTTTTCTGAATTCAGGCGCTCCCAACCGTTGGTCATGCTGCTGGCACGATTGCCTGCCATGATGACAGTGGTCGCAATTTCCGCGCTGTCCCCAAGCCCGGCTTTGGCGGCTGTGTCGATGTGCTCGGCAACGCGCACAAGGTTTGAGCCCGTCTGCGATTGGTAGCGCTCTTCAACGCTGGTGCCAATTTTTTCAGAAACAATCTTAACAGGGCCAGACGTAATGAACTGGCCAGCAGCTTGGCTGGTTGCGTCTGCCAAACGCATGAAGTACTGTGCGGTCTCTGCTTCAAGAGACGACAACACCCCGGCATTTTGTGCGCGGACAAGTCCTTCATCCGCAGCACCCAGTCGATCAACAAGCTGCACGCGCCCGCCCAAACCGAACAAGTTGCCGCGCAATGTGTCCCACGAGCCTGCTTTCTGCCCAACAATTGAAGACGCGGGTGTGTTTTTGCTGCGGAACACGGGGCCGCCCGTATAACGGCCGCCGGGTCCGGCTGTGCCGCCGGTAGTGACGTAACGGTTTGCGTTGGCAATGATCTGGCGGACGTAATCATCCGAAACGGTCTGCCCACTCAGACGTTTGAGCGCGTTCTTGATGAACGCCACAACACGCGCCACCACACCCTTAGCAGCAGGCGTCGTTGGACTTTCAGCCATGTCGGCCAGCACTTCTTCAACGGCTGTCATGACCGGCATGTTGGGGCTTGCCGCTATCTTTGCGTCAGCCAACTCCCGCACGTTCTTGTTGCCTTTGTACAGCATCTCCATGATGCGGGGAAAGTCTTGACCCATGATGCTGCGCAAGCCAAAGTGACCGGAGATTTCGTGCGCCAGCGTGGCAATCACGTCTTCACCTGTGTGCAAACGATCAGCAACAAGGTATGTTGTGTTCGTTACCGGATCGTACACGCCGGGGAAAGTGTCTTGCACACCGTCTTCAATTGCTTGCTGCTTGATGTTGTCGGGCAGGGAGTCAAACTCTTCGGCAAGAACAATGTTTGGAACATTCTTCCACTCGCCTGTGATGCGCTCGACAAGGCGGCGCACAGCAGAGACCTGCATACCGGGACCGCTGGTTGTGGCGGTGCGGAAAACCACACGCCCAGTAGTGCGCTGTATTTTGCTTTTCTCAGGAGCAACGAGATCGGTTTCCAACGGAACGCTGGTAGAGTCAAAAGCAGCGTCCAGCTCTGCGTCAATTGCCGCTTGTTTGGTGGAACTGCGCTCACGCTTTACAAACTGCGCCTCGCGCATCTCTTTCGAAATGTTGTACGCGTCAACGGCACGGTTGCGGTTGTTCTCCGCAATAGCCAACCCGTCTTCAGCCAACTTGACCATGGCCGGGTCTTTGGCTTCTTTTGCAAACTCCAAGTCTTTCTCAGCTTTTGTAAGCGTGATGTCTGCTTGCCGCAGAGTTTCGCGTGTAGCAATAACTTCCAGTGTTGGCCCGCTGCCAATCAGGCGCACGCCTTCTTCAAACGCTGCATCTACTTGGTCTTGCGTCATGCCTTTGGTGGCAGCGTCGAGTTTTGCCTTGGCTGTCTTGCTGTCAGGGTTGCCCTCCAGCTGCACGGTGTAGTGCGCAATTGCAATACTGTTCGCTGCTTCTTGCGACAGACCTGAAGCACGCAGCTTCTGCATGCCGCCCTGAATCAGCTTCTTGCTGCCGCTGATGTTGCGCACCATAGGGCCGACTCTGCGCTCTGGTAAACGCATGCCTTCGGCTGGTTTCTGGCCTTGTGCCTCCGCTTCCAGTTCTTTGACGCGCTGGCGAGCTGTTTCGATTTGCGCTGTTGTGGCGCGACCACCTTGTTCCAAATCTTCAAGGCGTTCTCTTGCGGCAGTAAGCGCGTCTTGCGTAGCGCTGACGTCCCCTTCGTAGATCGTTGTTGCTGTTGGCGGCACCATGCTGAAGATGGTGTCCAGCTCGTTGTTGAGCGCGGTGATGCTCTCTTTGGCGGCGTTGATTTCAGCAGCAGTTGAACGTGGGTTTGACTCCAACTTTGTCAGGTTGTTCTCGGCTGTGGAGATGCGCTTCTTAATGTCCGCTTGCACGGCAGCAGGAATCTTGCCCGCAGTGTCGCGGGTAACGCGGGTGCCCTCCAGCCCCATGCCTTCCTTGGCGCGTTGAAGCGCTGCGCGTGCTTCGGCAGCAGTATCCAGCGCCTTGTTGCGCTCTTGCCGTTCTTTGTCTTTGGCCAGTTGCTGGGCACCGACAATACGCTTTTGTTCGGCTTCGGTAGCATCAACCTTTGCCTGCAAGGCGTTGCGTTCTTTTTCAACTGCGGAAACAGCCTGCTGTACTTGAGGCAACTGTGAACCGTACTCAGCCAGTGCGCTTGTCAACGCACGTTGTTGCAACTGCAAGTTATACCCCACCCCCTGCAACAGTTGAAGCTGCGCCCGACGGGCTACAAGATACGTTTCTTTTGTATCACGCAAATCGTCTTGAGCTTTGTTAAACTGGAACCGTGCCGTTTCGTAAACGCTCGTCAATCCAGCCAGTTTCCCCGGACTCTTCTTGCCGTCTTTTTCCAACCGCTTAAGTGCGGCTTGCAACTTTTTAAACGCGTTGTCCACCAGCAGCTGCATGTACGGAACTTCCGTAGCTGCTTTTTGCACCTTTGAGTTTGTGGTCTCGATGAGCGTGTTCAGCTCTTTCAAGTTCGTAGGCAGCAGCGGTGCGGCCGTAACTTCGTCAACGGGCAGTGGGGACGCTGGCGCTTTTGCGAGCGTTGCCGGGCGCACCACTTCTTCGATCTGCCGTACCTCGTCTGCGGCAGCTTGCTCAACCGCTTCGGGGTAAATCTGCGCCAGTTTTTCATCAACAGTTTTTTTCTGTTCGGTCAGTGCAGCAATCTGGGTTTGGACTTTAGCCGCATCTTGTTTGGCCGCAGATACTTTTGGCTCGGCACGGTCCAGCAATGTCTGAGCAGCACGTAAAAGCGCCACTACAGACTTTGTCTGCTGCACTGTTGGGGTCTTTGTGGTCGAGTCTTTCTTAATGTCCCAGCTTGCAGCATCCTTAGGCGTAAAGATTTTGTTGCCTTTAGGCGTGACAAACCCCTCACCTTTACCGGCTTGGATTCGTTCCGCAGCTCTCTGCCCCGGCGCTGCCCCAATACGCACATCTTCTTGCGCTTCGTACTTGCGCTGGCGCTCGCTCAGTGCTTTGTACGCAGCTTCTGTGCGCTCCATGTTTTCAATGGCATTATCCAGAGCGGTCTGAACGCGGGCCTTGGCATCGGCTTGGTCTTCTGTGTTGGATGCCAACACCTCAAAATAAAGCACTTTTGCAAGTTTAGCGTCGCTTGCAATACGGCGTTTGTCCCACTCCGCTTGATCTTGTGTACTACCAGCACGGGCTTCGTACGCGTCCTCAAACGCATCTACTTCATTGCGCAACTGCTGCGCAACTTCCCGGAAGTACTGTGCTTCTGTACCTGTGCGGCGCAGCGCTTCTTTAAGCGTTTCCACGTTGGTGCGAGCTTCGACCATGTCGGTGCGGGCTTGTGTCATGCGCTCTTCTGGCACTGCGGAACGCAGGCTTACGGGCATGCCCGGCAACACACGCTGCGGAGCGCGTTTTTCTCTGGGGGCTGGGCCTTGGAAGCTGAGTTTGTCTTGCAACGCATCCCGGGCAGCTTCCAGTTGCTTCTTAATATTTCCACCCGCAGTCGTAACGGTCAGGTTCTCCAGCTGGCGGTTGATGGTGTCCAGCTCACGCTGCATCTCGGCACGTTCAGCTGCGTCGCCAACGTATCCGGTTTCTTGTTCTGTACGACGTGCTTCGTTGTACGCATCCTGCATGAGTGTTTCTTGCGGGGCCATTTTCTGGCGCATGCGTGTGAGGCGGTCAATCTCGTTGTCGTATTGCGTGATGAGCGCTGGGCCTTCTTTGGCGTACTTGTCCAGAAGCGCTTGCTCCTTGGCGGTACGGCCAACCTGACCTTCACGGCTGCGGGCATCCACAACTTCTTGGCGCAAACGACGCAGCTCGGCAAGCCGCGTATCCAACCCAGCCAGTTGTTGGGGCGTAGCACCCATGCCAATAAGAGCTTCTTGCGAAGTCGTTGCGGCTTCTTCGGCAGCCGTAGGCTGCTGCACGCGTTCGGCTTTTGCGTTATACGCAGCTCGCAAGTTTTTCTGTTCTTGCACCAGTGCATCGCGCTGTGCTGTAACCGACTTGAGCGCGTCAAAAGCAGGGCCTGCTTTGGGAGTACCGGCCTTCTTGATATAGGCGTTTAGGGTGTTGATGTCGAATTGGTTCTGCTGGATACGTGCCAGCGTGTCTGCCGCAACCTCAATTGGAAGCGCCTGTACACGGGTAGCACCCTCTTCGCGGGCCTGCGGGTTTGTTGTGAAGTCTGTGCTGAACCGACGAACAATACCCGACAGCTGGTCTTCCAACACCGGCAAAGCCGATTTGATGTCGCCTAGTGCCCGCTGTGACAGCGGCGCATTTGAGCCCTTTGCTGTGTAGCTTTTCTCAATCGCATCCAGTTCTTTATTGATCGAGTCAATCTTTGTCTGGTCTGCGTTTGCAGTAGCCGATGCCAGTTGAGCGTTCAGCTCCCGCACGCGAGCCGACGCAGCGTACATGGTCGGTACTACCACGCGCTGGAGGTTCTTGCCTTCAATGTAGCCGGACAACAGTGCGGACAATTCCCGTTCTTTTTGCTGCGCGGATGCAATGCTGGAGTGCAGGCTTTGCGGGCCACTTCCTTCCAGCTGCTGGTCAACAAAAGCGCTCAACTCGTTACCTGTCATGCCTGCCATTCGGCCAAGGCTGCGAATCTCTTCTGTCAGTTTTGCAAGGCGCGGCTCCAACACCGTAATACGGTTGTTGCGGGTCTCCGCCAACTGGCTTTGAACACCTGCCAACTGCGCGGTTGAAAGAGAACCTTCAGCAGGAATGGCAACAATCGTCATGCCCGTAACCTGCCCCAGCGCATACGAGTTGTCCGCGTTGCGTGTAATGTTCACGCGCAGCATGTCGTCCACCAGCAGATCAAGTTCTTGCTTGAGCTGGTTACGCTCCGCGCGGTTCATGGCCGGGGCATTGGCTGCTTGCAGCTTGAAGTCAATCTCAGTTACAACCGCACGCTCAAGTTGCTTGCGGCGTTCTGCCACAACTTGTGGGCTGGCTTCGCCGCGCTTTTCCAACTCAAAGTACAGCTGGTCAAACGCATCGGCGGTATTCTCGCCCAACTCAACCATGCGACTGCGTGTCGTTGGCTTTTGTTTTTCCAATTCGCCTTCTGCGGTAGGCTCGGCCATCAACTGGGCAAACATGTTGCCCTGCATGCTACCGGCCTCGATGTCAGCAATCTGCTGCTCTAAGTTGGCAATCTGGTCTTTGTTCTTGCGCGGGTTTTTGCGAAGCTCTTCAATCTGCTTGCGCAACGGTTCGGTCTGACCGCCAACTTTTTCTTGCGACTTGGCCGCTTGCGTTTTCAGCGTTGTAGCGATGGGGGTAGATGGCGCGTCTTGGTCGCCGCCAAAATAAGAAAGAATCTTGTCCAGAAAGTCGCTTGTGCGGCGGTCGGTTACATCCACCCAGTCTTCGATGTCTGGGTTAAATGGAACAGCTCGTTGTGTTTGTTTTTCTCGGGCTGCACGCGCTTCTTCGGCTTCTGCGATCTGCGCTTTAAGCCCCGCCATTTCGGTTTCGGTTTCACGCAGCTTTTGCAGCAGGCTACCTTCTCGTGCAGAAGGGCCAAACTTGGTGTCGCTTTGTGCGCCTTCCAGTTTGAGTTCCAAGTCACCGATACGACGTTGCAACTCTTTCGCACGGTTATCACGCGCAATTTGGTCTATGGGCAACCCACGCAACTGGCGCATCTCGTTTTGCAGGCGCTCAATTTCTTGTTCACTGCCGTAGAGGTCTTGCAGCTTTGCCGCTTCTTCGCGCAATTGCAACAGCTTCTGGTAGTTGGCGTAGTCTCTGCGAACTTCTTCAAGTTTCAACTGCTGTCTTACCCAAGCAGCGCTACCCTCTTCATTGACAGGGCGCTGGCGGATTCGTTCAAGCGCGGCCTTTTCTTCCTCCACCCGTTGACGTGCGGCTTCAGCCTTCTCACGGCCCTGTGCAATTTCTTCGGCAAACTTGGCGTCACGTTCTTCTTTGAGGTCAGCGCTTGCAAACAGATCGGGCTGTTCTTCTAAAGACTGTACTTGCGGCAGAAGTCTAGCCGCTGTCTCCATGTCGCCTTCATCCCGTGCCTTTTGCAATTTCTTTTGCAGGGCGGCAGCATCTGAAGCCTTGGGTTGCTTGGCAATATATGGCGCAAACTTTTCCAGCTCGGCCTTGGCTTGTTCCAGACGTTGAAACTCGGCGCTGGCACGCGCAGCGGTTGCTGTGTCGGTTGACTTCGCAAAAGCTGTCTGCGCTCTGAGTTGAAGCGCTTCAATACGGCGGCGGCCTTCGTCAAACTCCTCTTGCGAAGGAATAAGCGACTGCATGCGCTGCTCAATGTCATTGCGCTGGTTGAGTATCGCCTGTTGCTGCTGCGGAGTGGTAGCTTTCTTGGACTGCGCATCAAGATCGGCAAGCTGCGTATCAAAAGCAGACAGCTGCCCGGCAGGCGACATGTCCGTGATCGTGGGCATGCCACCAAACAAATCCTGTTGAGCGCCGGGAGTCTTCATGACTTCCGCTTTCTGCGCCTCGAATGCCTGCTTTTCCTCGCGTTCTTTGATGAGGGGCTGCGCCTTCAGGAACTCCTGCACAGTTGAGGTGTATTCTTCTGTCTTTTGCAGCTCGGCCAGCTCTCGCCCAGCTTGGCGCTGTGCCTCTTTACCGGCCAGATCGTTGGCGTCAACCTTGGTCTTGGCTATCTTGCGCAGCTCTGTGACTTTGTTTTGCAGGTCGGTATAGCGCTGAGTGATCTCACCCAGATACTCGGGCGTTTGCATATACTGCTCACGCGCAACTCGTTGCTGCTCTGCTTGCTTAACCGCTTCGGCTTGCGCTTTGGCTTCCTCAACACGGCGGCGATCTTCCACAACATCCCGGGCTGCTGAACGGTCGGCAAAACGGCCAACGCCGCCAATAGGGGCCAGCAAGCCAACTGAGTACGCGGTTTCCCCGTACTCTTTGAGGGCGTCTGCGTCGGTGAGCGACAACCCTGCCTGCGCCCGCTCCAGCATCTGCTGCGTAATTTCTGTTGGGATTTCGGCAGCGCCGCCAACAACCGTGCCTTTGGCAATAACCGACGTGAGGCTTTCCTTGGCCAGTTTCTCAGCACTTTCTTGAGCGCCGCGAGCAAGCAACTGCTCTACTTTAGGGCCGAGCACCTTACCAATAACAGTGCGCCCCAGTGGGATAAAGGTGGCAGCAACATCCAAAGCCCCTTGTATTGGCGCTGCGGCAGCGGCCGAACCGACGTCGATGTTGACTGGTTTACCGGCCTGCTGCTGTTCCGCTGCTTGACGCTCGACGTTGCTGCCAAACATTTGCAAAGCACCGGGAACAAACGCGCCCAAGCCGCCACCAATAAGGGTACCAATACCGGGGGCAATCGCTGTACCCGCCATCGCACCGAGCTTAGCTGTACCGAGAGTTGCTGCAATGTTGGGGGCCTGCTCGGCAATAGCCGTGGGGACTTGGCGCAGGGTTTCGCCAGCAGCGGAAAGAAAACCGTCTTTTGCGTATGCCTGCTTTACACGCTCAAGGCTGGTGGCTTCACCGTACTTGGCTGCGCGTTCTTGACCGCGTTTGAGGCCTGCAAGTGCCGCTTCTTCAGCGGAGCCTGTGGCAGCGCCAGCGCCCGTTTGCATGGAGGACAGTAGGCTCTCAAGACCGCTTGAGAACGCACCACCTACGGTAGCGCGTTTGCTGCCAAGACCAACCTTGGCGTAGAAGTCGTCTAAAGGGACGTCCGAATAGAACTTGGCATGCAGCGCGTCCGCCAGTTGCTTGTCACTCAGATCGCTGTATTGAGGAAATTGCTGGCGTACGTCGCTGATGTTCATTTGTTACCTTAGGCCGAGCGGATCGGCAGAAGACGCGCCCCCGCCCCCGGGAACGACACCTGCGTATTTTGCCAGAGCTGGGTTACTTTGCAAGGCTTTGGCCCATTCTGTTTGATACAGACGCTGGCGAGTTGGTTCATCTGCATACGGATTGGCCTTGATGATGTTGTCCATGATGTTCTTGCGGGTCTGTTCAACCATTGCCCCGCCACGAAGTTCGGCCAGATAGTCCTTCTGGTCCCGTGAGCGGATGTTGGCCGCTTCGATCGTTGCGCCTGCGGCGGTCTCCTGCCCCATGAGCGTGGTGATACCAGCAAACATGTTCTTGGCGTCGTCGCGCTTGTACCCCAACTTCTTGTGGGCACCGTCCAAGAACAACTTCTCGGCTTCCAACTCGTACTGTTTGGCTTGGTTCTTCAACTGACGGCGTTCACGAGAAGTCAAATCGTCGCGGTTCACGCGCAGCTCTTCCAACCGGTCCTTGGCATCCATGAGACGTTCTTGCGCGGCATTGAGCTTGTCAAGACCGGCAGAATAACGCTCCGTGCCCACGCTAACGCCCTTGCCAAGCGCTACCCCAATACCACCCGGAGTTGACATCATGGCTGCGCCTGCCTGCAAAAGGGCAAGACCTAAGTTCTGATCCTTTCGACCTTCGAGATTTTTACCCTGTTCAGCCAACCGCGCTTCGCGGCCCTTGAACACATCACCGCGTTTGGCCTCTTCGGCTTCAAACTCTTCGAGCCCAGACTTACCAAGGTTTTTCAAAGCGTTGGCAATGTTGGTTTCTTTGGTGTCAAGGGCGTCGTATTCGGCAGCCGAAGGGTTCAGTTTTTTGTACAGCGCCTCAAGGCTGCCAGAACCTTTGGAAGTGCCACCGGCTGTTGCAGTGTCACTTCCTGCACCTGTGCCTGCGCCGG
>Ga0181344_1000935_pt1 | contig 11173 bp, 11 predicted proteins | sample Su13VDMLBDD_FD_130098 | JGI IMG/M metagenome (GOLD analysis project Ga0181344, IMG submission 130098) | Freshwater viral communities from Lake Michigan, USA - Su13.VD.MLB.D.D | ecosystem: Environmental > Aquatic > Freshwater > Lake | place: USA: Michigan | collected 2013-07-15
ACTTGAACAACATACTGCAGCCATTTTGACACCAGTTTCTTCTTCGTTAGTTGTAGCATTAGCAGTATTAACATCGATAAAATCTAATGGTTGTATTGTTTTAAAATATAAGTTTAATGCTATATCATTTACAGCTAAAATAGCATCTAAAGCATCTATAATTTCTATTTGGTATGGTCTAATAACGATATTATCAAATAATCTAGTTGCAGTTTCAATTTCATCTGCATTATTACTTAAACCACCTCCTGTATCTCTAATTCCTAACAACATAGGTGAAGTAACTCTATGTCCTACAATTAACTTTTCAAAACATTCAGTAGATAAATACTCATAGTGTGCAGGTGCATCGTTTAAAGGAATATCATCTACAGTAGTTTTATTCTCTAATGAAGCATTAAAAGATACAATTACTTTATCTCCTTTAGCACCTGTTAATTTACGCTTAACATCATTTGCAATTTCTTGCCTTTTTTCTTCTGGTGGTATATTGTTATTGAAGTTAATTACTTTAGTACCACTAAAACCATTCATTACATCGTTAATCAAATAATCTGCAATTTCTTCTTCTAGTTTAGCGTATGGTAAAGCACCTGAATAATCTATTGGAGTGTAATAATGATAACCTGATACATAAGGTTTAATAACATAAATTTCTACTTCATTCCCATTACCAAAACCAAAAGCAGGAATACGCTTTAAAACATCTCCATTTCTATATTTACTCCAATCGTGGTGATAGTACCAAGCTTCAATCTCACCTTTATCATTACACTTTTCAGCCCTTAAAGTATTCATAGGAAAATGTTCTACTTTAGTTACTTTACCTTTATTGTAAATAACCTGCATAGAAGCCATTCCTAATAACTTTCTTTCTAAAGCTACTTTCTTTAAGCAATCTCCTTTTATAATAGACATCATTTGTGCGTACTGATCTGGCTTTCTATTTGAATCAGTTGCTGCAATACCTTTACCATATATCATATTGGTTACACCAGTAATAATAGCGTGGTTAGTATTAGAATAAAGATACCTGTCAATTAAATACTGAAAGTAATTGTTATCAGTACCGTATTGTACAAAATCTTTATTTTTGCTTTCTTCTATTATAGGAGATGTATAAGCACTTAAATTTAAAATGTGTATGTTATTCATAAATTATAAATTCGTTATCTGTAGTATGCTCTACATAAGCATCTTTATTTATAGTATAATCTGCTATAGTTTGGTTAGTGCAAAAAGCTAAACCTGTATAAACTACATTAGAATTATTTTTAACTTTTATAGTATAGTATTTATTTTCTAAAACATCTAAAGCTACACTAGTTTGAATATAGTATTTAGAAGCAGTAAATGTGCAATTAACTTGTGTTTCTACACTAGTTTCTTCATCAATTAAAACTATAGAAGTAGCAGTAGTACCATTTACAATAAATCGTAATGTTTGTACTCCTACTTGTTCTTTTAGTATTATCATTGTTTTATTTTAAAAATTAAAAAACTACAAATTTGTTATAACTAAAAAAGGGTAGCAAAAAGCCACCCTTTAAAAGTAATATAATTAAATATTAAGATCCAACAACAACAGTAAACCCTGCACCTACCAAAGTATCTCCGATAAAGTTAGCTGGTACTGGTTCCATACCTGTAAGAGTCAAAGTGTAACCACTCAAATCTCCCATAGCACCACCTGTTACAATAGTCCCACCAGTTACATCCATTCCGTGTTTTAATCCTGCATAAAAGAAATTACCATTGTTATCTTCTACTACAACTTGAGGACGACCATAAGCCATTAATTTAAGTTGTTTGTTATCTACAATAGATAATTTTTTGAAAGTTAATTCTAATACTTGCTCGAAAAATGTAGTACCATTTTCTCTTGAGCTGTTTACATTTTGTGTAAATGTAGAAACACCTTTTAAATCGTATTTATAAGCTGTAGGAGTACCAGCAACTGCATCTATTACATCTGTATTAGTTACATCATAAGTGTACCCTGTAGCATCACCATAATTTACGAAATAAACAGCTTTCAATCCACCTACTGAATCCTTACAAGGTTCAATTCTACCTAATGAAATATCACAAGCCATAATTTATATATTTATTTTAAGTTATTAATAAAAAAAAAGGATGGTGTTTATTCCACCACCCTTTTAAGTTTAATCTTACTAATTATTAGTTAGCAGAGTTAGTGATTCCGTAAGTTACAATATCTTGTACATTTCCGTATTGTACACCAGCAGTAAATCTAGCTACTACTCTTACATTTTCAGATCCATCAAGATCAGCCATATCAATTAACTTAACAGTGTTCAAGTCGTTTAATAAACCTGTACCGAAATATAAGTTAGATTTTTCAGCAGCAATAGCAGTGTTAGCAGCCATACCATTACAAACGAATATTTTAACTCCATCAAAAGAAAGAGATCCGTTATTCCACCATTGAGTACCCATAGTGTTAGTACCATTAGCACCTAAACCTGAAGCACCAAAACCACCTAATGCTCTTACATAAGCTTTAGCAATATTTTGAGATACATAAATATGTAAATCTTCTTTTCCGTAAAGTGCAGCTGGTAAAGCATCAACGATTTTTCCTAATTCAGCGATAACATTTGCAGCAGTAACTGTAGTTCCAGCAACTTCTTGAGCAGTAGGTAAAGCAGCATCTAAAGCTAACAAAGTAGCAAATCCGTTGAATTCACCTGCATTAGCAGTAACACCTTTCCAGATGTTTTGTTCTGTTTTTTCAGCAACTTTAGCTGCGACGTGTGATAAGATATAATCAGCAAATGATGGAGGTAAAGAGTCAAATGCAGAGTATCCCATTTGTACTGCTTCCCAATCAGATTTGAAATCGCTTTTGCAAAGTTGTAGATTTACTTGAAATTCCTCTGGTTGAAGAATTCTTTCAGTTAAAGTTACAGTAGAAGTAGCATCAAAATCACAAGTTGCGTTTTTAACGATTGCATCAGTAGCAAGTTTTTTAATTACTTCTTTGTATTTTACATTTGGTTTTACTTCAATACCACCGTTTTCGATAGTAGAAGCTGATAATAAAGCAGCAGAAATATATTTCCCTGCAAATTCACCAGCATAAGTAGTTGTAATTGATGTTGTAGTAGCCATCTTTTTTTAGTGTTTAATTTTAGTTATTATTTAATTTTTGAAATTTTACTTAACACAGTATCAAAAGTATTTTTAGTTCTTGATTGTGAGTATAAGTTTAATTTAACCTCAGCAGTTGCTTCTGGGTTGTGAGTTAAAGGTTGTGCAGATAATTCTACTACCTCTTCTTCTTTTACTTCTGTTAAAGAAGCTAATTCAGTTTTTAAAGCTTCAATTTCTGCTTTTAAAGCATCTACATCTTCTTTTGAAAAGTGAGATTCTTTAATTGTAGATTCGATAACTTTTTTAGGTGTAGCAGTTTCAGACATTTCTTGTTCAACTTCTACTTCTACTTCAGGTGCTTCAACTTCAGCTTCAGGCATTTCTGCTTCTTTAACCTCAGCGATAATACCCTCTTCAACAACGATAAGCATCATACCATCTTCTAGTTTGTACTCACCAACTGGTAAAGCGATACGATCTTCTTCGTTAACGATAAAAACAGGCATACCAGCTTCGAAAGCTTCGGCTTCTAAAACCGTTCCGTTATCTAACTTCATTTGAGCAAGTTTTACTTCCATACCCAAAATGGTTTTGATTTGATTAATTACATTTGACATATTTATATTTAATTTAGTTAAATACTTTATTTTAAAATAAACAATTTTTAATTTGTTATATTTTTAACCTCTTGAGTTACTTATTACTCTAGCTGTATTAGTGTTTGTTACTTGACTTACACCTTGACTTACTAATGAACCTACACCTTGATTTTGTAGATCACCATTACAGCATTCTGATTTATAAGTTCCGTCATCACATAGACAACCTTTTCTTCCACCCTCTGGGCTTGTTTTACTTTTTGTTTTTTTCATTGTTTAATATTTATGGTTTTGAGTTCTTTGAATAAAATAAATCACATCGTGTAATTGACCTGAATGACTAGCTAATATTTTAATACTTAATCCATTTGTAACTACATCTTCATCAGCGTAATATTGAAAAGTTTTAGCATAAGAGTGTTCTACATTATTGCCTTTAGGAAAAGTAATAATATCTCTTATCCTATCATAAGGTGTACCATTACCACCCTCTAAATACAATTCCATATATCCGTTTGCAGTGCTTATTTTAGCTTTAAAAGATATTGTAATAATATAAACATCGTTTTCAAATTCAGCTCTTAATTTATTAGTAGCATAAAAATCAGTATCAGAGTGAATATGTGCATCTAATACATTACCTTTATTATTAGGTACAACAAAAGCAGTTGTATTAAACGAATAAGGCGAAGCAGTAGTGTATTGTGTATCATCGTATCTAGCCCATCCTAAACCCATTTTATCAGATTGTGGTGGATATACTCTTACTTGTTCATTGTTGAAACCCATAAATAAAGCTTCATCAGTAACTAACATAGCACCTTGTTCGATGTTTACACTATCTACTTCGTTTTGAGTTGCTTCTTGTATATGTACCTTGTATGCTGTATTAGTAGTTGTAGCCATTATATGTTTCTTAAAACTTGTTTAATTTGCTCTATTAACTTTTCTTCTTCTGTAAGTTCTTTGCTTAACTCTTTTTTAGATTCTAATTTGTCAGCAAAATATCCTTCCAAACTTAGACCTTTAACTTTTCCTGTTTTAACGTAATCATTCCAAATTTCGTCATTATCAACTTTTATAGAAGCCATCCAAGTACCAACTGGTACACTTAAGTTATATAAAGCAGTTTTATCTTTAGTTAAATCTTCTACTATCCAACTTTCAACAACTGTTAAACCCTCAATAGGTTTAGAGTGTTCTAAAGTCCAATTAGATTGATTCCCATTCTTTAAGAATAACTGTGAAGCTTTTACTACTGTATCTTTTGAAAAGTAAATGTAATATTCAGTATCTCCACTCTTTCTGTAAATAGGTTTTTCTGGTATTAATACAGCACCCATTAATATACGCTTTTCTTTAGACACTTCTGCAAGTTTAACTTCTTCTGTTTTTAAAGCTACAAAGTCCGATTCTATTGCAGGTGATTCTACTACGCTAATAGCTTCTACACCTTGCAATTCTTCGTTATCATCTATAATTAGTTCGATTAAATTCATTTAGTTTTTATTTAAAAATTAATATTATATTAAATTGTTATTTATCCTAAAGTAGCGTTGTTTACTATATTACGATTTAAACTTTGAGCAGATGTTACATTACTTGCAACTACATAAGCTTGTACAGGTGGCATTCCTTGATTATTCATTACTTGTGCTATTTGATTTGTACCACCAGCACCAACTACATTAAAACTAGGAGCAGCAGGTGCAGCAATTCCACCCATACTTGGAGCAGATCCACCACCTGATCCACCACCCTCTGGTACTTTTACTTCTAAAATCTTTTTAACTTGTAGTAAACCTGTAGCACCTGTAACAATAGCTTGTGCAATAGCATATCCTGGAACAGGTACTTTTGAAAACGCTTGTAACTGACCTGCAATAGCAGTATAAGTAGATATAGTTGCAGCAGCAACAGCAGCAGCTTTACCCTCAGCAGTAGCTGCACCTAATTCACCAGCAGCTAAAGATAAACCATTAGCAACAGCATCTAATAATTTTAATCTAGCTGTTTTTTCTTTTTCTGCTATTTCTATTCTAGCATCAGCATTTTGTCTTTCTTTTTCTGTTCTTGCAGCATCTATAGCATCTTGCTCTTCTGCTATAGCGTTTAAAGAATCTAATTGATTTTGTTCTCTAGTTAATCTTTCTCCTACTTTTAAAGCACCATCTTCTGCTTCTGCATCTCTAACTATTTTTTGAAAATCTTTTAACTCTTGTAATTCTTTTTCTTTTCTTGCTTTTTCTTCTGCTATTTGTTTTTCTCTATCAGCTTTATTTTTACTTGCAGCAGCTTCAGCATTTTTTTGATTTTCTTGTCTAGTTTTTTCTGCAGCAGAAGCATTTATTTCAGCAATAAGTAAATTACCCTCTCTTTGTAAATTTATATTTTCTGATCTTAAATCTTGTAATCTTTTATTTTGTTCTTTAGTTAAATTGTATTCTTTATCTTGTGAACTTTTTATTTTATCGTATTCTGCATTATTAGCTTTACCTTTTTTCTCTAAAGCATCTAATTGTATTCTTAACAATTCTTTTTCAGAAGCTCCTCTTTGTTTAGCAAATGCTATAGCTGTTTTAGTGTTATAGTCAATAGTTTTAGCATTATCTTCTGATAATTCTTTACTATATTCTAACTCTTCATTTAATGCTTTTTGCTTATCAGTTAATTCTTTTGTAGCATCACTACTAGCCATCAATTTAGATATTAAGAAACCTAAACCAACAACTAATGCACCAATACCTGTTGATACTATAGCTGCCTTTAGAGCATTAAATGATACTGCTGTAGTATTTACTGCTCCTGTAAATAATCTTTGAACTGTAGCCGCTACTGTAGTTGCTGCTGAGTTTAATTTTTGAAATACTGTAGCACTTTTAATAACTGCTCCTAATTGTTTAAAGCTATCTACACTTTCACCTATTGCCTGAATACCTTGCGAAATAGCCATAGCAGATTGAACTTTAAGTATCATTTGCTCTACCTGTTCAGATTCGCTACCTAATAATCCCATAGCACCAGTAACAGCAGAAAAACCACCTGCTACACCTGATAAACTATTTGTTAAAGCAGCAAATTTAGCATCAGGATTAAAGGAGTCTGTTAAAGTTTTGGCATCGCCTATAGCATCTTTTAATTGGGCTGCCTTTTTAGCAGCTTCTACAGCTTCTTTAGAAGTAGCACCAAACTTATCAGATAATGCAGCAACCTCAGCTTGTGCTTCTCTTAATTGTGATTTTAAAGTACCTACTGATTTACTAGCTTCGTCTAAATTACTTTGTACATCAAGGTTTACTGTTTTTGTAATTGCCATTTTATTATTCTTTTAAGTTGTGGTACAGTTTTTTTAAATGATTTAGGTAATTCATTTTTACCTTTTGCAATTTCTATATTTTCAGATACTCCGTAATGATCGTGTAACTGCAATAATTGTATTATATTTTTAAGCATATTGTATAATATTTATATATTGTGTTGAATCAGGGTTATAGTAATTAATTTCTATTTGTTTAAATGCCACATCACCTGTAGTATTAGAATCAATAGGTACTATAAAAGTATCATCTGAAGTATTACCTCTACTTGCATAAGCTGTAGGGTTATATTTTATATCGTAATACTCACTATTTAATTTTAAAATAGTAACCTCTAAATCTTGTGCTGTATTATCTATAGTAAATAAATCTTTTATAGCAAATCTACCACCTACAGAGTTAGACACTACTCTAAAATCAGATATTAATTCAAAGTCAACTTCACCTGTAGTTAAATCAGTTGTAAATTGGTTTATAATATATTTTTTATCCTTATAAACTATTTTATCATTTAATTTAATATTCGATAATTCTGTAATAGGCATAATAGCTTTTAATTTAACTACTCTACAACGAATATCATATAAACCACTAATATAGTTTTCATACCATAATCTAAATAAACTATCATTTGTTATAGCATTTAAATCCCAGCTTGATTGTTCTTCTCCAAAATTTAAAGTTGCTATATCTCCATTTAAAAATAATTCATTTGAAAACCTTTGATAATTATTAAAAGTGTTATAAGTAGAACCATCACTTATATAAATACTATTTGCTATATTCTGCAAATTATTTTTATACATTAAAATAGGTTTCGGTTTATAAGGTTTTAAATCTTTATCTATTAAAGAAGTGGTTTGAAAGTTGCCTGTACTTGACCTTTCCCACATAACATCCTCAAAAGGAGATTTTATTTCATAAGTAGTACTTTCATTACTTAAATCATCTTCAAAAATTAAATCGCCGTAATCATAACCTCTATTAAATACATTTCTAAAATAATTATTTAATATATTTTCTGATTTTTCGTGTGTAAAAGTTAACTTTTTAAATAATTTAGTTCTTTCTAAATCTACAGTATCATTAATTACATAATTATTAATGTTTATATAATTACCATAAGAATAATAAAGCTCTAAAGGTTCTAAATTAAATTCTCTTTCACCTGTAGCAGTTATTGTTAAATTAAATAGTTTTATAATTCCATTAAAAAAATCTATTATTTTCATTTCAGGTACTAAAGTACCTAATTGAATTATTTGTGTAGAAGCTGAGTTACTTCCATTTGCTGTGTTAATTTGTTGCCCCCAATTAGTAAAAAGAGATCCATAATATTTAATTTCTTCTAAAGAACTTGTATAAGAAAAAGAAGCAGTACTTTCTACTTCAAACCAAAATGTATAAGTAATATTTTGATTTTGTAAATAAAGAAATAATTGTATACCTGCGTTACCAATTAAATTATCATATACAGCATATAAACCTGAAGAAGTATATACTTTTAATCTATAAGGAATAGTTGTACTACTAGGAAAAATAACTAAACCTAAACTTTGAGAATTACAATTTGTAACTCCATCATTAATAACCCAATCAATAGTATATGTATCGTTAGTTACATTTATATTTCTAGGTTGTGTAGTAGTATTAAAATTAACCCTTGATTTAAAACTATAAGGATCTGTTTGTTCTATATTTTTACAATATAAATATAAGTCATTCCAATATGATGTGTTAAATAAATTGCTAGTAAAATTAATATCATATTTATTTTCTATAAATTCAAATATTTTACTTACAGGTATTGCAGGGAATAAATCGCTATAAACTATTGATCTATTTGGAGTACCACCTATAGTAATATCATTTGCAGTTCCTGTTAAATATTCATATTTATGCTTGTTTCCTACTAAAGGATAATAAACCCCATCGTTAGTAACACCTGTTATTCTATTTTTTACTTCAGTCAATCCGTAATTATGATTTAAACTGCTGTAATTTAATGTAGATAATTTATCCTCTTTAAATAAATCTTTAATTTGTTTTACCTTACCATAAAAAGTAACTGAAAAGCTTTCAACTCTATTATCTTTTTCGTTTGCTTTCTCTATTTGTATTTGACCTTTTTTAAATGGTATTGTATTTACCTCTATTATAGCATCGTATCTAACTCTTTGATCAAAGCCATCATTAACAGCACTTTCATTCCAATAGTTAAATATTTGATTATTAGTTTTAGATGCAGGTACAGTAAAGCTTTGTGTGTAATCAGTAAATACCTTACTTAAATCGTTTACATTTTGAATAGAAGAAGTTAAACTAATTTTTTCATCTTTAAATAAATCTATTCTTTTATAAACATCAGTATACTGATACTGCCCGCCTAAAGATTCTATGTTATTAAATAAACAACTACCTGCTTCAAAAGTACCACCATCAGCTAAAACTCTAGCTTCAAAACTATCTACTAAAGCTACTAATGTATCTGTATACTCATTAATCTTTATATATACTTCTACATTAACCATTATACTACATTATTTATTAATGAACTTGCAACTTCAAACTCTAATTCGTAGTTAATTACTTTATCGTTTAAATGCGTTTTAAATTGTTGTGAACTATTCTTTAAAACTACTGCAGAATTGATAGTTCCATCTGCTGATTTTAAGAAAAGGTTTTCTGATAAAAATATATCTTGTATATTAATATTTTCAGCTTCTTTTATCCAACCTGTATTGCATTTAATAGTTTTGTTTCCGTTTTTATTAAATATTCTTTTTTGTCCGTTATCTTGGTCATAAGGAGTAACCCATTTGCCATTAAAAGTATTAGTGTTATATTCAGAACTTTTAACTTCAATACTTTGTGTACTATTCTTAAATAAAGTTATTTGTTGTTTACCACCTAACCTATTTATAAAGCTTAAAGAAAACGGATTGTATTTACTTTCACAATTAGGATATAATATACATTCGTAAATTTTATTTCTCGGAACTGATGGGCTTAATTCAGCTATTGTAAATACTGTTTTAATTAATTCACCACTTATTATCGGTGCAACTACCATCGGAATCCTAAATTTCGCTACCCCTCCATAATCACCATTTTCGTAAGTTATTGTTTGAGTATCTGTTTGTGGAGTACCGCCTACAAGTACAGTTGAGGTATAAGTTACAACAACATCTAAAACTTCTAAAGGAAAATCTACAATAAAATCTATTGTAGGGATTGTGTTTGCATTATAATAATAATTAAGATCAATACCTGAAGCATTAAATGTATCACCCCAATTACTTAACACAGCACAAAATGTATTATTGATATAGTTGTAAACATCATAAGCATTATAACCATTAACTCCTACTAGATAATCGTTAAGTTGTTCTACCCAAGTAGTACCATTATTATAATAAGTAACATAGTGTACATTACAAGCACTAGATTGACTATTAAATGTGCTAATAGCATCATAAACAAAAGGGCTTATATTATAGTAATTATAATATTGTGTATTACTATAAGGTAACTTCTCTAAAGTTTTAGTTACTACAGTAGGTTCTGTATATCCTACATTCCAAATAGTTAACTCTATTTTAGTAGCTGTTGCAACATAATTCCCTGCTTGTATAATATAAGGGCTTCTACAATTAAATACTTTCATTATTTTATATCTTTTAAACTATATTTTATTAAATTTTCTACATCTAAACCAAAAGCTTCTACTAATTCATCTGGTAAGTTTTTAAACGCTGCTTCAAATGGTTTAGTAAAAAACAAACTCGGTTTAATTCCTTTCTTAAAAATACTACTTCTAATTAAGTAACTTGTTTGCTGATAACTCATAAACTTACCATCTTCTTTTCTAAATTGAAATCTTTTTTTAGTTACCCAATCAGTAATAGGTTTTGCAGGTGGCATTTTAGATTTATAACTAAAAGGTGTATTGTACTTTCTTTGTGTACCACTTACACCCTGATCCTGGAATAAACCGTACTGCTCCATTAAGAAATCTAACCTAAAACTATTTGCACCTACTTCTATTTCGCTATCTAAGCTGTTATAAAGCTTTTTATCTACATTCTTACCTTGCTTAGTTAAGTTACTTCTACTTTGCTGAATAACATACTTAGCAAA
>Ga0181344_1000936_pt1 | contig 11157 bp, 13 predicted proteins | sample Su13VDMLBDD_FD_130098 | JGI IMG/M metagenome (GOLD analysis project Ga0181344, IMG submission 130098) | Freshwater viral communities from Lake Michigan, USA - Su13.VD.MLB.D.D | ecosystem: Environmental > Aquatic > Freshwater > Lake | place: USA: Michigan | collected 2013-07-15
AAACCGTCAAGATTCTTATCGTGTGGTTCAAGTTAGAGATAAGGTAAACTAGTATGGCTATTACTCAAGCTCTCTGCTCCTCGTTTAAAGTAGAACTTCTAGAAGGGCAACACGACTTTACACCTATTACTGGGGATACTTTTAAAGTTGCTCTTTATAACGCCGCTGCTAATTTAAATTCAAGTACCATACTATACACAGACATAGGTGAGGTGGTAGCGACAGGATATGTCGCAGGTGGTAATGTATTAACAGGACAATCAATAACCCTTTCTGGTACTACAGCGTATGTTACTTTTGGCACTAGTGAATGGCCTAGCTCTACTATAACTGCGTCAGGGGCTTTAATTTACAACCATACTCAAGCTGATAAAGCCGTGGCGGTCTTAAATTTTGGAGGTCCTTTTCACTCCTCCGATAGTACATTCACACTAACTTTTCCACCTGCTACAGCAACCACTGCTGTAATTATAATTTCTTAGAGGCACTGCAATGCACAACGAAAAAACAAATATAGGCGATACCTGTTCTGCATCAGTAGGACGAGGCGCAAGTTATGACGAGGCTATGAGCTTACACGGAACATACCAGATTGTATGCCATGATAAATTTGGTGATATCAAATGGGTTGATGTAATTGGCAACTTGGTCACTACAGTGGGTAAAAACTCTACTATGGACACCATGTTAGGCAACGTGGCGGTAGGCGCTGTTGTTATGGGTCTTAAAGGCACAGGCACTGCTCTTGTAACTGATACTCAAGCATCGCACACTTGGTTGGAAGTAGGTCTTGCTAATGCTCCTACTTATTCTGGTAGTCGTAAAACACCTGTGTTTGGTGCCGCATCTGCTGGAGCTAAATCAACATCTACACCAGTTGTATTTACAATGACAGGTTCAGGTACAGTTGCTGGATGTTTTATTAACCTTGGCGGTTCTGCTACTATTGATAATACTACAGGTGTTTTATTTTCCGCTGGGGATTTTACTGCTGGTTCTAAAACTGTAACATCAGGCGATACCCTATCCGTTAGCTATACTGCGACTGCGTCATAATTTAAAATATATGTTTTATGTTTACGCACATTATACCCCTGAAGGGCGCTTATTTTATATAGGTAAGGGGAGTAGTGTTCGTAGGGCGCATTATATGCAGGGTAGAAATAATTATTGGTGTAAAGTAGTTGCTAAGTATGGTAAACCAACTGTTAAAATTTTAGCTGAATGGTTAACAGAAAAAGAAGCTTTTGCTAAAGAAATCGAATTAATAAAATACTATCGTGAGCAAGGATTTAAATTATGTAACGTAACTGATGGTGGGGAAGGTACTTCAGGGTATAAAGCTACAGCAGAGCAAATTGAAAGAAATAGACTTACTCATATAGGGCAACCTGCTTGGAATAAAGGAGCTAAATCTACAGAAAAGCATATTGAAAATAATAGACTTGGTCATATTGGGCAAGTTGCTTGGAATAAAGGACTTAAGGTTGGACCTATCCATTCTGAAGAATTTAAAGCTAAAATAAGCGCCATCCATAAAGGTAATAAATGGCGACAAGGATTACCTTCATCGGAAAAACAAAAAGCTACTGCGAGTGCTTTGTTTAAAGGTAACATCTACGCCACTGGTAATACAGCTAGGCGCACTTGGGTTTGGGTGGGAACTAATACCATCACAGGCGAAGTAGTTAAATACGTAGGAAAAAAAGAAATGTTAGAAGCTGGATTACAACACTCAAATATAATTAAATGCATTAATGGGAAACGTAAGTCTCATAAAGGTTATACTTGGACCCGTGAACTTTGGAGTAATATATAATGGCGCTAATATTAGGAGACCGCATAAAAGAAACAACTTCTATTGTAGGCACGGGGTCAGCGACTCTTTTAGGGGCTACTATAGGGTTTCAATCTTTTGCTGCTGTTGGTAATGGTAACACTACATACTATTGTATTGCAGATCAAGGAGGCCCTAACTGGGAAGTTGGTATTGGTACTTATACAGCTTCAGGGACTACTCTTGCCCGTACCACAATTTTAGCGTCATCTAATGCAGGGGCCATAGTTTCTTTTACCTCAGGTATTAAAGATGTTTTTGTTACCTATCCTTCTGAGAAAGGTGTTTGGTATGATGCTTCAGGTAATGTTTTATTCACAGGCGCAACAACCATCAGCGTAACGGACAACACTAACGCAGCTCTGCGTATCACGCAGCTTGGCACAGGTAATGCACTTGTAGTCGAGGACTCAGCGAATCCTGATTCGACGCCAACGGTGATTGATGGGACCGGAAGACTTTTTGTTGGAGCGCAAACTGGTCCGGTTATTGCGAGCGCCAGTTACAAAATGTATGGCCTTGGCTCTGGTTCAGATTATCCAGCGGCGTTTGGGTATACGGCCACCGGATCTGCATTTGGGCCGCAAGTAGCGTTTGCTAAATCTCGGGGGGCAGATTGGGCAACACGAGGCGTTGTAGCTAGTAATGATGTACTTGGGAGTTTACTTTTTGCTGGTGATGATGGAACAAACATTATTCCCGGAGCGCAAATATCATCATTTGTAGACGGCACTCCCGGCACTAACGATATGCCCGGAAGGTTAGTGTTCTCAACCACGGCTGATGGTGCGTCGAGTCCTACGGAGAGGATGAGAATTGATAACGCTGGTCGGGTGGGGATAGGGGCTACTCCAATAGTTTACCAAACACTAACAGTTTCCAAAAACTTAACTGGGTTTACTTCAACAAGAGGTATTGTATCGAGTGGACAAATCCAATCGGATTCTACAGCGGGCGCAAATTATTTTTCAGCAACATCGTCAACTCAAGCAACAACCTTTAATACGATACATTTAGGACTTTATAGTGCTACCCAAGGAACATTTGGTGTTGGGTCTACTGTAACAAATCAATATGGGTTTTCAGCTGGTTCATCTCTAACAGGCGCAACCAACAACTATGGTTTCTATGGCACTATAGCCTCAGGTACAGGTCGCTACAATCTCTATATGGATGGCACTGCTAGTAACTATTTGGCGGGTAGTTTGGGGATTGATTCAACAGCTTTAACAGGGTATAACTTAAGAATAGGTAAAAACCTAACAGGGTTAGTTGACTCAGTTTCAGTTGTAAACTTTTTTCAGATTAATAGTGATGTAACAGCTTCAGCCACAGGGTTTCAAACACAACTATCGACTCAAGCAGCTGCTTTTACTCTTTCTAATGTATATCATTTTAATGCAAATGCTTTAACTATTGGGGCGGCTTCAGTAGTTAATAACCAGCTTGGGTTTTCAGCTGGTTCATCTTTAACAGGAGCAACCAACAACTACGGTTTCTATGGCAATATAGCAGCAGGCATAGGCCGTTATAATCTTTATATGGGTGGCACTGCGAGTAACTATTTGGCTGGTAGCTTGGGGATCGGGACTAGTTCATTGACTGGATATAGCCTTCGCATTGGCAAAGACCTGACTGGATCTGCGACATTGGTGGCTGGTGTTCAGCAAAACGGCAACGTGATGTCTGACGCTACCGGTACAGCGGTTGGCTTTAGGAACCTTCTCAACACTCAAACCGCTTCATTTACAAACACATCGTATTACCACTTTTCTGCTGAAACTAACGCTCTCGGAGTTGGTTCTGCAATCACAAACCAAATAGGTTTTATTGCACAGGCAACCCTCACCGGAGCAACCAACAACTACAGCTTTTACGGTGGCATTGCCTCAGGTACAGGCCGTTACAATCTCTATATGAATGGCACTGCTGACAACTATTTTGCTGGTAGTTTGGGGATTGGTAGTACACCGGCTACTGGTGCAACACTAGATATTAGAAAGAATATTACTGGAGGAATAAATAGTTACGGAGTGCTAGTTGTTGCTCAAATACAATCAGATGTTACTGTAAATGTAAGCATGTATCAGTCGCAACCGTCAACAGTAGCTTCTGCTTTCACTCTTAGCTCACTGCGACATTATTATGCTACGCAAGGAACAATTGGTGCAGGATCTGCGGTAACAAGCCAATACGGATTTTTAGCAGACGCATCCCTCACAGGCGCAGTCAACAACTACGGTTTCTTCGGTAACATTGCCTCAGGTACAGGCCGTTATAACCTCTACATGGCGGGTACTGCTTCGAACTACTTCGGTGGGCCTTTAATAACAGCAGGGCTTAAAGCTACTTCAGCAGCCTCACCTACTATAGCATCAGCAACAACTATTGCGCCTACCACTCAAATAGCTTTTATATCGGGTACAACTGCAATAGCTACTATAACTGCGCCAAGCCCAATATCACTGGGTGGAGGGCAAATTACGCTCATTCCTACAGGTATTTTTACAACAACTACAGCAGGCAATATAGCACTTGCTAGTACAGCAGTTGTCGGTAAAGCCTTGATCATGACGTATGACGCCACCACAACTAAATGGTATCCATCTTATTAATTTTTTAATTACTAACTAAGAGAACTATATGAATACATATAACTACAAAGTATCTGATTTACAACGTGACAAAGACGGCATCATTATCGCCGCTTCTTTTACTATAACTGCTTCGGATGGTACTGATTCAAACACCCATAACTACAACACTGCTTTTGCTGCGCCAAAAAGTAAGACAACTGATTATTCTAAAGTAACTGAAGAGCAAGTTATTGGTTGGATCAAAGCTATGTTCGACACTAAAGATGATGATGGTGTTAGACAAAACTCATTAGAAGATCAAGCTGATGCTGAACTAGAAGCATTTAAAGAACGTAAAGCTGTTAAATCTGGCACTCCTTGGGCGGCATAAATGAAAGAAATTAATTGGACTATATCTATTGATGAAGCAAACGCTATATTAGCTGTATTAGGCGATCTACCTACTAAAACAGGGGCGTTCCCATTATTAATAAAACTAAAAGAGCAAGCTGACGCTCAAATTCCTGAATCTGAAAAAGATACTGAAACCGTTTAATATAAAGGAAACGACATGTGTGCAAAAGTAAGTGTAAATCATAGGTTAAATAAATAATGTATGGTATTACTGCTTTTGCACAGTCTACTTTTGGAGGATTAGCAGGGGTAGATTATGTTATTACTGTTACTGAACTTGAAACGCTAACAGATACACAGACCGTACAAGCGGCATTCATAGCTACTCAAACAAATACCCAAACGCTAACAGATACAGAAACGGTGCAAGCGGCCTTTGCCGCTTTACAAGAAGAAAGTCAGACCTTATCAGATACAGAAACGGTGCAAGCGGCCTTTGCCGCTTTACAAGAAGAAAGTCAGACCTTATCAGATACAGAAACAGTAACCGCTAATTTTGTAGGCATACAGAGCAATACACTAACCCTATCTGAGATTCAGGTCGGGGGGTTTCAATACGTAGTATCTCAAGCAAATAGTATAACAATAACAGATACAAATATATCCCAGTACGCATTTTTTAGTAATTATAGTGACCTTTTAACTATAGAATCTAACGAAGCGGTTTTTGCTCAGTATACAGGAGGATGTGTTGAAACCATCGCGTTATCAGACTATCAATACGCCCGTGGATGGTTTAAAATAGATGATACACAAGGAGAATTTCAACCTCAAACTTATAGTACAGAGGCCATAGCAGAGTTAGCTTTTGGAGAGACTAGTGGTAAATTACCGTTAGTTAGAATAGGATGGACCCCTATAAATGATGCTCAATCAACAACATGGACCGCTATAAATGATACCCAAACCCCTGACTGGGCTCCAGTAAATGATATTCAATAAAGGATACACAAATGGCATCAACATATTCACCTAATTTACGTATAGAGCTCATCACTACAGGCGAGCAATCTAATACATGGGGAACCACTACCAATAATAATCTAGGCACCCTTATTGAACAGGCGATCTCTGGTACTGCGGGTATTGACGTAACAGCTGGAAATATTACCCTCTCTTCTAATGACGGTACTTATGACCAAGCTCGGCAGATGGTTATATCTATTATAGGTACACCCGGTGTTACTAGGACTGTAACTGCGCCCTATGTAGGCAAGATGTATATAGTGGCTAATAACTCAAACGCTACAGTTAACTTCATTGCTAATGGTGGCACAGGGGTGGCAATCCCTGCGGGGGCTACAAAAGTTATATATTGTACGGGTCTCACAGCTAGTTTTAGTGAAGCTATTAACTCTATGACGCTTACAAGCGGCTCTATTGACAATGTTGCAATAGGTATAATAACTCCTGCGGCTAGTAGGTTCACTACAGTTGCAGCTTCCGGTCAGATTACTTCTACTGTTGTTACGGGCACAGCCCCGTTGGTTGTTGCTTCTACTACCCCCGTTGCTAACTTAAGTATTGGAGGTAACGCTGCAACTGCTACAACGGCTTCTTTAGCAAGTACGGTAACTACTAATGCTAATTTAACTGGGGATGTAACATCTGTTGGTAACGCTACTACTCTGACTAATGCTCCGGTTATTGCTAAAGTGCTTACAGGGTATGTTTCAGGTGCGGGTACTGTTTCAGCTACAGATTCTATATTATCTGCTATACAGAAGCTTAATGGTAATGATGCTATAAACGCAGCAATGACCGGAGATGTTACTTCTAATGGCATAACTAATGCGACTACTTTAGCAAATACAGCTGTCGTTGCAGGGTCATATACGTTATCAAGTATTACTGTAGACTCTAAAGGTAGAATAACAGCTGCATCAAATGGTACTGGTGGGGGTACTGGAACGGTAACTAATGTAAGCGGCACCTCCCCTATATCTGTAACTAACGGTACGTCAACCCCAAATATATCTATAGCTTTGGCTACTAGCGGGGTATCAGGCTATTTATCTTCTACAGACTGGAGCACATTTAATAGTAAATACTCAGCTGGAGGAGCCTTAGGTACACCCGCGTCAGGGGTCTTAACTAACTGTACAGGTACAGCTACAGGACTATCTATAGGAGGTAATGCGGCAACTGTAACTAATGGGGTTTATAAAAATACTGCTAACGTCTTTACTGGGGTAAATCAATTTCCAACTGGTGTAGGTATAAACGCAGCTAACCCAAACACTTCAACATGGGGGTTATACGCTAAAGCAATCAGTGCAAACCCTGCGGTATTTATAGAAAACTCTAATGCTAATGGCGCTTTAGTTATAGCCTCCTCTCTCGGCGGAGCTGCAGCTTTTTATTATGGTGTTGCGGGGTCAACAGGACCTGCCGTAGGGGGTATTACATTAACATCTACGGCAACCTCATTTAATACTTCATCAGATTACAGACTAAAAACAAATGTTATTCCTGTTGCTAACGCCGCAGATAGAGTTAAACAATTAAAGCCTTGTAATTTTACTTGGGTAAAAGAACCCTCCCTTCCATCTGTTGATGGCTTTTTAGCACACGAACTGGCAGATGTTATTCCAGTAGCAACTACAGGTGAAAAAGACGCTGTTGATGAGCATGGAGAACCTATATATCAAGCCATTGACCAAGCTAAAATAGTGCCCTTATTAACGGCAGCGTTGCAAGAAGCCATTGCGCGTATAGAAGCCTTAGAAGCTAGACTTGTATGAAAATAATATGGTCTGAAGCTTCTACAAAACGAGGTATTATATGGGTAATTACAGCCCTTGTGGGACTCCCTATGGTGTATCTTGGTAAAGATGTAAGCCAGTTACTATTGCTTGCTGGTGGTGTTGCTGGCGGCCTTGGCGTGATGTTAAAAGACTAATGCCATATATCTGGGTTGCTTTGCTTGTTGTAGGGTTCGCATCTGGCTATGGAGTGTCTTCTGCGCTTAGCATTGCTGAGATTAAAGAAATGTCTGATAGCATATCAGCTGCAAACCGCGAAGCAGAACTACAACTTGCAACGCTCACTGAACAAGCAAACAAAGCGCATGAAGAGGCTTTAAAACTTAATAAAGATCTGGAGGATGCTAATGTATCAGCGATCAATGCACTCAATAGTCAACGTGATTCTTTTAAGTCTGTGCGGATGTACGACAACGGCAAGAAAAGTAGTAGTTGCACCGCAACAACAAGTGATAGTGCCCAAACCGTTACTGGAACCGATGAAGATAGATACGAACTTTCAAACGAACTTACAAACTTTCTCAAGTCTGAAGCCTTCCGAGCAGACCAAATAGCCGCGTATGCTTCCTTATGCCAGAAGTTTGTAGTAGATAATAACTGTGGAATTAGTAGATGATAACAAGCCATAATGGAAGAAAGCTAATACAAGAGTTTGAAGGGTTTAGAAGTACTCCTTATTTGTGCAGTGCTGGGGTGCCCACTATCGGTTTTGGCTCGACTATGTATCTAGAAGGAACACGAGTTAGGTTAGCTGACCCTGATATTAATAGGGCGGAAGCAGAAAACTTGTTTATTAAAACCCTTACTAAATACGAAGACACCGTAAATAAAACCACTAAAGGGTTGACTCAAAATCAGTTCGATGCTTGTGTATCGTTGTGTTACAATATCGGGCAAGGGAATTTTACATCTTCGACTTTAGTGAAAATGATTAATGCAGGGACTGCACCGGATTTAATAGCCCCACAGTTTCTTCGTTGGAACAAAGCGGCAGGCAAACCCGTAGCAGGACTTACGCGTAGAAGAGAAGCTGAAAAAGCCCTTTTTTTAGAGGATTAACGGATGGCTTTACAATACCTACAGTTCAGGCCCGGAGTCTCTAGAGAATCTACTAACCTCGCTAACAGCGGAGGATTTTATGCGTGTCAATGGGCGCGATTTAGAAGTGGATCTCCTGAAAAAATAAACGGGTGGGGTCTGCCTAGCACGTATACTTATCTTGGAACGTGCAGAAACCTTATAGAGTGGGCCTCTCTTAACAACAACTATATTGTAGGGGTTGGTACTAACTCTAAGTATTATCTTTATATAGGCGGCGTATATTTTGACATTACTCCCATTCGACTAGTTAGCTCTTTAGCCACTGCACCTTTTTACCCTATTTACTCTACCCTTTCAGCAGGCATCTCTGCTACAGATACAACTATACCCGTCACTAGTGGGACTTCTTTTACTAGGGTGTTTCCTTATGTAATTAGGGTAGGGTCTGAAGATATCTATGTTAACTCAGCATCAGGTACTAATTTAGTCGATTGCCTTAGAGGGTATAACGGTACAACAGCCGCAGTGCACAGTTCAGGAGCAGTAGTTTCTAGTCCTTATATAGTAGTAGCTAGTGCAGGTAATGGGGCGTCTATAGGAGACTATGTTACTTTTAGTGGAGCTACGACCTTTGGTATTTACAGCGCCTCATTGCTTAACTCTCAGTACGACGTATTCTCACACACAGCCAACTACATATGCTTCTATACAGGACTTCAATCTACATCTGTTACTAATGGGGGAGGTAGCTCTGTCGTTGCTACTTACCAGATAACTACAGGACAAGATATCGTTACATTTGGTAATGGGTTTGGTGTAGGTCCTTGGGGGGAGGCTGCTTGGGGAACTCCTCGTGAAACTAGTTCTATAGCTCAAGATTTACGGCTTTGGAGTGCTGATAACTTTGGGCAAGACCTAGTCTATAACATTCGTAATGGGGCTGTATATTATTGGGATGCCGCTACTAAACTATCTGCTAGTGGGCAGGTAACAGGCCCCGGGGTAAACATAACAGCATTGGTTGGAACTGACGGGGATGCACCTACTGTAGCAGCAAGAGTAATAGTTACCGAAGAGCGTCATATAGTTGCGTTTGGTGCTAATGATCCTAATGCGGTAAGCCCTACTACACAGGACCCTATGTTTGTTAGGTGGTGTAGTCAAGAAGACCCTCTAGTATGGATTCCAGCTGTAACAAACACCGCAGGTAGTCAACGATTAACATACGGTAGCGCCCTTATAACAGCAGAAAAGACCCGCCAAGAAATATTAGTGTGGTCTGACTCGGCCCTTTATTCTATGAGGTATTTAGGCCCTCCATATACTTTTGGTTTTACTACTCTATCTAATGAAGTAACCATAGCATCTCCTAATGCGGCTATAACAGCTAACGGTATTACTTATTGGATGGGGACTTCTAAATTCTATGTTTATTCAGGTAGGGTGGATACTCTACCATGTGCTCTGCGTCAGTACGTATTTGATGACTTTAATTTTATACAGAGCGATCAAGTATATGCAGGCACTAACGAAAAATACAATGAGATTTGGTGGTTCTACCCTTCTGCTGATTCTGATTATAATGATAGGTATGTAATCTATAACTACTTAGAAAAGCTCTGGTACTATGGAAGTATGTCTAGAACGGCATGGCTAGATTCTCATATATTAGGGTTTCCTTGGGCGGCATATGACAACATACTAGTACAACACGAACAAGGTACTGATGATGGCTCTGTTAACCCCCCTGCGGCGATCCCTGCGTATATAGAGAGCGCTGACTTTGACATTGGTGAGGGAGATAAGTTCTCTGCTGTTAAACGAGTTATACCTGACGTTGACTTTATTGGGTCCACTACGACTGCGCCTTCTGTAACTATGACTGTCTCTACACGTAACTTTCCGGGGCAAGGGGTGTTCCTTAATGACACTCCCGCTAATATATTAGGATCTAAAGTAACTACCCAAGTATATGATTACACCAACCAAGTGTTTGTTAGGTTGCGAGGAAGACAAGTAGCTTTTAAAATAAGTAGTGATGGGGCGGGAGTTAAGTGGCAGATGGGTGTTCCTCGCTTAGATATTCAACCTGATGGTACTAAATCCTAATGGCTAATAACAATAGAGTACCTTCTCCGGTATTACCGCTACCCCCTTTAGAGTATGATGTTCAGTACATGAACAATCTAATAAGGCTTTTAAATTATTATATAGAACAACAAGGCAATCCGGGCCGTATACGAGGTGTAGATATAGTGCTTACTTTAACGGGATCAGGTGTAGTACAGCCTGTAGCTTCCATAGAGCATATAACAGATCCACTTAGTGCCTTAGTAGGTAAAACGGTTGTTAATATTGCGGACCTTCCAACTTCCGCTACTGGGTTAAGTTCTGGTGATGTTTGGAATAGTGCTGGCACCCTTAAAATTGTATAGAGATTAATCATGGCATATAACACAACTGCAAAAGGCTTAGCTGCTCTAGGGCGTGAAGGCGATAACACCTTAATACACGTAAGCAAAGA
>Ga0181344_1000937_pt1 | contig 11155 bp, 10 predicted proteins | sample Su13VDMLBDD_FD_130098 | JGI IMG/M metagenome (GOLD analysis project Ga0181344, IMG submission 130098) | Freshwater viral communities from Lake Michigan, USA - Su13.VD.MLB.D.D | ecosystem: Environmental > Aquatic > Freshwater > Lake | place: USA: Michigan | collected 2013-07-15
GGGAAAACAAGGAGCTCCAATAAAATCATATTGTAAAAAATTATCAGAAAGGTCTCTTAACAACATAGAGTCTATTTGAAAATTTAATATTGTTTCTCCTTGTACTGACTCCCAAAAATCCAAACTCTTAAATAACTCTGTATGTGATTTCTTATCGATATGTTCAATATCTAGTTTAGTTAAAACTACGTTTTCCCAACCATCTACAATGTTTCTGATAAAATTTTCATTACCCTCACAGTGAAAAATTTGTAACCCCCATTTAACATCTTTGTTATTTTTATTTAAAAAATAAATGTGGTTTTTTAAAATTTGTTCAAAGTTAATCACAATTCTATTTTCAATTATAATTGAATTGAATGTGGAATTTTTTTTTAACTGAGGATGAAATAATTTAGTTTTTTCTCCAAATCTTATAAGATAGTTGTTCAACAAATCATATTGAGGCGTCATATGAAATTTCTAATTTTAAATTAAATTATTTTCAGTAAGATACTTGTAAAATAACTCATATTGAACAAAATGACCTCTTTCTCCCAAATGGTTGTCTCCCACCTCAAAATTAGTTTCTTCAGCAATTGTACATCCACCAAATTCATAAAAAACATCAAATATTGTTCTTTTCATTTCGGTTCTATGAATGTGTATGTGCTTTCCGTCTGTTAGGATTTTTGGTGGTAATTTATCAATTTGTTTATGTAAAATATATTTTCTGTTATTCAACCTACTCGAAGGTAAATCATTTACAATATCAATGTCTGCCGACCAAAAGTATACTTGAAATTTTTTTGATTTAGAATATTCACATATGAAATGTTCATATTCATAAATTCTATCAATATATGGGGATAGAATCCTATTTAAAGCAATTTCAGTTCTTGTACTCTCAGAAATTACACTTCCATCTCTAGGGTCCGCGCCTAATCTAATCCACGTATATCTTTCTTTTTCTTCTGACCAAAATGCCCACTGGAATCTTTGTGGATAAGTCCAATTGATTATAACAATGTCATCTTTCTGAAATTGGTCAGAATATCTACATATTGTATTAAAAATTTCATCGTTAGACATGCCTCCCATTGCACGATTTGATAAAGTCATGTTTAATTTCTCCGAAAGTAAATCCCCCCAACATGGTGGTAATCCTCCCCCTCTATATTTTCTCCATTCTTTGTAAGGTGGAAAAGTTAAATCGAGATTGTGCCCTTCAGTAAAACTATCTCCGAATAAATGTAAGGTTCTCATGTTTTATAATAATTACAGTTTATTTTTTATTTGTTGTACAATTTCTTCAGCAATTAATTTATATCCTAATAAGTTTGGATGATAATCTCCCCACCAAAGATTTTCTTCATTTTTCCAAACACTTCTACTTCCATATTCCCAAACAGAAACATCATTTGTAGTTTCATAATTTCTTAACATGTCAACCATAGTTCCATTTGGGTTAATGAAGTAATCGGGTAGTTTCGAAGTATCGAATTCGTCCTCATCTTTGAACGTAGGATAAAAACTATTGAAATAAAATCTTTTATACGATTTTAATAAATTTTCCAATTTGTTAAATACTTCGATGGGATTGTTCTGTGGTTTTTTCAATCTATATCTATGAGGGTATGAGAACATTATAATAAAAATATCTTTATCATCAATTAAATTATCATCGAACAAAAGTTTAACTTCTTCGTAAATGTTATAATTACCCGCTCCACAATATGCATTGTTTACATATACGCAATCAAGTTTTTCAGCAACATACCTTGGCCATGAATTAAATTTTCTTAAATTAGTAATGAATCCATTTCCTTCAGATGGTTTAACAGTTTCTTTGTATTTTATATCAGTCTCTACACCATGTCCTGCAGTCCAACTATCACCAAATGTTAGTAATCTCATAATTCATTTTTTATGAAGTTAACTATATTATCATGAAGAAAATCTTCGTAAATAATTTTTTGTGATTCAGGCCCATAGTGAAAATTTGATTCGCTTACAGTTTTCAAATTCATTTTTTTTGCAAATTCTTCAACACATCCATCTATCACATTCATAGAATTTATTATTTTTTCATATCCAGCTTCTTTTGCAAGTTTTTTAATATCTACTGACCATGAGAAAAATAAAACTTTTTTATTATAAAAATTAAACAGATTTTGAATTGCCATTAAAGTATGAAATACTTTAATTTTCATGTTGAAATCTGAAGTTATGATGTGATTTGTCATAAATTCACTAATATCATAATTTTTATTGATTAATTTATTTATATCTTCATTTTCAATTAAATGTTGAAACGTAAAATATGAAATTCTATTGGTTTGTCTCCAACAAGTGAGTTTGTCTTTATCGTAGTGCATGTTTCCGAAAAACTTTCGATATTCTTCTTCGGGATCGTTTCCATTCAATCCCAAAACTAACCTTGATGGTTCAATTATTTGATATACATAAAAATCTAATGTATGTGTATCCAAAGTTAGTTTTATTTTTTCTACCATCATTTCATTTCCGACACCAGGTGCGGTTACGTCAATTAGGTTACAACCTAATTTTTCAGACATATAATACGACCAAGGATGCCCATAACTACCTCCTGAATGAGAACAACCTGCAACTCCAATATTTAACATTATTCGTGTTTTTTTATAAAATCATAGAAAAAATCTGCTTGAGCAATGTGCCCAAATTCTCCAAAATGACCGTCATCTACTACATTATTAGTTTCGTGAACAATCCGAGCATGTGTCCCATTTTTCTCATAGTTAATTTCTGAAATACGTTCCATCAATCCTAAACCTCTATTTTCTGAATCTAATACACTTATGAATTTTTCATTATCCATTTTATTGAATTCCGGCCCCATGTCATAATCACTAGTCCAATGATGAATTTTTACTTTTTTCAAATCACAGTAAAGATTAATAATCTTAATCCACCCATAAATTTCTTTATGCCACACTGGATGTGTTCGATTATAGAACATCTCATCAATAGTATTTTTTGATAATAAAGTATCTGGGAAATCACTATCACATGGTAATATATTGTTCAACTGACCATCTTTAAAATTTGCAGCAACAAATCTTTTATTATTTGACCACCCAATTATAACTCTATCATTTTCTTCAAATTGGTCACAAACATCCAAAAAACTTAAAAATATATTGGTATTAGATGAACCTCCAACACCTAAATTTTTGACCTCAGATTCAAGTTTTTTACCTAAAATTGTCGGCCAAACATCAGGTAAAGTACCTCCTCTAAATTCTTTATAATGGTCATAATTACTTACTACAAAAAATTCTCCAACAGGATAATATTCTGCAGTATAACTGTCTCCAAAAACCCATAATTTTTTCATAATCAAACTAAACTTCTAAAAAACTTATAATCATCTGAATTCTTTAGAATATCAATAATAATATTTTTATTCTTTTCGAATCTATCATAATTATTTTTATAAAATTCTTTTATGTTTTCCTTGTCTTCATTTAACCTTTTTATTTCTTTGATAATTTCGAAAAATCTGTCCCTATGATTTACTAAGTCATCGTAAGAATGATTTATTATATCTTCGAACATATCAAATCCATAAATTTCTTTCAAATGTTTGACATGGTGATGTGACGCAACAAATATTGGAAATTGGTAGAAATAAAAAGGACGAAAAGATTTTTCAGTTATATGAACAACCAGCTCACTATCAATAAAAGTTGACTCTGTCACAATATTTACATAAGAATTTTCAAAAGTTTCTACTTTTTCGGGGATTCTCATCCAATATGGTAATCCTTCATCATCTATTTCATGAGTATTTGGCTGAAACCATTTTTCATCTAACTCATAATCACTTTTTTTTATTTCTATTTCAGAAAAATATTTTATCTCATCATTATATTTTTTAATATCTTCTTTAGTAAAAATTCCAGATAATAATAATTCGTTCTTATTCTGAAATCCAGAAACCAAAGACCAATTCACATCATCAATTATATTCTCGTATTTTAATAATGTCAATGTAGAATATCTATGTGATTTGGGAGTTCTATTATGACATAGAAAAAACTTTCCTAATTTATTATCATTAAATTTGCTTTCAATTTTACTTAAAGTCAAATTGGATGTATTTGGTATAAATTTTAATGAATGAACATTTACATCAGGAAGATAAGTTTGTTTTAGTTCATTAAGCTTACTGTTGTTGTTGACTATAAATACTTTTTTGGGGTTAATCGAGTTTTTTTGTAAAAACTCTTTGAGACACTCAAATGATTTAACTCCTTCTGGTTCATGAGCAGTCAACATCATCAGAAAAAAATTGTCTTTATTTCTTAAAGATTCCAATACATCTTCTCCTATAGGTGGTTTACGATTTAAAACCGCTTCAATTTTTTCTCCAAAATGAATGGGACCACAAGATAAAGCCTTACACAAATCAAATTGATAATAGTCTAAAACATAGTAATACTTTTCGTTGGGTTTATTCTCCATATCTTCCATTCTACAGGGTACTATTTCAAATCTATCAGATTGTTTAGGAAATTGGTCTTGGTAAAATCCGAAAGCCAATCCCTTATTGTTATAGTTTGAAATCAGATATTCTCCATCCCAGAAAACATTACCGTAAATTTTATTCCCATTGGGTTGCGGTCTATCGTTTCCTTCAATCCAATCGTCATATACTAAATTTAATTTTTTTATCATAATTTGCGTGTGTTTCCGTAATGAATTATTTTTATCTCTTTGTTTTCTGACTCAAATTCTCTCCAAACATCAAGTATTACACTCCCATTTGGATATGGATACTCATAAAATTTATTTCTATGGGCTAATAAATAAATCGCTACTTCAGGTTCAGAATCAAATTTAAACTCTATCCCTTGTTTTTCCAAAAAATAACTAGTCAGTATTGAGGTTGATCCTTCGGTATATTCAACATCAGGTTTATAGGATTTCCCTAAAATAACAACAGGTAATTGATATTTTTTTGATAGTTCTCCCAATTTATTAGCCAAATTTTCTGCTTGTTTTTCTCTAGCTTTCATAATTGTATCGAATATATCATATCCTAATTCACTTGATAATGTCCTTAAGGCAATATTATCTCTCGGATGACATCCTCCTCCATCGCCCATACCCGCTTTCATGTAATATGGACTCACAATTCTTTTAGTACTTTTTTCTAACGCTTTAGTAACAACGTCTACATTTATATTTCCTTTTTTTTCAGCAACATCTTGTACCATATTAACTAGTACGATTTTTGTCGAAATGAAAGTATTATAAAATATTTTAATAGCTTCAGCTTCGTCCCAAGTCCCTACTTCAAATCTAGTCTCAACATTCACAAATGTTTTGTAGAAATTAATCAACAAATTTGCGTCTCCTGTGTATGAACCGTCTTCTGTACCAATAATAATCATTTCAGGATTAATCATGTCCTCTTTAACTGTACCCATTGCAATAAGATATGGGTTATAAATGAATCGAAAATTAACACACAAAGGAATAAACTCCTTTCTTATAGTACCAGGTAATACTGTGGAAATTAAAACAACCAATTGAGTTTTATTTGTGTGATTATTAATTTCAGTTAATACTTCTTTTACAATATTATAGTCAAAATCTTTGGGTTCAAGATGTGAGGTTGGATATTTCCCATCGTATAATGGGTCATGAGGTGTAGGCACCGCAACAAAAATTATTTCTCTTTCGAAACAAACTTCTTCAATAGTTTTTTTCATTTCAAAACTCAAATCAAACCTTTCGTGTACATCATACCCAAAAACTTCATGACCAGCATCGTTCATTACCTCAGCGGCATCTCTTCCTAATTTACCTATTCCAATAAATCCTATTTTCATTTAAATTAATTGTTTTGTATCTGAGCAAATCTTAACAACTTTATCAAAAGCGTACGGGTATTTTTTTGTTACATTCCGTTTCAAAACTTCATAATTGAACTTTAAAACTTCCTCCATACTTTTGAACCATTCCAATTTATTTTCGATTTTATCAATGTCTTTTAATACTTTGATGATAGCATCCATTCTATCTAAATTATCCAACTCATCATAACTTTCATCAATCCAATTAGAAAAAGTTTTATACCCCAACTTTTTCAATTCTTTCAGGCTATGTTTATTACCCATCACAATAAATGGATGATGTGATGCTATTGGTTTAAAAACTTTTTCACTCAAAAATACAGTTCCTTCTTCATCCTCAAACCTTGCCTCACTAATCACTGAAATCCAAGTATCATCACAAACTTGATGATTTATTCTATTAATATAAAACCCAGTATCCTCAATCTCATTTGATATTCCATAAATTAATGAAGGTAGGGTTTTTGTAAAATTTTCCACATATTCATGTTCCATAAATTCACCACAATATAATCTTTGTGAAACATGGATTTGATTCATACTTACCAAACCTTTTTCCAATAAATTATTATAGAATAATCTACTATAAAACCATATTCTATGTTCTCTTGGTTTTTTATTTAGATTATTGTAAAGTTTTATATTGCCCACATTACTTTCTTTGTAAAAAAGTTGTTGTTCAAATGTTGGTAAATCATTGTTTTGTAACATTTGTTTCGATGTTAAAAATACATCATTTTCAAAATGAGAATAAGGTAGAGGATTCATCTTAACTTCTTTTGGGTTCAACAACAACCAATCTTCATATCTTTGTTCAACAATTGAATTTCCTGTTACAAAAATTATTTTGTTTGCGGGTATGTTTCTTTTTTCACACTCTTGATGAAAAAAATTAAAAACCCAATCACTATGATATCCTTCAAAACTTGAATCTATTAATAGATAAGCTCCCCCATTAATTAAGTCGTTAAGATAAATTTCATTAAGAAACTCAAAAAAACTAACCACATTTGGATTGGACGAAAATTCTCCTCCAGCCCACCAATGTGGGTCATTATTCACCCCAATAGCAATTACATAAGTTTTCGGCCTATCTTCAATATCAAAAATATCTATGTTTGAATTGAAATCTTTAATCGCAAATCTTAAAATATTCATTCTGTTAAACAATGGAGATACTGTGAATCTATATGACCCAATCCCATTTGTTTCCCAATTCTCTATAAAATTTCTATGTGTGGATACTTCTTCAAATACAAAATTCATTATTAAAAATTTTTATATATCTCTTTGAAAATTTCAATTAGTGGTTTCTTATTATTACTTCCCCCCATTTCATTGTAATCGTATTTATTTTTTATTATTTCGATAAATCGGTTTCTATTGAATGTACAAATTTCCTTCATTTCTTCTCTGATAACTCGTAACTCTTCAACTGACTTGTCTCTGTATTTATTAATTTCATTCACAATAATATCCACTCTTTTATGATGAACTAACTCATTATCATAACTCTCGTCAAACCACCTATCAAAAGTTTTGAATCCTAAATCTTTAATATATTTCAAAGTACCAACATTACCTAAAATCATAAATGGGTGACCAACGACTATTGGTTTCCATATTTTTTCAGAAATGAACAATACTGATTCATCAATCAAAGTTTCAGTAACAATTGACATAAATGTAGCATTATGGTCAGGTAATTCAAGATTCCCCGCCCAATTAATATCTAAAGTTCTATCAATTATTATTGGTGATATTTCGGATAACTGTTTTATCGATTCGGTCTCATTATTTTCGAATTTACCAATACTAAGTCTACCTTTATCTAACAACCCTTGTCTCAAAATTTCTGACACTAAGTATACTCTATGTGGTCTTGGGTTTCTATTGTAGGACAAAAATAAAAACTTGTTGTCAACAGGCTCAAATTCCGTCATACCATCTTGGAAAATCCTGTAATCTATCCACGAATCAAAAATAGAAATTGGTATGCAAGTAAATTTGAACCCTTTTTCTTTTCTAACTTCGTCAACTAATAGATTTCCATGAATATAATAAACTGACTCATCGGGTAATTCTAATTCTTTAATCCATGAATCAATTATATCTAAATCATTGTTATGTGAAGAAGATGCACTATATCCCTCGAATTGATGAATCATTATAATTTTACATCTACCATTTTTAATGTCGTCTATATATTGTTGTGAAATACATTTAAACCCCACAGATTCATTTTTTCTAAAAAATCTATTATCAAAAACATTTATAATATATAAATGTTTTTTACCATCAATTTCTTCTTTAGTTTGAAAGACTACATCATTACCATAGTTTGGAGTTACATTTTCAACAATAACATCATGACCAAAAGGCTTGTTACCATCCTCGATGTTAAAAAGATTCCACACTCCCCACATTTTGGGGTAATCAAAGACTCCAGTTTCTCTTAGATACCAAGATTTTGACCCCCCGTTTGGTCTGTAGTAATCCAAAACACTATCCCAATCTTCAAGAGAACAATATACCTTACTATCCATTATTTATTATAGTTTTCCTTATCTGAAATATATTCACCCGGCTCGAAATGAGTGATTCGACCATCAGTTACTTTTACATCAGGTATTGTGTTGTCAATTTCAATTGAGTTATACCAATCTTCTAGCTCAGGAAAAGTTTTAACAAAATTTTTGTTTCTTCTCTTGTCGTGTTGAGTATAAAAACTTTTGAAATCATGGAATTGCATTTCCATATCCATTTCAGTTGTATTATGTCCTCGGTTAACAACCTCAATATAATCGATTAATCTCTGAATTTGAGCCCCTTCATGCATATTAATCAACGGGTTTTTTTTGTTTTTTCTCCACCACATTGATAACTTACCATGTAAGTCGTGTTTAATATCATCAGGTAAAGTTAATGGAGACATAAATGCCGGCCATCTAAGAATGTTAAAGTCAACAATAGGTTTGTTCCATCCATACTTAGCCTTTAGTGTCAACATATCATCCAAAAACTCAGTAATACTGAATAAACACAAACTATTTATTGTCATCATAATAACAACTTGTCTAATGTTCGCGTTTTCAATAACTTGAACCAAGTTTTTTCTCCATACTTCATAATTTAAACCATCCCTAATATACTCAGCTTGTGCTCCGTAAGCCTCACAACTAGTATAAATATCAAATTCTTTAACGTCAATTTCATTAGTAACATTAATTAATTTAGTAATGAGTTCTTGACTCACCCCTAAATTAGAATTGATTGCAACTCTCAAATTTGGAGATGGATACTTTTTAACTTCATCCATAAATTGCCAGAAATTGTGACTCAATGTAGGTTCCCCTCCAGTTACTCTAATTTCCTGTAAGGTTTTTGTAATATCAGGCCACCACTCTAAAAATGCCGAGACATATGGATTATTTTCATTATGTTTACCGTAAATTTCAGACCAAGATCCGTCAGCATAATAAGCACCAGCACTAGTTGTTTTGAATTTTTGATAAGCCCCATTCTTTTTGATGTCTTTTCCCCAAGTTGTTGAATAACCTGAATTACAGTATGAACACGCAAAATTACAAGTACGGTCAAAACTAACCTCAATTGTTTTTGGTGTAATATCCGCATCCCAAGGAAGATGTTTAAGTACCTCAATTTCCTCTTCAGTGTAAATTTGACTTTTATACACACGATCCGAAATATTATTTCTACCAATATCCTCAATTTTCCAACAATAAGAACACTCCGCTGGTTTAGTACCCTCTAACATCATTTTTCTAATTTCTTTTTTAAAATCAGTATTGTGTAGTGCGGAGGGGTTAGTTTTAATTTTTTCCAAATCAATTGGATGGGGTAATGGGAGATGACATGAATTTGTGAATCCATGTCCTAAGTGCAGGCTGACGTTGTACCATTTTGCGGCACAAAAACTACAACTCACTGAATTTAAATGTTTATCTCTCCAATTTGCTAACTGTTCTGACATTTTTGTTTTTTTAAAATATACATTATTTTTTTTTAATCACAACACAAATTCACTTGGTACTCTTTCCAAGAAATTCGTATTTTTTGAATCATCATAAATTATTCCGATATTATTAATGGTTTTGAAGTCGTATAAACAAAGAATATTATTATAATATTTTTTATTAATTAATTTCTCATTTTTTGAATTATGAATGAATTTAACTTCTTCGATATCACTAGTGTTTTTAATTATTGAAAAATATTCATAATCCACTTCACAATGATATCTATGTTTTTTTTCATATGACTGAGGACTAGCACACCCTAAAAATAATTCAGGTATTTTATAGTCTCCAACAAACTCACCCCCCATATCCATTCTGTTTATTTCAACAAAATTTTTATAAGCAATTAAGACATTCCCATCTCTAATAATTGTAATAGTTACACCATTTTCAATATCATCGGCATTTACATCTTTCATGTGAAAATATCTGAACTCATCTATACCATCAACCGTAACCCAATATTCAAATGCTGCGGACTGAGTTGACGTATTATATGAAAGTCCAATTGGTTTTCCAGGTTTTCCATAAACCATTGAGATATCATCCCTTTCGAAGGATTTTTCAATTTTAAATGTAGAAGTAATTACAAATTTCTTATTATATAAAAAATTAGTAAACTCGTTGTTAATGTGTTTATTGAAATCAGTAACATATTGGTCATCAGGATGTTCTTTGATATCCCATTCAAATTTTATCCAATAAGGTTGTCTATATTCTATTTTCATTTTCAATTTTTTCAAAAAAGGTTTCCAATTCAGGATAAACTTCTAAAACTTTTAACCCTCTTCGTGTTTCATATTGTTTAACAAAGGTGTTAAGGTCTATTTTATGTTGTAGTAATTCCGAGTCATTCAAATTTTGGTCGGATGTAAAAATGTCTTTCAGTCTTGAAACTTTTTCTATTTCTTGAGTTGAAAATCCAACATCAGTAACATTTTGCATTTGAAGAAAATTCAAACTTCTGTAAGTAGAATTAAATTTCATATATTTTATCCACCTATCGAAAAAATCTTCACTGATATATCCCTTCAATAACCTAAAGCTCATAAATGAAGGTTGTCTCAAATAAGAAGTATCTAATATAATTGAAGAACTCCAATATCTATGTGGATTGAAATGTTTGATTTTTAGTTCATGTACTTTTCTAATTAAACTTTCATAAGAAAAAACACTAAAAATATTGAATGTGGACATTACAACTATAGTGACTTTTGGTAAACTGGTTAA
>Ga0181344_1000938_pt1 | contig 11148 bp, 11 predicted proteins | sample Su13VDMLBDD_FD_130098 | JGI IMG/M metagenome (GOLD analysis project Ga0181344, IMG submission 130098) | Freshwater viral communities from Lake Michigan, USA - Su13.VD.MLB.D.D | ecosystem: Environmental > Aquatic > Freshwater > Lake | place: USA: Michigan | collected 2013-07-15
CATGAGAAAATAGGAGTGCATCAAATCGGGCAAATCGTAGCGATCTAATGAGTCCAAAACATAGGTGTCAAGTCCGTCAATTGTCCCCTCAAAGATACTAAAAACCCGATTGAATTGATTCCACACGGCTTCCGATTGGATTTGTCCGTAAGGCTTAATATATCCCGAATCGGGTGGGCCATCTGGGAACACCGCAGCATTGTAAAAACCTTCAGGTTGACCGAATAGGTCCCGACTGATTGTACAATTGACCGTTTCGGAAACCGTAGTTCCACTGACCGATATGACGGTGACATTTCCGATTGTGCTATAAAACACATTCGTGATTTGGGTGTAGATATTGTTATTGGAAGTCCCTGAAATGGTAATCATATCACCAAACCTGAAATTGACTGTTTGGTTGCCATCCAATTGGAAATAGCTGCCATTGCTGAAAATAGCCTCCCCGTCAAAAATCACAGTTGTGCCGACTACCTTTTGCAAAGCCCCTTTGTAAACAAGTGCCGGGCTATCTGTTATAAAAACCTCCTCATTTCGGCTGGCTTTGTAGTCACCATCTTGCTCAACCATGTGTTCTTGACCAATGTAGCGACCATATGTGCCATTCACCCAAGGCATATATTCAAAACGCACATTGCTGAAATAAGTATCACGGGTATTCCCGTAAAGGCTTGAGCGATATAACAAAATGCGAATTTCACCACTCACTGGGATTTCGGCAGATTCTCCATTGAACAAACCGATGGCTTCAGTCATGTCATTAACAACATCACCTTCAATTGCAAAAAACTTTTGATTGGTCCGAAATGTTGATGTGCATTGAACCCAAGAAATTGCCGGGTCAACCGAGGTCCCTGAATCGTGTGTCCAAAAGGTTCCATCATTTCCATACAAACGAACCTGAACATGAAGGTCAATAAATGGACCAGAACCAGTGACATCCGAACTCAACCTCCTTTCAAGGCTCAAATTGAATTTATCATATTTACTAACCTGAATAGGTTCAGACATCACAAATGTGAATCGTGGTGAATTTGCATCTAAATTCAAACTATGTGCAAACTGGTTCCCAAAATTATCAAATAGTTTCTTGATATAAATTCCAGTCGCTTGAGGGTCATCCGTTGAAGTGTTTGACCATAAATTGTCCCAGCATTCGGTTGTGTATGATTTGGCCGTGTATGTTACACCGTCAATGACCTCATTTGGTAAATCTGCAATGAATTCACCATGGTTGAACTCAATGTTGCATGGCAACTCATTTGGCAAATTGAAATTGAAAATGTGCTTTGTGAACTTGTAAGGCCGTTGCAAACTTACTTGAGTATCATCATTCATGAACCCCATTTGGTAAAGGCTCATATCCGAACCAATCAATTTGTTGTATTCAACCTCTGGGAGTGGGCTGGAAATTGTTCCATTTGCATTAAAACGGACTTGGATTGAATTTTGAGCGTCAAATTCATCAATGGCACGAATGTACCATTCATCTTTTTGCTGGCTCAACTCACAATATTCGCCCAAAATCTTTTCAAGGACCGTGAAGCAATCTTCAAACTCACGATTTCCGGTTGCAAATGTTTGAGCATCCAAATAAATCGTGTTATACATATGCCCCAAATAGTCTGTTGATTGCGTTGACTCTTTAACATTCATCTCAACAATCAATGACTTTGTAAGCCCAGTTTTGACAAGGCATCCGGCTATATAGTCGGCAATCTTGAACTTGCCTTTGAATTGTACTCCGTCAAAATTAGTAAGTGGCACATCCTTAAGAAATCCAAGGCCATCCGTTGCAGTTAATACCAAAACATTCGGATCAGGCTGAAAATCTTGACGCAAATCACTAATTGACAACCAACCATCAAAAATTACGTTGCCAGTGTAATTCATGCAGATTTGCACCTTGTACTGATTGTCCCCACCCGAACCAAATGTGATTATGTTGATGTTCGGGTTTGTATGTAGTCGAATTTCGCACGATTTTGAGCGAATCGGAGTAAATTTATCTTCGTTATTATCAACTACTCGAATGGTCACGGGATTGTCGGCCAAATCAATGTCAATTTGTTCATCTGACGCATCGTTCTGGTCAATGATTAACACAATAACATTTTGCTCAAGTCCTTCATTCGTTGAATATAGGATTTGGCTATTTGTAAACTCTCCCCGGTACGTTTTAGGCATTCACTCGGTTTTGGCTGCGTTGCGTTCTCGCAGATGCTAGCAAAATGTCATTACCCCTTATAATTGTCCGACCACCACCGCCACCCATCGCAAAGGCTGGACGGCCAGTAAATGATGAAAGTCGGTTGTTTGGCACAATTGAACCACTAACCGATGGGACAAACAATTCTGGCCCCCTTTCACCAACCAAATATGATTTGTTGCCACTAACTGGTCCACCCTTTTCCCTTGCACCTCCAAAAGATTTGATCAATTGTGATGATGCAATTGCTAATGCTCCCAAAGCAATGGCAATGCCACCCGGAATTGCAAGCCCTCCAGCACCCAAAATCTTGTCTAATCCTGATTTGACAATCCCGTAGCTTATCAGTGCCTTACCAATTGCAGACAACAATTCACTAAATACGCTCAAAATTGAACTCCCAAAATCCTTTCCAGCAAATAGGTTTCCAATTCCTTCGCCAATTGCTTGGATTCCACCTTCAATTGCATTTGAAAATGATTGGCTAAATGATGCCCCTAATTGTTCACCAAGTTTTTTGTTTTGTTCAAACGCTGCCTCAAGATTACGCAATTTCAATGCCTCTGGTGTCAAAATGAAACCAGTTGTTAACACCTTATTTCGGCCATCAATAAATGATTGCCCTAAAATTGCCCCGTCCTTTTCCGCTTGCTTTTCCGCTTGAGTTGTATAAAATCCACCAACTTCAGCCGGACGATCTATTTTATTAAAATCAATTTTTGGGGTTACATTAAACTCCAATTTTGCACCTTTAAAGCGTGCAATGAAATCTTTGGCAATTTGCTCTTGTTGTGCTTTTGTTTGTGTTTCTGAAAATTCTGGAACAACTGCCCCAATTTTAGCCAACTCTTTGGCAAGTGCTTTTGCCCTTGTTATTAAATTGTCACTGTCTTTTGAGGTGTTTTTGATATTTGTATCAAGATCAGAAAATTCAGTTGTCAACGACATAAGTGGTTGCAATTGATTTTTCAAATCTTGAGTCAATTGCTTAACCAGTACATCGTAAATGTTGACGGACCTGATTGCTTGATCTTGTACAACCTTTTGGTTTTGTAGTGCAATTGCACCGTCACGAATTACGCCATTGCCTTGTTCAACACTTTGTACATATCTGTCAAACTTTGATTGATTTGATTCATCAGGCTTTGCCGCATTTTGCTGCTTTTTGTACGCTTCAGCTGCATCATCTACGGCTTTTTTCTCTTTTAATCGTAAAGCAATGATTTCCTTGGCCGTTTCAGCAACTAATTGCTCAATTTGTGCTTGCGATCCTTTTACAACCGCTTGACGCAATAAACTTTCAGTGATTGTATCGTATGCGGCCGCTAAATTGTTGGCAGTTATTTTTTCCTTTTCAAGACCCGGCAAATATTTGCCATATTGGTCATTCAAGGCTTGCAATGCCTTTTTGCGATTCTCATAACTCGCATTCACATTTCCAGCAATTCCAACAAGAGAGGTCAATTTGACCAATTCGTTGGCAACACCTTCGGCCAGTTTCTTTGAATTTTCTTCTGCCTCTTTTGATGCTTTGCTTGCCCCAAATAATGAATCACCGAATTTCACAAACAATGAAGAGGCAACCGCTACCGCAATACCAATTCCAGCCGGACCGCTTAATGTACCAAGCAAAGCCCTCAAAGCCCCACCAGTTGACCCGGTTGCAGTTTTTAGTCGGGCAAACGATTCAACAAGTGGATTCAGGTTATTTGCAATCGCATTGAATCCGTATGGGGCATCCTGAGCAATACGGGAAAGGTCGGTCAGTGACTGGGTGGCCTTGGCACTATTTATGGATGTTTTATTTAATGCCTCCCCAGTTCCCTTTTGTATTTTGTTTAGTTCGGCTTGCTTTTTGGCAATGGTGTCAAGTGCAAATGCGTAGAATTTTTCCGATTTTGTATCGGCTAATTTTGCACGCAAAACCGCAATGCCGTCTTGCAAATGTTTGGCCCGTTCAGTAACAAGACCAAGACCTTGGACGGCTTCATTTACATTCGCACCTATATTGACCGATAAATCAACCGCCATTGTTTTGTTTTTTTAGCCTCACCAATTCGTCACGCTCACGCTTCATCTTCAGGGCGTTTTTGATCTGATCCCGTGACATTTCCGTTTGCTCATCAAGTTGCCATGCTTCCATGACAAACCTTGCCCCTTGCCCCTTCCCGACAAACGATTCACAAATCAGTGCCGTTTGAAATCTCAATAGTTGGCTTTCAACCTTTACCTTGTCAATGTATCCCTTGCGGAGTAGGTAGTAATCCTCCACCTCAAAGTCATAGAATTGATCAGGCAAAACCCCAATTTGACCGAATGCCTCGGCCCTCATTTCATCCCAAGTCAGGGGTTTTCCACTTGGGCTGGGGCTTCCCCCATTTCCTTCGGCTTTTGAGCATCCACGAATTTGTTAATCAACTCGGCCGCATCCATGTCGGTCATTTCACCGACCCAAGTTTGGCACTGGTCAATTGTCACCAAATCAGTCGCTTTCGTGACCTTTTTGTGGCAATTTATGCCGGCATAAACAATCCCGACAATGAAGTCGAATTGTTTGGCTGGGTTGCTAATCAACTCCCCCATTTGGAGGGGATCGGTGGTTGTGGCCTCCCCGAAAAACTTGGAAAACCACAACCGTCCGAAATCCAATGTTTGCTCTATTCCTCCGATGTTGTGCTGCGTTTGTTTCATGAATTATGATTGTGGTGTGATGTCAATGTCACCATCAATTTCGATGGTCATTGTGAATTTTGCAGTTTGACCGCTGGTATTTTGCTGACCAAGTGCAGCAATCCAACCGTAGCCACCATGGTAGATGTCATTGGCTGAATCAGTCAAATGCCAATACTTTTGGGTGTTGTTTTGATACAAGGCTTGGAAGTCATTGTAAGACGCCTCGCCAGCATCTGGGGCAACATCAACCACCGCGTTCAATGTGAATCGGTTGTTTGCGGGACCCATAGATTTCAAAACTCCGCAGTTAGTTTCATCACTTACCACGTTGCGACTGCCGTCAAACGATCCCTCGCTTTGACAAACAGCCGACTTTTTTGCACCAGCCGGAGTATCGCTATATTCAATGAACATAACGGAGCCGGAGATTGTTGTAGGAGCAGCCATTTTTTACTTTTTATTTTTGTGTTAGAAAATGCTCAAATCGTTTTATGATGCGAAATATCTTTTCAGAGTCGTTGTCCTCATATATTTCGTCTTGACTTTGCAGTGTTATTTGTGTGATAAGGTGATTTTGAATCGGTAAATTGAACTCATTTGGCCAATACATGACGGCATTGTTAACCGTTTGTGCGTATGAAGATGCAACAGAAGTGTCACAAATTACTGGGAATTTTGTGACAATTTCCACAACAATCACAACAGATTTGAACCAGCCACTGTTTGTTGGTCCCAAGTCAGTCAAACCATCAGACCGAACTACAATATAGTTGCCGTCTTGAGTTGCTGGAACGCCATCTTTGAATACTGGGATGGCAAAGTTTATATCAAGCCTTTTATACCAAGCCTCCTTCAATTCATATATCGCCTCATTGTATGCCACTAAAAATTGCGTTTAATCGTTTGAAGAGATTGGTTCTAACCGCTGCAACGTGTTTGTAGAAAAACGGCTTTGGCGAAATACCATTTCGATAAATTGACCGGGCAATCAAAAAGGCTACTCCGTCTGCCTTTTCTTTGGTGGCTATTTGCTTGCGAATTACCCACCCTTTGATTGCTTCGATAAGTGACAATGACCCGGTCCCTTTTAGGCCCTTAAATTGGCTCGCAACGTCCTCCAGACCAGCCGGAACAACCGCCTTGCTTTTAGTCCCAAACTCAATGAATGGGGCGTAAAATGTGCCAACAAAAACCTCATAGTTCAAATTGTCTATTTTGCGGTAGTCAATGGATTGCTGAAGCGTCCCACGATCACCACCATTGTTTGAGGCCGACCGCTTTGCCAATGACACAAATTCCATGGCAGATGCCTGAAGTTCCGCAGACACCTCGTCCTGAATCGACTTTTTAGCCGACTCAATTTGGGCCTTGAATTGGTCCAATCCTATGGTGTTAACTTGTAACACTGGCGGACACTAATAAGTTAAAGCGTTTTTCATCAATGCGTTGGATGTTTGTGATTGCGTATGTGTCACCAAAATAGAGGATTTTCCACTCACCAATCAAAATCGTGTTTGTTCTAAACCAGATTTTGAAGGTCTTTGAACTGGACAAAGTTGTCCGTCCGTCCACTTGGCTTCTGCCTCCGCCATTATCACTAACCTCTGCCCAAGCATTCCAATATTGTGCCTGTTGTGTAGGGTCACCACTTTCATTGAATGAAATTGTGTACCTAACCAACTGGATTGGTTTGTAATTACCTACCCCAGCCATGTGAATGATTGTTTATAGGTTGATGCCAAATCCATTGCCTCTTTGCTTATTCCATCAACATTGATGTCCCCCCGATTGATATATCGGTAGGCGATTTCCTTGAACATGGCATCTTTTAGTCGCTTTGGCAAGGTTACATACCCGGCCTCATAAAGCATCACCAAATTGCCATACTCTGGGGTCTTGAGAATGCGTTTGTTTGAACTGGTGGTGTATTCAAGTTCATCGGATGCGAGTGACTCACCTTGCGGGTGCAATTCCAAAATGTCCAAAACTGGACCAAATGGAATCTCAAAGTTCCCGGCATAATTGTCAAACTCAATCTGCAATGTTTTGATGACAAATGACAAACCAGTGTATTCCTCCAATGCTTGGCGGGTCCCGGTTATCAGGCCCAAAATATAGGCATTATCATCATTAAACGTTGGGGTGATGCTTGTGTTGTCGTTTATGAACCCCTCCAAACGGAGATAGTTTTTGACCTCTGCAAGCGTTACGGGTTCCGTTATTCCGGACTCTTCCGTCAAATCTTCCCAATCAATAAGCAAATTGTAATTCATCCGAGTTTTTTAAGAAGGGGGCCGAGTCACCCCGACCCCCTTTGTTGATCACCACATCAAACAAACAGCACAAATTTAGGATGCGTTGCCAAAATCTGCATAGATCAAGGCATCGGTCCGCATTACGTTGATATCTTCGAAGCACTCAACACGAGCAGTAACCAAGTTACGCTGGAAGTTGTCGCTATCTTCGTAGCTAAATTCAACTCGGAGGCTTTCTGTTTCAACACGCTCCAGATAATCGCTATCAATGATCAGAGCCTTGTCATCAGTTACCCAAGATGCACCGATAACGGGTACACCGCAGATACGGATGTTTCCATTTGGATCAATGATAACACCACCGGGTACAGAGTAGTCAGATGGTTTGGTCTTCAGCAAGCGAGCCCACTGAGAATAGTTAACCAAAACGAAAGACGAATTGAAGTTCGCATTCAGTTGGTTAGCGATCCAGTCAACCAATTGCTCAGCGTCAACAGTTGCAGATGTAGTTGTGCTACCGGTAGCTGCACCAGAAACAACAGAGAAAAACTGGGCGTTCTCTTTCTTGTAGAAATCACGGAGCAACATACGCTGCAGAGATGATTGCAAGAAAGGAAGTTGAGTCATCATTTGCTTAGAGAAACGAGCAAAACCAGCGATGTAGTCAGAAACTACCTTCACTTCAGTCAGGTCGTAGTCAATTTGACCCTTTGTTGAACCTTCAGTTTGAACTGCCAATGCACCTTCGCCACCAGTTTCACGATAGGTCACATAAAGACCAGTCGGAGATTGAACGGTAGAGATGAGGTCACGGAAGTTGATTTTCTGACTTGGAACCAATCCCTGACGGGTGTTGTAGGTTGCCTGACCGTCACCAGTGAGGTTATCAGTCAAAGTCATTGTTCCAACGGCTTTCAGATCCAAAACCAGTTTGGCATTGCGATCTTTAGCAAAGTTTTTGAACTCGGCTTGATTGCTTTCGAAAGCCTCGGCCATTGTTTCAGAGAAAGAATCTCCGAATGACTTTTTGTTTGCGGCTTCGATTTTCTTTGCATTTTTAGCAGCGATGAGTTCGTCCAGAGCCTTTTGGTTAGCTTTGGCGGCTTCGTCCATAGTTACGATGGCAGTTTTTACCTCGGCAACTTGGCCTTTCACCTCGTTGATGGCTGCTTCATTAGCGGCCTTCATGTTTGCGATACCTTCGGTTGCAGTTTTAACCGAAAGTTCGATGTTTTTCAATTCTTCCATTTTTAGGAATTTAATTGTTTTAGTAAATTGTTTATATTGCTTGACAACCCAGACAAATCCACTGTCGGCTCAACTGTTTCCACAACGGGTTGAGTGATTTCGGTATTCATTAGGGTTTTAATTGCCTCATGTATTTGGGCGGTCCGGATTTCGATGAACTCAAATGCGTCATCGGTATACCGTCCGTCCTTGAGTGATTTCATTAATAGGCCCAATTCTTTGCTCAACTTTTCGTGTTCAGCAACGGCCTCCTCTTTTGTGATTGACTTACCAACTGTCAAGGTTGGGGTTTCTGAATTAGCACCCCACAAAACGGCTGAACCTTCGTACAAAAATACCTCTTTGATTAGGTTGTAAGGTTGTGCCCCTTTTACGGCCTCGGCCTTAATTGTACGGAATCCAATTGAATGCTGGTTGATGTGACCAGATTTGTAGAACTCAAGGACATCATTGCCCCAAGTTGTGTTTGGGATTGTAGTAATCCCAACAAGATAGTCACCATCGGTGTAGATGTCGGAAAACTTGCCAACCGCTGATTTTAATGACGGATTGTGGTCAGTCAGGTGCCAAATCAAATTGGCCCCCTTTGGTCCACGTTCAGTTATTGTTTTGGTGTAGGCTCCCTGATCAATGACATCCCCGTCATGGTCAATGTTGCCCATTTTAGAGATTGCCACCTTTACCCGGCGGTCATTCTCCGATACATCCCGGACGGAATCCGAAATGAGTTTTTGTTCAAAATATGTTTTCATTCAATTCTTTTTTAAAAAGGTAGGGGGCCAGACCCCGGTTTTTATCATGTTTCGGTATTGCCCATAGGCGGCTGGTCACCCCTTTATTTTATATGTGCCCATATTCTTGCGAATCAATCGACCATTTGCGTCCCTCTTTGGTGTGGCCGCCCAAGTGCAACGGCAGTTGATTACCATTGCGGCTGAACCACTCGGAGCCAGTGGGTAGGCTATTCGTTCACCACTGCGTGGGTCCCTGAAATCGTCCACAAAATCAACCACTTGGCCATCCATGTGGAAATGGTCCTTTTTGTCCTTTGGCTTCCGTCCCCTTGTTCGCAGATCGCGAAATGCAAACCATTCCTTGACCATAACAAACCCAAAGGATTCAGAGGCAACCGCCACTCCAGTGTTGGCCGCTCGTCCAACTTCGGTCCGGACAATCCTTTCGGCTTGCATTTTTGTGAATGTGTCGTTTTGGAGAATCTTTACCAATTCATCCACGGTCAACTCATTTTTGATGCCATCGGACAAAACCAAAAGCAAATGGTCCCTCAATGTCTGGCTAACCCCGAAAGTTGCGTATTCCAATAAGGTTTCACGCAATATCCGAATGATGTCGGCCATCCATTGCTCATTTTGACCCAGTGCCTTTTGTCCAGCCTCTTGCTTCAATCTCCGGTTTGTTTGTTTCCCATGATACAAACCCACCTCACGATACATTGCCAACAACGGTTTTTGCAGTTGCTGGTTGAGGATTGTTTGGCTCAATTCGGATTCAGCCAATCGGATTCCCCGGTTTCGCAAATCGTCAATCAAAGAACTTACAACCCCGTCAAGGGCCTTTTTTATCTTGGGTCGGAACTTTGCTTCAAACTTGCGGTTGACCCGGTTGTATTGGAGCAAATATTTTTGTTTTTCCTTCCCATTCATTCATCAGTCGTTTTCGTAGTGCTTCCCTCAAAAACTGCATCTTTTGTTTTCGCAAGGCACACCGCTTTTCATCCTTGGTTATCGGATATCTTTCATAAATCTCCCGGTCGATCGGATTCGTCATTGTTATCCATTTCCTCCATTGTCCACTCACTCAATGGCATTCCCATGTCAGGGGTCACCCAAGGTTCGTCAAACAACGGATTGTCAATTGTTTCAAGTCCCAACAGATTCCTTTGCTCGTTTGGTGACAATCCTTTTAATGTATTGACCCAACTGGACTTTTCTTTGATGTCCTCCTGAAGTTCAGTGAACACGGTTTGGTCGAAGTCAACATAAAGGTCCTTACCAGCATAACCCCAATCGGTATTTAGTTTACGATTCAGGTGATTTCGGAAGGAAACCAACAAAGGCATCGCACAACGAGTTGTCAGGGCCTTTTCAGCCTCTTTAACGTTGGAATAAGTCGAAGCCTCGGAATCATTCAACAATTGGCTTGGTACCCCGTAAACCGAACAAAAACGCTTCATGTCCCATTTCTCGGACTCAATGATTGCAAGGTCAACCGGGGACAACCCGACCTCTTGCCAGCCTAATTTGTAACCACTCACACCAATGCGACCATGATTGTCCGCCCCCACCCATTCGCCACGGGTCAATTTTTCTTTGATGGCTTGGACTTGTTTAGCACTGTCCATGATGGATGCACCGCCATTAATCACACGGGGGTCATCCATGTAAAGGACACCTTTGACACCCTGATTTTGGAACATGGCGGCCGATGCTTTGATGGCATCATTTGAACGAGAGATTCGGCGAAGGGCAGAACGTAGGGGGGACATTCCATAAAGGTGTGACCCGTTTACATCCCATTGGTAGTTTTGATATCGATCATGAAGAACCGATTCCTTGCTAAAATTCAACCCAGCCTCAACCGTCATTGTGTAACCAGCCTCAACAATCGGGAACACATTGGTTTTGGCAATGATGCTCACCTGATCATACGGAAGCGTATGAAGGGCGTAAGGTTTGCCCTGATTGGCCCCGGCATCCAATCTTTCAGCCCAAATACAACGGCCACCAGTCAACAACTTGTATC
>Ga0181344_1000940_pt1 | contig 11139 bp, 15 predicted proteins | sample Su13VDMLBDD_FD_130098 | JGI IMG/M metagenome (GOLD analysis project Ga0181344, IMG submission 130098) | Freshwater viral communities from Lake Michigan, USA - Su13.VD.MLB.D.D | ecosystem: Environmental > Aquatic > Freshwater > Lake | place: USA: Michigan | collected 2013-07-15
GGGTAAATAGTGTGCATCATTTAACACACACTATTTTAAACACACCTTGAGTATATCCATTACTCATCAGTTGCTTCTTCTTCCACAAGCATAAGGCCTTGGAAGGAAACACAAAGCTCTCTAAGAGTCTTGTGTTGTTGTAGTACTCAAGCTTATACATAATGATAGTTATAAAATGGTAAGACTAAAAATAAAGAGAGAACTGTTAAGCTCTCTCTTGTGCCTGCTAAAGCCTTTTACGGTACTTACATCTCCAAAGCTATAAGGAGAATGCCTCTGACTTGAAACATAAAGTGACAGAGATCATTAGTTCACTCTATCAATAATAGTTAAAAAATGGTTAGACAAAAAGAGAGATAATCTCTCCTCTCATCAGAAAGGGAGATCATCATCCTCATTATAATAATTCTCATTAGTCAGCTCATTTAGAGCTTCATTAGATATTCTTACCATTTCTTCATAGTATTCTTGCTCATCAATGAGTTGTTGTGCAAGTTGATCATAATCATTCATAGCAAATAGATTTAAAGTTATAAGGAGTTATAAAATGGTTTAAGAAAAAAAATAAGAGGATATAATCCTCTTAGCTTTGTCTTCCTTTACAGGGTCAGTGTGTGCTCACCTACTATACAAACTTATGTATCAATAATAGTTATAAAATGGGTACAAGAAAAACATAAGAGCCTAAGCTCCTATGTTTATTTATACTTCTCATTATCAGGTGCCGCTATAGTACCCATAAAGAAGAAGAATGTTAATACTATGAACACAGCTGCCAGAGTTGGCATGTGTTCATTGATACTTTCTACACTTGCGTAAGCAAGTAAGATAGTACAAGCTATCATAATCTTGTAGTGTAAAGAATATTTCATAGTGTATAAATTTTAATTAAAGTCAGTTATAATATGGTATGCCTTGCACAGCAAGCATAGGGGGTACCACCTCCGGGCTGAAGGGCGGGGGGTTTTTTATGGAGGGCCCACCACACTCTCTTACATACATCAGGCCCAAATACCCAATGGCATTTGTACATTAAGAGATTACACACGGGGTGAAAATTCCCGGAAATTGTTATCTGATATTGTACCAATGTTATTATATTTGCACAAGTTCATACTTCACACATGAAAAACTCGTTAACTTAAAGTTAGGTAAGAAGATCCTCAGATGCCAGTCTGGGGATTTTGTTTTATACTTGTATATATGTGCCAGACACGCTTACCGTAAGATCAGCGTCCCAGGTTTGGACTTCTCAGTAAAGGAAAGGATTAGTCTATAACTTTACTACCCCCCAGGAAAGTTTCTCTGATCAAGAATTACTTCCTGGGTTTTTTATATATTTGTATTATTAAAATTGTGATCATGAAATTATATACAGAGAGACCAAAGACTATTGAGTCAATGAAGTATGATGGTACGGAGAAGATGGCATTAGAAATTGCTAGTAGAGAAGACTTTGAAGGTATGGTTGATTATAGGCAGAAAAAGTTTTGGGCTTTATGGATTAACACCGGGGGTAGAGAATTTAGAATTGATGAGGGGGACTATCTTATACAGGATTGGAACGGGGAGTACTCTGTAATGTCTAAAAAAATATTTGAAAAAATGTATAAAGAATTAGTATAAAATACTTATCTTTACATCCGTAATATAGATGTTTACGGTACATTTATTTTTATTTGATTGATAAGACTTAAGCTCTGAGGTAAAAACTTAGAGCTTATTTTTTGAGAAGTAATTTATAAAAAGGATATATGGCAGTATTTGATACGCAGTACAAGAAAGTATTAGAGGAGATTTATTATGGGGGTTACAAGTATGAAGACCCAAATAGAAAAGGAGTAGAAAGAATTGAGATAGCAATGATCAATTTGTATTGCAGACCTAGTGTTGGGTTTCCAGCATTAACCACTAAAGAGATTTATTTCAAAGGAGCAATAGCTGAGTTATTATTTTTTATGTCTGGTTCTACAGATATAAGAGATTTGTGGAAAAGTGGTGTTAGATTCTGGGATAAAGATTGGGCCAGATTTAATAAGTACAATGAAACAACAGCAAAAGCATTATATGAGGATTGGAAAAATGATGATAAAAAGATTGAAGAATTACCCGCGCACATTTATGATATGGGTAAGATCTATTCTCATCAGTGGAGAAACTCCAATGGAGTTGATCAATTATTTAACCTTGTTTCTTCCATGATTAAAACACCTATGTCAACATCATTAATTGTTAACTCTTGGAACCCTGCAGATTTACCTAATATGTGTTTACCTCCTTGTCATTATTCTTTCCAGGTAGTGTGCCAACCATATAATGATACTTATAAGTTTACATTAGTATGGAGTCAAAGGTCTACAGATTTTTTCTTAGGTACTCCTGTTAATATAATGTTCTATGCTGCACTAGCACAAGTACTAGAAATCTTAACAGGATATAAATGCAACGCAGTAATTGGAGAGTTAAAGAATGTACATATATATGATAATCAAGTTGACGTAGCTAAAGAGTTAATGTTTAGAGATCCTGAATTATATGGAGAGAGTAAGTTGGAAATTGATAAATCTAAGTTTAAACTTTTTTTAAAAAATCCATCACGTTTAAACTTTAATAGTGTAATTAATTCATTATCTTTACAGGACTTTAATTTGGTGGGGTATAATAGTTATCCAAAATTGAAAGTAGAAATGTTAAGTTATAATAAAAAACAAAAACCATGAGTACAGCATTTAAGAGTCTAAAAGGACGTAGAGTATTGGTTAACCAACCAGTAATGAAAGAATCAGCTATCCAATTAAGTGAAGCAGATAAAGCGCACATTGAGCAAGAAGCAATGAAACAATGGACACGTTTAGAAGTGTATGCCGTTGGAGAAGAAGTTAAAACTGTAGCAGCAGGTGACCAAGTTTATATCTCAGTTAATGCAATTAAAAATGCAGAAGTAATTGAGGTAGAAGAAAGCATCAAGCTTATGTTGAGTGAGTATGACATTGCAATTGTTTGGTAAGATGTCCGAATTAGTTTGTGATGAATATAAAAGGATGGCAGGAAAACCTGAGTCATCTAATACATATAATAAGAGTTTGAAAATTATGGCTGAGATTGCTGCTAATAAAAGTCAAGAAATGTATAAGGATTATCTTAGAAGAACTGAGTCTAGTCCTTATGTAGGATCAGATCCATTTGCTGGTACAAAACCTAAAGCAGTTACAGCACCAGATTGTACTGCTAAACATTCTCCACTAAGACCTTCTCATTATGGAGGAGCTAACAGTACATATGAAGTATTTAATGTTCTTGAAGCATGGGGCTTAGATAAAGACTTTTACTTAGGTAATGTTATTAAGTATGTTGCAAGAGCTGGTAAAAAAGATAAGTCAAAAGAATTAGAAGACTTAGAAAAAGCAGAAGTGTATTTAAAAAGAAGAATTGCTGAGTTAAAGAAATGAGATATTTTTTGTTTTTGTTTTTGTTGTATTCATGTGCCCCTCACTCTGTAGGTCCTAACTATAATCAAGGTAGGACTCACAATGCTGATCTAGGAAATAGAGAAAGAATTGTGAGAAGTGAGGATGCGCGCATGAAGAATGCAATGATAAAGCATAGACAATCTGCAAGAAAAGGTTTACCTAAAATAAAAAAAGTTAGAAAAAAGAGAAGTAGAAGGTATGTATAATTAAAATATTATATATACTTTAGCACCTCCTTTTCTTCTCAGTCTTCTCGCTGAAAAAAGATTCCCGGTAAGTTTATTCTTATTGGGAATTTTTTTTATATATTTGTGTACTCTAATATTTAAACGTATTAAATTAACATGATAGGTAAGGGAATCCCAGATTATTATTCTGGGATTTTGTTTTTTATATTAATATTGTGTATATTATATTATATGTATTAATTAAAAAATAAAGCAATGGATATTTTAAATATTATTTCTTGGGTAAAAGGTAAACGTCAAGTAACCTCAGTTGATCCAACTAAATCAGTAATACCAGTAGGATTAAAAGATGACCGCAGGGATGACGGTTACTTAGCAGGAGTAATAACAGTTGAAGATTTATTAGCTGGGTCAGCATCATCAATTGCCACTGATGGTACGTCATTGTATTCTACAGATCCTTTAGCCGGACCAATAGGTCCTATTGATAATATTGCATTGGGAGAACAAGCAGGTTACAATACACCACTTGTTCAACTTTCAACATTTATTGGTAATAAAGCAGGTTATAATGCAACAATGGGAAACCTATCAAACTTCTTAGGAGGTAATGCAGGTCAAGAAGCAACAGAAGCATATAGTTCTAATTTTTTAGGATTTGAGGCAGGTAGAGAAGCAACTTATGCTAATGCTTCAAACTTTCTAGGAAATGGTGCAGGTAAATTTGCTAATAATGCTAATAATTCAAATTTTCTAGGAGCTTATGCAGGATACAATGCAAGCAATGCAGATCATTCAATTTTCATTGGAGGTTCTTCAGGTCAACAAGCAAATTTTGCTAACTATTCAACTTTTCTAGGTTACTATGCTGGTTTTACTGCTACCTATGCAAGCTATTCAACATTCATTGGTCCTTTCTCTGGGATAAATGCAGTTAATGCTTATAACTCAATTTTTATAGGATCATCTTCTGGAGACAGTGCTACTAATGCTAGTAACTCAAACTTTATTGGAGACAGTGCAGGACTAAGAGCTACTAATGCATCTTACTCTAATTTTATAGGACGTGAAGCAGGTAAAGATGCACCAAGTGCAAATAATTCTAATTTCTTTGGAAGAGAAGCAGGTATGAACTCTTCAGGAAATAACGTAAATGCTTTTGGTTATAGAGCACATAAAGGTGGATCATTATCAGGACAAACAGTTTTTGCTAATGCAACATTACCATCTTATGTTGATAGAGCAGCAGCAACTACAGCAATCACTGTACTTAACGGAGCAATAGCAGGAAATACGTATTTATATTATAATCAAACAACTTTTGCCATAGAGGCAGTAAGACTTTAATAAATTAAATAAAATATATTATGAAAATCACATTTGAAACACCAAAAGAAATAGTAGTAGTTCAAGAGTTAAAAAGAACTATTGAAGAATTAACAATTGTAGAACTTATTGATAGCAACTCAAGAAAAGAAGTAAAAGCACATACTAGAGAATTAGGTGTTATAACTCTTTGGGCAGGAGCTGCTTATGATGCAATTGGTCAATGGACTGATGCAGATGTAATTGCTAGAGTTGAAGAACTTTACAAATAATTATTATGGATATTTTAAATATTATTAGCTGGATAAAAAATAAACGATATGTAACAAGTGTTGATCCAGCAACAACATTAATGCCAATTGGTTTAAAGGATGACCGTAGAGATGATGGATATCTTGCAGGTGTTATCACAGTAGAAAACTTTGCAGCACAAATTACTGAGCCAGTTATAGATGCTGAAGGTAACTTAATTGTAGCTGACTCATCTAATGATACAGTTGCTGTAGCTAATGGTGCTTCACATTTAATTGATAACTTTTCAGGAATGCTTATTGTTAATGACCATTATGACGGTAGAGTTGAAACTTGGATTGCTGGTGGTGGTGATGGTGTATTATTAGGATATACAAATGTAGTGGCAGGACCATGTAATAGTACACTTGCTATGGCATCAAACGGATATGAATGGACAAATGTAGATAATATGACAGGACCATTTACTTTCACAGTAGTTAAAACAAGAAGTGGTAATTAATAAATAAAAAGATATGTTAAATAATATAACAAACTATTCTAATCTTATCTCTAATGGTAAGGTTAGAACAATACTAGAAGCAACAGATTTATTCACGGTAGGTGTAAGAGATGCAAACTTCTATGGTAATTATCAACCAGCATTAATAACTACTACTGATTTAGTTAGTAGTATTGCTAGTTTATTACCTCCTCCTACATCATTACCTTATTGGTTTGAGTATAATGAAAGTGATCTTACTGTATGGAATAATGGTAGTGGTAATGTTAATAGTAATATATCATTTGGTCCATCAGCGTTAAGTGTAAATACAATAGGTAGTGAGAATGTTGCACTTGGTTATAATACGTTAACTAATAATACAACTGGATTTAGTAATGTTGGAATTGGTGCATCTGCACTTAGATTAAATACTACAGGTTCAGATAATATAGCAATTGGTACAGCTACCCTGTATAACACTACAACAAATTCTAGTATTGCAATAGGAAGAAATGCATTACTAAGTAATACTACTGGTTCAAATGTTTTAGCTATCGGTGGATTCAGTTTAATAAGTAACACAACCGGTACAAATAATGTTGCAGTTGGGGGAGCTTCATTGACAAGTAATACTACAGGTAATGATAATACAGCTGTTGGTTTATCAGCTTTATCTAACAATACAACAGGTTTTGGAAATATAGCAATAGGATGTCAAGCTTTAGTTACTGATACAAATCCAGGTGGAGAATTAGCTATTGGATACCGTGCATTATACAGTCAAACTACAGGATTTGCTAGTACAGCAATAGGTTATACAGCTTTAGAATCTAATACTACTGGTTATGAAAATACAGCAATTGGACTTAATACATTACGAGCAAATACAACAGGTAGACTAAATCTTGCAATCGGTCCTGAAGCAATGTCAGGAAATATTTCTGGTAGAGAAAATATTGCTATTGGTTCACAAGCATTAAAAACAGGAACAGCAGTATTTTATAATGTTGCAATTGGATATAACACATTATATAACAATACTGGTCAACATAATATTGCAATAGGTACGTCAGCAATGTATAATAATACAACTGGTTCTTATAATACAGGAATAGGTAGTAATACATTAAATAGTAATACAACTGGTAATTTTAATGTTGCATTAGGTAATGACTCATTGAGCCTTAATACTAATGGAAATAATAATACAGCAGTTGGTGTAGGTACTTTAACTAAGAATAATACTGGTTTATCAAATGGTTCTTTTGGATATAATGCTTTATCAAATAATGTATCAGGAAGTTACAATAATGCAATAGGTGGATATGCTCTTTACAATTGTACCACAGGTTTATCAAATAATGCAATGGGTTCATCAGCATTAAGTTCTCTTACATCAGGTTTCCATAATAATTCTATTGGTCAAAATTCAGGAGCAGCAATAACAACTGCTTATCAAAATAACTTTATAGGTTATAGTGCTGGTGGTGATTGCGTTACTGGAAATAGAAATGTAGGTGTAGGACATCAAATAGCAACTGGTAACTTCAGTGGTTCAGTTATTCTTGGAAGTTATGCCGCAGCTACTGCTAATAATCAATTTGTAGTAGGTTCAAATGTTGAAGCAGCAGGTTCTGTAGTATCAGAAGTTAACTCATCTACTCAAGTATGGAATGTAGTTATCAATGGTGTAGCAAGAAAAATTTTATTAGCATAATAATTAACTTAAAAATAAATAAAAATGGATGTTTTAAATATCATCTCTTGGCTTAAGAGCAAGAGACAAGTAACAACAGTAGATGCATCTCAAACATTAATCCCACTAGGATTAAAAGATCCAAGAAGAGATGACGGATATTTACCTGGTGCAATATCAGTAACTGATTTCTTAGATTTAGTACCAGCTCCAGTTCCTCCAACTGATGCTTTAGAAAATACGTTTGTCGGTGAAGATGCTTTTGCAGATAATATTAGTGGGTCAGCAAATGCTTTTTTTGGATGGAGAGCAGGTTATACAGGGACAAATCAAGTTTACAATACTGGAATTGGAAGAACTGCATTATATTCTAATACAACAGGTTCTGAAAATACAGCAATTGGTGTCAATTCATCATACAATAATATAAATGGAATTGGTAATGCTTCAGTTGGAAATAATTCTTTGTATTTTAATATCAGTGGTAATAGTAATTCATGCTTAGGAATTTCAACATTATTTTACAACACAACTGGACAAAGAAATATAGCTATTGGTGAAAATTCATTATATGCAAATACAACAGGTCAGTATAATATTGCAATCGGTGCATCTGCTGGAAACAGTAATACAACAGGTCAGTATAATATTATGATAGGATCTGCTATTAATAATCAAAATTATAATAATTGTATAATATTAGGAAAACAAGCTCAAGCAACAGCTAATAATCAATTTGTAGTAGGATCTTCTGGAACCAATGCAGGTACAATTGCTACTGAAGCACTAACACCTACAGTATCTTGGACAGTAAAAATCAATGGTGTTGATTATAAAATTCCATTACAAATAGCATAATAAAAAATAAAATAATAACTTTACAAAAAATAAAAATCATGGCATTAGAATTAACAGCGGAACAAGTAGCAAAATCAGTAACAGCAGCTTATGATAGTGTAGCATTAATTACTGAGTTAAAAGCAAAAGAAACTTTAACTGAAGAAGAAACAGCAACAGTAACACGTAATGAAGAGCACATTAGAATTATGTTAACTAAAGACTGGTTTGTAGCAGGATTAACAAAAGCACAAAAAACTGAATTGTCTAAAATATGAGTCCAGAGCAAGCTAAACAAGTAGTTGAACAAGCTTTAAATCAAGCATTCCTTAAAGGAGCATTTAGTTTACAAGATGCAGCAATGATTACACAAGCATTAGGAGTCTTATTTACAGTACCTGAATTAGTTCAAGAAAATTAAAAGCAAGAGCCACAGAGATGTGGCTTTTCTTTTTTATATTTGCTTATATAGAAAGTTTTCTGTATATTATTATATATAAATCAATTATTATGTCTGTAGGAAATTTAAAAACATATGGTGGTAAAGGGACTAACTTACCATGGCAATTAAACATGTTATTTGGTCAAGAGAGTGCTGCAAATAGCCTTTCTGCAATAAATGTAAATACAACAAATGTAGATTCATTACTTAATCAAATACTTGCTGCAATCCAAGGAGGAGCAGATTATGAAGCAGCTTTAGTAATTGATAGTAATAATGTTACATGGTTAGAGGTGAGAATATATAATCCTGATACAGGAACATTTAATCCACCTGTTTATTTTCAAGCAGGTAGTAATGTACCAGGTACTCCAGTAGATCCAATTACATATGTAAATCCAAATAGTTATTTGGCACAAATGCTTATTGTATTAACTGATATTGACGATAAAGCTGGTAAAATTGCTACTCGTGTAGACTCTAAAACAAGAACTCCTAATTTTTACAGGGTTTCAGGAGCATTTACAATAGCACAAACAATATACAGTATATCATTTTCTAATGTTGGATCAGCTGATGCTACAGTATTAGGAGCTATACTTAAACCAGGAGAAACAATTAACTTTGATGCAGGTTCACTAAACAATACATATCCAGTAAATACATTTGATTATGATGCTACAGGAACTGAGTTAATCATTATTTTTAATTCATAATACATATGAGTACTCAAATCTATACTAAAACAATAGTACAAGATGAAGGTACAACGGTGCTTTCTAATGACGTAATTAATTTTACTGGTACTGGAGTTTCTGTAAGTAATGTAGGAGGTGCCGCTAAAGTAGATATTCCTGGAAATATTGCACCAACTACTTATGGTTTATTTGCTCAAACAGGAAATAGTACTATAATCACTAACACTACTGTAGAAAGCAGTCTTATTAATGGTGGTGTAGGTACAATAACTATACCGGCTAATGGATTCTCTGTAGGAGACAGTTTTAGAGCTGTGTTTGGTGGTGTAGTTAATGCTAATAATAATCAAAATATTAGAATTAGAGTTAAAGCAGGAACTATTGTTCTTTTAGATAGTGGTCTACAGAATCTAGGAAGTAGTGTTATAAATGATGTGTGGTCTTTAAATATTGATTTTACAATTAGACAAACTGGAATTGCTGGTGTGGCATCTATTGTAAGTTTAGGTGCGTTTCATTATACAAAAACTAACAATGCTTCTGTTCAAGGATTTGCATTTAACGTAGTAAATAACACAACATTTGATACAACAATTAGTAATGTGTTAGATGTAACAGCTCAATGGCAAACTGCTTCTACAGGAAACAATATTTACAGTGACATATTTATCTTAAATAAAACATACTAATGAGTACAGGAATTAATATAAAGAAAAAACTTGGTGTAAAAGAAGAAGGTACACCAATTACTACAGACACATCAAATATAAACTTTGTTGGCGCAGGTGTTACTGCAAGTGCAGTAGGCGAAGAAGTTACAGTTAATGTACCAGGTTCTATTGGAGCTACAGCTTATTATTTAAATGAATCAGTTACAGAAAGCCCTTATAAAGAATTTTCATCTTTACCAACAAGTACAACTGAACAAGATACACCTACAACAATCAGTGTAGGTGCAACAAGTGTTATTGGAGCTTATCAAACTCCAGCAGGTACACCTAATACAACAACTATTCCAGCAGGTTTATGGCAATTCTTTTTACATTTTTATTCTGGAGCTATTGATAGTTGGGATGTTTATGTAGAAGTATATAAAAGAGATATTTCAGCCGTTGAAAGTTTAATATTTACTACAGATGTTGGTAGTATAACAACAACTTCAATTACTCAGATGTATTTATTAGATGGTGTGTTTCCTAATACAAGTTTATTAACTACAGATAGAATAGTTGTAAAAGTAGTAGCAACAAATACTGGTACAGGTTCTCAAACAATACACATGATTACTGAGGGATCAGCTCATTATTCTGTTGGGACAACTACATTAAATCAAGTAATACCAACTGGTGCAGTTACCTCAGTTACTGGTAGTGCACCAATAGTATCATCTGGAGGAACAACTCCAGCTATAAGTATTCCAGCTGCAACAGGTAGTGTAGATGGTTATTTATCATCTATTGATTGGTCTACATTTAATGGTAAACAAAATGCTATTACACTTACAACTACAGGAACATCAGGTGCAGCAACATTAGTTGGTAGTACATTAAACATTCCTAATTATGCAACTAGCTCAAGTGGTGTAGTAGGAATTAGAAACTCAAGTGGTGTTTATACTTATTATGCTACATTAAATGCTGCAATTACAGCTGCAACAAGTGGGCAAACAGTTGATCTTTTAACTGATATAACTGAAACAGGAAGTGTTACTGTAACAACAAAAACAGGTGTAAAAATAAACGGAAA
>Ga0181344_1000942_pt1 | contig 11128 bp, 17 predicted proteins | sample Su13VDMLBDD_FD_130098 | JGI IMG/M metagenome (GOLD analysis project Ga0181344, IMG submission 130098) | Freshwater viral communities from Lake Michigan, USA - Su13.VD.MLB.D.D | ecosystem: Environmental > Aquatic > Freshwater > Lake | place: USA: Michigan | collected 2013-07-15
CCATTGTATTATAAACAAACCACGCCATTCGTTGATTTTCTATATCTATACAGCTACCAATTGTAATATTTGATCCATATGGAGGATATTTGGATTGAGGTATTGAAGTTGTACCCGGCACCCCCTCGACACGATTATTTCTACCGTATTGAGTAACACCGACTCTGCCGTTCATTACTCTCAAATATTGAGCATCTTGAATTAAGTGTAAACTATCATCTTGATTTGCTCCTCCTGTAAAAATCTTTTTGTTTCTGATCATTTCAATTATGATTTTGGTGCGCCCATTGTATTTTTCTGAACAATTCTCTTAATCTTCTCTACACTCCAATCTGATTTTCTAGCTCTTAATATTTTTCTTTCTTTAATATAATAATTTTCAGCTAATTGCCTTTCTCCCATATTGTAAGTTCTGTTATGAGCTTTCATTTGGTATTCAATATAAGCCTGAATTGTTCTAATAGCATATGGATCTACTTGAGATGCGGCGTCTGCTGATTGACCATCAGAAACATATTGTAAAACAATATTTTCTACATAAAATTTTTGATCTAATTGGATTTGGTTTCTTTCTTTAAATACTTGAAACGTATCCTCTTGATAGCCTGCTCCTAAACCAAAAAATCTACCAATGTTTTCACCATAATCATTATACCTTACGGTAAACCATTGAGCATATGGCAAAGCTCCGTAATAAAGTTGATTTTCATTAGATCCGGGTGGCACCACATTGTCAGTCCATTCTTGCTCCGAAAAATTTTGATTTACATCTAAACTAATCAATGGGTTTAATGTACTTGTAGGTACTAGAGGTCTTATTCTTTGACCAATCATAACTCCAACAGTTACATAATCTTGATAATCTTCTGGCAGCTCTGCTGCGTTAATTTTTTGATTTACTGGCAATATCTTTGTGTTAATTACTCTTAAGTCATCAAAAGTAATTTCACGCAAGCAATCTGCCGCGTATACCATAAACTGCATATACCAATGAAGTGGGTATCCTTTTTTAAGTAAATAGTTTTTTACTATAAAATCTAAACTAGCTGTTGTCATCTTTAATTAGTTTTGCTTTGTAATTCACTATAACTATTAACAATTCCTGTTTCTGGAACTATTGGAGCAAATTTAGCGAATACTTTTTCTATAATTTCTTCTTCCATATTAGCTGGTATTGGTAATGGATCTGTGTTTGAATATAATGATATATCCATAACAACTAAATACATATTTACCTCTGATACATCAAGAAGTGTAATATCTTTTGAAAATATAACCTCATTCTTTCTTACCTCATAATAAACGCTTCCTAAAAGGTCATTTAACAATTTATCTGCTTTTAATAATGCTCCTTGTCCTAATGGAACAGGAATAAAATCAATATCGTTTGTATTTACTACTCTATAAATACCCATGTTTCTTGGTAAGGAAATTGGAACTATTGGCAATTCTGCCTTTGCTCTATCGCCATACGAAGTAACCTGAATATTTTCGTAAAACGCCACCATTAAATTGTCTGGTATTGTTTCGCCGGTTGGCAATACCGCGCTGTAATATTGCGTTTGAAACATGGTATTAATAACCTGCTCAATTGCTTTTACTACATCTTCCATTTGAACAGATTGAGCTACATCTCTGTAACCACCTGCTAATCTTAGCAAAACCTGCTCGGCCATTAAAAATTTAGTACTATTAGCCATTTTTATTTAGTTTCTTGTGTTTGTAATTGAGCAAATTGCTGAATGTCTTGTTCAGCCATATTAATACCCCAAAATTTCAATGCACGCGCTATAATGTTATTGATGTAAACATCTGTAAATTCTAATTGAGTGCTAGTGTTTGGATTGTAAGTTATTGTTCTACCTGCCTGAGTATATCCTAAAACCGGAGTGGCTGGTCTGCGTAAATAATTGTAAAAGCCTGTTTGAGTTGATTGAGGATATATTTGAAATCCGACAGCCGTGTCTTTTGCAATTGGTTTGGCAGTTGAAACAGGTCTTAATTGACTTGTTAATGCAAAAGGTAATTCATCTTCGTTAACAAATCTTACTGCGTTAATCGTGCTTCCTGTAACCGTATATGGGTTACCAATCATATGCAAATAATCAGATGCAAATGTTACCTGTCCGTCTGATGCAGATGTAAACTGAACCTGTGATCTTAGTTTCCTAATTGCATCATGAATTATTTGAGTAACGCCATATTGAGAAAACCAATCTTCGGTTGCCTCAAGCTGTGCGTTATCAATAGTCTGCATCGCTTCGGGTATTGTTATAAATACCCCTCTTTCTTTTCTTACGATAAAGACTAAGAAATTATATATATCATTAATGTTGTATGCCATTGTTTGTGTCCTCCCAAATTCCTAAAGCTCGATAGGATTTTATTAAATAATATTGTTTATTGTTATATTCATATTTCTCAAGAAATTGTGGTTCAAAACCAACAACATCTCCTTTTTTTAAATTCACCCCCTCTGGCACAGATAAAACTTTAGCTCTATCTCCTAGTCTTACTTTTGCGTTGATTGTATCTACTACACCCATTTCTTTAATAACATCCTGTGGCAAATCAATATCAATTGGTTCAAGAATAATTCTATTGCCAACTGTTATTAATTCATCATTTTCTACTTTTGCAAATATATCTCTATAATCCGCTTTCCATACATCTTTTGTTCCTGTGTCAACAAGATTTTTAAAGAAAAAAGATTGAGTGTTACCAAAGTTAAACTGAGCTTTCCATCTACTAATATTATGTTCTGCTCCTTGGCAACCATCAATAAAATTTCCTCTTTTATCATGATAAGTACCTACCCAAATATGAGAAATCTTACCCGGCATAGCAACAATCAATAATGATTCTCCTTTGCCATTAGTAAATTTTTGGTAATAAGGACTATCTTTTGTAATCTCAGTAAAATAATCCCCATCGGATTCAAATTTTCTTTCAGCTACAACAGAATAATCAAATAACACCTTGTCCCCTTCTTTTAATTTAGAAACAACTTTACCATCTGTGCCTTTTGGGTTTTTTGGCAAAGAATACACTTCTCCAACAACAGTTGCGTTCCATTCTGGTCGATACGATCCGTCAAGATATAACTCTAAATCTCCCAATTTTATAGTATCCTGAATTGGCTTTTCTAGATTAAGAAATATATGATTTATTGGTTTTGCTTTCATAGTTAGCATAAAATTAGGTTTTTTATAGTATTTAAATTAAAAATGCCCTCATATTTTTGAAGGCATTTTAAAAATTAAACGATTGCGTCAATATAGCCTTCGTCCGGAATTAACCTGTAAGGGCTGCCATCGACCTCAATATCTACCCCAACACTGTGGGCAAACATGATTTTGTGACCAACTTTTACAAGCTCGGCCTCATCGCCAACCGCAACTACAACGCCTGTTGCAAAGTCCTTTTGAACCGATTCGGGTAAAAATATACCGGCATCGGTTTGTTTTTTCTCTTTATCTACTTTTACTAATACTCTCTTGTTTAGTGGCTTAAAATTCATTTAATTTAATTTTTGTGTTTTTTTAATATAATCCTTCATTTTTTTTATTGCTTCCTTGTTTTTTGGATCTTTTTTATTTAATCTATACTTATAATAAAATCCAACATGGTTGTATCTTGACTTAAATGATACCTCCTGCCTTTCAACTGAAGCCCCAAACTTTCTTTCTACACCTCTGCCTATTTCTCTAGGCAAGTTAGTGCATCCAAAGTTATGGAAACCATTCATTATTGATAATATTTCTCCTTTTAACAAAGATTGACAAATTGACGCTAATTGTGTCATGATTCATATTTTTGGTTTTTTAAAATAGTTGTGGTCGATATTTCCTCCGTCCATTTTGTTGGGCAATACGAGGATGTCTGTGTCGTAAAAGTTCCGCACCATGCCAGATTCGTGCAATATGACCTTCCAAACAGTGTTAAGTTCTGTTCCGTAATCAATCCAAGCGATTGCTTTTCCGTTACCAAGCGGCGTTTTGACATAAATTATATTTCTTAATTCGTGGATATACATTTAAAATGGTATTTCATCGGTTGTTTCAAATCCATTTGGCTGACTTAAAAAATCTTTATTAGATTCTTGAGAAACCACAGGTTTATTGCTTGATAATAAATTTAATGAAATTACTCTAAGATTTAATTGTGGTAAAGTTTCATTATTCTTGTTGGTATATGTTCTTGCTTCTGGGACACCTTCTAAATAAACTTGTGTGCCTTTTTTTAAATAAGGAGCAATTGCAGTTCTGTCGGTCCAATACGCTGCGCTAACCCATGTTGATTTGTTTACCTCTACGCCTTCTTTGTTTTTGTACTTTTCAGAATGAGCAACAGAAAAATTAATTACACTTTTACCGTTTACATTGTTTACTGTGGCATCTTGTCCTAGATGTCCGATTACTTGCATTTTAATCATTGTTTATTGTTTTATATTTAGAAAATTATTTCTTCTCCGTTTTCGTTTTCAAAAGGAACCCACCCTTGTGATGCTTCTTGTCCTGATTCGGTTTTAAATGTCATATTTTTTTCATTTAGTAATTTTTGCATAGGATCTGAACCATTAAAAAAGAATCTTCTAGTTTTAAATAACATTTCAAATACAAAAAACCCTTTTTTACCAACTATTTTTTGTCTACGAATTTTTTTACTATGAAATTCGCAAGTTGGATTTTGAGGATCTGTTTGTCCAAATGGTCTATGATAAACTAAAATATTATCGAGCTTGTTATTCCATAATGCACCATCTGCAATGTCAAAAACATCAGGACAAGGGTAGTTCCCGTCTGTTGCTTTTTGCATTTTAACCGGATGTGCAATTATCCAAAAGTAAACATTATTTGTTTGCGAAAATCTAGAAAATAAAGATAAAACCCATTCAAGATATTTATCCCTACCACCAAAATTTTGATAATTATTTGCTAACTGATTAAACGGATCAATATCAACGCCATCAACATTTTCCTTAACAATCAATTGCAAGAAAACTTCCATAATGTACTGAGGAGTTGGTGTTACATTTTTAGGATAAACATAAAAAATGTGTTTACAAACAAAGTCGTATGTGTATTCGTAAATTTGTCTTGAAGGTCTATTTGGATTTGCAGGAGTACAATCGCAACCAAGTAAAATTTCTACAAAATCGTGATAGTATTCTTCTGGTGGATTATCTTCTGGTGAGAAGGTGGCAAACTTTTCTCCATATAACAAAATTCGCATTGCCTGATACCATTTTTTCCAAGAAGATTTTCCATAGTTGCCTATACCCGTTAACACAGTTATCTCTCCCTTTTTTGGCTTGAAAGCAAAGTCCATTTCTTTTACGTTAATTCCACTTACCGCGGCATAACCTTGCTCATACAAACCAAGTGCTTGCTCTTTTACATCAATTCCATAGATTACATCATTCAATCTTCCATCTTCGTCAATAACACCATTTTCTACTTTAACTTCTAACTTAGAAGTCTTATCAACTAAAATTTCTTTATCAAAAGATGCACTGCCAAACCTACCCCTATTTGTTCTATAAGCAGATGAAATAGCATTGTCTGATTCTCTTTTTGTAAACTCTGAATTACTTAAAAATTCATTGTTAATCATTGAATTAGCTGTCAATTCATCAATGCCATAACGACAACAAGCTGATGCTAATTTGAAAATAAAATTGTTTCTTTCTCCGGTTACAAATGCCTCGTTTTTGTTTGATAGCCATGTTAAAAGTTTCTTAAAAATCTTGTCATCATCATCGGTTTTTTCATAAATAACAATTTTTTCGGTCTTTTTTATGGTTTTAAAAACCTCAGCTTTTTCGTTTATGTAAATATCGGGATCGTAGCTTTCGTAACATACTCTGCTTGGATTAACCCCACTTTTGTCAATATCGGGGAATAAATCCTGCAATGCTTGAAAATGTTCTCTGTGCTTACTACCATCTGCAATTTTAATCAAGGCTTTTAACCCATTACCTGAAGGGCTAACCCAACAAGCGTAAACGAATTTATTGCTGATAATCTCGGTTTGACGATCTCTTAACTCAAAAATGTTGTCAAAATCCAAGACTATGTACCCGCTATGTAGAATTAGGTCAGAATCCTTCCTTTCTGCACCAAATTTTCCAGAAAAACACACAGAGGGCAAATTCTTCTTTAAATTGGCAGATTTTTCTTTATCGATAGTATTCCTTATCTCGGACACAGATAGGCGACTCTTGCCCTCCCTAATGCGGTTTAAACCATATTCTAGAGTTACATAGTTAGGCTCCTTGGAATAAATGTTTTTAAAGATCGTTATCATACTGCTGAATTGGTTTAAATGCTTTTACGGCTTGGTTCACTTTATCTTGATACGAATTACTAGTGGTAAGGCTTATTGGTTTTAAAAACGGAATAGTATTTCGTATTTTAGATTTCCATGATTTAATCGGCTTGTTATTCCCGTCTTTCCAATCATTTTCAACCCATGATAAAAATTTAGATTTTAACGAATACTCATACAAAGAAAAATTCATCCCGTTTTTTATCATATCATCCTTGCAAAAAGATAGAAACTCATCAATACTTGGTTTACTTTCTTTACTTTCCTTTCCTTTTATTTCCTTTCCTTTCCTTTCCTTTATAGCATTGCTATCGGATTGCGTTTGCAATGCGTTCGCATCAATTTTATTTTTATTCCATCTAGAATACGCGCTATCTCTAGCTTTTTGGCTTTTGTCTTGTCGGTTATTTATTCTATTTTGCACAGATAAACTACCAAAATTATCACCATTAAAAACGAATAAATCAAAGTCGTGTAATACGCTTTTTATAATGTCGCTTTCCGTTCTTAAATCAAATGCAATGCCATCGTAATCCAAATGCAATGCGTTCGCATTATTGTATAGTTCTTCCACAATAGCCCAAAAAATACCATACCCCTGCATCCCGTGTTTTCTAATTAGCTTTTTAATTTTTTCATCATTCCTACTATTGTAGTCATGTGAAAAATAAAATGTGTCCTTTGACATTTTTTAGTTGAGTTATAAGTTTTTAAAATCAGTTCCAAGTACGTTGTTTATCTTGTCTAGATTTTTGTCAGACAAAGAAAAATGCTTCTGTTTAAACACAGAATAAAGAGTTGGATAAGGTATTTGCGTTTTCTCCGAAAGCCAAGATAAATTCCTCTCTATTTCTTCCAAATGTAATAAAACCGCATCTCTAGCGTCAAGCGTTGTTTCTTTTTCCATAAATTTTAGTTGTTTACAAGAGCAAAGTAAAAGTATTTAATTTAAATTCCAAAAATTTTTTTTGTTAAATTATTAAATTAATTATATTTGCCAATGGAAAACAAAGAATTAATCTATGAATTAGCCAAAAAACTTGATATGGTAATAGAGGTACATAAGAAAGGGGAGTATCAAGGAAAATATAGATTTATAGGCAATAAATTACATAAACTAAAAGAAAAACCAGAAAATGTCCCACAAAGAGAAAGCGGTAGAGATTTACACTAAGTTTTTTTTAAAATTAAAAAATATCCCATTTGAAGAACGTATAGACAAAGCAAAATTAGAAGCAGTTAAATATGCTGAAGATAAAATCTATAAATGTAAAGATCCAGATAATCATTTATACTGGGAATATGTAAAAGGATATATTAGTAAAATCAAAATAAAAAAAACACAATGAAATTAAATTCAAACATTCCAAGTTTTAAAGCATTTGTAAGAAAATCATATTTTACAAAAAATGAAGTTGATGCTGATGAGTTTTACAATGTATATGTATTTGCTTTACAATCTTGTGCAGGGAAAATAGTTACATTTCATGTTCTTACCGATTCTGGCATGCTAAGAAGCAGAATACCTCTATCTGAAATTTACACTAAAATGCCAACAAAAGATATTCCTTATAATTACAAACAATTATGGGATTGTTTTAGTGAAAATGTATCTGTAATTGAATATGATTTTTTAGCATTTCATAGATGTCAAGTTGTTTTAAGAGATAGCACAAAAGTTTGGGCAACATACATTTTTACAATTGATTGGTATAACAACCCATATAGCGATGAGCCATCTGATTACAAGTGTGGACATGTTTTAGAGTCTGATGATGGGTACTTGTTATGTATGCCTAATAATAGAATATTTTGGAAAGATTCTAATTGGGTAACAAAACAATTGCCAGAAGATTTAAAACAATTTAAGGTTGACACCAATTTAGATTCCGTTGAAAACCAGTCTGACAAATGGGTGGTAGAAGATACAAATTCTTTTTATTATGATATTAACGAAAATAAATGAGAAACTCAACAATAATTGTAAAAAAGAAAAGATGCATTAATTGCAGTAAAATTGATTATCATTTTTCAAAAAAAATGTGTAAACAATGCGCCACAATACATAGCACACAAAGGAGAATGGACGCACATGAAGAAGAAGATTTTGAAAGTTTCAAAAATTTAACAGAAGATCTTGATCATGTTTTTAGCCAATACATTAGATGCAAATATGCTGATAAAGAAGGTATGGTTGAGTGTTTTACTTCAGGTAAAAAATATCATTGGACTAAAATCCAAAATGGGCATTTTATCCCAAGAGCTAATTTAGGCACCAGATGGCTTGAGCAAAACTGTCGCCCGCAGTCTGAAAATGACAATGTGTTTTTATCCGGTAATTTGGATGTATATGCTAAAAAATTAGACCAAGAAAGATCTGGGACAGTCGAATACCTTCAAGAATTAGCTAGGCAGGTTGCTAAACCAACAAAAGATGAGCTTAAAAGCCTTATTATTGAATATAGGGCTAAATTAGACTTGGTTAAAAAGAAATTTTTAAAAATAATTTAAAAAACACATAATTTTACATAGTTCCGTGTTTTTTTTGGTTAGATTTTAGTTGAAGCCCCTGTTATTTATAACGGGGGTTTTTTGTAGTTTTAGTCTTAATTTTGAGATATGAGATACAATATTCCCGAAGAATATAAGCCTTTTATAACATCAGTAAAAAGACAATGTAAGAAATATGGGATAGAATTAATTTTATCGCCATCAAGGCGCGTAGTGCTAACAGATGATTATTTGCAAGAATGTAGTGGATATTTTTGTGATACAGACAAAGCGCTTGTGGTTGCTTGTGGGAAACCTTTTGAAGAATGGGTTGAAATACTTATCCATGAATTTTCACATATGGAACAATGGAAGTCTGACGAAAGGTGGAATGATTGGAATGATAATACAGGCAAAACATGGGATTGGCTAGCAGGTAATATTATGCTTAATAAAACACAAGTACTTAATATGCTTGACTCTATGGTTGAGCTAGAAAAAGATTGCGAAATAAGAGCTATTGAAAAAATAAAGAAATGGAATCTTCCAGTTAACCTAACTAGATATGTAAAAAAGGCAAATGTATATTTATACAGTTATCACATGATGCCTATTCTTAAAAGATTTCCTACTGGAATATATACTGATAAAACTTTAATAGAAATGGCTCCCAAAGGTTTTAAAAAAACATATAGAAATGTTCCTAAAGATATGTCTGAATATATAATATTAAATTATTCTAAGAAATAATTATAAAATTTTACTATTAATAATTCTTTTATTTAAAACTTCAAACTCTCCGTTTTTTTCTACTAAAATATGCGCAAACCCTACATTGTGTTTTGTATTGTGTGGATCATAGTCAGGAGCTAATGTACAAAGGCATCCAACACTCCAACAGCTAATCGGTTCTTCTTTTATATTTGTTTCAGAATGATTTGAAGTAGCGTGAACATGACCAATAATCATTGAACTTTTAGATCTCATAAATACACCCCTTGCAGCGTTAACGGGTGCCATAAACCCCCTCACAATTGTATGCCCATGTAACATATGCAGCTTGCCCGCGCGAACCACTACATGTTGTTCGTAAAATTCTACGTTATATTTTTTTAAATCGAGTCTTTGGGGCAATCTGTAATATTCATCATTAAAAAATACAGGTGCTTTTTTCATTAAATATCTTACATACCAATTATCATGATTCCCCTCTAACCAAACTATATGCGCTTTTGGAAATTTTGTTCTTAAATGCGAAAGAAATATTTCACAATATTCAAACCACTCAACTACATCATCTTTTCCCGGAGGCGGTGCATCATGACTTGTAAACGGAGTGTTGTCTAAAATATCTCCTCCTAATACAATACAATTAATTTTATTTTTAACCCCATACTCAATAGCTAATTTAATAGCTTCGTTGTCTTGATTTGGAATGTGAATATCTGATAGCCAAAGAATATTGTCAGAACTTGTTGGTAAATCCACAAATGCTCTATTTTGCATTTTAGATGGAGGCAAATCGGGAGTATGAGTTATTTTCACTCTTGGACTTGATTTAGCACCAGCGGCGTTGGTAATCATTCGTATTGCCGTTCTTGCATGCTCTACGCTATTAAAAATATGTTCATGATCGTTATAAAGTTTAGCCGCAATTGAGTGTTTACTAATAGACGGGAATTTTGCTAAATACTCGGCTGCTAGTTGCTGTTTTTGTGTCATTAAAACATTTTAATATAAAATTAACAAATTAAATTGCTTTATTGAAAATAAATATCAAAATATTAACATTAAATTAAATTTTAACCCCAATTTTCAGACTTCCAAATAGCTAAGTCTATTCCAACCAGCCCAGCAGGGGGCATCGCTTTGCCATTTTGGGGCTTTATTTCGGGTTTTTGTGTTTTTTTTGGATATCGTATCGACTTAGTTGGTAAAACCTCCTCTACGGGCTTTATTTTGCCATAATTATCCATTAAATAATTTACTACTTGCTGAACAGATGTCAAATTTTGCTCTTTTTGAATCATATCCAACTTATCTAAGTCAAATCTAACTCCAATTGGTTTGCTTTTTTTCATAATTTTTTATTTGTAGCTACAAAATTATGAATAAATTTTGAAATGTAGCTACAATTATCCCTCACTTTCCCCTCTATATCCCCTCTCTTAATCCATACCCAAACATCCCCTAACCACATACACACAACTGCCTGACCTGACCACATTGCAACCACTAAACCGCCCCACATCCCAATAGTATCAACCAATTGCCCGTACCCGTAACCAAAACCCAAAACCAAAACCCG
>Ga0181344_1000944_pt1 | contig 11123 bp, 7 predicted proteins | sample Su13VDMLBDD_FD_130098 | JGI IMG/M metagenome (GOLD analysis project Ga0181344, IMG submission 130098) | Freshwater viral communities from Lake Michigan, USA - Su13.VD.MLB.D.D | ecosystem: Environmental > Aquatic > Freshwater > Lake | place: USA: Michigan | collected 2013-07-15
ACCAGATGTTCCACTAGATCCGGAAGTTCCAGAAGTTCCATCTGTTCCTGAAGAACCTGACGTTCCTGATGAACCTGACGTTCCTGATGAACCTGACGTTCCACTAGATCCTGAAGTTCCTGAAGTTCCACTTGTACCTGATGTTCCTGAAGTTCCACTTGTACCACTTGTACCTGAAGTTCCACTTGTACCACTAGTCCCTGAAGTACCACTAGTCCCTGAAGTACCACTTGTTCCGGAAGTTCCACTTGTACCACTTGTACCATCTGTACCACTTGTACCATCTGTACCACTTGTGCCATCTGTACCACTTGTTCCTGATGTACCACTTGTTCCTGATGTACCACTTGTTCCTGAAGTTCCACTTGTTCCTGAAGTTCCGCTTGTTCCACTAGTTCCAGATGTTCCACTAGTTCCAGATGTTCCATCAGTTCCACTTGTTCCTGAAGTTCCAGATGTTCCACTAGTTCCAGATGTTCCACTAGTTCCTGAGGTTCCACTAGTTCCTGAGGTTCCTGAGGTACCTGATGTTCCACTAGTTCCTGATGTTCCATCAGTTCCTGAAGTTCCACTTGTTCCTGATGTACCACTAGTCCCTGAGGTTCCTGATGTACCAGAAGTACCACTTGTCCCTGACGTACCGTCAGTTCCTGATGAACCTGAAGATCCAGACGTACCATTTACAATACCCAACGTGGTCTGTGCGTAGGAGTAATGTATTGAACCTTCAGTTGCTAAGGTAACTGTTCCTGTGACACTTCCTGTGTTTGTTGCTCGTACCTTAACAAGTATTTGGTCTGAAACTGTAATCGTATATCCAGTTTGGAATGCATCGGAAATTTCCATTATAAACGTCGGTGAATCCGATAGTATTGGTGTCGGGTCTGATGCGAATAAAAACGTTTCGGTACCTCCACTTGTTCTTTTATACACCTCACAGAATATGTCAAAAGATGTACTAACACTTGATTTATAACTATGTAAGAAGAATTGCCATATTCCAGCAGGAATTGCAGTAACACCCGGAAAACCTGTATCTGTTAAAAATGACTGTATTGTATCTGTTCCACCAGATGCAATTGATGGCGACGTTATAGTTTGTTCACCTGTATCCGTTGGAATAATCGAAAACTCTTTATATGGCCCTGACGTAATTGACTCATTGAAATAGTATATTGCTCCTCCCGAGACTCCATTTACTCCTGATGTTCCACTCGTACCTGATGTACCAGACGTTCCACTAGTCCCTGAAGTACCACTTGTTCCATCAGTTCCACTAGTCCCTGAAGTACCACTAGTTCCGGAAGTTCCGCTAGTACCCGATGTACCACTAGTCCCACTAGTTCCTGATGTTCCACTAGTCCCTGAAGTACCGCTTGTTCCATCAGTTCCTGAGGTTCCACTTGTTCCTGATGTACCACTAGTTCCTGAGGTTCCTGAGGTACCTGATGTTCCACTAGTTCCTGATGTTCCACTAGTCCCTGAAGTACCGCTTGTTCCATCAGTTCCTGATGTTCCACTAGTTCCTGATGTTCCACTAGTTCCTGATGTTCCACTAGTTCCTGATGTTCCACTAGTTCCTGATGTTCCACTAGTCCCTGAAGTGCCACTTGTTCCATCAGTACCACTAGTTCCTGATGTACCACTAGTTCCTGATGTTCCACTAGTTCCCGATGTACCGCTAGTACCACTAGTCCCAGATGTTCCATCAGTACCACTAGTTCCTGATGTACCACTAGTTCCTGATGTTCCACTAGTTCCCGATGTTCCACTAGTTCCAGATGTTCCACTAGTTCCAGATGTACCGCTTGTTCCATCAGTTCCACTTGTTCCTGATGTTCCGCTAGTACCTGAAGTTCCTGATGTACCATCAGTTCCACTAGTTCCTGATGTTCCGCTAGTACCTGAAGTACCACTAGTACCCGATGTTCCACTAGTACCTGAAGTACCACTTGTTCCTGAAGTGCCACTAGTTCCTGAAGTACCATCTGTCCCACTTGTTCCTGAAGTTCCACTTGTACCTGATGTTCCTGAAGTTCCACTCGTACCTGATGTTCCAGACGTACCACTTGTGCCACTTGTTCCTGAAGTACCACTTGTACCACTTGTTCCTGAAGTTCCACTTGTTCCTGATGTTCCACTTGTTCCTGAAGTTCCACTTGTACCACTTGTACCATCTGTACCACTTGTACCATCTGTACCACTTGTACCATCTGTACCACTTGTACCATCTGTACCACTTGTTCCTGAAGTCCCACTTGTTCCTGAAGTCCCACTTGTTCCTGAAGTCCCACTTGTTCCAGATGTACCACTTGTTCCAGATGTACCATCTGTACCACTAGTCCCTGAAGTACCACTTGTTCCTGATGTACCACTTGTTCCTGATGTACCACTTGTTCCTGAAGTTCCACTTGTTCCTGAAGTTCCGCTTGTTCCAGATGTACCATCTGTACCACTAGTTCCTGAAGTACCACTAGTCCCTGAAGTACCACTAGTCCCTGAAGTACCACTTGTTCCTGAAGTTCCACTTGTTCCTGAAGTTCCACTTGTTCCTGAAGTTCCACTTGTTCCAGATGTACCATCAGTTCCACTTGTCCCAGATGTACCCGAAGTACCACTTGTACCTGATGTTCCACTTGTACCTGACGTACCACTTGTCCCTGATGTACCACTCGTACCTGATGTTCCGCTTGTCCCATCCGTACCTGATGTGCCACTAGTACCTGATGTGCCACTAGTTCCTGATGTGCCACTTGTTCCAGAAGTACCTGATGTACCACTAGTGCCTGATGTTCCACTAGTGCCTGATGTACCATCAGTTCCTGAAGTACCATTTGTTCCTGAGGTTCCATTCGTACCCGATGTTCCATCTGTACCACTAGACCCTGAAGTACCACTAGATCCTGAGGTACCACTTGTTCCAGATGTTCCTGAAGTACCGCTAGTCCCTGATGTACCACTAGTACCATTTGTTCCTGAGGTTCCATCCGTACCCGATGTTCCATCTGTGCCACTAGACCCTGAAGTACCACTAGATCCTGAAGTTCCGCTAGTACCTGAAGTTCCTGATGTCCCACTTGTTCCCGATGTTCCATCAGTTCCAGATGTTCCGTTAGTACCTGAGGTACCATTTGTTCCTGAAGTACCATTTGTTCCACTAGACCCTGAAGTACCACTAGATCCTGAAGTTCCGCTAGTACCTGAAGTTCCTGATGTCCCACTTGTTCCTGATGTTCCATCAGTTCCAGAAGTACCATTTGTACCAGCAGACCCTGAAGTACCAGATTGGCCTATAATGTTAAAAATAAATTGTGTATTCGCAGGAATTGAACCCGCACCACCAGCAGCAACTTGAAATACTTCGTAATCTTCATAATTAGGATAAGTTGGTGAAACTGCCGTAATTCTTAATAATTTGAAAAATGATGGATTGTCTACTCTAACTAATTTGATTGTAGTACCAACAGTTAATGTATTTAATAAACTCGAAAAATCTTGCGCAGGACTAAACGCAGTATCACTTATTGTAATTCCTGTTGTAGTCAATGAAAAATCGTCACCAGTATTTAGTGCAAAGTATCCTGTACCAGGATTTGACATAACAGTAGACCCTGTAAACCTCCAAACGGCAATATTACCTTCTAATCCGGATGTTCCTGATGACCCACTTGAACCTGATGACCCACTTGACCCCGAAGACCCACTTGAACCTGACGTACCACTTGTACCCCCTGAAATGCTTGCAGTTAAGGATGAAAAAGCTATTTGACCTGAGGTTCCTGAGGTTCCTCCCGTAAAATTTGTAACAATATATAGTCTATCATTCGAGGTCGCGGCGGAGACTATAGGTAAATCAGTTATTCTAGTGTTTGACATAACTTATAAATATTTTTCTATATTATTTTTTTCTCTATATATCATTTTATTTTTTCGGTCTATAGAGGAACGCCTCCCGATGACTGTACAACCAAATTGTTACCACTTTGAGTCATTATGATAATTCCATTTTGAGTTATAATGAAATCTCCAAATACACAAGTCAATACCTTAAATACCTGGCAATTGTTGGCATCGACCATTTTCAACAAAATTTCAGGTGCAGTTTGAAATATTGGTGGAATTACTGTGTTATATTCTATATTTGGAGGTACCGGACCAGAGTTTATTGTCCCCAAAAAAGTCTCATAGTTTCCGTAAACATCCGATATGAATACATTAATTGGGTATGTCCCTCCCGATATTTCCGTAACTACTACCTGATTACTCATGTTAAACAAATTATATTATAGTCTATAACTAGATCGATAACGATTTCTTCTCCTTCCAAAGAAGTATTATTTCTACTTGTTTCGATAGTTATTTGATTATTTAGTTGGTCTATTATAACATTACCCACACCAGGTATACCCAATAATAAAGTACGAATTGTATCATACCATTGATTATCAGTAGGTACTTGGACTAATGATGTTGATGTAAAGAAATTTTGAGTTGCAACTATCCCCGATGGATTTACCGAAACTTTTGCAGTAAATGTTGCACTTATTAAATCACAACTTGTATTTCCTGAGGTTAAATCAAAAAATCCTTCATTCAACATTTGTAATAATCCAAATTTAGTTGGAGATTGAATGTTAAATACTTCAGCTCCCATGACATAAGTTTGATAGGAGGTAGAATTCGTATTACAAGTTATGGTCGTATTTCTTGTTAATGAACATCCATTTGCATCCACCACAGTCAAAGAATAAGTACCTGCCGTCAAACCACTAACTTGAATTTGTTGTGGTTCGTTTGGTACATTATCAGACCAATTGAAACTAAATGGTGGTTCGCCTGAAGTAATGAATGCCGTGATTTTCCCACTTGACCCACTACCACAAGAAGTACTATATAATGAATAATTTAATGATTGGCTACTTGGTACTAATATGTTTGTAGTTTGAATACATCCATCCGCATCGGTTACGGTAATAACATGAGTACCTGACGATAAATTATTGAATGTTACCGCAGTTAAGTTTGTATCAATTACATTTTGGATTCCATCTACAGAGTAATCCAAAGGTAAAGTTGCACCTGTTGTTGTTAAAATTGTTACAGAACCGTTATTTTGATTACAACTAGTTCCTACAACCTGTGTTGAAATTGTAAATTTGTTTTGAGCAACTAAAGTTACCTCCTCTAAAAAAGAACATCCTGTATTGTCAGATACACCCACAGTGTAAGTACCCCCACTTAAATTTCCAAATATTTGAGTAGTTTGAGAATTACTAATATTCAGTTGATTCCCTGTCGGATAAATTAATGTATAAGTATATGGTGAAGTTCCTCCAACCAAATTAACAGTAATTGAACCGTTAGTACTAGAACAAGTTGAATTTTGTCCTTGAACACTAACACTTGTTATCCCACCCGGAGTTTCAAGTGTTGTACCTGCGAACATTTGACATAGTCCTGCGTCTGTAACTTGGAAGTTATATTGACCAGCAGATAATGATGAAATTGTAAACGTTCTTGAATAGGAAACTAAAACGTCTCCTGTAGAGGCTGAATAGTAAAAGGGTGCTGTTCCACCTGTGATGGTCATATTGATGACCCCATTTGATTGGAGACAAGTTGGTGCAGTCGATGTAAATATTCCAAGACCGACCGGACTTACGTTGGTTATTGTCGCCGATTTAGATAAAATACATCCGTAAGCATCGGTAACTTCAACAGAGTATGTACCCGAAGTTAATCCTGTAATCGTACTACCTGTCTGTGCATTACTCCATAGATAACTGTATGGTGCTTGTCCAGTTTGACCTGTTACAAAAATTTTACCTATTGGACTTCCACCACAACTTGAATTTGGCACAACATATAAACCAAAATCCAAAGGCTCCGATTCTTCAACTATAAATGTCTGAGTAAAAGCAGTGCATCCACCTAAATCTGTAACTCCCAAATAATAAGTTCCCGCACTCAATTGACCAAAAACCGCTTCATTTGTGTTTGTAGATGCTGAGGTAAGATAATTGTTATTTATATCATACAATGAAAAGTTTGTTGATGAATATAACGAAGTTGATGAACCTGTAACCGATCCATTATTAACTCCACAAGTTGTATTTTGTACTGCGACAATCGAACCACAAACTCCACTTGACACTGGAATGTTTAGTAGAAACTCATTGTTAGTTGGTAAACTACTATCATTTACCCTAACTTGATAAACATTACTTGCCAACCCAACTAAAGATGCTGGCTGAATTGTTATAGTTTGAGGGGCGTAAGATGGATTAAGGAACTGTACTGTGTATGGAGGTGTCCCCGCACTAACGAATAAATTGAAAGCTCCTGAATTATTATTGGAACAATCACCAGTTACCGTTATGTTATAATTTAATGCTGCCATTAGTTATTAGTACAGTTTATACTTATATTTATCCCTGAATTCAAGGAAAGTGTCTCATTAATATTTCTTTCGGTACAAGTTAGACTTGTAATTGTTAACAAATTACCATTTAAGAAAAATGTAAATCCATAATCATATAGTTGTGGAAGATATTGTATTAAAGCATTTCTCCACATTGTATTAGTTGGTACATCAGTCAAACCATATCCAACATAGAATAATTCTTTAATTATTAAATCCCCACCAATCCTTAAATCAACATACCAATTACTTTCAACTGAATTCTGAATACAGTCATTTAATGTTAACCCACTCTGTGCTAACATATTATTGACTCTATTTGATAAGATACTACTGAAATTACTAACATCAACATCTCCATTCAACCAAGGATATATGTTGAAGTCCGTATATTCAGTTGTACAGGTGTAATCAAAAATATTAGATATGATGAAACAAGGATCGACAGGTACAGGAATAAACTGACATCCTCTTTGTCTTCGATAAACAAACTTTTGTCTTTGGAATATTGAATTTTCCATTCTAACCCCCGTGTTCCATATTGTTGTTGCAGGAATCATTTGTTCCACCAACTTCATCCAATAAGGACCAATACCATTTACATAATCAATTAATTTTTGATAAGTATATTTGTTATTAGGTAACCCAACCGCACTTTCGGATTCAATGTACTTCCAAAAGATTGATTGTAATGTTGGATAACCTCCAGTTTTTCCATCAGTAATGTATTGACGGTTTCTAACATTAATCATGTTCTCCCAAAAAGTTTGAGAGAATTCAAAAAACGTTTTCTTTTTTGGCTGTGGATTTACGAATGTAGAATCAACACCACCAGGTACAGGATATCCAACGGTTAGTCCTGATTCAGGAATTGGATAGTCATATCTTCTTGATTGGTCCCAAACATCGTAAACTAAACCTTGTGCAGGATTTAAGAAAAGGTCTACGTTTTTAACATTCAAAACTAACTTTTCATTGTCAACGAAATAATATGCATTATAATCCGCACTTGTTGAAACTCTGATTTTATCATCTTCTTCCAACCAAGATTTATTATTATCAACTACTTTTCTAAGTTTGAATCCTTCAGTCATAAACGGAAAGTCTCTAAACCTATTCAAGTAAGGTTGTCCATAAGTAAATGGTGCTAACTGTGTTTGAATATTAAAATTTTGGCCTGTGAATACTTGGCCAGTTACTGTAACTTCGTCAGGACTTCTATGTGATGGTGTTGATTCGTACCATCCAGCCCCTATTTGAAAGAAATAACTCTCTGTATTGACAGGAGCTTTCGGATATCCCTCCAAATCGACAGGATAATCATCTAGTCTTGTCGTCACATCTTGATACGTATTCGTGGAGGTAAACGCACTGAATGTTTGTCCTTTTATCTTATACGTTGATCCAGGTATAAACCCTGGTGTATTTTGAACATATGTACCTCCTGAAATTGATGCCCACTGAACCCCAAACTGGTCCATATTTATTTTTTGGTCTGCTAAATAAATGTGTTCATTAAACTCTATCAATGAATCAGGTGCACCTATTAATCTTAACATAAATTCAACAGACCTTCTCGTTCCTTTTGATTTGAACAAATAAGACGCGTTCAAAATTAGATTACGATAGAAAGCGTAATTCAATTCTGTTGGTGTTAGGGCTCTTGCATATCCTGGATATGTTGGAGTTGAAGTATTTCCGAATACCGAACTTAGAAAATCCTCGTTTGTTATTGGCGAAAAATTTGAACTCCATCCTAAAGTTTGTGCCAAGTTGACCAAAAGTTGTGATGGAATATCATTTGAAGGATTGTAACTAACAGAGTTCATATACGCCAACGCATCTATGAATTGTTTGATTTGGTCAAAACTTCTACCGTAAATTTGAAATATCTTTTCAACTTTTTGTCCTAATGTATCAAATTCTTTTAAGGAATCAGTCACCAAAAATCTTGATATTAAATTTGTTTTGAATGAGTCCAAATTAATGGCTATCGCCTCAAGTTGACTTAAATAGTCTTCAAATAAAAATGATTTAATATCCAAGTTCCACGGTCCTTCTTTTGGCCATGTTACTTGCTGATAATCCGTGAAAAATTGACCAGCCTCATTCTGTTGTGGAACTTGGAATACCGCAGTATATTCAGGTCTAATAAGTCGGTTGAGTAAGAACTTTTGAACCTCATCGAAATCTTCAGCGAAGATTCGGTCAACCACAAAATCATTTGGTCTGACTTGGAACTCTTCATTCGAAGTAGTTGCCGTAGTACCAAATGGTGAACCCGACACAATCAATTCAATAAATCCTGAAGATAATGTTTGTGAAGGTCTGAATGCAACAAGATTATAAATATTGTCATTAATCGCAACACAGTAATCCAAATAGGTGTTATATAGATTCCTATAAGGAGAAACCGTAATCTCCCTTACTGATAAGTTTGTTGTTGCACTTAATGAATAATCAATATCAAATGGGTTATTGATTCTACTAGTATCTATTCTGAATGTAGTTTCATTTAATGTTGAATCGTAAGATATATTAGTTGCTGTCGCGCCAGTAACGAAATCCTCATTATTGAACTGTATATCCAAAGATGCTGGAAATCTATGGATAATTTCAGTAATTGAAACTTGAAATCTCTTACTTAATGACCCATACATTGAAAAGTTTAGGACCTGTGACACATCATAGTTCGGATATACTCTGAACTGTGTCGCCATTATTCTTCTACTCTCAGTTAAATCAGTAATATTTAGCCCCTCCAAACTTATAGGTTCAGAGAATGCCCCTACATTAAAGTCTCTAGTTACTCTTTCTGTAACCGAAGTTGTGAACTCAAAGTTACCTTGCGTAAGTCCTCCTCCTTCAACTGTTTGTAATCCTACAATATTGTCAGAGAAGGTTGCGGCTCCACTACCCGGCCGTGGTGGGTAAAAAAATTTAGTAGTACTTTGAGTCGTAGCCATTAACTAGTTATATTTGTAAAGTTTTTGCTGAAATCGATATTATTACCTCTACTTTGTCTAACCTCATAAAGAAGAGCATTAAATTGGTCTCTAATTTCGTATAGGTTGTACTGTCTATAGATATTATCATTAGAGTCGTAGATAGTGTAGATACCATCATCAATAGACTTAGTTTGATTACCATATAGCGCAATAGCAAGAGAAGAAATATCGTACTCAACCATTTCAATCTCAATAGATACTGGATTGAAGAAGGTATTAGAAATAATAATATCTTGGTCAGGCTGTCCGATGTACGGAGTTGCGTTTGGTTTGTTCGTTGGTGATGAAGATGGTGAAAGAGTTAGGAATATCAAATTTGAGTTTCCTTCAACATATCTATATCTAATCGCTTTTTGTGTTGTATTAACTTCATTTGTCACAACAGGTTCACAGAAGAAACTTGATGTTACAACTCTGAAGAAATTAGGAATTTTCGACCCATCAGCGTTTAGATATTCAACTCTGAATCCAACCAATCCTTGTGGAACAAATTTGTTTTGATATTGTGTTGGTACATCAGAAACGTCAATTATAATACCCTTAACGTTCGGTAATGCACTTAATACACCACAATCACTAATTACCGTTCTAATCTCAGCAGGTCTAATATATAAAGTGTAAATCCCCAACGCGTTAAACTGATTTGCAGGTAGTGTTAAATTATAAAGGCCTCCCAAAACTTCAACACCTGCATTCCCCCCTGTTTCGGAGTTTGCGAAGTAAGGTCTTAATATTGTTTGTGCATCCAACTTTGTTAGGACAAACTGGTCTGTCACATCCCTTGTGGGTGTGTAATTCATAATGATATCAACATCCGCTGGTGAAACATCTGAAGGTCTTATTGTACCGTATGAGCCGATTGCCATATTCTCTTATTTAATTTATAAATACTTTATTTCCTTTTTTCAATTAATTCTTTCTTTATTAACTACGTTGAAAAATCCATATCCATAGTTAATCATATCTCCCAAGTTATCTACTTCACCTAACCTCATCACTCTTTCGTAAGCACTATTCTTTCCTCTTTCAACGAATATATTAGTTTGTATTTGTGCTTGGTCAATTACTTTGAGTAAAACCTCATCTTTAGTGATAGGTTGTGCGGTCAAATTATTCGATGTTAACCCCGATGATTCTTGGAAGAATATTGTGGTCCCATCATTGTAATCATAGTAATGAACTCCAGTAATTGTATAGGCAGTAAATACAGGATTTATATCTGAGATTGCCCCCCATATTTGTCCATAACTAATAACAGGTACACCAACTTGAAATTTAGGACTACCATACAACGCCAATTCATTTACCCTAGATTTTGTATTGCCTGAAACCATGAATGGAATTGTAACATAGTTATTAGATGTCTGAGCCGAAACTACGTTCACCGCATCTCCCGAAAAAATGTAATCGTAAGATACAGGTGTCCCAATCCAATTTCCTGTGGATGGCGCAAAAAACGCTTCCCCCTGTGGATTATAAATTACAACATCAGTAAATGGAACATTGATTGTTTTCGATACCTTTGTTATACCCCAAGGATTAGTTTGTTCTAAAGTTATAGTATATTGTTTGGTCGCGGTTGGATAAGTATGACTTATTGAATTGGGGGCATAAGTTGTTATGGTTTGTTTCGGACTTCCGTCCCCCCAATCCACTCTATACACCGATAACTCCAAAAACTTTTGAAACTCATC
>Ga0181344_1000945_pt1 | contig 11123 bp, 7 predicted proteins | sample Su13VDMLBDD_FD_130098 | JGI IMG/M metagenome (GOLD analysis project Ga0181344, IMG submission 130098) | Freshwater viral communities from Lake Michigan, USA - Su13.VD.MLB.D.D | ecosystem: Environmental > Aquatic > Freshwater > Lake | place: USA: Michigan | collected 2013-07-15
GGGAAATCTATTACGGAACTTGTGCAATCAAAGAAACCATAAAGACCGTCAATTGCTACATCAACAAAAATTGTACTTAAATCCCCGCTAAGGTTCCTGAATTGGGCATTCCCTTCATTATAATTCTGAATAAATGTAGTGGAATCCCATTCGCTTACCGTACTTGTATCACATTCTCTCCTTACTTGGAACTCATACTCTACGTTGTATTCAAGTCCTTCAATCAGCGTTGTAATCGCATTAGTTACATCAGTTGAAGTTACCCATGACGGGTCGCCTACTACACGGTATTCTACGTTGTATGTTACGCCCGTGCTTTCGCCTAACCAAGTCAATCTTGCAGTATAAAACTCGTCTGGACTTGTTTCTTCTTCAAATGTGGCAGTAAGGTTTGTTGGAGCAGGGCATACACTTGTTTCTACTTCTTCTACGTGTCCTGTACCGCCGCAATTATTAGTAATCCACACTTCGTAAGTAACACCGATTTCAGGGAACTCTAATATTTCAAGGTTTGGTGTAACCGAACCATCAGATGCAATGCTAAGTGCTGCTGTAATAGTAGTGTATGTTGGGTCGCCCTGCAAACGATACCTTACTGTACAAGTCTGCGCTGCATCCACAAAACCATTCCATGTTACTGATTGCAACAATATTTGGTTGCCTGATTGAACGACTACTGCATCAGTAATGTCAGGACATTCTACGGGTTCTCCACATTCAGGTATAGTACAAAATGAATTGAATACTACACTATCTGTTTTGATTATGCTGATTATTGCAAGCGCAAGTTGGCGTGGTGTCCAAGCCGTACACTCATTGCTTGCATTTATTCCATATACCCTGCCGCTGCTATCCAAAACAGATGATGGGCGGTCAACAAACAATGCACGTATTGCAGCGCATGTAGTTGTTGTAAACGATAATACACTGCTGCGTATAGCACATAATGCAACAGCAAACGCTGAATTTAGCTGCGCTTGCGTTGCGCTTGCCGCCAATACTGTATCATCAGATTCGTTATCTACAATACTGCATACAGTTAGTGCTTCGCCCAATTGTACACCAGATGCGTCTAAGTCACACATATAATCTATGAGTGCTTGCAATACAGCAACAAGGCTTTTGGTAGTTTGTTGGAAAAGTACGGTTACATCGCCCGAAACAACGAATGTTGCGCTAACGGGTGAGTTAGCATTTGCAACGGTAAGAAGGTTTATAAATGTACCCGAAGCCGATGTGCTAAAACTTGCTTCCCATGTGCCAAGCGATAAGCCATTCAGATATGCTTCAATTGCCGCTACATTATTTACCAATATAGGGCTTGCTGGAGTATAGGTTGTTGCACCTATAATGATACTCTTAAATGTATTGCTTGCCGAAGCCACACGATACGATAAGAAATAATTTGATGCGTCCAAGTCAATTACGCAACGACCGTTCAAATTTGAAAGGTCAAGAAATAACTGATTTACAAGTGAATTTAATTGTGTAGTAAGGGTTGAACTGCCCCCTATTTCATTAAGGATATATTCAGCCATTACTGCGTAGTCAAACGTGAGTTTATACTTGGTAGTAAGTGGCGTTTGTGTATCAATTGTGATGGTAAATGCTTCGTCATTCAAGTCGCCTTTTGCAACGGTATATACACGGCTGCTTACCACATAAGTTCTTGTATTTCCGTTTATACTTGATGTTACCGTAGTGCCGCCTGCATCATCAATTATAATGTCGTAAACGGCTGCGTTTTGCGGGTCGGCAGATACTTTTCGTACTCCTTGTTTGCCGCAATCGCAGCGTAGTTTCTCCCGAATATATTTTGCTTCATTGGAACTGTCTTGCCCACGCAATTCCTTAATTACGCCCGTCATAAGCGTAACTGAAATACTTGCGAGTTGTGCTTGCGCTTCTCTGCCTATTGCGTTGTTGCAATTTAGGTTCGCACGTTCCTGTACTTCTTGTATGCAACAAAGTACATTGGCAATGTTATTTTCGCAATCAAAATCCCAATTATTTGCTGTGTAATATTCTACTTGAATAATACCGCCATTGCCTAAATCGAATAATGCAAGTGTAGAATTTGTAAGTCGGTAATTACCTGTATAAACCTGCGTATTGCTAAATGGAGTATTTGTAAATGGTACAGGGTCAACTGTGCCAACGGGATAAAATAATGTACCATCCTTCGTTGTTTCGTAAGGTGATTCTTTACGGTAAGTCATAACCGTCAAGTCTTTCACCGTCAATACTGCATTAGGGCAATCAAGTTTCACGTGGAACGTACCTTTCACATACCCGTAATCTGTGAACCCATCAGGCATACACAAATCCCATATTGAAAGCTGCGTTTCGTATATGATACCGTTACCGTCTTTTATCGCACCTTTAATCCGCCACTTTTGAAAGAACAAAGCATACATGAAAGTGTCGGACAAATCAAGTGTATAAGTGCTTTCGCCAAGGTAAACGGGATTTTCGGTAGTTGACGGTGTAGGTATGTCAGGGTTATTCCAATCGTATGCGTGTTGCGATGTACCGTCACTATCCACTACACTAAAGTTTATACCTTGGCAATCGGTAACGCCCGTACCGTTAAATACCGTTGCCGAAATATCAAATACAATACTAAGGTTCTTTACATCGAACTTAGTCGTAAACGAGAATACTTCAATTTCACTATTATTTACGATAACCTGCGGCATCTGTTTTTTCTTTAAAATTTTACCAAAAAGCCACCCCGATTTGAGGTGGCCTTTGACCCCTTGCGGGAGTATTACTTATTAACGCTAATTAATTAGGTAATTACGTCAGAGCCAATTGCAACAGGCACAGTAAACGATTGGAACGTATAGGTGCTTACACCTGACGATTGCCATGCTGCTGATTGCCTGAATGTTCCGGGGAAGTATTGCCCAAGATAATCAAGCGTTGCTTGCTGAAAATCATAAGGCTGTCCATTATCCATACGAACAAGCGTATAGGTTGTCAGCGATGGGTCAGCAATAGCAGGAATACCACTTGTGTAGATACCCGTTACCGTTTCTTCGTTATCATCGCAACAAGCGTTGCAAGCAGATACGATTGCGGCTGCGCTCGTTGCATCTACAACTACTACACGGCCTGTACCATCACCATTTACCTGTGTTACCGCGTAACCAAACAACGAATTGTCGTCAATTTCGGGGTCACAAAGGTCGAATGTCAGGACGATACTTTCCTGCACTCCAAATCCGGGAGCAAGCCTACGTTTAATAACCGCAGGTCGGGGTGCGTATGCACCTAAGTTCTCACAATTAATCTGAATTAACGGGTAGTCGTAAGTAACTTGACTTGTTTGCCCATCATACAGAAGTCGCGCATTAATTAAACGAGGCATCTTTATTGATTTTAAAAGTTATTATTTAAAATTATTTTCAGCATACGAAACCAACTTACCGTAGGCATCGAATACATTTGGTTCCATTGCGTTTTCCCAAATCCAAGTCAGCATGTTCTTACCTGTGGCGGGAATGTCGGAAAGCAATACTAATTTAGTGTCGCCTTTCTTCACTTTCACAACCCCTTTTACAGTCCAATCAAAAGCATCAAAGGATTCTCCTTTTGCAAGCACTGCTTGCACATCTTCTTTGAATTGCCTTACTGCTTTGTGTACAACATCAGGGTTTTGCTTGGCAAATACTATCATCCCTTTGTACTTAGTATCTTCGTCAGATTTATCCCATTTAATTACGGTATCACCACCAATCAGATTAAAAAGAATATTCAGTTTCTTACCCGAAGTGGCTGCCCCCCTTACAATGCTAATTGCTTCAAATTCGGTATCAATAGCAGCGGCTAAAACTTTCTCGCTTTCCAACTCATTTATTTCATGCCATTGGCTATTGGTTGTTTCAGGATTCCGACAAATGCTATCCCTGTTCATTGGATGAATTTTAATCATCATCGCATAAGCGGGGTCATTTATAGGAATTTCCATTTCGCCTTTTGGAATAGACAAGTAATTGTACGCTTTCCCTTCTTCTGTATTGTACTTAGGAAGGCCAAGTTTTATTACCTGATAATTGTAATCAAGCGTCTTGTGTCCTGCCATGTGCCTGCACTGTATTTGACACCCTGCACCATCTCCGAAAGGAAGCACTTCTATATCACCTTTGTATTCAGGGTCGTTAGGGTCAGCGTTGCCGCTTTTCTTCTTACCTTCTTTATCAACCGCTATCCTGCGTCCCCAAATATTGAATAAATTTGGGAATGTTTCAGTTCCAGGGAAGTCAGTTACATCGTATGCTTCGCTTTCTGCGGATAACCTTGTGCGGTCACCCCTTTCAAGAAAGCCAATAATAGCTTTGCCTCTCACATGCCCTGCGAAAATCTTAAACGGTTTGATATTTTCTGATACAATTGTCATATAAAAAATGAATGTTGTTTTCTTACTTATTCGCCTTTGGTAATCAATCCCATACGGGTAGGCGCATGAATTTCGATGCCGTAGCTGTCCTTCATGTAACCATCCAAAGTTCTTTCACCACGCAGCCTTGAATCATCAAACCACATATACCTGCGTCTTGCTGGTTCTGCACCTTCAAGGTTTACATAGGTTACGATTGGAACGGTATTGCCATTGCTGTCTTTCAGTTTGTTGGCAGGAAGAAGCATTGCGAAATCTTCAAGGATATTACCGTAACGTACACTATCGAACATATCAATTTGCTTCGACATGAAATTGTAGTTCTGATACGAAAAATCGGTAAAGTTGAAGTATTCAAGTGTGCGGCTTCCAACACCACCTTCACCGAATGATTTGTAACGGTCGCCTGCGTCAATTGCTTTAACAAGCGCATTCATTGCGTTGCTCCATGTTACGCCAAAGCTGAAATCGTGAAGCAACATATAAGATGGGCTACCATTTACTTTGCGCAAATTCTTAATCATTGCAAAGAGCAAATCGGTGAACGATTGAGAAAGCAACGAACTGTAACTCATATTGAACATACCGTATTCTTCAATGGTTGGTATGATACCGTTGAACCCTTGTCCGTTTACATAATCCCTGCGACCGAACAGTGTATTTAATGTGCGGTTGGCTGCCCAATTCTGCACAAACCTATCGGTAAGGGCGGGCATGTAAATGTAATCTATCATGTTCCCGTTCCTGTCTATGCCTTTCGCCATAGTCCATTCTCGGTTGTAAACGAAGTTGTCAATTTCATCTTCATGAATGGCAATACCATCTTCCCATTTGGCTATGTACGATTTGTACAAAATGGGCGGGTTGTATGTGAAACCACGCTTTGCGATTGGGGTTGATGTGCCTTTTACATAAGGACGCATAGGCATAAGAACCAATGTCCATTTTGACCTTGAAGTAAGGTTGATGGTTTCACCGTTAAATCCTTCAATGGTTATATTCCATGACCCGTTTGTAACCTTCGTTACTGCTGTGATGCGCACGGGCTGTCTGCCTGCTTCTTTAAGAATGGCATTGAACCCTGCAAGTGGCTTTACAAAAGCACCGTTTTGCGATTGGCTGAAACGATTGATGGTAGTAGCAACCGAAGTTCCGGGTGATGTACCTGCGCCACCGTTAATAGTGAACGCCATGCTATCCAATTGGTCGTATTCCGCCCAATAAAATTCAGAAGCCTTTACGGTACGTTCTGCCGAACCGCTAATTTCTGCTTGAAGCTGCGACAATAACCCTTCAAAACCTGTGTCTTGGTAAGGCATTGTAATTGATGCTTGCCCGTTTTCGCCCTTGCGAAGTGAAGGCACTAATACGGATTGCTTTAGCGGGTCATACAGCGCGGTTGCTGATTGACCGTTAATTGCGCCCTCGAACATCAGTTCGCCTTGCGCGCTAATCAAATAATTTGGATTTGGCATCTCTATTGATTTTAAAATTTATTTTCTAATTCCTGCTGCTTCTGCGTTAGCTTTGCGTATTTCGGTTTCAACATCGCCTTTTATCATTTCCCGAACAACTGCACCGTTATTTACCATAGGGAAAGGATTGGTTGCGCCAATGTTACTGCCCCTGCTTTTGCCAAAAGTGATTGCTTGTTCAAAAATACCTTCCTGAATCTTGTCGGCATACTTTTCTTTGATGTATCCGTTTATTTTGCGACTAAGGTCAGCGGAAAGTTTTTCGTTTTCGCCTTTGGCGAACATACTGTATGCCTTTACGTTCATTTTAAATTTTTCGGCAATTTCTTCACGGTCGGCAGCAGTAAGTTCTATTTCAACGGATACTTTTTGTCCGTCAATTTCTTTTTCAAATGCTTTCAGTTTTTCGGGAACTAATTTCCCGACAGTATCATCAATCAATTTATTCCATTGTGGAATAGTTGCGTCAAGTTGTTTCTTTTCACCGTATGCTTTCCATGCAGTATCGTACTTTGATTGTACGGGTATGCGAAGTTCTGCGGCATCTTTGCCAAGTAGCTTTTCGCCACGCTTTTTTAGCGTCACGTTATTACTATCTATATGGTATTGTGAATTAAATGCTTCTTCTACTTCGTAATCTTCGGCATCAGGATTGTCATTTTTAAACTCTTGTGTGAAATTTTCAAAAACCAAATCACGGTCGGCCTTGGCTTTCAGTGATTCAAATGCTTGATATTCGTCAACGGTAATTAAACCTTCTTTTGTGCCGTAATTAAGGAAGTCAGCTTTTTCCAATTGAGCGTTGCGCTGCTTTTGTTCTTCGGTAGGTTCTGCGGGTTTGTTGAAATGTGCTTTTAGGTCGTCAATGCTTGTGAATCCTAACGCTTCCAAATCGCTTAATGGAATTTGGATTGATTCAGGCGCATTGTCAGTAACGACTTCGGCTTCGGGGGCATTTATGTCGCCACCTTCGTTTTCGCCTGCGTTGTCGTTAAAAATGAACCTATTAAATAGCATATCCGAAATATTTTCACACCAAATTTGGCACACATTCAAAACTATTCTATACCTTTACCCGTATAAAGATTTTTTAATGGCAAAAGGCAACCCCGTCCTCCAAGTTTACAAGGGCATAAATATCCGCAAAGTCAATAGGGTAGAATTGCAGTTACCCGAACCAATATTTAAGCGACTAATTGACGCTGCGGAAGAAAGTGGCATGAGTTTTCATAAGATACTATATTATAGTGGCCGCCCTTGTGAACGGTGTGATAGTGAAATAAGGGTGTACGATTCAGAAGGCAAACCGCACGTAATAAAGAAAGGATTGCTGAACTTACCTGAAAGCAATGGAGTAAATATTATTCAAAAAGCAAAAAATAAAAATGCAAAAGGCAATAAAATTAGCCCGACTAATTAGCGGCAAACTTGATTCTGACCATTCAGATGCCATAGAAGAACAAGGACTTCATTGGATATTTGACCCGCTATCCGAACTTGAAATAAGCCGCAAGGAACGTAACACGCTTATCTGCGCTATCATTTATTCCTACGATAATGAATCTTCTTGGATTGATTTAAAACAGGACGGACAAGTTATCAATGGGGCAATCCTTCGTGGCCTTAAAGCCGAACTGACTGCATCTATTTATGACGATTTCTTGAACCAAAGAAACGAGAAAATCAGCGAAACCATAGGTAACTACTTGGATGCCCTTGGCGATTGGCGATTCACCACAGTCCGTAAGCACATAGACTATCATGCTAAATACATACGCATGACAGAAAATGAAGAAGATTTTAAAGGGTTGGACGCTGTAAAGAAAACAGCCGCACGGGAGAATATGGGCAAACTAATGCGGGAAGCCGTAAACCACCGTAAAGCAGCCGACCTTCTTATCCAAGAAATACACCGTGACTACGTTTCAACCCAACATCGGACAAACCAAGACTTCGGAAAATCTTACATTGACGAAAGCATTAAACGTGACCCTTTTTCTTGGCGTGAGTTCGTTAAATACGATTTAGTTCCTATGCGTGAAAAACAGAAATTAGGTAAGCAAAGCAAGATGCCAATTTAAGACGGCATCTGTGCTTCAAGATACTTTTTATTTGCTTCTTCCGCCTTTTTCAACTCACTTCGATTGGTTTCCGCCTCCATTTTTAATTGGTTCATTTGAGCCTTTTGTGCCAACATTGAATTAGTCTTGGCTTCTGACCCTTGTTGCTGCAATGCGGCATCTACTTGCCCTTGTGCATCAATTTCTTGAACCTTTCCTTGTGTTTTAATCCCCTGTGTTGCTTCGGCTATTTTTAACTGCATTTGCATTAATTCCATTTGCCTTTGATGGTCGGCAGCGGCAGCGGCTTGCAGCTTTTCTTCTTGCTTGGCTTCACCCAACGCCATCTCCATAATAATCATGCGCCAATTGTCCGAATCCAACACAAGCCCCAACTCTTGAACCCCTAACCGTCCTTCTGCATTTTTGGCTAAAGCGGATTGGTACAACACTTCTTTCTTTGAATCTTCGTACTCGTTTTCTATTGTTACCCCGATATTTTCAGGTTGCAGTTCACAAATACTTTCAATCGTGGCTGCATTGGCTAACCCTACTACGTCCAGAAACTCCTTCCACCGTTTGTCGTATTTCAGGTTTTTGTTTTCCTGTGCCATGTTCCAAACGTGCCGAACAATTCTTTCGGCAAAGGAAATCGCCATTTGGCGCATTGGTTTTTCTATGTAATAACGGGCATTATTGGCTGCTTGGAAAGCCATGTTTATACCGCTTACAGGGGTTCTCGCTTCGGGCTGAATCCCTTGTGTTGCATCCGACATTGCTAAAGCCTGTGATAGCTGATTGTACAATGACATAATCATCAGCAAGTATCTTTCGGCCTTGTCCAAATGCTTCGTGTCAACGGCTACCATCAGCTTTGAAGGGTCAACTCCCTGCACAAGTTGTCCATTCTTATCTCGGAACCTTAACCAAGCCATCCCCGATTGTTTCAGCGACTTCATTTGCATCAAAAGCGCATCACCACCTTTCGGGTTTTCTGCGTTGCTTTCGTCAACTGCGGCAAGCATCCCTGAAAACATATCTTGGTCGAAAGCCATACCTGTAACGTCATTTACAAGGCAGTTTTGTATTTTATGCCACAGGAAATGTATTTTAGGCATGAAGCGTTGCTTAATATCGGAAAAGGATGCACGGGGGTCTTTCCAACATACAAGGCTGCTGCGGCTGTACCGCCAATCTACCCCGTAACGGTACATATCGGTTTCTTTTTGAACTAAGAATACATAGTTTGAAAGCCAAGTCCAATCTTCTGCGCTAATCATCCCCGTTGCGCTGTTTTGACGGTTGGTGTAAACATCGGTAGGTAGTGGTATGTAGTAGCAAGTGTACCATACGTTGTACACTTTTCTATTCGTATCGGAAGTGGCATTGGGGCTATCCCAACTTGGCGTTTCTATTGGATTAGAAAAGGCATATGCAATATTGGCTGCATAGTAATCGGCAAAAGCCGAATCTTCTTGGGTTAAAACGCTAAAGTAGCCTATGCGAATTTGTGCATTTATTTTGCCCAATATGCCCCATGCACGTTCCGAAAAATTTATGTTCCAATTGCTTTGCAACATGCCAGTATTTGACCAAAGTTTATTTGTGTCAATTATAAGTTTTTTTTGTTCGTTGGTTAATGCTGCGCCTAACATTCTTTCAAAGTCGGCAATGGTTACCGTTTTTTCGTAAAACCAATATTGTATATCATCACCGTTCCTTTCATAAAAAGGCGAAGTAAAAAGCGAAGCAGGGTCAATGTATTCCATTACAGGCCGCCCCGTTAAAAGGTCGGTGTATATCCTACCTGAATAGGCGTTTACGTGCATGAAGTCGTTTATGTACTGCTCCTGCCTTATTTGATACTTATTCAGATTTAATAGGTAGTGCTGAATTGCCATATCGAAGGCAAGTTCAATGCCATTGCGATAAACGTATTGGAAGTACATCCGCATTTCATCGTCACTTTTTATGCGGTTCTGTATTTGCTGTATTGGGTCGCCAATAGTGTCGGCTAACTTGTCAAAATCCTTGTTGGCAAGATTATCTATGTAGGAATAGGGGTCTTGGGTGTCGCCTATTTTGGGAAGTCCAACGGCATCAGCAAATGAGTTTATTATTCTTCGGTACAAGTCAGCGTAGATTATTTTCTCTTTATCTCGCTGTTCTTGGCGTTTGGCTACGGGGTCTATTACCTTTGTGCGAAGCAGGTTCGGCAACTTTTCAATAATACCCCGTACAATGTTATTAAGGTGGTTGTCTATTGGGTATGCCTTAAAATCGGCACTTACAAACTCTGCACGGTTGGTTTGGGTGTCCATTGGCGAAATGGGGTCAAACATTTGACGGTAAGTGTTCTCGTCTATTTCAAGTCGGTCAAACGCCCGATATTCTTGAAGTTTTTTGCCGTCAGCAAATTGGACGCTATTCCTTTTTGCGTAAAATATGCTTTGCGCCATCCAAATCGCTTTCTGCTTTAAAGCGGGGTTGGTATAGGCAAGGTCGGTATAAAATAACGATTTATCTGTAATGGGCTGCGCCATGTGACACTATTTTGGAATCAAAATTACTTTTTTTTTGTCAAATTCACTATTTTTAAGTAAAACTGCCCTTCCCCGCTGACCTTGCAGGAACAAATTTATTGAAAAATGCGTTAAAATTATCATGTTCGGTATCTTGAAGATTGGTTTTTTCTAACCATTGAAGCCCTTTTTCAAGCATTATTTCGCACATAGTTATATCAAATTTACCGCTGTTGGCAAGGTCAAAATCCATGTGGTCAAGTAGCCCATCTTCAAAAGGATAATCTTCGATGTGGTCTATTTCGCTTTCGGTTCGGGGCGGGGCGAATCGGCCAACCAAAAGTTTTACCCCACTTTCTTTTACTTCCTTTGTCGTCCAAATACCAACCCGTTTGTCTTTCGGGTCTTTCAAGACAAAAGGTGTCATGTTTTCGTTGTCAAACACCGTAAAGGCCGTTTCCACCTGCCGTTCAATAGCAATCGGGTAGCCAAAGAACTTACATGCTTTTACGGCTTCGTAGTGTGCATCGTCAGGGTGGTCAGGTCGCCCAACATACAAGGCAATGCGCCTATCTTCTAAGTATTCTTTGTCGGTCGGCTTGTGGTGGTAGTCGAACTTCTTGTGTACGGAAATAGCCGCCCTTGAAAGGTGGCCTGTTTTTAC
>Ga0181344_1000948_pt1 | contig 11115 bp, 13 predicted proteins | sample Su13VDMLBDD_FD_130098 | JGI IMG/M metagenome (GOLD analysis project Ga0181344, IMG submission 130098) | Freshwater viral communities from Lake Michigan, USA - Su13.VD.MLB.D.D | ecosystem: Environmental > Aquatic > Freshwater > Lake | place: USA: Michigan | collected 2013-07-15
CAATTAAGAATTCTAAGTTACCTGATGCAATTAAAAAGTTGATGATTGAACATCCCATAGTTCCACCACAAATGCAGACAGGTCCAACTCTTTCTAATGAACTTGTGGAAAAAGCATCAAGGTTAATGAAAGATTCAAAACAAAATAATATTACACCAACAACAACATCACAACAACAAATTCCTTCTAATATACCTAACCTCGAAAAGATGGTTGAAAATGCTGTCAGAAAAGTTTTAAAAGAAGAAGGACTTTTAACAGAATCAGAGGAAAAAACTAGTGAGGTTTTTAGTTTCAAAGTAGGGAAACACATTTTTGAAGGAAAAGTTACCAAAATCAAAAAACTACAGTAAGACTTTTTTTATTGGGAAAACAAAACTATATTTTGACATAGAAATAAAATAATATGTCAAAAATTAAAGTTTTGTGCTTACCGTCCGACCGAACAGGTGTCGGAAAATTTAGGTCTGTTGACCCTCATATTGCATTACAAAATCAATATCCTGATGAATTCCACGTAGACATTATATACGACCCACCAATGAACGATGATAACTTTTGGAAAGGTTATGATATTATTTCCTACCACAGAAGTATCGGTACTGACTTTGATTTGGCTAACATAATGATTAAAAAACTAAACAGTATGGGTATACCTACTGTTTGTGATATCGATGATTATTGGATGCCGGGTAAAGAACACCCAATTCACGACATAATCAGGGTAAATAAAATTAACGAAAAGATTGTTAACAACATTCGTGATTCTAAATACGTAACCACAACAACAACTTTATTTGCCGACGAAGTAAAGAAAACCAACAAAAATGTCACAATATTCCCTAATGGAATTAATCCGAATGAATCTCAATTTAAAGAACCTACACCTGAATCTGATAGAATTAGAATTGGATGGTTAGGCGGTTCTTCACATCTTCATGACTTACAACTACTGGAACAATCGTTCAGTAAATTGATTCCGATGAAAGATAAAGTTCAGTATGTTCTTTGTGGTTTTGATACCAGAGGAACTGTTACAGAAATCAATAAGGAAACAGGAGAACAAAAAAGAAGAGACATCAAACCTGAAGAAACTGTGTGGGCAACGTATGAAAAAATATTCACTCAGAATTTTCAAATTATCTCAGAAGACTACAAAAAACATCTTTTGAATTATAACCAAGATGAATATTCCAACATGACAAATGAGTCGTATAGAAGAGTCTGGACACAACCTGTAACATCATACGCTAAAAACTATTCTAAGTTTGATATTTCTTTAGCTCCATTGAAAAACCATATGTTCAATAGAATGAAGTCACAACTAAAAGTAATTGAATCGGGTTTCTACAAAAAAGCATTGATTGCATCAAATTTAGGTCCTTACACAATAGATTTGAAACATTGTTTAAAAAATGGTAACTTTGTTGACGGTAATGCTTTATTAGTAGATGAAAATCGTAATCACTCTGATTGGGCTAAGTATATTGAAAAACTTGTGAAAAACCCTAACCTAATCAAAGATATGGGTGAAAGACTGTATGAAACAGTGAAAGATGTTTATGACCTTAAAGTTATTACCAAAAACAGAGCGGAATTCTATAAATCAATTATATGATAAATTTACCCGTAGAGAAACTTTTGTTCATCGATATTGAGACAGTTGGATGTGCTTCGACCTTGTCTGATTTGAAAAAAAATGATGATAAGTTGTATTCGCTATTCGAACACTACGAGTCTTGGTTTAAAAAAAGGTTTCCTGAAGATTCTAATTTAACTTTGGAGGAACTCTTCATTTCAAGAAGTGCATTAGTTCCTGAGTTCAACAGAATTGTCTGTGTATGTTTAGGACTCGTAGATATGAAAGGAAACTTCAAGACAACCGTTATTTCAAATATTGATGAAAAGAAATTACTTGAGGATACTAAAAAAACATTGGTAAAGTGTGGTGAAATGGGATATTGGTTATGTGGTCATAATGTTAAGAACTTTGATATTCCTGTGTTAGGAAAAAGGATGGTTATCAATGGATTGATGCCTCCTAAAATTTTACCATCTTTTGATACAAAGCCGTGGGAAGTTAAAGCCATAGATACAAGAGATGTTTGGCAGTTTGGACAATACGCCTCTATATCCACATTAGACTTAATGTGTGGTGTGATGGGCGTTCAGTCATCTAAATCAGAAGATATGGATGGTTCTAAAGTTCACGACAACTTTTGGAATAAAAAAGATTATAATAAAATAAACGAATATTGCGAGAAAGACGTTCAAGTTTTATATAACGTAGTATCAAAATTTATAAATTTAAAGTAATGGATAAAGAACTATTCAATTTAGTACAAAAAGAGTTTGATAGACTTAAAAAAAATTATGGTATTGGTGATGCAGAACTCAGAGAAGAAGACATTGAAAACATATTAGGTATTTCTGTCGATGAACTTGAAAAGGAATATGCCTCCAACAGCCACAAACATACACTTGAAATAGAATCAATTCATCCTGATAGTGTTATCCCAAAGTATGCATTTGAATCCGATTCAGGATTTGACCTTTGTTCTGTAGAAGAAATTACTATACCCCCTATGGGAAGAGCTCTAGTTCCTACAGGATTAAAATTTGGAATTCCTGAATTAACTGAAATTCAGATAAGACCTAAAAGTGGTCTAGCGATTAATCAAGGTCTCACTGTTTTAAACACACCTGGAACCGTTGATTCAGGATATAATGGTGAAATCAAAGTTATTGTTTTCAATACTTCCTCAAACACTTGTACCATTAAAAAAGGGATGAAAGTTGCTCAAGCAGTCTTATGTCCTGTTTTTTCAGGTAAGTTTGTAACATTAGAAAAAGTTAATAAAATTGGAGAAAAAGATAGAGGAGAAAATGGGTTTGGGAGTACCGGTTTAAATTTATAATTTTATGTCGTTAACAATTGGATTTTCAACAAGGAAGACAAACCCTGAATTTGTGGAGTATTTGAAAAAAAGTTCAGGATTTAAAAAAGTTCAAGTAATTGAAAAAATTAACAATGGTGAAAAATCACTCAGTCAAGTATATAACGAAATATTAACTGAGTCGGAAAATGACATAGTTGTTCTTTGTCATGACGATATCTATTTTGACACACCATCTTGGTATTATAAAATTGTAAAACATTTTGAAAAAACAGATTTTGGTATTTTAGGTGTTGCAGGAACAACAGATTTATCAGAAACGGGACAATGGTGGGACCCAAAAAAAAGAAAAAATATGGTTGGCATAGTCAACCACGAAAACGGAGGAAAAAAATGGGAATCGAAGTACTCCGAGAATTCAAATAACTCGGTTATCCCTACAATTATTGTAGATGGTTTATTCATGGCCATCAACAAAAAAAGATTAAACTCAGGATTTATAGAAGAATTTGAAGGATTCCATTTTTATGAGTTATCATTTTGTTTAGAAAATTTTTTGAAAGGAACTAAAGTTGGTGTCATAACAAATGTCAGAATTACACACAGGTCTATCGGGATGACCAATGAACAATGGGAACAAAACAGAATAAAGTTTGTTGAAAAATACAAAACTAACTTACCTGTAAAAGTACCATTCAATGTTGATAAAAAAATAAAAGTTTTAATCGGGTGTTTGTTCTTTCGAAATTTTACCGGTTCCGAACTTTATGTTTATGAGTTAGCAAAAAACCTAATTAAATTAAATTGCGACGTTACAATAATCTCGCAAATAGGGGGACCTCTGACAGATATGGCAAAAAGATTATCAATAAAATGCATATCTTTTGAACAGGCTCCAGAATTTAAATTAGGAGACGGTAAATGGGAATTCAATAGTATTAATGGAATTGAAACATCAAAACCGAATGTGATGTATAAAGTATCAGATGTAAATTTCGATTTGATTCATATACAACACAAACCAGTAGCAGAAAGGTTATGTGAATTTTACCCTGACATTGATAAAATCTACACAATACATTCAGAAGTAATAGAACTTGAACACCCAATTAAACATCCGTCAATAAAAAAATATATTGCAATCAGACCCGAAATAAAAAACTATATAGTAAATGATTTCGAAATCCCTGAGGAAATGGTTGAAGTAATATATAATCCTGTTGATAACGAAAAATTTAAACCTAAACAAGGTCAGACTAAACCTTCTTTACTTTTTGTTGGGACTATTGACTACTTGAGGAGAGAAACCATCATGGATTTATTAGAATATACCAAACAAAACAATAAGGAACTTTGGTTGATGGGAGAAGATAAGAGTAACTATCTTTCTATTCTGCAAGAACAACCGAATGTTAAATATTTTAAACCATCTTGGGGAGTTGAATCCTTGATTAATCAGTGTGAAGAAACTGCAGGTATTCAATTGGGAAGAACTACCATCGAAAGTTGGATGTGTGGTAAACCAAGTTGGATATATACCGTCAACTCAATCGGAAATATTGTTTCCAAAAATAAACATGAACCACCTAACGATTTAGAGAAATATTATTCAAAAAATGTTTCTTCTGAAATAAAAAAAGAATATCTTAAAATTCTATCATGACAATATTAACTACTTCCTATAATTGTGCGGAATACATTGAAAAATGTATAAATAGTATTCGAACCCAAACCTATACCGATTTTAAATGCTACATCACCGATGACTTATCTACTGACAACACAAGAGAAGTTGTGAAAAAAGTAATCGATGGAGACGATAGATTTATCCTTATAGAAAATGAAACAAAAATGTATCAAGCAGGGAATTATGATAATGTAATAAGAAATTTGAATTTGGATGGTAATGAAATTTGTGTAGAAGTTGATGGTGACGATTGGTTACCAAACTCAGGTGTCTTTCAAAAAATAAATGATGTCTATAGTAAAGATGATGTATGGTTGACTAGTGGTTCATTCAAATATCATGATGGCAGAAAGGGATTTGCAAATCCACCAACCACTGATATTGACGTTAGAAAACAGGTTTTCACTTTATCACACCTAAGAACATGGAAAGCGTGGTTATGGAATAAAATAGACCCAAGAGATTTGAGAGACGAAAACAATCAATACTGGAATGTATCTGGTGATTTGGCGTTCATGTTTCCCATGTTTGAAATGTCCGGTATAGAACATTTTAAATTTTTGAATGATGTAAATTACGTATATAACGAGTCTAATCCCATAAACGAACACAAAGTGTATATGAATAGAGTAGTTAATACCACAAATAAAATAAGAAATAAAAAACCATATAGTAAAATTATATGATATATTGTGTTCTAAAAGGTGGATTGGCAAATATGATGTTTCAGATAGCCGCAACATACTCGTTTTCAATCGACTATAATACCGATTGTTCTTTTCCTAATTTGGACCACATGTTTAATTATCTTAATTCTGAAAAAACCTTCAACCCTAATTTATCACACGCCGAGGAATATAATTTAATTTTCAAAAAACTGAAAAAGGTTTCACCCTTTCAAAATCTCAGGATGATTAATTTCCCTTTTGAATATACAAACCTTAGATTACCGTATAATGAGGATGTAATAATCAATGGGTTCTTTCAAAGTGAAAAATATTTCAAACACAATAGAGAAAAGATACTGGAATTATTTGAACCTGATAATTTAATAAAAGAAATTATAGAACAAAAATATGAAACCCTTTTAACGAAGAAAACAACAGCAATCCATGTCAGGAGAGGAGATTATTTAAAATTCCCCCACCTCCATCCGTTTCAGGGTTATGATTATTACTCAAACGCAATCAATGAATTAAAATCAGATACCGAAACTTTTTTAATTTTCAGTGATGATATTGAGTGGTGTAAAAATAATTTCGAGGGTGATGAATACTATTTTGTCGAAAATGAAAAAGATTATGTTGAATTATATTTGATGTCTATGTGTAAAAATAATATAATTAGTAATTCATCTTTCTCATGGTGGGGAGCGTGGATGAATAAAAATTATAACAAAAAAGTAATCGGACCAAAAAATTGGTTCGGTTCATCAATGACACTCAAGGCGGATGATATCATACCTTTAGAGTGGATAAAACTTTAGTAGAAAATGAAAACATTTTATAGTATTTCGCCCACACACGGTTGGGGATATGGATACGGTTTTTTTTCAAATTATAGAATTTGTTTAGAGCAACTGATTCACCACGAAAATACAAATGTTTCTGCGACACCATACATAGATTGGACTAAAACAACATGGGCCGAGGGATTTAATCCTTTCAAATCAACTGATTTCAATTTTACCTACAATCCATTTGATTTGTGGTTTGACCAAGAAATACCCTCTGAATCCGACACAATTAAAAAATTTAGTTTGAGTCTAAGAGAGCCCTTAATTAATCACAGTAAAGATTATTTTTATGAAAAACAAAGTCTTGAAATGCAACAAACTGTTGATAAGAAGCGTATGAAAGTAAAAAAGAACATTTTGGATAAAGTTGATGAAATATATAAAAATGAATTGGAAGGTCATGTTGTTTTGGGAGTCATGGCAAGGGGAACTGAGTATAATTTTCATCATCCAATGTTCGGTGTTTTTAACATACAGGATTATATTAAAGAAATAAAAAAAATATTAGATGAGAATACTGATATTACAAAGATTTTAATAGTTAGTGAGGACTCTCATTATATAAATGAGATTAAAAATCATTTCCCTTCATCATTCTTTGTTCCTGATGTTTTTAGGAGAACAGACGAAACAGACGAATATATGAATAGAATACACTGTTGGATGAACGTAAGTGAAAAAAGGGAAAACCATTGTAAATTGTTAGGAGAAGAAACAATAATTCAAACAAAATTACTTTCTAAGTGCGACTATCTATTTGGTAGACATTCCGGTATTTTTTGTGGGGCCATACTTTGGAATGAAAACATAAAAAAAATATTCAAAATATGAAAAAAGTAATTGGATAAAAATTTAATTTATGGAAAAAATATACTCAAAAAAAGAACCTGGTAAATTATTACATATAATTTATAGGAAAGAGGATATAACTGAAGCTAGAATAGATATTGTTCCTGAAGAGAACTTTATCCAATGTTCGAGTTTAAATCTTGAAGAAGGAAAAACTTTCAAACCTCATAGACACATATGGAAAGAAAGAACTAGAAATGTTATTGCTCAGGAGTCATGGGTTGTAATTCAAGGAAAAGTTAAATGTATTTTTTATGATTTAGATGATGAAGTTTTGTCTGAACCAATTTTAAATGTCGGAGACGCAAGCTTTACATTAGAGGGTGGTCACAACTACCTTATTTTGGAAGATAATACTTTAGTTTATGAATATAAGACAGGCCCTTATGAAGGTCAAAAATCAGACAAAGAGTTTTTATAAAAAAGTAAAATATAATGGACAACAAAAAACCGTTTGCTAAAAATTTAATTAACTATAGAAAAAGAATTCATAGTCAAACAATTGAGGATGGCATAATAGAGGGCATATTTGATAATATAGGAACGACAAATAAATATTTTATTGAATTCGGTGCGTGGGATGGAGTCAAACTCTCAAATACCGCTAATTTAAGAATTAATGAGGGTTGGGATGGTCTTCTACTAGAAGGAAACAAACAAAAAGCAGATAAATTAGATTATATTAAACATGCTTTTTTGACAGCTGAAAACATAAACCAACATTTTGAAAATAATGATGTACCAAAAACTTATGATTTATTATCTATAGATTTAGATGGTAACGATTACTGGATTTGGAAAGCTATTGATGAAAACAAATTCAAAGCTAGAGTTGTAATTGTTGAATTTAACTGTAATATACCAGACCAAACAGAATCAATTGCAATAAAATACTCACCTGAATTAGATACAACTGTACCGTCCATAAATTATTATGGAGCTTCAATATCGGCCTTTAAAAAACTTGGTGAACTTAAAGGATACTCTTTGATTTTTAGAGTTAACAATCATAATTTATTTTTCGTAGATACAAATCTATTACATGAAGAAGATATTGATATACCTCTCGAAATGTTTTTAAATAAAGAAATAAGTTACAAACAAGACCGCCAAGCTAAAAATGCAAATGAATTGAAAAATGTTTTCAATTATGATAAAAAATTATTACATGATGTTTTTAATGGTGAAGACATGATTCCACATTGGAATGAATATGCAGATACTAGCATAACCATATGGTGGCCACAAAGATTCGATAAAGAATGGATAAAAGTATAATCAAATCATAACTTTTTAAAGAAAATAAAAAAATATTTTAATTATGAAAAAATATTACACCATATCTCCTATTTGCCAGCCAGGTGGAATTGGAAGTGGTTTTTTTTCAAACTATAGAATATGTTTAGACAAACTAATTGATTTTCATCGAGCGAACCGAACTGAAAATGTTTATATAAACTGGGCGAATACTACTTTTGTTGATGGGTTCAATCCTACTATTCATTACGGTGAAATTATTGGTGGTGAAATGACTATCGATGATTCAAACAACCCATTCAATCATTGGTTTGAGCAAGAAAACCCATACGAACTTAATGTACCTGTTGATAATATCACAATATCTAATATGGAAAGGTCTCACAACATAAATGATTGTGTAGATTATTTTAATGACCCTTCATTGGAATTACAACAATTTGTTGATAGGAAATACATAAAAGTAAAAGACGAAATACAACAAAAAGTCGATTCAATATATCAAGAACATTTTAATGGTCATACCGTTCTTGGTGTTATGTTAAGGGGTTCTGAATTTAATTATTGGCATGCAAATATATATGGACACCAAACTATTGATTCATACATTTCAGCAATAAAAAAAATACTTTTGGGAAATCCACAAATTACTAAACTATTCATAGTTAGTGATGAAACAGAATACGTAAATAAAACATCTGATGCATTCCCTTCATCATATTATATTCCAAATATTTTCAGAAGAACAGATGAAACCGATGAGTATATAATAAGAGTTCACTGTTGGATGAACGTAAGTGAAAAAAGAGAAAACCATTGTAAATCGTTAGGAGAAGAAACAATAATACAAACCAAATTATTATCGAAATGTGACTACCTATTTGGGAGACACTGTGGTATTATTGCGGGTGCTGTCCTTTGGAATGAAAACATAAAGAAACTATTCAGATTATGAAAAAGTATTACAGTATGTCTCTTACTTTCTATTGGGGGCACAATTGTTCAAAAAAAATAAAAACAGACAAAAAAATTATTCAAAATGACTAATTTGATTCTAAACTCGGAAATGGTCTCGAAATGGTTTGCAGACAACGGTGATTACACACACAACATCAACTACGATTTGAATGAAAATTCAACGATTATGGATTTGGGTGGATACACAGGAGTTTGGGCTCAACAAATGATTGACAAGTATAATCCGAACGTATACATATTAGAACCAGTTCCCGTATTTCATGAAGGAATGGTCAATAAATTTTCAAACAATAATAAGGTACGTTTGATGAATGTCGGTATTAGTACTGAAGATAAAGATGGATTTATTTTTATGAGTGGTGATGGTACATCTTCTAATTTGAAAAATGGTCAATCTATCAGTGTTAAATTTAACTCTATTGAAACTGTTTTGGAAAAGTGGGGGTTAAACAAAATTGATTTAATACAAATTAATATTGAGGGTGATGAATATCCAGTTTTAGAACATATGTTAAAGACAGGTTCAATAACTAGATTTAAAAACGTCCAAATACAATTCCATTTAGGTATTGAAAATGATGTCGAAAGAAGAAATAAAATTCGCGAAGGGTTAATTAAAATTGGTTTTAAAAATAATTTTGATTACCCATTTGTATGGGAATCTTGGACGAAAGAGATTTGATTATGACACAACGAAATATAATCTAAAATTATTGAAAATATAAAAAAATGAAAAGAACACAAATTATACAACATTTAATTAATAAATGTTCGGCAAAAAAATATCTCGAAATTGGTATGGGTGATGGGTTGAATTTTTATAATATATCATGCAATTACAAAGTTTCTGTAGACCCATCTGCAACAGTACCTGTAACATATAAACTAACCTCAGATGATTTTTTTTTACAGAACAATGAAATCTTTGATGTTATTTTTATCGATGGATTACATATGGATGCTCAAGTCTACAGAGATATTATAAATTCTTTATCATGTTTATCTGAAGGTGGGTACATCGTTTGCCATGATTTGAGTCCGATGGAAGAAATAATACAAAGATATCCACAATCAAGTCTGAGTACAGATTGGACAGGTGATTGTTGGAAGGCTTGGGTAAAATTGAAAACAGAAAGAAGTGATTTGGACATGGTCGTAGTTGACACCGATTATGGTTGCGGAATAATTTCAAGAGGACACCAAGAATTGACAACCGTAAATCAAGATTATACATGGGAATTATTAGACAAGGATAGAAAAAATCTATTAAATTTGATTTCAGTAGAAGAATTTTTATTAAAATATGAGTATAGGTAATGATGTTTTTATTGACAATGATATTGTTATAAAACAAAAAGATTATAATATTGGTGACCATGTTGCAATCGACAAAGGTTTTTATTGTACAGTAAATTTGAATATTGGAAGTTATACACATATATCGCCATATGTTACAATAATAGGTGGTAAGTCATCTTATTTTACTTGTAGAGGATTTAACAATATAATGGCCGGAGCTAGAATAATTTGCGGCTCAGATAGATTTGATGACAGTGGTTTATTTGGGGCAATGATACCCAAAGAACTTAAAGGTAAGCAAATAATTGAACCTGTGATTATGGAAGAGTTCTCGAATATAGGGACAAATGCAATTGTTCTTCCTGGTTCAATTTTGAGAAAAGGTGTATTATTAACTGCAGGAAGTCTATTAATGGGTGACACAGAAGAGTGGGGTGTATACAAAGGGAATCCAGCGGTTCTAGTTAAAAAAATCAATTCGGAGAAAATAATTCAAAATGCAAAAAAATTAGGATATGTCGAAAGTTAAAATTAATATGATTGGCAACACGTTACAGCATACTGTATCATCAAATGATATAGAACCTAAATTTGTTCAATGGGTTAAAGATGGTTCGGCACCAATTTCAATA
>Ga0181344_1000949_pt1 | contig 11114 bp, 9 predicted proteins | sample Su13VDMLBDD_FD_130098 | JGI IMG/M metagenome (GOLD analysis project Ga0181344, IMG submission 130098) | Freshwater viral communities from Lake Michigan, USA - Su13.VD.MLB.D.D | ecosystem: Environmental > Aquatic > Freshwater > Lake | place: USA: Michigan | collected 2013-07-15
CTAATGAAGGTGATGGCGTTGAAGCAGCTACAGTCGGCCAGCCCCTCGATGTACGATCCCATCGCCATCGACACGGCGGCTCTCAAGGCCATCGGTTGGAGCAACCCCGAGCAGTTCCTTGCGCCTCAAACCGCCCAGCAGCGGCCCCCGCCAGAACTGATTCAGGCGCAGGCTCTGATGAAGACCAACGAAATGAAGGCGCAAGCCTCAATGATGGATTCGCAGACCAAGGCCCGCGCCGCAGAGATGAAGGGCGAGGCGGATCTGATGAAGGCCAAGATCGACATGATGAAGGCCCAGAACGAACTGGCCTTGGCTGAAGAAGAGTTGCGCAGCAAGTCGATGGATCGCGTGTCGCGTGAGCGCCTGCAACTCATTGATCTTGCTCAAAATTTGACGGTGCATCCTGAGAGCGCCGGACTAGTTTCCCCGCTGATCGAGCCTGCCATGCAGGAGATCGACCGGCAAGAACAGATGGGGTTGGGCGGTGGTCAGCCTCAATCCCTTGGAGGTGAGTGATGGCTACTAATTTTGCAGAGATGGTCGCCAACAGGACTGCGGGGGCTACTCGCGCTCGCCTCATGGAATTTTATCGGTCTCAGGGATATGACGAGCCAACTGCGGCGGCTTTGGCAGTTGCCGAAATGGGGCGGCGAGCCCCGCCGGATTATTCTATTCAAGATCCGGGCTATGAAGGCCCTACATCGGCACCCTTAGTTCAAGCCTTGCGGGAACAGGCGCAGGCTAATCCTCGCGGGTTGGCGGCAACCCGCAGTTCTGATGAAGATCTTCCCGGATTTGATCCTACGGCGCGTGATTTTAACGCACAGCAAGCCGCTGAAGCCGCTGCTCGTATGCAACAGCGGTCAGCATCCCTTCACCAGCAGATGTATGGCCGCTCCTCCGCTATGTCTGATGAAGATGTAGCTAGGGCTGAAGGCACGGCAACTGCTGGTAGAGAACCGCCACGCTCTCGGTTTGATCCTTCATTCCGTAGGACTGCACCCCAACCGGCCCCAACATATTCAACGGAAACCTTCAGGGAGCCTGAGAGGCCAACACTCGTCGAACGTGCTATGGGTGTTGTTGAGCGCCCCACCAGCGCAGCGGTAAGAATGGCTGAAGGTGTAATGCGCGACGACCAAGGCGGCTCGCCCCCGGCTGCTGCCGCTGCGCCTGCTGCCGCCGCGCCTAATGCTGCGCCTGCAACATCCGCGCCTCCCCAAATGGCCCCATATATGGATGAAGGCAGATCGGCGTACGATTCCGTTTTGGGTCCGGTGTCATCCAATGCGCCTGCTAGGCCAGCCCCTGCTGTTAGGCGTGAACCTTCTATTCCACAACCAACCCGCCGCCCTGAAGAGTTCTCCCGCAACGAACCCGGCAGCTTTCTGTCTCGCCTGTTTAGCGGCCCTGAACATCAATCCACTGGCGAACGTGTCATTAAACAGGGCGGGCAAGGCGTCAACTTTGGAAGTGGCGAAAGCGCCGCTGACTTCTTCCGCGCTGACAGAGAATTGAGAAAACAGCGCCCTGAAATGTTTGAACGTCAGGCAGAAGCTCGCGGCGGCGCTCCCAAATCTTCCGGTGGCGGCGGCAAGGATGCTGCGCTGCACAAGGCGCTTGAGATTATCCATCACATGCTGGTGCGCGGACGCTAAACCAAGGTGCGCTGATGAATCGCCATCAATCTATTCTCGATGCCCTCCACATCGCTCGTCAGCGTTTTGCTAACGGGGGGGACGCATTAGCCCGGTGGCGCGACCTCCACAACGCTGCGGACCAACAGCTTCAACGGCAGTTTGAGGGGGTTGCTGGCGGCGGCGGGGACGGCTCCACTGGCTCGTATAGCGGCAGCACATCCACGCCCGCTGGCGGGTCTCCCTCGGGTTCCACGGGGGCATCTGCGCCCGGCTTCTCGTTTAGCGGCGCACCTGTCGGTGCTGTTCAGTCGTATGACTTGCCGTCTGCGGCGCAGTTAGAGGCTGATCGAGCGGCGGAACTCAACGGCACAATTGGCCCTATTGGTGCTTCGCCAAACGCGCAGCCATTTTCGCCTGCTGAACCAGCATCAAACCCTTACGGGGCTCTTGTTGGACCAAACCAAATTTCTCAGCCGGAGCAACAGTCGAACCCTTACGGTTCGCTTGTAGCGCCCAATCAAATTTCTCAGCCAGAGCAGCAAGCCAACCCCTACGGCGCTCTTGTGGCCCCCAATCAGATCGCACAACCTGATCAGCCTGCGGCCCCGGCAATGAACCCCGGCGTACAAGCCCCATCTTTTGCTTCGCCGCCAGCATTTGCTACGCCAGATCAGCTTGCCAGCGTTCCCGCAGATATGATCGGCGCAACCCCTGCGGCTTCCGCAATGTTTGCTGGTCAAAGCGCAGCGAACATTATGGATTCGCGAGACGAATCTGAAGCAGAGGCTGCTGCGGCGGCGGCAGAAGCTGCGGCAATGGACGCAGGATTTGCTGACGGCACCATCGGTGGCGAAGGTTACGGCGGCGGATCTTGGGGCAGCAGCGGCTTTAGCGATGGTTCCATCGGCGGCGAGGGATATGGCGGCGGCTCGTGGGGCGATAGTTCAGGGGGCAGCAGCGATGGCGGTGGCTGGGGCGGTTGGGGCGGTTCTGGCGCGGACGGTGACGGAAGCTACGGTGGCGGATACGGCGGCGACGGAGATGGAGACGGCGGCGGTGGCTACGGCGGTGGAGACGGTGATGGCGGCGGTGACGGCGGTGGAGGCGGTGGAGGCGACGGAGGGGGCGGCGGTGATGGCGGCGGGGGTGGAGACGGTGGCGGCGGCGGTGAAAAGCGCGGCGGCTTCATCGGCATGCACCATCGCGTTTTGCATCGCGCTGACGGCGGAATCGTAGACAAAGCGTTGGAAGCTGTGGGCGGGCAACAGCCCGATCCTGTTGCGATGGCTAAAGATGTTGCAACCGCGCCTGCCGCAAGACAGTTGTCCCCGCTTGGCCTGTACAGCCAAGGTGCTGAAGTAGCTGCTAATCTGCCGCAAGCCAAAGGATCGCCGCAGCAGATGAAGGCAATGCTGACGGGCGTCAAAAAAGAAGAGCTTGGCGGCTATGACGATGCTTTTGCTGGCAAGAAGAGCGTGACCAAGGACGAGATTGCAGAGCATTTCCGCAATCAAATGCCGCAAGTTGAAGAGCGGGTGCTTCACAGTGATGATGGCAATACCAAATTTGGCACCGAAGACCTCACCCTTCCCGGCGGCGAAAACTACCGCGAGGTGTTGTTAAAGTCGCCAGTTGCATCTGCACCTGTCGTTGATAAAAGGGGCGGAAGCCACGGCTTTACTGATCCAACAGGACAACGCAGAGACTATTGGTCCCAGCAAGAAGCTGAACAAGCCGCAAAATCTTTTTATCGAAATAGCGGTGATTTCAAATCCTCCCACTGGGACGACCCCAACGTCCTTGCGCATCTTCGCATGTCTGACCGCACCGGCCCTAACGGTGAGAAGATCCTACATATTGAGGAGATCCAATCCGATTGGGGACAAGAGGGCAGGGACAAGGGATTTGCACAAGATTCAACAAAAACAATGGCTGGTCAGGCCGAGCCGGATGGTTTTGGTAACTACAAAGTTGTTTGGGAAGACGGTTCTTTTTCTGGTGGCTTATCTAAAGAAGCTGCTGAAAATCGCGCTGCGCAAGGTAAAACAAATGAGAAAGTTGGCGTACCTATTGGCCCTTATGTCACCAGCACCCCTGCATGGACTGACCTTGCCCTAAAGCGCGCCCTCAAGGAGGCCGCTGAAGGTGGCTACGACAAGCTTGTTTGGACTCCGGGTGAGGAGCATGCAAAGCGGTATGATCTAAGCAAAAAGATCGACCGCATCGCATATGACCCCGAAGAAAAGGAATTTAGCTATGTTCAAAAGGGTGTAAACGGGTGGCAGACACACCCTGAAAATGTTGAGCCACACGAACTTGCAGGGATTATTGGCAAAGAGACGGCAGACAAGCTGCTGGGTCAAGAAGTTGCGCCCTTGAGCGGAAACCATGTGTTGGAATCCTCTGATCTTGTTATCGGCGGCGAAGGCATGAAGGGATACTACGACAAGATCGTGCCAAAGCGCCTACAAGAGCTAATCAAAAAGCATGACCCAAATGCAAAAGTTGGTATGCATGAAATACCCAACAGCGGGGAACAGTTGCGCCGCAAGCGTGGCGATGTCGATGAGATTATGAACTGGCATCCGGCCTACACTAATCTTTCACGGCAAGAGCAAAGCGCGCGATGGAATCAAATGACGCAGCCTGAGCGCCGCCGCTTGATGGATGATTACGAAAAGGCGCAGTCTGACGATATTATGGGCCACGGCATCGAGATCACCCCCAAGATGCGCGAGAGCATCATGAAAGGGCAGTCTGCTTTCAAGCGTGGTGGCTCTGTATCGCCTGAGCAGGCCGAACTACAGCGCCGGATGCAATCAATCCTACGCCCGGATTCCGATGATCCTGAGATGGTGCAGAAGTATCTACAAGCCCGCGCCAGCTACGACATGCCTACGCATGAGCGTGGGGCCTATTCTGCGCGCGTTCTCCCGATGGCTGCGCACAATGTGCAGACGACGATTGGCCCGCTGGGCAACGCCGTTCCAAAGCAGGCGCAGGCACTAACGTGGAACGGATTCCATAAGATTGGTAAGGGCGGCACACTGTTCACCCTTGGCGGCGACCGTTCCAACCTTGGCCGTCTGACGCATATCAACGGCAAGGAAATGGCGTGGCCCGTCGATCTCCATGCTGGCACCAAGTACATGGCGGAACCCAACCTCGGCGCTGTTTGGGCAAATGCAAAGGGTGCTGCCACTGCTCTACGCAAGAACATCAAAGAAGCGTCTCAGAAGGGGCCTGTGTACGGTGCTTTTGCGGCGATGGGTCCAACTGCGGTTGATTCCGCAAACAACATGTTTGATGTGCTGATGGCTCAGGTGCCGGGCTCCGGCATCTCCAAAACGGACGCGAAAGCCTTTGATGATAGCTTGAGAGAGGGCAAGCACATCAAGGGCTCTGATGAGAGCGACATCAAGAAGCGTGAAGCGGCCAAAGAGATTATGAAGAATTGGCCGGGCATCCAAAACGCTGAGAAGGCGCGCGACTTTGCCAGAACGCTTGCGGGCGCTCAACGAGGCGCAATTGTAAAGCATATGGAGGCAGCGCCGTGGCAGAATGCCGGATTCCCCTCCGTTGGCATCACCCGCGCCGCAATCACCGATCCAGAGTTGCTAAATGTCTCGGGCAATATGATGGGCCACCATGTGGTTGAGCTTGACCCTGATGTCTACAATCGCAAAGACCTGTCGTTTGAGCATTCAACTTATGGCTACCCGGCAAAGGGCAAGTTGATTGGCAAATTGCCCTTCATCGAGCGCCAAGTTGCAACGCCTGACTTCACCGAGCAGCAAGTGATGGACAAGGCGGTCATTAAGAAAACGGGCGAGCCGCTAATCATCCATCCTTACTCGCCCAATGCTTTGGGCCGGGCTTCGTATCGCGGAAACACCGAGATGCGCCAAGCGATTCAGCCGATCAATGATCGCATGTTGGAAAGCATCCAAGAGAAACATGGGACCAGTTTTTCGGACGGTGGCAAAGCTAAGAGCAAGGGGGATGCTTCTATCGTAAAGCGCGCCCTTATGCTAACATCCAAGAAGGCTTAAGCCACTGAGGACGCTCAGTAAACTTTGGAGTTGACATGTCAGACGTAGCTAAGAAGGCCCGCGCGGCCATGAAGGCCAAGGCCCAGCGCCTTGGTGCTGATCGTCCCCTTGAGAAGGTGGACTCCTCTACTTTTACGCCCCCTGAGTTGCTGAACGCTGATGTGAAGACCGGCATGCGCCCGATCTCCCGCCGCGCGTTCAAGAAGGGCGGCAAGGTCATGGGCGAGTGCGCCCCGGCCCGCGCTGATCGCGCTCCCCGCAAGTCTGGTGGCAAGGCGATCACGGCTGACAGCCTTATCAACCGCAATCAGAAGGAAGCCAACGAGAGCCGCGAAGGCAAGAAGCACGTTGGCGGCATGAAGAAGGGCGGTCGCGCTGGCCGCGAAGAGGGCGGTAAGGTCGAGGACCATGACACCGGCTCGCGCACGGGCGCTGGCGCTGTCACGCAGTCCCGCAGCAAGCCTGCTTCTCGCCCTTCTGCTGGCCGCGCACCGCAGCCTACCGATCTCTACGACGCCGAGCAGCTTAAGAAGGCCGATTCGGATGTTCGCGGTTACAAAAAGGGTGGCCGCACCAAGAAGGTGGGCGGCGGCTCCCTCGGCCCTGCGGTTTCTGGCGCTGCTAAAATGATGCAGCAGTCTGATCGCGGGATTCCGTCTGCAACCATGAACTTTAGCGGTGTCAAAAAGGGTTCGCTTTCTCCCATGCGCGCTACGGGCATGAAGAAGGGCGGCGAGGCTCACGAAGACGTTGCTGCTGACAAGAAGCTCATCAAGAAGATGGTGAAGCCTTCTGCCCGCACCGGCAAGGATGACGGCGGCGCTGCTGACGGTGACGATGGGATGAAAAAGGGTGGCCGCGCCAAGCGCGCTACTGGCGGTCAGGTCTTCTCTGGCCCCGGTTACCCCGGCAAGATCCCCGGAGTTGTTCCCGGTGGCCGCACGGCCCGCAAAGACGGCGGCAAGACCAAGGGCAAAGGCAAAACCGCGATCAACATCGTGATCAACGCTGGCAAGTCTGACGATGACAGTATGATGCCTCCCAACCCAATGGGCGCTCCCAAGGGCATGCCGATTCCGCTGCCCCCTGCGGGCGCTGGGATGCCACCCGGAGCCGCGCCGCCTATGCCTATGCCCCCTCCGGGCATGATGGGCGCTGGTGGCCCTCCCGGCGCTCCTCCTATGCCTCCCGGTGGCATGCCCCCGATGGGGCGAAAGGCTGGCGGTCGCACCTATCGTTCTTACAAGGACATGGATGCGGGCGCTGGTTCCGGCATGGGTCGCTTGGAGAAGGCCGAGATTGAGGAACACAAGCGCGGTGAGCGCAAGGCCGGTGGCCGTACTTACCGTTCTTACAAGGATATGGATGCAGGTGCTGGCGGTGGTTTCGGGCGCATTGAGAAAGCTGAAATTGCTTCTCGCAAGAGCCGGATAGACGGTCAGAACTACTAATTCGCAACGATGATCGAGATCGCTGCGGATGCCGGTGACAGCCTCGGCCCCCTCGGGGCTGTCACCATTTTACATCGAGGGGGGCCGCAAGGGGGCGGATGTGCAAACGTACTCAGCGTTCTATCAGCATGAGTTGAGCAAACTCATTTTGGAAGAGGTCGAGCGGCGCAAAGAACAGCTTGTTACTGCAAGCTCCGCATTTGACTTTCCAGACTACCGTCACCATGTCGGAATCATAGAGGGTCTTCGCACGGCTTTAGAGCTTTGCGATGAGGCAGAGCGTGTCGTCAATGGTGGCGACCGCAATCGTTAAGGGGGACTAGAATGCCGTATATGTTGATGGATCATGAAGAAGATCCGGCAAAGAAAATCCGTGAAGAGGCTGGTGACTTAAGTTCAATCCAGCTTTTCAACAATGAGATCCTTGTGGGCATCTACATGCGCCCGCAAAAGACCAAGAGCGGCTTGTTCTTGACCGATCAGACGACCGGCGAAGACAAGTTCCAATCAAAGGTTGGCTTGCTGCTTAAGTCTGGGCCAAAATCCTTTGAGCCTAATGCAGAGGGCTGGTTTGAGGGTGAGAAGTTCAACCTTGATGATTGGCTTGTCTTCCGCCCCTCTGACGGCTGGCAGATTACCGTTCACGGCGTCCTCTGTCGCGTCTTGAAAGACGTTCAGATCAAGATGCGCGTCAAGAACCCCGATGAAGTTTGGTGAGGAGATAGCCATGAGCGATGATAACGAACGGATTCCGGTCGATATTACCCCGGATAAAGGCAATGGGCGCGACAATCTTGATGTTGTTGTGCTTGAGGACGATCAAGTTTCATCCAGCGCGGATGATTTCGATGATACGGACCCCCATAAAGCCATTGAGACGCTCAAAAAGAAGCTGAAAATGGAGCAGGAGGCCCGTCAAGAGGCTGAACAGCGCGCCCAAAAGGCTGCTTTTCAAGTTCAGAAGGCCAGCTACGAGGTGGAAGACACCCAGATGCATCTGGTTGCCAATGCGATTGAAACAATCAAGCGCGACAACGAGATCTTAACGGCCAACTATGCGGAATCCATGCGCAACGGCAGCTTTGAAGACGCCGCGCGCATCCAAATGGCCTTGAGCCAGAACAGTTCTAACCTCAAACAGCTTGAGGATGGGCATGTTCGCATGCAAGAGGATGCACGGAACAAGCCCGCCGTGCCTCCAGAGCCTCCGCAGCAGCTTAAACCTGAACAGCAGATCGACCAGATCATCGGTCAGGTATCGAAGCCGTCTGCCCAGTGGCTAAAGGAGAACCGGGACCGTTTTGAAGATGATCGCACCATCAACAAGATGTTTCGCGCTCATGGCGATGCAGTCGATGACGGCATTGACCCCGACACGCCTGAGTATTTCCGCTACATTGAGAAGCGTCTGGGCTTTAAGCAAGACGAACACGGAGGTTCACCTATGTCGTCAGCAGCCAAGCCCACTTCTCGGCAATCTGCGCCGCCTTCTGCTCCTGTAAATAGGGACGGTGGACGGTCAAATGTTGCGCATCTTACAAGGGCGCAAGCGGAGACCGCTAAAGCTCTCGGGATGACCGATAAAGAATACGCCCTGCAAATGATGGCCCTGCAAAAAGAAGGCAGGCTTCCCCACTAAGGAGATAAGCTATGGAAAACGAAAACGAAGGCTCGCGCCGCCGCAGCCGCCCTCTTGAGGGTCTCGCCGCTGCTCTACCCCGCGAAGATATGAGGGAACCAGTGAGAGAAGATGATCCGCTTACACGCGCCGCCAAGCGCGTTGCCGAACTTCGTGGGCACCTTGGAACTCTTGACGAAGGTCAGGATGAGTTCTTTGTCGATCCTGCAATGGTCCCAGAGGGTTGGTCCTACGAGTGGAAACGCCATCTGCTTCTTGGCGCGGAAGATCCGTCCTACAACGTGTCTCTAGCCCGCGAGGGTTGGGAGCCTGTGCCCGTCAATCGCGACTCCAAGCATCGCGCTATGATGCCGATGAACTGGTCTGGCGCGCACATCGAGCGCAAAGGGATGATCCTTATGGAGCGTCCTTCTGAAATCGTTGAAGAGATGCGCCTACTTGAGAAGCGCAAGGCTCGCGATCAGGTGCGCGCCAAGGAGGCCCAGCTTTCTGGAACGCCTGACGGCACACTGACCCGCGACCACCCGCAGGCCAAGCCGCAGATTAAAAAGGGATGGGACGCGATCCCTGTTCCTTGATGTAAGGTATATAGTTGACAATACTATAGGGAGCCGCTGTAACAAGCGGCTCTTTACTTTTGTGATTGTCATGGTAATCTCTGCCACAGATCCCATATGGGCTCACCCTGTCCCCCGGCGTGGACAGCCTAACTTCCCCCGGCTTCCGAATCTCCCCGGCGCGAGATGACGAGCCTCCTGAATAAGGAGATTCCGTCATGGCGAACACAGCCGCCTATAACGGTTTTCAGCAGTATTCCGGCACTGGCTCTGCCCCGACCTATGAGCAGGTCGCGGTCCAGATCGCCTACAATGCCTCGGCCATCTTCTACGGCGACCCCGTAAACCCCGATGCCAACGGCAATGTCGTTGTTGGCGTTACGACCGGCGCTTCGGCTAACACCCAGATCGCGGGCATCTTTGTTGGCTGCCAGTATCTGTCGGTTTCGCAGAAGCGGACTGTCTGGTCCAACTATTGGCCCGGCAGCGATGTCGCCTCTGATAATTATGTTACCGGCTACATCATCAATGACCCTAACGCTAAGTTCGTTGCTCAGTTTGGCAACGTCAGCGTCAGTCAGTCCTATGTAAACTCGGCTGTCGGGTTCAACATTGGCACTGGCAACACCGCCAACGGCATCTCTGGTGCGTTCCTTGCCACTCTCGGCACGACCGACACTACGTTCCCGTTCAAGGTAGTGTCGCTCGTCACTGACCCGCCCGGCGTAAATGGCACGGAATCTGGTGCTTACCAGAGGGCCATCGTGGCGTTCAACTTCGTCAGCACCAAGGCCCTTCCGGGCGTCTAATAAGGAGTAGGGACTATGGCTGTTAATCTTTCTGCCATCAAAGACCTTCTGCTCCCCGGACTCCGTGGGGTTGAAGGCAAGTACGAGCAGATCCCGTCGCAATACGACAAGATCTTCACGAAGCACGATTCCAAGATGGCGCTTGAGCGCACCGCAGAAATGCGTTTCTTGGGTCTCGCCCAGCTTAAGACCGAAGGTGGTCAGACCGCTTTCGATAACGGCGCTGGCGAACGCTACGTCTACAATCAGGAGCACACCGAGATCGCTCTCGGCTATGCCATCACCCGCAAGGCGATTGATGACAACCTGTACAAGACACAGTTCATGCCCTCGAACCTCGGCCTGATTGAGTCCTTCCATCAGACCAAGGAAATCTACGGCGCGAACGTCCTCAACACCGCGACGACCTACAATGGTTCTGTCGGCGGTGACGGCAAGGCCCTCTGCGCCAGCGACCATCCGATTGATGGTGGCACGGTTTCGAACCTCCCTTCAACGCCCGTGGAACTCAACGAGTCCACCCTGTTGAACGGCATGATCGCGATCCGTACTGCCTTCAAGGATCAGGCTGGCCTGAAGATCTTCGCTCGTGGCCGCAAGCTCGTGGTTCCCGCGCAGCTTGAGCCGGTTGCTATCCGTCTGACGAAGACTGAACTGCGCCCCGGCACTGCGGACAATGATGTCAATGCGATTATGATGACTGCCGGGGGCCTCCCCGAAGGTTACATGGTCAACGACTTCTTGACCTCCACGAAGGCGTGGTTCCTGCTGACGAACATCGACGGCCTCTCCTACATGGAGAGAGTGAAGTTCGAAAGCGATATGCAGGTCGATTTTGTTACAGACAATCTGCTTGTTAAGGGCTACGAGCGCTACAGCTTCGGCTACTACAACTGGCGTTCGATCTGGGGTTCGTTCCCGACCTAATGCTAAGAGGCGGGGTTTAAAGCCCCGCTTTTCATC
>Ga0181344_1000950_pt1 | contig 11108 bp, 22 predicted proteins | sample Su13VDMLBDD_FD_130098 | JGI IMG/M metagenome (GOLD analysis project Ga0181344, IMG submission 130098) | Freshwater viral communities from Lake Michigan, USA - Su13.VD.MLB.D.D | ecosystem: Environmental > Aquatic > Freshwater > Lake | place: USA: Michigan | collected 2013-07-15
ACTCTTACCTTCAGCAAATATTTCTTTCTTGGTAGTGAGAAGTGTAAATCCAGGACGTGTAAACTCTATAAAGTTTAGAGTGTGTTTTGCTACAACGTCTTCCATATCTCTCACTTCTACTTCCATGATTTCTTTAGTCCAAGCTTGATGTTCATCATGTAATCTTTTACCAGACCATGTATAGTCTATTTTTCTATCAAGAATTTGAGCTTGCTTTACAAGATCCATAAGGAAATAACTAGTTTGCTTTTCAGGATCAACAGACATGCAGTATTCTAGGAAGTGATTTTGGTCCTTGGCTACAGACATCATAAGTAATAACACTTGTTTATTGTAATTACCTGCTTCTATAGTGTTATATAAAAGCTTTGGACTACAGTTTAGTCTCATCACCTTTATATATGCCTTAACAAGCTCCATGTTATTAGTAATCTTACCTGTCAGCATTTTTTCTGCTATACCTTTTGTTACATATGGCATTAATTTAGTATTTAACCAATTAAGATTCATATGTTTAAACACTTGTATTATACCTGGTATTTCAAAGATATTCTTACCAAACCACACAGACAGTTTACCCTTTTCATTAAGAGTGAACCCATACTTTTGGGTGTTTTGTCTGTAATATCCGTTTTTGGATTTTCTCACTTTGAACACAGTGTAGTTGTAGTAGGTGTATTCTTCTTTCTTGCATAGAGAAGATTCAATAAACCCTCTGCTTTGTATGGTGTTGTAGTATTGGATGTTTTTAGACACACCTCCTGGCAGATTCATAAAAACTGTATACTCCTGTGCTGGAGCTTCTAATACAATAGTTTCCATTTTCTATAAGATTTTTGTGTGAAAAAATAAAACACCCTGTTCTTCCCAACTTATAGGTGTTGTGGCTGTCCCCACAGGAGGCTCTCTGTTCTCCCTTGCTGTTTTGTCTAGGTGGGTTAGGTAGGCAGATTGAATTGTTGATTCCAGGATGCCCTCCTGAGTATAACCTTGTCATACCAGCAAACCTATACAGATACTACTCTGTTTCTCATCGTGTAAGGTACACTAGGCGTTAGTTAAACGCCACGTTTCTTTAATTTTTTTATACTCATCAACAAAAGTTGACATTTTTTGCAGTATTTCAATCATAGGTTCTGCTAAATATCTTTCTTCTCTTATAAGAAGAGTTGGAGATATATCGTTATCATCCATACCTTTTTTCAACTCTTTCATCAAAGTTGTTATTTCTAACAACGTTGTAAAAAGTTTTGTATCTATCTCGTAGAATAACTTTTTAGTGTCAAGTAGTTGCATTTTCTTTAATTTAAAAGATTAAAGTGTGTGTAGCCCTTTGATGCTATCTCTAGGCTTCCACACACAAAATAGGGTTAAAAATACTCTTCAAAGTAATCTTGGTGATGCATGTAATACTCTCTTGCTGGGAACATTGCTATCCACCAACCAAAGAACATACTATAAAGCATGAACCATGTATGATCTGAAACAACAGTGTAATAACTATCGTTCCATAGAAGTCCTATTAAGGACATTAAGAAAAACACACCCATAAATGTGAATGTGTAGATGAAAATGATAATTAAACTTTTCATGTGTGTAAAGTTTTTAATGTGTGATTAATAACCTAACAGTTCTAGATCAGAACGGTCGGCTTTTACAATTACAATTTCCTTGGTTATGCTAACATCATAGAAGAATGTAGCAATGTTTTTAAAGAGGTAGAACTCTCTAATTGATAAGTGAACTTTTTTCATGTGTGTATGAAATTTTAGGGTTAAAAAAATACGTTTTTATGAGGGCCCACCAGTGGGCTGCATAACATACCAATACATTATATAATAGTATGTTATAGGGCCCATATTTGGGCTGTTAAGAAAATAGTGTTAATAGATAGTAAAAAAGAGCCCAGAGTGGAAACCCTAGGCGTTTGAACTGAAACTTATATTTCTACAAATACAAGACTCTTTTACCAACAAGACATAGTATCATCTTCTATAGAGAAGTGTATCCATGCATTCTTAAATTGGAATTTACCACGTTCTGTGCTCATCCACACTAATAGGGTGGTGAAGTCAAGATGAGAAACATCATATAGAATAACCCAAGTGTCGTCTATCTTTCTAGTTTCTACACTATCAGCCTTTTTATCTAAGAACGGCTTTAGTATATCTCTACCCATAGAGTAGTTAGCAAGTTTAACCAATTTTACATTTTCAAATGGGTTAATTTCTATCTTTTTAGCAATGTTATAATGTACCATAGCTAATTATGGCTGTATACGGTAGCCTTACCGTTTGTTTTTAATGTTAAGAAGTTATAGCTATCTGATCCGCCCAAAAATTGGAATTTCAGACATATGTTTTAAGTTAAGAAATTGTGGAGTGTTTGTCTATCACTCTGATAATCAATCACTTACGTAGAAAATCTACCAAGTTTAGAGAATTTTTGTACAACACACGTAACACCGCACACAGCACACGTACTATGCAGTAAGTGGAAGTAATTTGTGTACTGTGTTCTGTGTATAATGGTCTACATACAAGGGTCTAAATAAAAAGGGTCTACAGTACAATGTGTACCGCAGACCCTTGAACATTAGAAATCTAACTCTTCCGCAGGTTGTTCAACCTTTTCTTCCGCTACTTTTGGTGCTACTGCACTACGTAGACGGTCACTAGCTCTCTTGGCAGATAAGAGTTTACGCTCTTTCTCTTTCTCTATAACCACTTTTGCGGAAACAGAAGAGGCTAGGTCTTTATTCTCTGCCAAATAAATTTCAGACTTTATGATAGAACAGTTTGCTCTGTTCAACAATACAATCTGATAAGGTCTACCCGTATTAGGGTTTATCTCTTGGTTAACAACCCGTCCAATACGTTCTTCGGCTGTAACAAGTTCCCCCGTACGGATGTCTGTATCGTCTTTAACAACGATAGTACTACCCATAAGAGAGTCTAACAAAGAGAGATTTACTCCACTACTACGTAGAGCATTATGGGTGATGCCTACTACAATCTGCTGATTATCAGCAGTTTCTACGTCAAATACAGCGTAGTCTGTCTGTCCGAAAGTCTGTTCTGCGTTGTTTAAAGTTAACAACTTTAATTTTTGGTTTGCCATTTTTAATAAATTTTAGGCGTTAAAAAATAAAATACAAGGTATAAAAGGATAGTTTAAATTCTGACAAGTTAACTTATAGAAATAAACCTACGCTCTTTAAGGTGTCCTGACGAAGTCAGTAAGGAAGAAGTAAAACAAAATAAAAGAACCCTACATTTCTGTAGGGCTCTTTAGAAGATTAGAATAAGTCTTCGTGCTGTGGAGCAAGTGGTTTCTGTAACAGAGGGTTAAAATACTCATCTGCCTCATTACTCCATTGTTCCCAAACATTAGGGCTCTTAACATACCTTTCAATAAAGTCGTTTATAGACTTTGTATGGGTGGAGCAGGTGTAACCTTTAGTTCTTTGACTCCCATTAGAATAATAATCCTTGGGTTTTTCGGTTACAAAGATGCCGTCTTCTCTATCTTGCTTGGTAAGATAATAAACGATTACTGTTTTATGTTCATACTTTCTGTATGTAACAATGTTAGCAATATCGTCTATACTATCTACCCAAACAATAAAAGAGTCTGAATTCCATTTACTTGTCCATTCTTGACCAAACTCTTCTAAATTAGGTGTTTGGTATACACCCAATAATAGTTCAAGAGCGGCTGTTGGATTAGGAACTACGTTCAGAATTCTAGCAACAGATTCAGGGTTTTGGAAGCCTTTAAGTTTTAATGTTTCCAAAATGATTTTGTTAGTCATAACAAATTGATTTAAGGTTAAAGAATAAAATACTAATATACTAAAGGAAAAAACTAAAGCAGTTTATAGACCTGCTTAGGTCTTATGCCCGCTACGGCTGTTGTGGTATTACGGTCCAAAGCATTAAGGAACCAACCTGATTGGTGTAAGTATAAAGTCTCTGCATTGCAACCTTACTTTATAGGAGTTTACCTAATAGAAGTCTAGATTTCAGTGCATTATCTCTGTTAAGAGCAAGTCTTGCAAAGACTTTATACTAAATTTATAAAGGATATATACTACATATATAGTAGTAATACCTATAATAAATCTCTACTTTCCTTAAGGTGTCCTGGACGATAGTCCAGTATGGAAGACATAGTAAATAAAAACCCCTAATAGATTACTCTATTTCGGGGTTCTTAACCTAGTTATCTTACTCTTGTCATACACTTACTTCTTCCCTTACATCCATAGCCACTAGTGCTACAAGATGTTAATAGAAGCATAGCTCCTGCTATTGTTACCAACAACAACATACCTACTCCATAAGACTGACATCTAGCGTCATATTTTTCATCTTTTCTTGGTTCAGCTATAAAAGCTATTAGAAAAGCTGATAACATACAGAATGTAGCTAGTCCTAGTAGCACCATGTCTTCTTGGAACATAGCCTGTATACATCCTGCAAAAAAGATAGTACCAAAGATAATGTTTGATACATAGAGAATCTTTCTCATAATTAAATGGTTTTATTGGTTAAGAAATAATACTAATTTAAAAAAGGATATAAAGAAGCCCTAACAGATAGTCTGCTTCGGGCTTCTTAACTAGTCTTCTAATAGGTTGTCAAGCATCTCTCCATAGTTAAATCTTCTGTTTAACCATCTTGGTCCTTTCTTAAATCCGTTCTTTGTTGGATTCCAGATAAAGGTGATTAGTCCAAGTGTAACAGCTGGGATTAACAAGATGAATACTGCTGTGTAAATGATAATGTACTTCATTGTGAATAGTTTATAGTTAAGAATATAATACCAATGTCATTAAGGATAAATAAAAGGGAGAACTAGTCTCCCTTCTGTTACATCTTATATATTACATCTAAAGGTTCAGATTTAATACGTACTGTTTCCTCTTTCTTGTAGATGCTACAGTTAATACAGTCTTCATTGTTGAATACTGCTATATTAATAGCATCCTTAGCCTCTGCCTTGCTGACAAAGTTTAGTACTTGTACGTTTCCTCTGTTAAAATGTAGTGTGACAACCCATGTTGACTTCTTCATGTTGATTAGTTTTTTAGTTAAGAATAGTCATATCAATATCCTAAAGGATATAAAAAAGCATTCTTTTTTTTCTGTACGTTTTTAGACTAGCTGCCCTAAGGCTAGGGGTATACCCAATACTTTCCTGATCCTGGGGCTTTTGTAGTAGGAACCCCCACCTCTGTGTAACACAATAGTTTCTAATTACCCAGGGGGGATAGTCTATAGATATTCACATAGGGGGGATAAGTTAATTAGACTATATAGGGGGGATAGTATTAAATTTGGAAAGTTTAAACATTTAAAGTATATTATATTATGAGCCAAACAAGAATTCAACACTTTGATGCAGAAGGGAAAGAAGAGCAGCTTCTGTCACATTACAGAATAACCACTAACCAGTATGGTCAGGATGTTCCTGTTCCTGTGGTGGATGTTAGAGACGGTATTAGTTATCGTATACTAGCATATAATATGATTAAAGCATCCAACCGTTCTAAGTATATGAATTATAATCAGTATCACACCTCACCTAAAAAACAGACAAGAATATGATGACACATCAGTGTAAAGTGCAATGTCACACTATTGACCCTAAGACAGCTGAGCTTACAGGATTGGAAGATACAGGTAAGTGGCTACCCTTTATATTTAATATGGAGATGGTGGACGCAGCTAAGCTGAGCTCAGATGAGACAGATAGTCCTACGTACAACTGCACTACGATATTTACCACCCAGGGGGATACGTATATTATAGACACTCCCTTTGAAGAATTTTTTAAGAAGTTTGATAAGTTTAACTCTCTTCAGATTATTATTAAAGAAGAAGATGACGACAGCTTTTCAGATGATGATGAATTAGAACTCTAAAACCAATAATATGACAGTAGAACAGTTAGCTCAAGTGGCCCATGAAATTAATAGGGCTTATTGTATAAGCAGGGGGGACTTTTCCCAGGTGCAGTGGGACCATGCTCTAGAGTGGCAGAAGTCTTCTGCTATACACGGGGTAGAGTTTCATCTTAATAACCCCACAGCTAGTCCTTCTTTTAGCCATGAAATGTGGATGAAAGAGAAACTAGAAAATGGCTGGGTGTATGGAGAGGAGAAAGACTCTGTAAAGAAAACCCATCCTAGCATGGTGTCTTATACACAACTACCTATAGAAGAACGTACAAAAGATCACTTATTCAAACAAGTGGTAGCTAGTTTAAAACAATACATTCATTAAAAACCAATAATTATGTCAGAAGAACAAAAAGTACCAAGTAAGGAAGAAGTGGTTGCATTTCTTCAAGAACAAATTGATGTAAAGAAAGTGCAGTTTGAACTGCAGGACATCAACACTAAGTTAGCTGTGGCTAGAGCTGAAGAGCTTAAAGCTTTACAGTTTATTGCACAAATGACCAACCCTCAGCCACCAGCTGATGCTGTAGAACATCAACTTACAGAAGAAGATTTGGCAGACAACCCTGAGCTTGTTCAACAAGGATTGAAAGCTGGAGACAAAGTGTTGATTCCAAAAGAAATGGCTGAAGAAGCTGCAGAAAAAGTTAAACGTTCTTTAAAGAAATAGTATGCAAACTCTCTATAGATTAAGAGATTATAAAGAGACATTTGTTTTTGAGAAAGAACATCCTAAGGAACTACGGTGGGATGACAAGTATAAAATGTATATGCTCTCCACAAAAGGAGAGCGTTGTCAGGGAATATGGTTTAGAGACAAGGAACAAAACATCCTTGTTGCAGAAGCTATATTAACATGGCAGTCTTCTAATGTTGTACATATAGATGGATTTACAGTGCTTCCATCCCACCAAGGTCAAGGATTAGGATATCAGTTGATAGACGCTGTTATAGAATGGATGACTAATTCCAACTATACAATATTGATAGGGGAAGCTAGAGAAGGAGCCAGTTGGCATATGTTTAAAAACATAGGATCAGATGAGATATTAAGATATGAAAACTGGGGAGGCACTAACGAAACCTATGTAAGCTTTAAATTAGAATTATAATGGCAATAGTAAACCAAGTGGACAAAAGGGTGAAGATGAATAAATGGGATATTGTAAAGTATCAGATTCTCACCTATTGTTATATAAACAAGATTAGCGTAAGTGAGGCAGACTTAAACTGTCTTACATATTTAGCTTTAGAAGGAGATCAAGAGCTGACGTCTTTTTGTATGAAAGCTCATAGTAAGAATATATTCTCTAGTACACAGTCTGTACGTAATTGTCTGACTAAAGCTGAGAAAAAAGACTTGATTAGAAAAGAAGGAAAGAACAAGAAAAAGATTTACATCAACCCTGATATAAAGATATTTTCTAAAGGAACCATTCTTCTTGACTTTAAATTTCTATCTGTTGAGACCCAAGAAAGCTAAAGAATTTATACCAGAAGTGTCTAAAGAATTAAATATTTCTCAAGATATTGTGAAAGATGTCTTAGATTATTATTGGAGAGCAGTGAGAAAAAGTCTTTCTTCTTTAGAACATTCTAGAATCCATCTCACCAATCTTGGTGACTTTACAATTAAACATTGGAAAGTGGAAGATAGAATTCAGGGACTAGAAAAGTGGGAAGAAAGTAATAAACTAAACGGTTTACAAAAAATAACAGAACGTTTTAAAACAGCAGAAACCCTTTATAATTTAAAAAAGTTAAAAGGTATTATGGACGGAGAACAACAAAGAAAAGAATTTATTAAACTTCATAAATCTAAAAGCAATGAGTCTGGGAGCTAACATATTTAAAATCTGGAAAAACAAAGGACAGATTTTAGAAGGTATAACAAATAGTATATTTAAGAAAGAAGATGTAGAAGCTGTAGCTAACTATAGAATGTTTATATGTAAGAACTGTCCTTCTAAATGTTATGATGAAACAGGAGAGGGATGTACAGTGCCAGGCACTGCCCCATGTTGTAATGAAAATAAAGGAGGATGTGGATGTAGTCTTTCTCTAAAGACAAGAGCATTGTCTTCTGATTGTCCATTTGGACATTGGAAAGCTGAGCTTACAGAAGATGAGGAAGATGCGTTAAACCAAAAATTAGGAATATGAGTATATTAAAATTCACCCCACACAACCACAAGTACACAAGCAATGATGATATTAATTGGTTAAGTGTAACTAGTTTAATATCTAATGTTAAACAACCATTTGAAGCTGATACTATAGCAGTTAAGTCTTCTAAAAATAAGAAGAGTAAGTGGTATGGTATGACACCTGAAGAAATTAAAGAAGCTTGGAAGGCTGAGGCTAACCGAGCAACAACATTAGGAACATGGTATCACAATCAACGTGAAGCTGATATATGTGAGATAGAGAACATGGAAAGGCACGGACACACTGTGCCTATTTTTAAACCCATAGAAAAAGAAGGGGTAAAGTATTCACCTGAACAAAAGTTAAAGGATGGCATCTATCCTGAACATATGGTTTATCTTAAGTCTGCTGGAATATGTGGCCAGTCTGATCTGGTGGAGGTGGTTAATGGAACCGTCCATATCACTGACTATAAAACTAATAAGGAGATTAAGGTGGAGGGATATACAAACTGGGAAGGTATTACACAAAAGATGCTTCCTCCTGTTGCCCACCTTGATGATTGTCATCTTAATCATTACGCTCTTCAGCTTAGCATGTATATGTACATTATCCTTAAGCACAACCCTAAGCTTAAGCCTGGTACCCTTACGATTCATCATATATTGTTTGAAGAAGCTGGTAGAGATAAATTTGACAATCCCATCTCAGCAAAAGACAGCCACGGTAATCCAATAGTGTTAGATATTGTACAATATGATTTGCCATATTTAAAACAAGAAGCTATATCTTTAATACATTGGTTAGAAGATAATAGACATAAACTGAAAGCTAAATGATATTAAACCATAACATAGATAATACCAAATGTTATGTAAGACTTTCACATTTTACAAAAAATAAGAAAGACTATAATACGTTTCACAACATTTATCTTTTTGGAGTGCAATCTATATCAGGTAAAATACTTACCTTTCATGGTATGACAGACTATGGAATGTTACGATCTAGAATACCAATTGATCAATTGTTTTTTACTGACAATTATACTAAAGATATTCCTGCTCATTTTAAACAACTATGGGATTGCTTTAGTGAGAATGTGTCAGTGATTACATATGATTTCTTAAAAGATAAAAGATGTCAAGTGGTGTTAAGAGATGGCTCTAAAATATGGGCTACATATTGGTTCACTGTAGATTGGTATAACAATGGATATTCTGATGAACCTAGTGATTATAAATGTGGGCATATTCTTGTAGCAGATGATGGATATATTCTTTGTCAACCTAATAATAGAATATACTGGAAAGACTCTAACTGGATTACTAAAGACTTTCCAATTGATCCAAAAGAAATTAAAGTGGACACTTCTCTACAATCTGTAGAAACTGTATCAGATAAATGGGTGAGTGAAGACACTGATTCTTATTACTATGACATAAAACAAAAATAATGGAAAAACAAAAGAAGATACTTAAGAATGAGATTAAATATAACATCACTTTAAATGAAGAACAAAAGGAAACAAAAGCACTGATTAGAAATAATCAGATTGTTGTAATAACAGGTAGAGCAGGATGCGGTAAATCACTAGTATCAGCTCAAACAGCTCTTGACTTTTTATTTAAAAAAGAATATGAATCCATCTACATTACACGTGCAGCTGTGGAAGTTGGGCATTCTCTTGGCTTTTTGCCTGGTAGCCTTAATGACAAATTTGATCCATACTTGGAAGCCTTTAAGGAAAATCTGGTTAAATGTTATGACAACGCTAAGATTGATACCCTTATACAAGATGGAAAGGTGGTGGCACTACCAGTGCAGTTTATACGTGGTAAGACGATTGATGATGTACTTGTGGTGGAGGAAGCACAGAATCTCACTAAAGCTGAGATGCTTGCAATTCTTACACGTCTTGGGAAGAATGGTAGGATTATAATTAACGGTGACAATGAACAGAAGGATATTAAAGATCCATATAATGGTTTGTCCTATGTGATAGAACTCTCTAAGAAAATTGAAGAAATTAAATGGGTGAAACTTAAGCATAACCATAGATCAGATTTAGTAGGTAAAATTTTAGACTATGAATACTCAGGAAAATAACATTCCTCTTTTACAAGAGGTGCTAGAACAATATCGGAATGGTACATTAGACATGACGCAAAAAGCTAGAAAATGTTACATGTCAGAAAAAGAAAAACATTACGGAAGAGTGGGATTTATACATAATGATGAATTAGAAAGTCAGCTTATTCTTAGAGGAATGGCTAAACAAAATGCTAGAGATTTATTACGAAACAAATAACTATGAAATTTTTATTTAAGAACGTTAATAGAGCTAACCAATTTATTACAGGAACATTGTTGTTTTGTTTTTTTGCAATATTTATACAACCTTTATTAAGTTTATTTATAGTGTATGCAGTATCAGTTTTTAAAGAAACGTTTGATGACCGTCCAAATTCTTCTAACACTTTTTATATTGTGTTGGGAAGTTTACCAGTTTATATTTTATTTTTAATTCAAGAAATATCTAAATGATAAGATTATTTGATGTACAGAATGGAAAAGTGACACCTAGTGAGCATTGCTACACCTTAAACTTTTTAAAAAAAATAATGGATGAATTTCCAGAAGATCATCTAGGAATATACTCTTATTTATTTTACATGACTTGTCCCAACCCAGATTTGAATCCATTCTTTGATGTACCAGAACAGGACAAAGAAGAACTTATTCTTAGAGAAGTAGATGGAGATTTTAGTGTGGAAGAAGATAGTGTTGTGTATGCGTTAGCTCAATGTAAAAAACTTTATGAAACTCCCACATATAGAGCCTACCAAGGTATTAAGATTGCACTAGATAATATGGCTAAGTTTATGGCTACAGAACAAGTGACGTCTGGTAGAGACGGATCAGCTACAGCCATTCTTAGAATAGCAGAAAGGTTTGATCAAGTGAGACAATCTTTTAAAGGTGTATATAGAGA
>Ga0181344_1000951_pt1 | contig 11095 bp, 20 predicted proteins | sample Su13VDMLBDD_FD_130098 | JGI IMG/M metagenome (GOLD analysis project Ga0181344, IMG submission 130098) | Freshwater viral communities from Lake Michigan, USA - Su13.VD.MLB.D.D | ecosystem: Environmental > Aquatic > Freshwater > Lake | place: USA: Michigan | collected 2013-07-15
AGATAGGTTATTAAGAATACTTGGAAGTGGTGCTTTTTGTTTGTCTTATAAGCATCCTGAAATGGAAGATGATTACGAAAATTATAAGCATTTAGTTTATTTTGATTCAATAGAAGATTTAAATAATAAAATTGATTACTATTTACAAAATGAAGATGAAAGAAAACAAATTGCATACAATGGGCAACAATTAGTAATGAACAGAAATACATTTAAGCATCAAGTAGAAAACATTATAAAATTAGTAAAATGAAAACATTGGGTTTTATGACCATTCACTATGGTTTAGAATATTTAAAAGAAAGTTTAACATCAATTAAAGACCATGTAGATGGAATGGTTATCAGTTATGTTCACAAGCCTTCGCATGGATTTAAAACAATTTTGGATTGCCCTGATAAAGCAGAAGATATTAGAAAAGTTTGTGAGGAAGTTTTAGGAAATAAATTAATTTGGGATGAAGCTGAATTTTATGGGGCTGAATGGCAGCATAGAGAAGTGAGATATAAATATTCGCAAGGATTTGATTTAATACTAACAATTGATGCAGATGAGGTATTTGAACCAACTGAAATAGAAATAGCTTTAAAATACGCTTATACAAACCCTGAAAGGTATTTTGGAATAAAAGGTTATTTAAATTTTTGGCGTTCGTTTAATTATATATGTTTAGATGGATTTAGACCAATTAGAATTGAAAATTTAAACAATCATAATAGTTTACAAAATATTAATTGCCCTTTAACCATTTATCATTTTAGCACAGCGCAAAATAAAGCAGTTATGGAATATAAATATTCGTGCTTTGGACATGCAAGTGAAATAAAAAAAGATTATTTAGAAAAGATATTTTACAAATGGACACCTGAAAATAATTTTGGTGATTTGCATCCAGTTTCAATTGACCTTTGGAATGCTGTAAAATATAATAAAAATAATTTGCCTGAATTTTTAAAAAAACATCCTAACTTTGATAAAACTTTGATATGATAGTTTACCATTTTTATGATGGAATATTTGAAGTTTGGAAATGTAAATTATACACAATTGAATTATGCATGAATTAGCAGCTGTAATAGTAGATACACGAAGATTAAGTTTATATCAAGTAATTACAGAACATTTATTTTATTTACCTAAGTACACAAAGCTTTACATATTTAGTTCTGAAGATAATAGGCATTTACAAGAAATGCTTAACTGTGAATTTTACGTAGTAGAAATAAATGATATTAGAGGATATAATAAACTTTTAAAATCAAAAAACTTTTGGAATAAAATTAAAGAAGAAAATATATTAATTTTTCAAGAAGATAGCAGATTATTAAGAGAAGGAATTGAAGATTTTTATGAATATGATTATGTAGGTGCCGCTTGGGATTTTTATCCTTTTGTTGGTAATGGTGGTTTAAGTTTTAGACACAAATCAGCAATGTTAAAAGTTTTAGAAGTTTGCAATCCTGAAAATGATATTAATGAGGATGTTTATTTTGCGTGGGGATGTAATGTTTTAAAATTAAATTTAGCACCAGTTCATGTAGCAAATAAATTTAGCTGTGAAACTCAATTTAATTTAGGAACTTTAGGTTATCATGCAGTAAATCGTTATCTTTGTGAATCTGAAATTAATCAGATACTAAATCAGTATAATGGAAAATAAAATAATAGGAATATATAAAATTACATCTCCATATGGGAAAATATATGTAGGAAAATCAAAAGACATAAAACAAAGATGGTTAGGGTATAAGACTAGACAAAATAAAAAACAAACAAAACTTTATAATTCTTTTAATAAATACGGTGTAGAAAATCATATATTTGAAATAATAGAAATTTGTGATATATCAGTTTTATCTGAAAGGGAAACTTTTTTTATAAAAAAATATAATACATACAATACAGATAACGGTCTAAATTTAACTGGTGGTGGAGAAGGTCGTGATTATTTATGTGAAGAAGATAGAAAAAAAATAGGGGATTTTCATAGAGGTAATAAATATAATTTAGGTAGAATTACATCTGATGAGACAAAAGAAAAATTAAGACAAATAGGTAAAGTAAGGATATTTACTGATGAGCATAGAAAAAAAATAAGTGAAGCAAAAAAAGGATTTAAACAATCAGAAGAAGCTATCCAAAAAATAAAAGATGCTAGAAAAAAACAAGTTTCGCCAATGAAGGGAAGGCATCATACAGAAGAAACTAAAAACAAGATAAAATTAAAAAAAACAGGTGTGAAAATGCCAGAAGAACAAAGATTAAGATTAATAGAATATAGAACTGGAAAAACTTTTAAAAAGAACAAGTAAACGAAATAAAAAATCAATATGAATCAATTAATAATTAGAGATAATTATCACCAAGCATGTAAAACTCCAAGTGATATAAACGAACATTTAGAAGTTCTTTATGATTTAGCAAAAGAATGTTCACATATTACAGAAATGGGTGTTCGTTCTGTAGTAAGTACATGGGCTTTTATGTATAGAAATCCAAGTGTTTTAGTTGGAATAGATTTACATGTTCATCCAAATATTGATGAAGCTTTAAAAGTTTACCCTAATTGGAAATTCATCCAAGCAGATACGCTTAAAATCGAAATAGAGCCAACAGAATTGCTTTTTATTGATACCTTACATATTTACTCACAACTTAAAAAAGAATTGTTTAAACATGCAAAAAAAGCAAAAAAATATATTGTATTACATGATACAACTACTTACGGGCAAAATGATGAACCGACTGATTGGCAAACTCCTGAAATCATGGAAAACTACCAAACGGAAAACAAAAAAGGATTGATGCCAGCTGTTGATGAATTTTTAGAAGCTAATAAAGAATGGTATATTTACAGACAATATACAAATAACAATGGTTTAACTATTTTAAAAAGAGTATGAATTTAAAATTTAGAATTAAGCAAGAATTTATTCATTGTGATATAATCACTAAGGATAAATCAGGAAATGATGTTTTAGTAAATCATTTAAACTTTAATGATTATTTTGCTAACTTAATGTTTGCTGCAGGGCAAAGCCATTTGATTGAATTAAATCCTTTGTACGATGTACAATTACAGGAAGAAAAAAAAACTTTCGAGCAAATATCGGAAAATGTTATTGCATTAACTTACAATCCTCTTCAGATAGAAGAAAACAATTTACAAGAAATTCCAAAAGAGCAGGAATTAAAGCGCAAACGTGGAAGGCAACCGAAAGTGAAAGCATAAAACATAATGGATTTTTATTGCCGACGGAAATAGCAACGCTTAGAAGTCACATGGCAATACTTCAGCACTCTTTGAATGAAAATTTAGAGAGTGTTTTTATTTTAGAAGATGACGTTGATTTTACAGATGACTTTATTAATAAGTTAGAAGATTGCTTAAAGGAATTACCTGAAGATTGGGACGGAATACACTTAGGTGGTTATTCGCCTAATGGAAGTACAGTAAATTATTCAATCATGTTAAATAAATGCTTTGCAAGTTGGGGAGGTTATGGGTACATAGTAAATAAAAAAGCTATTCCAATAATTTTAAAAGAAATAGAAAAAGAGGAAAAACAAATTGATACTTACATTGCTGGTTTAATGCCTTCATTAAAATGGTTTAAAACAAAAGAAAAACTTGTTTTGCACCCACCTAATCAAAGTACTATATTAAACAAGTGGGTAGATTATAAAGATTTATATTAACTATCTTTAAAGAAATATATTAAAACTTAAATTTGAAATCATGTTTAAACCACGCACTTTAACGTATAAAAATCGTGTTGTTAAAATCTACAAGGATAATAACACCGACTTAATAAAATACGGTGCAGACAATGCTTTTCCACAAAAGTTAATAACTCAATTAGATGAAAGCGGAACTGCAACAGCTTGTATTGATGTACTTAGTCAATATATCTATGCAGATGGCTTAGTAAATGAGCAGTTAGGAGATTTTAAGATTAATGAAAAGCAAACATTCAATGAATTAATTGCAGATATTACAAGTTATGTAGCACCTTTTCAGGCTGTTTCTTTGTATGTAATGCGTGGACTTGATGGAAAAGTAAAGGAATTAAAGATTATTCCTTTTGAGCAAATAAGAAAAACAGATAGGGGTACTTTTATTGTTAATAATACTTTTGGTACTGCTAAATATAAAAAGGAAAAAGACAAAGAATTTCCTGCATTTTATGGAGCTGAAATAAGTCCTGAACAATTACGTGAACATGTAATGGAATGGGGTGATAATACTGGAGAAATCCTTTATTACTTCAGAAAAAAACCAATGAAAAATTATTATCCTATTCCTACTTTTTATAGTGCGATTGAGGATATAAATACAGATAGTGAAAATAGTAAATACGAACTTGAAAGCGTTACAAATTCATTTTTACCAAGTGGAATTTTAAACATAGTTGGAAACTATGATAATACACAGGAAGATGAAAACGGAATGACTCAACAGGATTATTTAGATGCTACTTTAGAGCAATTTACCGGAAATGTAAAAGATGAAACTGGTGCAAGTGGAAGGCAAAAGCTTTTAATCTTACAAGCTAAAACTAAAGAGGAACTTGCTGTTTACCAACCATTGAGTAATGAAGGAATTTTAAATGCAATTGAAAACAGCACTAAAAGAGTTGCCGATAAAGTTGCAAGAGCCTTTGGAGTGCCACCATTCTTAATTGGTTTAGGTGGTAATGTTGGCTTCTCAACTAATATAATAGCTGATAATATTGAACTTTTTAATAATAGAATTAAGGTTTTACAAAATTTAATTAGTGATGCATTGCAACAATGTTACCCACAATTAGAATTTACTTTAACTCAATTAAAACCGATTAAGTTTATTGACAAAGAAATATTAAAAGATTTAACTGTTGATGAACGCAGAGAAATAGCTGGTTATGAACCTTTAAATACAAACAATGGCATACAAACCACTAATAATTAAAAGCGACTTTGATGCTTATTGCAGAATGAGTAAGAACATAAAAGATTCTGACTTAGATATTCACATTCGTGATACTCAGGAAGTAGAATTTGAATCATGGGTTTCAAATGAGTTTTATACAGACTTAATGGATAACCTTTCAACAAAGCCACAATTAACAGCTTTATTTAACGAATACATAAAGCCTTTTTTGGTTTTAGGTTCTTATTATCGTTTCTTATTATGGCATGGTGCTAATGTTAGCCAGTATGGAATAAGACAAAACAATGAAGATACAAGCATTGAAGTAACTGATAAAAGACGCGCCGAGTTAATGGGCGATGTTCAAAGTAAAAAGAATGCTTATTTAAATAAATTGAAAGATAAATTGTTTAATGACAATTTTACTTATGATTCTGTGCAATATAACTTTTATGATTCGTATGATAAAAGAGAATTAATGCAAGAACAAAATATTAGACAATTAGGACAAAGAAAATTAATTAAAAAAGGAAGGGGGTTCTGTGGTTATCCGAAGGATTGTTGGTGATACTTATCCAGTAAAAATTCAGATACTTTCTGAAGATGGCACTGCATTCAATTTAACAGGATGTACTTGCTTTTTTACTGTAAAAAAAAGGTATGAAGATACAGACGCACAAGCTATAATTAGTTTGAGTACAAGCTCACATGTTACAGCATTAGAAGGTATTACAGAATTTACTATGACTTCAGCTAATGTTAGTTTAGTTGGTTCATTTTTATATGATGTAAAAGTAAAGGACACAAATAATATTATTTATTCTGTTATTACTGATAAAATTATTTTTGAAAATCACGTTACAATAAGAACTTCATGACACCTTATAAGCTTAAAATATTAAATGGAGTATTGAAGTTAAAATCATTTGCTGATGTAGTTTTAAATATCTTTGGAATAAAGGATTTAGGAACTCAAACAGGCAATGTAGATAATGGTTTAGTAGATTGGAGCATTCAGCATTTAACAAAGACTACAGCGCAATGGAATGCCGATACAACAACTATTTTATTAAAAGGTCAGTTAGGCATAGAAGATACAGCAAACGCAACATATAAGCTTAAAATAGGAAATGGCACTAATTTATGGAGTTCTTTATCATACGTTGGGGCTGGTGGTGCAGGAAGTCAAGATTTACAAAGTGTTACTGATTTAGGAGCTACCACAACAAATGCAATTAATACAGCAGGAATAACAAGTGATTATTTACAATTAGACACAACTGCAACAAATACAAATGCAGTTGGTAAAGTAGTCTGGAATAACACTTTAGGAACTGGTGAAATAGGTTTAAAAGGCGGTAACATAAATGCTAAATTAGCACAAGATTTATACGCAAGGGTTGTAAATAAAACAACTCAAAATTTATTAAGAGCTAATTACCAAGCTGTAAAAGTTCAAAGCGCACAGGGGCAAAGATTAGCTGTTAATTTTGCACAAGCTAACAATGATAATAACAGCGCAGATACAATTGGAATAGTAGCTGAAAATATTGATAACAATCAGGAAGGATTTGTAATTACAGTTGGACTAATTGAAAACATAAATACAACTGGAACTTTACAAGGTGAAACATGGGCAGATGGCGATGTTATTTATTTAAGCCCAACAACTGCTGGAAGCCTAACAAACGTAAAGCCTGATGGAAGTACAGGACACATTGTAGTTATTGGTTATATTGAGTATGCTCATCAAAATAATGGTAAGATATACGTTAAGATAATGAATGGCTGGGAACTTGATGAACTTCATAACATATATATAAATCAGGGAACATTAGCTAATAATCAAATATTAACTTATGAAAGTGCAACACAACTTTGGAAAAATAAAACGGTTGCAACAGCCTTAGGTTATACAGCTGAAAACTCAGCAAATAAAGGAGTGGCAAATGGTTATGTGCCATTAGCAAGTGATGCAAAAATTGATGCTGCTTATTTACCAAGTTATGTAAGTGATATTCTTGAATATGCAAATTTAGCATCATTTCCTGCGACTGGTCAAAGTGGAAAAATATATTTAGCTTTAGATACTAATAAAGTATATAGGTGGTCAGGTAGTGTTTATATTGAGGTCGCAGCAAATAGTGGTGTTTGGGGTGCAATAACAGGAACGATAACAAATCAAACTGATTTACAAACAGCATTAGATGCAAAAGTATCTATTTTACCTTTATATTTTGGATCTGCGCAAAACACTTTAAATCCAGCAGATTCGACAACATACTACTTTGCTAATACTTCAGGACCTTCAACTGGATTTATATCAAGATATATTCCAATTAGTTCGGCTGTTACAGTAATTGCATGTTCATTTGAAATATGGGTAAATAGCACTATCGGTTCATCTGAAAATTCTCAAATAGATTTATTAGTATATAATAGTTCAGATGTTTTGCAATCAACTAATTTAATTAGTAATACTGTAAAATGGAATAATGCAAGTAAAACAAATAAATACTTTATTACAGGGTTAAATTATTCAATACCTGCAAATAGCTATATAGTATTAAGGTTAATAACACCAGCATGGGTAACTAATCCAACAGTAACTTGGGGAACATTTAATTTAAGTATAAAATGATGTTTGAATATAAAATAAAATTAGAAAATGGTAAATACAATATTTACTATTTCATAAATGGTGTAATTGACACAGTAGAGTTCTATGGTTATTCACTAAATGACCCTCAATTAATCATTCGTTATGGTTACAAAGAAATAAAATAATGGTACTTTAAAAAATAAAAAAAAATGATTACATTTTCAAATAGAGCAGGAGTTTCGGGAGGTTCGGAACTTATAGCAGATACAAATGCAAGAACAGGTGAACAAATTTGCGCTTTTTATGTGCGTGAAGATACAGTTGTAAGTGTTGCGACTGGTAATGGTAAAAATTATGTTACCATATTTGGAATAAGTGGCAAAACATTAAAAGCAGGAGACTGGTTTTATGTGCCTTATTTTGAATATATCACAGCAATTACTTTAACAAGTGGAAGTATTATTGCTTACCAAGAAAAAAATATATGATAGGAATAGGCAAAAATCTATTTAAAGCAAATGTAAAAGCTGGAGGTGTCGCACCTACTTACGATGCTGATGCTTTAGCTTATTTTACTGCTAACACTGCAATAACAAGTGCAGCCGATAAAAACGCTATAAATACCTTTTATTTAGGGCTTAAAAGCGATGGAATTTACACTAAAATGAAAGCAATGTATTTGCCTATATGGAGTTCGGCAAGTGCTAATAAATGGAATTTGTTTAATCCTTCAGACACTAATCTAGCTTTTAGGTTAAATTTTACTACGGGTTGGACTCATTCAAGTAATGGCATTCAGCCATTAAATGCCTATGCGGAAACTTTTTTAAAGCCAAGTGTGTCATTATTACAAAATAGTGCACATATTTCTTTTTATTCGCAAACAAATAATGATACTGGCATTGATATGGGTATTAACTCAAATAGTGTTAATGGTAGATTATATATGTATTTAAAATTAGGCGGTGCATTTGGTGGAAGGAATAATAATACAACAGCAGAACGAACAATATCTAATACAAATGGCTTAGGTCATTATATTAGCAATAGAATTGATTCAACTAATGTTAAGTTGGTAAAAAATGGAACAACAACAAATGTAGCCTCAGCATCGAATGGTCTTGATAATTTAGAAATTTCAATAGGGGGAATTTATAGTTCTACCTCTTATGTTTATGGCACAAAAAAATGCTCATTCGCTTCAATAGGAGATGGCTTAACAGATACAGAATCAAGTAACTTTTACAGTAGAGTAAATACATTAATGACTTATTTCGGAATAAACGTATAACTATGGAAGGCAGAATAGTAATAACAGAACAGGCAGAACAATTACAAGGGGTTTTCATTGACCATGATACTTTCTTTAATTTCGTTCAGGATATAAACGGAATATATTTTTTATTTTTAAGTGAACAGGATGAGGTCGATATAGCAAAGACTGAATACGCACCTTTGTTGCAGATACCTTTAAGTCCTTACACACCACCACCAACACCACCAATACCATGAAAGAGGCATTAGACTTAATAAAGAAACATGGCGCAACTGCGGTACTCGTTTTGTGGCTATGGCATACTCATACTCGAGTAGAACATTTAGAAGCTAAATTATATAATTGTTTAGAAAGAGAAAGAATTGAACAATTGTATAGTAAACCAAACGAAGCTGTACTACCTAAACCAATAGAAGATGAAACTAAAAGTAGTTAGGGAAACTAAAAACGATGTTTGCACTATTGGTAGTTTATTTATCAATGATGTTTTCTTTTGTTATACCTTAGAAGATAAGGACAGAGGATTAAAACAAAGTGATTCTTTACTTTTCATTCAAGCTAAAAAAATTTTCGGTTTGACTGCTATTCCTTCAGGCTTCTATAAGCTAACAGTTAATCAAAGTCCGAAGTTTAAAAGGATGTTACCACGTATCTTAGATATAAAAGGTTTTGATGGGGTTCTTTTGCACAGAGGTAACTCAGCAAACGATTCACTCGGATGTATTCTTATTGGCTATAAAAAAGGTGAAAACTCAATATTTGAAAGCACAAAAGCTGAGACTGACTTAGTAAACAGGTTGTTGTTACATAACAACGAAGTTCACTCAATAGAAATAGTTTAAATCAAAAAAGCACCTTACGGGGTGCTTTAAGTGTTAGAAATTTTTATGAAAAAAACACAAAGAACGAAGAGCAAAATTAAACAATTTAAAACAATATACAAATGTTATTACAATTAGTAAATGATACACTAACAACAGTAGTTAGTGAAGTAGTTAATACAGCGGTGGCCGTTCATGAAGTAACTGGTGGCGGAGCTTTCATAAATGGGGTTGATAATTCAGTAGTGGGTTCAATAGTTACTTTATTAGTAGCTGCTATTATTCGCCATTTTGAAAAGAAAAAAATTAAAAAGAGAGCGAATAAGTAGTAAAATTTTCTTATTGATTTTCAATTAGTTAGCAATTATTTTAAAAAATAGTTGCTTTTTTTTATCTATGAATGTTAAAGTGATTGAAATTTAGTTTAAATTTGCTTTATAATTAAAAACACAAACAATGAAAGTAACAGATTTAAAAGAAGTAATAATTCCACAGGTAGGAGTTATATATTCTGCAAAAGAAGAGAATGTAGAAGTATATGGTTCTGATATTTTAGGATGGAAAGTATGGGTTACTATTGGATATCGTTCATCTATGATTAACCCTAACGGAAAAAAATATGCAAATAAAGAAATAGCAATAGCAAAAGCAAATCATTATTTAAAAAATCCATCTATTTATTCAAAACAAATATTATCTAATTAATAACAAAAAGGGGAGCAGCATCCTACACTGCATAAACAATTAAAAACACAAACAATGAAAATCACAATTGAAAGAAAAGAAAAAGTAGTAGTAGAGGTACAATTACCTTACTTCTCAAAAAACCACTACCATTATTACATGGTAGAAGAAAGTAGAACAACTGTTTTATTTTTCGGAGAAAATGAATCCTCAATCACAGTTACTCAACACATGATGCAATACCCATGCAGCTATGAGAAAATAGAAGAGAAAGAATTTAACGAAGTATTTAATATAATTAAAAAACAGATTTATGAATAATATTAATCAAATAGAACTCAATAATAACCTTGAATATTGGTACGGGTTCATAGATGCTAACTTAGTTCACTACAATAGAATCAATATTAGTAACGTATCACTTGACAATACAACAATGGAAATGTTCATTACAGATACAGAAACACACTTTTGTTTTGACTTTTATAAAAAAGGTCAGGTTGTAGGTAAACATAAAATCTTCATAGGAAATAACCAATTAGAATTTGACTGGAACTTACAATTCAGTCAGGAACTAATTAAAATGTTTAAATCAATAGATATTAAAAACCAAATAGCAATATGAAAATACCCGAAACTATCAAAACAAAAATGAGTGATTACTACACATTTGGTGACCACACGAAAATTAAAAGATTAGGCATACAAAGGAAAAAGCCATTCAGCTTAGTAACCATTGGCAAGGCTTTTAAAGAGGGTGAATGCCATGATGACTTACTCGACTTAATAGATGAATTTTA
>Ga0181344_1000953_pt1 | contig 11086 bp, 9 predicted proteins | sample Su13VDMLBDD_FD_130098 | JGI IMG/M metagenome (GOLD analysis project Ga0181344, IMG submission 130098) | Freshwater viral communities from Lake Michigan, USA - Su13.VD.MLB.D.D | ecosystem: Environmental > Aquatic > Freshwater > Lake | place: USA: Michigan | collected 2013-07-15
AAGGTATATTGGATAATGTTGTTATTGATTATGATGCAAAAAAGATATTCATCAATGATTTAAAAACAACAGGTAAACCTTTACAGGATTTTCCAGACTCAGTTGAGTATTACAAGTACTGGATACAAGCCGTTATGTATCAGCAATTAGTTTGGGTAAATTACATTAAGGACCTAAAAGATTACAAAGAATGGGATATTATAATTACATTTATTGTCATAGATAAGTATAATCAAATTTATCCTTTTCAAGTATCAAGAGAGACACTAGTAGAATGGAAAAGTAAATTCTTAGGTATACTAGATATACTAGAGTATCATTATGATAACAAGGATTATACTTTACCATATGAGCTAGCATTAGGTAATGTAACACTTTAAATGTATGGCAATTAGTACGCTTTATAGGCAATATTTTCAAAAGTCTAAGATCTTTGTGTATCCGCTCTTAGACATTAAAAGAGGTAGTAGTGTCACTCCTGTTCAAACTTATTTTGGATGGAATGATAAATATACTCCCGAGGATGCAAAATATATAACTGTCTATCAAGAAAGAGATGATAATGAGTATAAAAATTTTATGAATAATGTACTCTTAAAACATACTAGAATATGTGATTATCATAAGACAGATGATGGACAAGTAGTTCTTGTATTTGATTTTTCAGATATTAAGGCTGATTGGCTACATCTTATTGATGGCAGGTATAGTAAAATGAATTCAAACATAAAGCGTAAAATTAGAGATCACTTTGATAAAACAGGAGGTCATTACATCTATATTGATAGTTATCTGTTTCCGGAAAAATATTTTTCTATATATTCAGAACTACTACAAGTAGATGAAGTCCTACTAAAATCAGTAGGTGAGTTGTGTACCAAACCAGATCTAGAAAAAGAAATATTATATCAAGATGTGCAAGAGTTGCAAAAGACAAATATTCTAGATTAATTTGTATTAAATTTAAAAATCAACAACAATGACTAAAGATTCAATGATCCTTGTAAAATCTACATGGAATGATAAACAGACTTTTAGAACTGTACCAGTAACCTCAGATTGTCCATATGTAGAATGCATTTGGGATCCTACTCAAAAAGTATTTGTAGTAATTGCTAAAATTGCAATGACTAAAATGCACATGTTACCAAGATTAGATGACAATGGTGATCAAGTTCTTGCAAAAGGTATCAGAAAAAATGGGAGAATGGTTAAAGAAGAGAGAAAAACAATTGAGACTTTCCAAGAATACTATATTGAGGATAAAGAAGCAATTGATTTAATCTTGAACGGTATGTGTTCTAATGTTGATGCATTTGACTATAAATCATTTTTAGTAGATTAAACGGCACAATTATTTACTAATACATAAGTGAGGAGTTTATATTAGGCTCCTCACTTTTTTTAACTAACATAAGGGGGAACAGCTAAACTGAACTAGCCTATGAGAACACATTGGGTAATGGACTATGAGACCTTAAGTAAATAAATTTGCATATTTCTAATCCATTTTGTATATTTATAGTATGAAAACAAAAAAATGTACAACTTGCAAAATAGAACAGCCTTTATCCGAATATAGAAAAGATGCTTCTAGACCAGATGGTATTCACAGAACTTGTAATACTTGTAATAAAGAAATACAAAGAAGATGGTACCAGAATAATAAAGAAAAAGCTAAAACCATTGCTTCTAAAAAGTATCATAAGAATAAAGATCTTATTAATGCAAAAAGAAGACAGGATAGAATTGATAATCCTGAAGAAGTTAGAGCAAAAGCTAGGTCTAATTATAATCCTATTGTAAGTAAAATTTCTGGTTGGAAAAGTGCTGGTATAAAAGATATGACCTATGACAGATATCTCCAGATGTTAGAGTCTCAAAATAACTGTTGTGCTATTTGTGGTAGTCATAAAGATAAGTTTAAAAGACAACTATGTGTAGATCATAATCATGAAACAGGTGAAGCAAGAGGTTTATTATGTGATGCCTGTAATGGAGGAATAGGAAAATTGAAAGATTCAATTGAACTTTTAGAAAAAGCAATTAATTATTTAAAACAAACTATATGAGTAAAACATATGTTAAACACAAAGTATGTACTCAATGTTTATCTCCAAGTATAATTGATGCAGATTGTATCTGTGTATATAGTAGAAACTATCCAACAGTTGAACTTGAATTTGAACATTGTAGTTGTTGTGGAAATACATCAGATGAGTATGCTGATACAGAATTTAATGAGGAGCAATTCAAAAAATTGGAAGATGCAGACTAGTACTAGGACCCATTGGGTCATGGATTTCGAGACCTTATCCAATTGCTTCTTAGGTATATTTGAGGATATCAAATCAGAACATCAAGAAGTATTTGTTATTCATAGTCTACAAAATGACATAGATAAGTTTCTGGACTTCTTAGAAAGGAACATGACTCTTGATGAGTGGCATGTATCCTTCAATGGTCTAGGCTTTGACGGTCAAATCACACAATATATTATTCAAGCTGCAGATCAACTGAGAGAAATGTCAGGCCAAGATATTGCAGAATGGATATATGGAAAAGCACAGAACATTATTGATAGACAGAACACCGGAGAGTTCTTAGAATTTAGTGAAAGAACTATGTCAATTAATCAAGTTGATGTATTTAAACTAAACCACTGGGATAACCCAGCTAAGAGATCTAGTTTGAAGTGGATTCAATATAGTATGGACTGGTCTAATATTAAAGACATGCCTATCCATCATGGCTCTGAAATTAAAACTCTAAATCAGATTGAAGAGATTAAGTCTTACTGTAGTAATGACGTTAAGTCTACTAAGCGTATAATGCAACTTAGCAAGAATCAGATCGCGTTAAGAAAGACTTTGACAGAAGAGTATGGTATTAATCTATTTAGTGCATCTGAGCCAAGAATTTCTAAAGAGTTGTTCTTACATTTCCTGAGCAACAGGACTGGTATTAAAAAGTATGATCTTAGACAGATGAGGACTCATAGGACTCATATTGTTGTAAAAGATATACTCCTGGACTATATCAAGTTTGAGACCGCGCCTTTTAAACTATTACTTGAGAAATTCAAAGATGTAATAGTATATCCAGATCAAACTAAGAACGGGTTTAAATACTCTGTTCAATACAAAGGTGTCAAAACTGATTTTGGTCTAGGTGGTATTCATGGTGCCAGACAAAAGAAAGTATTTGAATCTAATAATGACATGATTATTATGACTAGTGACGTAACTAGTTTTTATCCTAATCTTGCTATTAGAAATAAGTGGGCCCCGGCACATTTACCAAAGACTGAATTTTGTCATCTATATGAGTGGTTCTTTGATGAAAGAAGAAAGATTAGTAAAAAAGACATAAGAAACTATGTCTATAAGATTATCCTTAACTCAACTTATGGTTTGAGTAATGATAAGAACAGTTTTCTATATGATCCTGAGTTTACTATGCGTATTACTATCAACGGTCAGTTATCTCTGGCTATGTTGTATGAGATGATCACTGAACGCATTCCTGGAGCAATTCCTCTAATGCAGAATACTGATGGTCTTGAGACTGTAATACCTAGAGAGTATCAGGAAGAGTATATGAAGATATGTGCTGAATGGGAAAAGATAACTAATCTAGAATTAGAGCATGATACTTATCAAAAGATTATCATAGGTGATGTAAATAACTATATTGCAATTCAGTCACCAAAGCTTCTAAGTCCAGATAAAGTAGAGGAGATGAAAGCTGAGAATCCTCATTATCTTTATTATGAAAATGAAAGTGGTACAAGTTATTGTGCTACTAAATGTAAAGGTAGATTTGAGTTTCACAACTTAGCATTACATAAGAACAAGAGTTTCTTGATTGTACCTAAAGCAATCTATCATTATTTTGTGCATGGTATTGAGCCTAAAACTTTTATGGCACAGAACCGTAACATATTTGATTATTGTGGGGGTGTAAAGATCAAAGGAGAATGGGAATATGTAGAGCACTTTGTTGATAGAGAAACAAATCATTACAAGAAAGATCCCTTGCAACATACTATTAGATATTACATGTCTAATAAAGGATCTAAGATTATCAAAGAGAATGTCTTAGATGGTAGACAAATCCAAGTACAAAGTGGAAAATGGCTACAAACTGTCTTTATTAATTATGAAGAAAAGCATATTAATGAGTATGATCTTAATTATGATTATTATTTAGAGGCTGTAGAGAAAGAAATAAATGGCCTAGAACCAAGAGTTAACCAATTAAAATTATTTTAATGGCAGTAAGAATTAAAGATACTACAAAGGCAGAACTTTGTAGTATCCAAGTCCCAGTATTTGCTGATGGATATATTATTAGAACACATGAGGAAATCATGAATGGTATTGAAGCTCAGTTAGTTAAATATGGATATACTATTAAAGAATCTATTATTAAATCAACTGCAGATGGTAAACTCGCACATGGAGTTTATTATCTGGAAGATGATGAAGATTCTGAAATTGGCCGCATGCTTACATGGGTCAATTGTTATACAAAACAATTCAAGTACAGAACTACTGCAGGAGTATATTTGAAAAGCAATAAAGCTATTATGTCTTTTAGTGCTGATAAATATTTGAGAAAGTATTCCGGATTATTAGATGAGATTAAACATCTTAATACTCTATTTACAAGTGCATTAGAATATAAGACTGAACTTCAAAATATTGAATTTAATATTACAGATCAAAGTCATGTCTTAGGATCTCTATTTGTACAACATGATGTACTTACTACAGAGCAAGCTTCAGCATTGAAGACTACTCTAGGAGATACACAAACTATGTGGCAAGTGTATTCTAATGTAGCTGAGGTATTAATGAAATCTCATTGTAAGGATTGGATTCGTAATCAATCTTTAGTCAACTATTATTTCAGAAATACCCTTGAAGAATTCCAATTTTCAGCTGCTCCAATTATTATTGAAGAGGAAGCACTTATTGAAGTACGTGATCCACTAGCTGTTATTCCTAATCAGACTAACATCATAGATCAGATTGCTGAGATTGAAGCTCAAGATACACAAACTTATGATGAAGCAATACATGAAATTGCTGAAAGAATGAAAGAGAATGATCCTGAAACTTATGATGCTTTGTCTAAAATTGAACAGGATTTTCAACATCAATTAGTTTTTGGTAGATCTGAAGTAGAAACTTCAGATGAAACAGAGGTCTTAGATTTACCTGAAGATGTAGAAATAGTAGAAAGACAAGTTGAAGTTGTTGAGGCTACGGAAAATACATTTGAGTATGAAATAGAAACTATTCATTATACAGATCCTGCTGGTAATACATTTGAAGCTCCCATGGTGGGATCAGAGTTTGATCTAGATGTATTTAGTCCAGAACCTTCATTAGAGCCAAGTCCAGAAGAGCATGCTGTATTTGAACAGGAAGTAGCTAGTGAAATGGCTATCAATGATGATTTTGAATTTGATTTCTCTGAAGAAGAGGAAGAAGAAGATACTACAGATGATTTCATTCTGTAAAAGAAACTTATATGTCATATATAAGTAAGTGAATAACTATTTTTTTGAAGGGGGATGGCTTAGGCTGTCCCCTTTTTTTTTAAATTTACAACATGAAGAAACAATTAGATGCAGTAGCAGAATTCCACAAAGCTTTCAAACAAGTAGATGGAAAATGGCCAAGAGTATTGGACAAAAAAGAATATGAGTTAAGATGGGACTTAATGGACGAAGAGAACAAAGAGTATCTTGAAGCATGTGAGGAAGGCTCACTAGTTGAGATTGCTGATGCTTTAGGTGATCAATTGTATATCTTATGTGGTACTATTCTTAAACACGGTATGCAACATATTATAGAGGATGTCTTTGATGAGATTCAAGCTAGTAATATGAGTAAACTTGGAGAAGATGGTGAACCTGTTTTAAGAGAAGACGGTAAGATTCTTAAAGGTGAAAAATACTTTAAACCCAACATAAAACAATTCATATGACAATTAAAGTAGATGATACAGATGTACATGTTACATATGTATCTGAAGATTTAAGCTTAGTACTTGCTACTAAAGACAAAACAAAAAAATCTGGAGTGTTTAAACTTGAAGATGTAACTATTAAAAGTTTAGATAGTAAAGATTTAGATAAACTCAAAAAGTTTAAAAGATAAAATTAGGGGATCCATTGTGGGTCCCCTTTTTTTTTGAGCTCTATCTACCCTGTGAACGGTATGCCTTCTTGTAGTTCTTAGACTTCTTCAAAGCTGAAGTCTTTGATTTACTATGCACACCAGGTCTAGATACTTTAACTTTACTGTAAGCTCTAACTGTTGCTGTAGTTGCCTTTGCCATAACTCATTTATATTAATTAAAATCCTAAATTCTCTGCAGTTTCCTTACTTTTAATAGCATAGATAGCAGAAGCATTTTTACCTTTAACACCCCAGATAGCTCCAATATGATTCCATATCTTAGCATCTCCTTCTTCTTGCCATGCATAAGGACCAACATCTTGTTTGTAATATGCTGATTCATCTCCTGTTGCAATTTGGAAAAGATCCTGTGCAATCTTAAGCATGTTCTTTACAGTTCCAAGAGCAATTGATGTATTAGATATAAGACCTAACATATCACTTGTTCCCACAATTGGAATAAAAGCCTCATTCTCAGACTTAACTGCCATGATCTGATAAAGTAAGTGATTAGATAAGAAACCTAATGTTCCATATTGTTCTTCTCTTGCTTTTAACTTAGCAAATCTTTCTTCATCATCTGGATCATATGCAAATAATACTCCAACTGCTAAACCTAGTAATACAACCATACCTACTTCCATAAGCATTTTATAGATACCGGATTTCTCATCATCACTAAGTAAAGGCCAGTCTTTACCAAATGATTTTAATGTCTTAATGATACCCTGGAAACCTGCTACGTAATAACCTTTAGTTACTTCATTCAAGTTCCAGTCATATACATCACCACCACCGGTCCAGCCAACAGACTTAGTATCCATTTGAAATCTGTTTAACATGAAGCCTGTAGCAAAGTTTTTATAGAAGGTGAACATTCTATATGCTAAATACTTAGATGCTTGAGGAGAATTGAGAGTATCAATCATACCATTAAGCTTAAAACTTCTACCTTGAATTCTAAGTCTGAAATCATCAAATAATTCTGATGTAGCAATAGTAAGTTCTTGTCCAGGTTCAATACCTGATAGATCCTCTATCTTGTTTTTCTTTAGAATTTTTTCTGGTGTAGTGCTGTATCTTGCAGCAATACTTTCTAAAGTATCTCCTGTAGCAAACTCATGTTTTATATCATGTGGTCCCCATTCAGGATCAATACCTTCTTTTAAACTAATAATACCTTTATCATTTAACTTAAATGCTTCAGAGTATTTGATCTTAGTCACATTACCGTTAGCATCTTTTTGATCAATGAACTTATTATCCATCATTCCATAGAACAATGCAACAACTCCTTCAACCTCAGCTAACTTTCTAACATCATACATCCAGCTACCATCTAAGAAATCTTTAGCAATACTTCTAGATGCTGACTTTTGAAAGTCTTGTCTTGTCTTACCAGTAATAGGATCAAAGTACTCAATCATCTGAACAGCTAAGCTTTTAGGCCCCATAGCATAAATACCCTGAGTACTTAATTCAAATACTGCTTTTAATGACTTAGTCTTTCCTGTAGCTAATGACTTGAATGTAACATCCTTGCCTCCCGCTGCTTCAACCATATTCTGAAACTTCTGACCAAATCTCTGCTTAGCTGCAGATACTAAGTCAAATCCAATAATAGATCTACTAGCTACATGCATAAGTTTGTTTGCAATCTTAGTAGTCATCACGTTTTCTTCTTCAAAATTGGAGTTCTTTTTACCATAGAACATCTTATCTACAAAGTAGTCAAATGCTTGTACTCTACGGTTATCTCCGGCCATCTTAGTAAATGCTAAAATACCTTTAGATTTTTTAACTTGTTTACTAGCATAACGGATATCTTTAATAGCATTCTCAGGATCCTTTAATACATCACCAATAATCTTATGAATAGGTTCTACTTCAGACAATGCTTTCTGTTGAATCAATGAATCCAAGTAATGACCATATGCACTTAAAAAGTCTAATGATACATCACTTACATCTAGTTTATATAAACCTTGAATTGGAATTCTACTAATAGGTTCTCCATTCATGTTTGTTGCAATCAAAGATGTCTCAGGATTATAGTTCATATTCTGAGAAGCAGCATCTACTAACTTCTCCTTACTGAATGTTCTTGTAAGACTGGTCTTAATGTTCTGTGCTCCTGACTTAATATTTTCTGCGGCCTTACCTGATTGAATTAACTCTAACTTAGTTCTGTGATAGAATCTAGGAAGATCTAAATAAAGTCTTGCACTCTTGTTACCTGATTCCTGTAAATCTAAAGCTTGCTTAGTTAATGTCTGTAATAGTTTGAAATCTGCGCCACCTTGTCTTTCTAACTCAGTGTATCTTTCATTCATGTATAAACTATCTGCAGCACTTTCAGAATCACCTGGTTTATAATCTCTTGGTAAGAAATCATTCTTACTCTTATTAGTAATGTGCTTTCCTACAATTAGATTAACAGTTTTAGTTTTTGGATCATATCCGGTCTTATACTCATCCTTAACTTTACGGATTGTATACTTAGCACTAGGTACACCTTTAATGATTAAGGATTCTCCAGTTGCTGGATTAACTAACTCAGTTTTTTTGTAGCTTTCTTCATCAACAGGTCTAGCTACTGTCCAAATAGAAGTTCTGTATACTCTTTTACCCATCTGTTTTGTGATAGGATCGTACACTTCTTTCTCATAGTGATTCATTCTAAACCAGTTCTTGAAGTCATCACTCTTAGTCATTGCATCAATTACTTTAGGTGAGTTGATCCAATCCTCTGCATTAGTGATAGTTATGTCTTCAATTCCAAGACCTCTTAATAAGAAGTTAAAAGCTTCAACATAGTAATCAGTAGGTTCATTAACCTTTAGATCCTTCATTGTTTTAAATAAAGCTTTTAGCTTTTGCATCTCAAGAGTACCAATACCCATGGTATTTTTAGTATTAACTAAAGCCTCATACTCAGCAGTATCTTCTGCAGATAACAAAATACCTCTTGCTAACTGATCTTCATAGTTACGTAAAGTGTTACTGTCTTCTTTGCTAAGACCACTATACTTATCAAACTTAGCTTCTAAGTCAACTATTTTTTTCTCAATCTCATTGACTCTTTTAATATCTTCATCCTTATACTGTAAGGCATTAGTCTGTCCATTTCTGTCAGTTATTAAGTTACTCAATTGAAATCTTTCTTGATATAAATCAGCTAACTCTTGAGCAACTTTCAAGTCTTTTCTATTAGGTTTATTTAAGATCTCAGAAATCTGCTGTCCTGTTTCTCTTTTCAACTTATAGTACTCAGCTGTATAAGCTACTCTAAAATTAACTTTTTCATACTTAGACATTTCTTCTGCAAACTCATCTGGTTTTTCAGTAGGTGTAATACCTACAGAAGCTAACTTAAGTACAAAGTTATTCAAGTCATTCTGTGCACGGTCAACATCTGAGTCAGTTTCATAGTACTCATTTGACAGTGCATTATATTTTTTTCTTACTAGTACTTTTTCCAACTCTTTACCAGTTTTCATCGTACCATCAGGATTTTTAATATCTGTTAGACGTTTATAGTCTAAAGCTGCAGCATCACCTTGTGTAATTTTAAATACATCTTCTAGTTCCTCAACTTCCATGTTGCGGATAGTATTCATGATACTTAGCTTGTTTAATTTCTCAGTATAAGCTTCAAAAGAAGTAGCCGCATCAACAATGATTTTTTCACCAGTCTCTGGATGAATTACTTCATTGGATTGATTCCACATCTTTCTAAGATCATATACTTCTTTCTTGTACTTTCTGTACATATACTTCTCATTGAACTCTTCCAATGCAGTATAAGCAGCTCTTACTTTGTCACGGTCTTTACTTTCAATAGCAGACTCATAGTCATTCTTAAGTTTACCTAAATCATATTCCCAGTTCTTATGCTTATTGATAAGTTTCCATTTCTTAAACTCTTTATATTCACCTGTTTTATTATCTCTATAACCAGTTTTATCTATAAAGAATACTTTCTTAGCAGTAGCTTGCATGTTATTTCTGTTGAAACCAACAGCTTTTAAATCCGGAACTAGTGCTTCAGTAAATTTATCTCTTTTTTCAAGAGCCTCTCTTAAGTACTTAGCAGTATGCTTATTAATAAACCTTGCAAAGGTACCAATAACAGGATCATTCATATTCATGTATGGAGCAAACATAGAATCTAAGAATCCCATGTCTCCTTTAATACCAGTGATATATTCCTCAAGTTGATCTTTACCAAGTCTTTTATAATAATACTCGTTTACTGCAGTCTTTACATAAGACTTAATTCTATCAGGAATAGGTACAGGAGACATTTCTACTTCAAAAGAAGGTGCACTATCTGAATTAATAATTGCATCAGTAAATGTATCAACATCCTGGTCAGTTAAACCAGTCTTTTTGAAGTATCTACTAATGTTATCTTTAAGTAACTTTTCAATATTTTCTTTCATTCCTAATGACTCATCATTCAAGAACTCAAGAGTAAAGTCTACTTTAAGACTTTTAACTTTATGTTTTACATCTTCAATAGTAGTCTTAACACTGTTGATTCTTTTTACAAAGTCATTAGTCTTGTTTAATCCTACTGTCTGTCTGATTGCATCTACTAATACTCCTGTCTGATCTAGTACATTCTCAAAGTAACTAATTCTTGACATTGTATCAGCTTGAAGGTGCATGTTACTCTTACTTAGAGTATTAATAACCTTCTCAGTATTCTCTGCAAACTTTTCAATTTCTTCAATAGATCTTACTAGGTTAAGTACCTTAAGTCTAAAGTCTTCATTCTGATCTTCTGCTGCTCTGATAACAGCCTCTGGATCAACATCATTTACATTGACATCTACAGTCTGATACTTACGTAACTCATTCTGTAAGTCTTTCAAAATTTTAACTCC
>Ga0181344_1000956_pt1 | contig 11061 bp, 22 predicted proteins | sample Su13VDMLBDD_FD_130098 | JGI IMG/M metagenome (GOLD analysis project Ga0181344, IMG submission 130098) | Freshwater viral communities from Lake Michigan, USA - Su13.VD.MLB.D.D | ecosystem: Environmental > Aquatic > Freshwater > Lake | place: USA: Michigan | collected 2013-07-15
CAAGTATGTTAGGCAGAATATAGCAGCCATAGCTAACAAGTTTCATTGGATTGTAAAAGCTATGCAGTTAAAGACAGACCCGTCTGTGCTAAAGACTATTGACACACTTAGGTATGACGAGGTGCTTAGGCTGATGATGAGTTTAGAAAGAGAGCAGCAGGATGAACTTGAATTAATCATTAAAAAGTTTGTAGATGGTTTGGCTAAAGTGTAAAAACTGCAAGAAGCTATTTACCCAGACTATTTACAAGGGTAAAAAATCTATTCCTTTATGCCCACATTGCGGAACAAAAAACTAATTTTATGTACACAGAGGACAGTATTGGAGACGGAAAGAGAGACTACCTGCATGATTTCTTAGAGAGAACTACCTATGATGATGAAAGAAAGCGAACTTTACACTTTATAATAGATGAATTAAGGCATACCCATCAGTATGAATACGTTATTAAAAAGCTGGAAATGAACGAAATACAAGACAAGGACAGGATTTCTCTTGGACTAAACTACTCCCAATCAGACATTAAAAAAAGATTAAAATGAGTGACATAACGAAATGTGAAGGCTTGTTTTGCCCAGTAAAAGAAAGCTGCTATAGGTTTACGGCAGAGCCAAACGAGTACAGACAAGCATACTTTTCTACACCTCCCTTTGAAAATAGTACATGCAAGATGTACTGGGGAGAACATTCTGAAGACATATTTAATCAGCTAAAAGACATAGTAAATGGTGATAGTGACGCATAGTATTACGGAGTATATAGAAAAGAATCAGCAGAGGAAACACGCAAGATGGAAGATTGCTGATGGTGAATGGAGTTTTGAGGTTGTTAATGGGGCATGGGGAGGGGTTGAGTTATTTGACGAAGTATACCCAGTATATGAGTACCAGAAGTTCAATGACAAGGGCACTAACCCAGATGGAACTAAAATAAAGTAAAATATGAGCAACAAACTACTTAGCCTTTCACACATGATTAACAAACTACTTTGTCGTTTATTTGGACACAAATGGAGGATTTCTTGGATTCATGGCGCATCAGCAATAGGAAAGTGTAGGAGGTGTGGAGGGCATAAGCACGCACTTATAAACGAGTTCCTATGAGAGTTCTGCAGATTGTGTACTTCTTTGTCGTTGGCATACCAGCCTTTATTTTCGCATATTTGGTAATAAACTTGGCAGGTTTTATGCGCAGGATACTCGACATCTAAAAACAATTTCTGTATAGTTTTTTGGTTTATTACAAATTTTACTACCTTTGAATTGGAGCGGCTCATTCTCCATTAAGAATTTTTTTGCCCGAAGACGAGCAGGTAATGAGCCTACCTGCAAATCCGAGGGCATTTTTATTTTATGAAAGAAAGTTTAATAAAAAGAACCAAGAGGGTTAAAAACTTCACCCATCTTGGAAATGAAATCTTTGCAAGCAATTTAAGTGCAGAATCTTTAGGAGTTTTATGCTACGTACTTCACCTTCCAGACGATTGGATTGTCAGAAAAAAACAGCTGATGTCTCATTTTGGAATGGGTAGAGACAAGGTTAATAATATTTTTAAAGAACTAAAAGAGGCTGGGTATATTGCTGAAGTTATAAAGATTAGGGGTAATGGAGGTAAGTTTGACGGGGTTAATTATATAGTGTACGACAGTCCATTTGACCGCAATACTGAAAAACCGTATAGCGGTAAACCAGTAACTGGTGAACCGTGTACTGGAAACCAGTATACTGGTGAACCGCACAACGGTGAAACAACACCTACTAAGAACTATATTAACAAAGAACTAATTATACCAATTACTAACTTACCAAAAACTAATATTAATGTAGGCACGCCAGAATTTGATAAATTATCAGCCTATGAGAAGGATGCAATAGACGCTTTATGGTTTATGCACCATGCTTATAAAGATTACTAGTAACATATTTATACTATTATTTGTAACTTGCATTAACACATAAACAACATGAGAACATTTGATGATGATTCGTTAGAGAAAAGATTCACCGCTGCTAAAGAAATGCACGGAGCCGTACAGAAGGTAATAGCAAACAAGGTAGACTTTACCAATCCAATGTCAGTACTTCAGCAATTAGGAGAAATAAACAACATAGCAGCTACAGCTGCTGAATGTGAAGCAATGCTTGAGTTTCTTAATGACAAACTTGCTATGAAGAAGTTAGCAGTGCTAGACATGGAAACAAGAGGTGCAGCGGAGAAGAGAATAATCCTTAACAATGAAATAGGTAGTACAAACTTCTATTTAACGCTGATTAGATTGCTTACAAAGGAGGCTCATCACACTAGTAGCAGGCTTATAACGGCATTAAGTTATTTAAAACAAGAAATGAAACATTTATAATATGGAAGAAATATTTTTACCAATAAAAGGATTTGAGGAATACTACGAAATAAGCAATCTAGGTAGAGTTAAATCAAATTATAAATGGAATAATAAAGTTAAAGGATTTCTTTCTCCCGTTGTAATGAAAATAGGGTACTATATGGTTGCCCTAAGTAAAGATAATAAGCCAAAAAAGTGCTACATACATAGACTTGTTGCCGAACATTTTATAGACAACCCAAATGAATATAAAATTGTTGACCATATAAATGGCAATAAATTAGATAATTCAATAAACAATCTTAGGTGGTGCACAAAAAGGCAGAACGAAACATTCAGAAATTCAAAAAAATCAGAATACTCTTCTAAATATGTAGGAATATGTTACGATAAATATTGGAATAAATATAAAGCATCAACAAGGTTAAATAATAAAACATATAATATTGGAACTTATAAAACAGAAGAAGAAGCCTATAATGCATATAAAAAATTTATTAAAAACCATGAAGAACTTAGTAAGTCACTTGCCCATCTACTATTGTAGCGACAGATTGAGGACTGCATTAAGCTACCTTAAAACAGAAATGAATCAGCTATAATATGTAAAGTATGATTTGCGTAAAATGTAAAGTAGACAAAGAGGCAAAGTGTTTTACAAGGTGCAGGAAGAAAGTTAATGGACTTAATTCATACTGCAAAGAATGTGTAAATAGTTATAAAAAAGTAAAGGCAATAGAAAAGAAAAAAGACAAAGATTTATACGGATTTTAAAACAAAAACAATGGAAAAGAAAATCTACTGCGGAAGCGGAAAGAAAAAGTCAGAGACATGGTTACAGGTAACGCTGAATCCAGAAAAGTTCAGCGAGTACATCCAAGAATTTAATGGTAACAAGTTTATTAAGCTGAATATTAATGTACTTCCGCAGCCAGACAAATACGGTAAAACCCTTTCAGTTTCAATCGATACATGGAAGCCAGACGGGAGTAAGCAAGCTGAACCAAAGACTCAAAGCTATGCAAGCAATAATCAGCAAGTTAACAACAATGATGGGTTTGATTTACCATTTTAGCATTTCTAATTTACCCTTCTGATGAAATACTCTAGTAGCTTTACATACGACTTAAAGGTTGGAGAACAGGCAGAGGACTGGGCAAAGCAGTTGCTTGGTGTTGACGGAAAAGTTGAAGTAAAAACTGATTCCATGGCACATTCTACTGGTAATGCATTTATTGAAGTGTATTCTAGGGGAAAGTTGTCTGGAATCAGCACTACTACTGCTGACTATTGGCTGTACAGAATAGAGGCAAACGGTACTGCTGTTTTAATAAAAACAGAAAGGCTGAAGACTCTTGTAAAGAAATACCATGCTATTAATGGATTTAAGGAAGGAGGAGATGAAAATACTTCAAAAGGAGTACTTGTACCTATAATAGAATTTTTATATGGCGATTGAGTTGATTTATGGATTAAGTGCAACATTCCCGCAATGCCCTCCTGCGTCTACAATAGACGGGTATGGCAAGAAGGAGAAAGAGCAGCGTTTCAGAAGAGTTGAAATACCAGAGTCATTTGATGATTTAGAGTATGACGAAGATGGAAATCCTATATACGAAGAAAGCCATATAGAGTTCATTAAAAGAGAATGGGACAGGGTTACTAATGGGTATTGGTTCTTTAACAAAGGAACACCTACCTACATAACTGGAGACTACTACTTCTACCTTAACTTCTGGAGTTTGGAGAGTGGCAGCAATCCAGAATACAGAGAAGCTGACAGAAAGTTCTTCTTGTTCTATAACGAATGTTTGAACGACCCGAATATTCTAGGAATTATAAGGGTAAAAAAAAGAAGGGAAGGTGCTACTTCTCAAGCATCATGTATTATAACAAAGGCTGCAACTGCTGCTGAAAACGTTAGGTGTGGAATCATCAGCAAGACTGGTAAAGATTCTGAAGATTTATTTCAGAACATGGTAGTGTATGGTTTTAGAGCAATGCCATCATTTCTTCAGCCAAGAACGGATGGTTCTGAAGACCCGAAAAAGAAACTAACCTTTGTTAAGCCAAGTAAGAAGAAGTCTGTAAAGAAGGGATTGTTTAACCGAAGAGAAGGGCTTAATTCATTTATTGAATGGCGTAACACAGCGCTGAACTCTTTTGATTCTGGTAGATGGAGTAGGCTAATCATCGATGAATCTAGCAAATGGCCAACAGAAATACCTATTCAAGACTATTGGAACATTGCAAAGAAAACGCTGACAGAAGGTGCTAAGAAGGTAGGATTCTCGCTGATGATTTCAACAGTTAATCCACCTAACTCTGGAGGGCAGGAATTTAAAAAACTATGGGACGATTCAGACCAGTTTAGGTACGGAAGAAACACCCCAAGCAGACTTGTTAGGTATTTTCTACCAGCAAATGAAGGTTATGCAGGATTTATAGATGATTGGGGATTCTCTAAATCGGAAGAAGCTAAAGAGCATATACTTGAGGAAAGGAAGCGTTCAAAGCAAGACCAAGACATTAGAGACTACCCTCTCAGCGAAATAGAAGCCTTCAAGTTTAATGATGTTGATTGCCATTTTAACCTTGATAACATAGAAAAACAAGAGTACTTTATAAAAGAGAATAGCATACCACTAAGAAAAGGAAGGCTTTATATTGACGGAGAGAATAAAGTGCAATTTTCAGATGATTCAGCTGGTAGTTGGGTTATATACAAGCTACCTAAAAACCCTAATAACTTCATAATAAAGAATGGAGTAATGTACCCCGGCGCTTCTGCTACTTACGGAGCAGGATGCGACCCGTTTAGGCACAACATAGTTTCCGGAGATGGTTCAATGGCATCAGCGTGGTGGGGAGAAAAGCTTGACATAACCAATGAGGATGACACAGGACTTCCAGTTGCTTGGTATTATGGCAGGCCTAAGATGAAAGACTTACTCTGGAAAGAGATGCTGATGGGGGCAATGTACTTTGGTTGTCCAGTAACTATTGAGAAGGATGCAGGAGATGACTACTACCCATACTTTCAGAAAGGAAACGTAATGGAGGTTAACTGCCTTCCAATGCTCGGAAAGAAACCAGACGCAGTAATTAACCCAGACAGAAAAGCAAAGACTAACTTTTTGGACAGGGGAGTTGCATCAGCTGATGCGTTTGCGTTAAGTCGTCAGCTTGAGTACTGTATAAGCTATGTTGAGCACCATTGCCATAAAATATACTACCCAGAACTTCTGGAGGAATTAAAGAGGTATAGGCATGACAATAGGACTAAGTTTGACACAGTAGTAAGCTTTATGATTATGCTGCTGACTATGACTGGGCAGAATAAGGCTAATGCTGTGGCTAAAAGGAAGCAACCAATGATTGAATCCTATTCAGCTGACATCTTTAAGTGGGTTTGATGGAATCTTGCCAATACGTACAAGTATTGCAACCTTTCTCCATTTTTCAGCAAGCTTGTAGTACTTTTCAGTCATCTTGTTAGCTTCCTCTTCTTGCTTGTCTTTAGTTAGTTGGTAGAATTTCTCTGGCAGATTCATAGTTCTCTGTTTGGGAACAGCAAACTTACTGAAAAATATAAGACAATGTGGAAACCCTACCATGGATGGGGTGGTGTATGAATGCATCTACTCCTTTAGGTGCATGCTGAAATCCAGCGCGATGATGCCAGCTGTCAGCCCCGGAAGGACTACGCATTGACTCCACGTTTACTGACATATAATCCTTAGACTTCTTATGGTGAATGTGATGGGTGTAAAAGTAGCGATGCCTTGCATCTGTCCAGTCCTTGCTTTCGTGTGCCATCAGCAACGCCAAGTCTGATTCCTTTGCCCCGTCGCCATGCGTTGTCCCTATTAGGTTATTATAGTATTTAAAGTACTTCCTATGTGCTGGGCCTATGTCAAATGTAACGTCTTTGTTATTTACAAACCAAGACTCAATAACCTGCGCCAAATAGAATCCAGAAGTCATGTCATGATTTGACGGGTTGTATATTACATGGGTTGGGGCCACTTGAACTAGTAGTTCTATGCATTCAACAAGAAGCTTTTGTGCCATCTTAAACGCATCGTACCACATCATTGAAACGTCTTGGCTAGTTCCTGCTGTTGTGGTATTCTTATTGCCGTCTACATGCAATATGTCGTTGCCTATTACAATCAGCACCTTGTTTATAGAGTACCCACTAGAACGCGAAATAAGGCCTATTACAGCCTCTTTTACTCTGGAGAAAGCTATGTCATGGTTATACTCTTCTCCTGTCTCTACAGCCTTCGCAAGCTTGTTTATGTGGATGTCAGCAGGGTCTATTACAAGCAGATGGTAGTCGCTGCTAGTTTTGTAGTCTATTTTGGGGTACTTTGGGGCATGTTTAACCATCTCCCTTAGTATACCAGCCAGTACATCATCCAGATTTACGTTATTTTTAACGTTTAAAGAGAATTTTTCACTCTTATACCAATAGTAATTTACGCTGTCAACAGGTATTCCGTTAACCCTACACTCTTCTAATAGTGCTTCGTGCTCTTTTTTCTTTTCCCTATATTCAGTAAGAATGGCTGCCTCATCGCTGCTAAGTCTTGGCCTAAATTTATTAATCATCGGAATAGATTGAAGATGCTAAAATATATAGGTCAGTTACTTTTTTTACAAACACCTTGCTTGGCCTTGTATTCTCTAAGTCCCAGTCATCAATCATTGACAGCCAGAAAGCTAAAACAACATCATCAACATCTTCACATATAAAAAACCCCTCCTTAGACATTCCGCCAATAAATATTCCATGCTCTATTACATAGTCCTCAATTTCAGCAACCATGTCAACGGTTTTGCCGCTCTTGTAGTAATTAGTATTGAGTATAGTATATATGCTGCGCTTTACGCAGGTGTTATACGGAGATTCACGTATGGTTTTTTCTATTGTCAAGTAAGGGATTCGTTGAATAATTTGAATTTAGACAGGCGGTCTAGCAAACCATGGGTACCTCCATTTACTCGTTTGGTAACTGCTGTAACAACATCGTCAGTTGCGCCTTTGTCACAAATAGTCCAAAGATTGTTCTTGTCAAAAAACCAAGAAGCGCTGACAAGTGGGTACTTGTCTGAAACCAAGTCTGGGTTAGCGACACAATCCTCTCCAATGAAGTTAGAGAAAGCTTTGTAGTTGTCTTTTCCAGTCAGCTGAATATAACCTCTTCCTCTAAACTTAAATCCATCTCCAGAAGCCTCGTCTCCGTTACCCATCCTTAAAGCATAAACTCTATTTGCAATCTTCTCTGGATTACGTGCATACTTGTCTGCTGTAGCCTTGTCTTTAAAATACTTAGGAAACACCTTCAATAAGCTATCAGCTGAATAGTTTAGGTTTTCCTTTAAGAACTTGAAGTTCCCAGACTCATGTGCGGCCTGTGCTAAGAAGTGCGCAAGCCTCAGAGGATTTGTTATGTTAAATTTCTCTACAATAGACTCAACTTCAGCCATTACGGGCACTGGAACCTTTGTTGAAAGTGTTGCTAGTTTCATATTTATTTAATTTTAAAGTCTTTGTTTATGCCAATAGAGTATGATGTAGCCATGCTGCCAAAAGCGCTTTGTGCGCCATAGCTTAATACAAACGAGTAGCTTTTACTTATAGGAACAGTATAGTTTATGTCATACTCCATTGTTATGTCCTTGTGTTTGTAAAAGTAACCAATTGCCGCAGTTGCGCTAAAACTTCCATAAACAGGGAGTGTAACCATAACCTCTTGGTAGAAGTCCTTGCTGTCAAATGTCCACCATCCACTATTAATACCTATTGCAGCATCTCCAAAATACCTTCCAACCTCAACAGTACCACCAAATAAGTTCTTAGTGTCACTAAGTGGAGTGTTAAATGCTATGTTAGGCGCTGCCATTACATAATACTGTGCACTAGACTTGCTACAGATAAGCATTAATATTACAATCAATATTCTCATTTCTTCTTCTTTTTAACTGGCGATTTCTTTACAGCCTTCTTTATAGTTCTCTTTACTGGCTGTTTAACGTTTGATGCTCTGTTCTTAAACAAGTCATATATTATAGAACCTAATAGTGCAATAGCTAATGCTATTGCGCCAATCATGAAGTTAGAAAACTTGTCCAACAAGCTTATCATTCCCTTCGTGTCTCTTGCTCCTATGGTTGTCTGTATATCTATGAGGTCGTTTACATATTCTAATACTGGATATATCTTGGCATCCATCTGCCTAGCCTCTTCGTCCGTAATCAACCCATCAGCTGAAATACTCTCAAAGTATGCGTCTGCTGTGTCTATAAACATTTGAGCCTTGTCGCTAACCTCCTTCTCATCTGGAGTTTGATATGTCTTTAGGTAAGCTGCCCACATGGTGTCGGTTATATCCTTCTCCTTCTGTATGGCAACCAAGTCTATTTTACCACCTTTTATTACCTTTATCTGGTCTTGTATTGTAGAGCCGTAGTAATCAAACTTCCTGCTTAAATATGGCTGCGGAACTAACCTGTCTTCGTAAACACTTATTGCAGTCTTCTTTATTGTGTACTCTACGTACTTTCCGAATCCAGAAACAGCTAATATTATAGCCGTAAGGATTATTAGTAAAATATTTTTCATCGTTTGCGTTTTTTCGGTGGTTCTTTTTTTATAAATGACATAGGATTTTCAGCAAATTGTCCGCTTATTTTAAGTACGCCATTTATAATTTCTGGACTATTTAAACCAACCAATCCGTAGGCTACGGCCTTATACATGGAATCCATCTCAAACTGCTCCATCACAAACCATGCAATAAGCGAGGCAATCATTGAGCTAATCATCTTCTTCACTATGTCAGACGCAGATTGCTGCTCATTTGTTGTAACAAGTCTAGCCACCATACCAGCAGCTCCTATGAGCAATACAACCCATCCTCCACCCAAAAAGCTAGATAAAAAGTTCTCCAATTGGTGCTATTTTTCGGCAGACTCATCTTCCTTTTTCTTAAATATTGTCTGCGCAGCCGAAATACCAAGAGAGCCAATTGCTACAGCTGTAACACACTCAACAAGAATAGTAGAAGGCGCAATATGCTCTTCGCTAAAGCTATTCCAAAGTAGGGTTACACACAGAAAAACTGTTGCCATAATACCAGCAAATCTCTTGCTGCTAATCTTTCCATCTTCCGCCAATAAGCTCCAAATAAAGTTCTTTATCATTTCTTTTTGTTTTTGTTTGCAAAATTTCTAGCTGCATCTACACTACCAAATCCCCAAGCTTTCAATGCTAAGGCTTTTCTGGTAGGCTCGCCATTAGGTTTTTCCATAGGGCCTTTCATGCCGGCAAACCTAGCAGCAAAAGAAACCCTTCTTGGGTTAGTTCCTTCTTTTACGGGCGCTTTTAGGTTAGCGCCTTCGGTCCTCTTGAAGTATGCCCTGCCAGCAGCAGTTAGTCCTCCTTCTGGATTTTTGTGTTCTTTTCTCATTGTGTAATCTCCTCTACGTTTAAATAGCAATCGTTTAATATATTTGCCATCTCGGTAGCAACTAAATCTAGCGCATCATGAGAATCAACATCTTTTGATTCAATAATACGCCTAACGCTCCTAAGCATGTTATACTGAATCTCAAATAACGCTGAAGCCATCTTGTCGGCATTGACAGCTCTGGTATAAGATGCCAAATCCTCTGAATTTAAGAGGTTGTATTCAAGTATTGCCTTACTCATAACTTCATTAATATGTTAAACTTGTAATTAATCTTGCTGTCAAATACGCCAGCGCCTACTCCAAGCAAAGTATTTTTCTTTGTCTTTAGGAATAAATGCGCACTAACCTCGCTGATGTTGTACCCATAAACCCCTGCACCAACTCCTGCAAACACCTGTACCTTAGGCCTTTCTTTTACTATTTGGGTATTAGTTATAACCGGAACTAACAAATCAGCGTAGTAAGAACGCCCCAAAACCTTGTTAAATTGTACTGTGTCTCTTATTATAAACTTCCCGTATTCAATAGCAAAAGTGTCTGTAAATACGTTTTTAGCGTAAAAGTTTAAAAGAATCGCTGCCGTGTCAACATCAGCAGGAACTTCTACCAGTATTGTAGTGTCGTGGTAAATGTCTTCGCCTTTAATATACTTCTTTTCAGTCTTGGTAATGTACTCTGTGTCGGACTTAGATGCTATTACTTCGTATTTCTTGCCGTCAACCTTAACTATTTTTTGAATAGCTGGCTGCGGAAAGCAACCTCTAAAATAAAACGCAGCAAGTGCGCCTAAAAGAAAGGCGAAAATGCTGCGTGAGTTTTGTATGATTAATTTCACTTCTTCAGATTGAGGTAAGCTTTTAAAAAGAAATCTAAGGCTATTCCAAGGCTGACAATAGCTGCCACCCCGTAGAGTATTTTGTTTTTAAACTCTTTTAATTCCTGCAACTCCTTTTCAAACTTTTCCAATCTGTTGACTAAGCCGTCAGACTTAAGGATTTTGTTTCCAACTAAAGCGTCAATAACTGTAGAAAGTTTAGCATCTATTAAGTCAATTTTGACTTCTAATTCATCTAGCCTTTCTTCCATTTACCTAACTTTAGTTGCAAATCCATTAATCAAATTTTAACAAGCTGAAAAGAGTGTTATATACTTCTTCTGTTTCAATGCTACCCAAGTCGTCAATAGAAAGCTGCTTATACTCAATCTCCCTTTCCTCATTTAGCAGCGCTTCAAATTC
>Ga0181344_1000957_pt1 | contig 11036 bp, 17 predicted proteins | sample Su13VDMLBDD_FD_130098 | JGI IMG/M metagenome (GOLD analysis project Ga0181344, IMG submission 130098) | Freshwater viral communities from Lake Michigan, USA - Su13.VD.MLB.D.D | ecosystem: Environmental > Aquatic > Freshwater > Lake | place: USA: Michigan | collected 2013-07-15
AGCATCATTTCTCAGGTGGCGTCTATGCAAAGCAAATGGTTATCCCAAAGGGATATGTTGCTGCAACCCACAAGCACACTTATTCCCATTTGAGTATACTGGCATCGGGTCAAGTCATTGTTTCGACTGATGATTCTGTCGAAAGTTACAGCGCTCCAGCGTGCATTGAGATCAAAGCCGGCACGCACCACAAGATTGAAGCGTTGCAGGATTGCGTATGGTTTTGCATCCATGCAACGGACGTTACAGACGAAGATGCAATTGATGCTGTGTTAATCAGCAAAGGAACGTAATCATGCCATTTGTTGCTTTAGCCATCGGCGGCAGCGCACTTCTCGGGGCCAGCTCTGCAAGAAGCGCAGCAAATACGCAAGTCAATGCCGCAAATCGCGCTACCGATCTTCAGCGTGAACAATTTAATCTCATCAATGAGCAACAGGCCCCATATCGTGGCTACGGTTACACAGCTCTGAATGAGATTGGCAATCTGTTGGGTGGCCAAACGCCAACATATGACGCGCAAGGCAAGCCTATTCTTGACGCCAATGGTCAGCCAGTTATGAGGCAGGGTTCTGGCTATCTGACACGCCAGTTTGGAGCTGAAGATCTCAAAACGAGCCTAGCGCCAAATTATGAGTTTATGCTCAAGGAAGGTCAACGCGCAGCTCGTCAACGTCTAAATGCGGGTGGTAGTGGTGGTAGTGACATTGACCGTGGCATCACAAGATTTGCCGAGGACTACGCAAGCAATGCTTACCAGCGAGCTTTTGAGAACTTTTCAGCGCAGCGCAAAGACATTTACAACACGCTGGCCGGCATCGCTGGCATTGGGCAAACAGGGCAAACCGCAACTAACACGGCGGCATCTAATTACGGGACCAATGCGGCAAACCTGATGACTAGCGCTGGTGCGGCTCAAGCTGGCGGTACGGTTGGTGCAGCAAACGCTTACGGCGGCGCGTTGGGCAATCTGGGTGGTATGAGCTATCTGAGTAATCTAACGAGGACGCCAGCGCCGATCCAGACTGGTCCAACGGCACCAGCGATTCAAGGCTCTTACGTTCCGGTCATTGGATAAATCATGCCACTTGATCCAAACATCTCACTTGGCGTCAAGCCCGTCGATTTTCTTGGGACGGCAGGAAATCTGCTGAACTTGGCTCGGGGCGCACAAGCGCTCCAGCAAGAACAGGCGATGAACCCAATTCAGCAGCAAAAAGCTGCGATTGAGCTTGGCATCGCGCAAGCCACCAAAGATGCTGAGATCGCTCGGCAACAAGCAACAAGTGGCACAGCAGTTACCGCTGAACAGATGGCGCGGTTTAACCAAGCCGGCAGCATTGAGGAGCGTCTGCGTCAGAATTTTGCACCGCTCACCCAACAACGATCATTTGCCAATCCTGCTGCGACACCGCAAGCAGCGATCAAGGACGTGCTGCAAGCTAAGCGGCGAGCTATTGCTGCGGGCGTGCCGGAGGACGCTGCCGAATACTTCGCGGCATCCTTGTATAGCAATCTTGCAAAAGCTCAAGAGACCGGCGATTCAACGCCAGTCAATGAGTGGATGTTCCGCAATCTGATGGCATCACAAACGCCTAGCGCACAGCAGCAATTGCTTGCACCGGCTGGCGCACCAAACGTCAGCGCTGGTGGCGTTCCGGGTTATGCGGTTGCAACGCCTAGCGGGAGCCTGTTCCAGCCAATGCAAGTTGGTCCACGTCCAACAGCTCCGGCTGAAGGCGCTCCGCTATCTGAAGGCGTCACAACTGGCGCAATTCAAACGCCAAAAACCATCATACAAAGAACGCAAGTCGGTGAGTCTGCTTTGACTCCTCCTGTTACACCGGGGCTGGCTGCGATTTCTACCCCAATGCAACCAGCAGCACCGGCGCAGCCACAAGGCGTCACCGCTACTCAAATGTCGCTGCGTTATCCCGTGCGCCAGCCAGGGCAACCATTCTTGCCGGTCCAAGGCGAAGAAGCCGATCGAGCTGCTGGTCAGAAATACGTTGGTGATCTGGTATCAATGCAACCGGCAATGACCACAGCTCGGCGCAGCATTGAGGAAGTGATCGACAAAGCCAACAAGATCCAAAAAGAATCAATTTTCCAAGCTGGCGCTGCTGGTTCGATGGAACGTAACGTGCGCGGATTCTTCGGTAGCGAGGATTACAAGCAACTGTCAAAAGATCTGGCAAACGTCCAGATTGGAATGATCCAATCAAAGGGTGGCTCGCTAGATACCGTCTCTGGCCAGGCTCTTGCCAGACACGCTAACGGCGACGAGACTTACCCTCCAAATGTTCTGAAGTCAATTGCCAGACGTTCTTATGCTGACGTGCTGGCGACCGAGCTAGAAGGCAGGGCGGCGGCAAACTTCGCACAGAACTTTGGTGACGCGAACCACAACGCATTCAAGCAAACGTGGTCCAAAAATGCCGACTCTCGCATCTTTGAGATTATGGCTTTGCCTAAACTGATTCCCGACAAGGCTGAGCGCATCAAAGTGGCAAATGAGATTTTGAAGAATGCTACTCCCAAAGAGCGCGAAGAATTCAACCGCAAATATCAAAACATTCTGCGTCTTGAGCAAACTGGATCGCTGTAATGGATGAAGTCTCAGAGCTGATTCTTGGAAAGCCATCCAAGACCGTTGTCACCGACCAATTGCTCGACGCTGTAAAAGCGGTTGAGAGCGGCGGCAACCCTCGTGCAGTCAATCCGCAATCAGGTGCGATGGGTGCGTACCAATTCATGCCTGGTACGGTCAAGGCTCTACAGAACCAGGGCGTCAAGTTTGATCCATTCAACGAGCCACAGGCACGGGAAGCAGCTCGAGGTTACTTGCAAACCCTGCTAGACAAAAACAACGGCGACGTTGATAAGGCGCTGGCGCAGTACGGTGGCTTTGTTACTAAGAACCCATCCGGGTATATCAGCAAGGTCAAGTCTAAGATGCCGGCAGCGCCGACTGACGAGATTAGCGCGTTGATTCTTGGCACAGAGAAAGCCGAAGAACCAGCTAAGCCAGCAGCACCAAAGCCGGTGCCGTTCAGCTCGTCTGGTTTGCCTGAGGGCAATTTGGTCCGCAAGATCATGCAAGACCGACTGGCGCCAAAGCCGGCTCAGACGGCTCCAGCGGCGACAGCAGATCAGATCCCTACCACGACAGTCGCACCGCAGCCGGCATCGCCTAAGACGGAGTATAAGGTCGGCTCAATGGCCGATCTTGGGAAAGGCATCGTCTCTATGGCTGACGTTGCTGCTGGCGGTCTTACTGGGCTTGTTGGTCAGGGAAGTTATGCAATACAACGTGCAATGGGCGTTTCTCCTGAAGAAGCTCAGAAGTCTGTGGCTGAGTTTGTTGAGAAGCGGACGGACCCGTTTGGTCGAGCTTTGGGTATCTCTAACGATCCAGCGTACAAAGCCGAAGCCACCCGTAGACTGACGAACTTTATTGGCGAGAACGTCGGCAAAGGTGCAGCTTGGATTGCTGAAAAGACTGGCATTCCGGTTGGTGATGTTGAGAATATGATTGGCTCTCTTGGGCTGTTGCCGATCCCTGGCGCAGCCAAGGTTACCCAACGAGCTGGTGCAGCCACCTATGGCGCCGAGCAAGCGTTGCGCGACCAGTTTGCAGCTAAGCCGGCCGCACCACGGGTTGAGCCTGGTATTGGCGCACCGACTGCGGCAGCTCCGGCGCCAGGCCAGCCAAAGCCACGGATTGCTTACGCTGATTTGCAAGCGCAGCTCGCAGAGAAAAAAGCAGCAAAAGAACAAGCGTTCCAAGATCTTGCTAACGCTCCGAGCTTAAGAGAAGCGCAAGCACGTGCAGCAGCGCAAGCTCAACAAGCAGGGGCAACAGCAACACCAGGCAGCGTTGGTGCGGCTGCTGTTGACACGCCACGCATGCGCGTGGAGCGAGCGGCGAGCTTACCTATTCCGATTACCTACACAAGAGCGCAAGCAACTAAAAACCCATCTGACGTCAAATATGGCGCGGTTGCTGCTAAGACTCCGTATTTGGCCGACCAAGTGTTTGAGCGCAACGCTGAGCAAAACGCGCAGGTGCAGGGCAATATGCAAGCGGGGATTGAAGCGACCGGCACTCAAGCGCAGGGGATTTCGCCGGTTGACTTAGGTCAGAACATTGAAAAATACGTTGCAAAAATAAAGCAAGAAAGAAAGCAAGACTATCAAAATGATTACAAGGCGGCAGACGCAAAGGGTGAACTTGTAGAACCCGTTGATTACACGCCTGTTTTGAATTTTATTAAAAAATCAACAGAAAACAGACCGTCTCGTAGAAACAGAAATCCTTTGTACGGCATCATTGAGGAAGAACTTGCGGCAAACGACCCGACCGGATCTGGAAAAATTGGCGCACTTCAGCTTGAAGATGTTCGACAGGCAATCAATGATGAGACCGACTTTACGGTTCCAAGAGAAAAGGCGTTAGCAGCAAAAGTCAAAAGTCTGATGGATCAGATCAGCGAAAATGCTGGCGGCGACTTGTACAAGCAAGCTCGCAAGAAACGAGCGCAATGGGAAGAAGATTTCCAAAAGCAAAGCACGGTTAGGTCGATCAATGAGATTAAGAAAAACACAAACGACAAGGCTGTTCCTACGGAGAAAATCTTTGATCAGCTTTTCCTTGGGAAGTCTGGCGACCAGGTAAAACGTGTTTTTAATCTGTTGGAAAATTCTGGTCCAGATGGTCAACAGTTGGTGCGAGACATCAAAGGTCGGTTTGGCGAGCATATTTTAGAAAGTACAACCAAGTCAGCGCAGCTCGACACCAAAGGTCGGCGCTATGTCTCGACGGCAGAACTAAACAAGCTGGTAACCAATCTGGACAAGAGCGGCAAGTTGGATCTGGTATTTGGTCCTGAGTGGGCTAACCATTACCGCACGCTCAATGAGGTTGTTGCTGAAATTCAGACAAACCCTAAAGACGTTTTAAGCACGTCAGGCAGCGGCGAAACGGTTTTGGGTGCGTTTTTAGGAACGGCTCCGTTTACAGTTGCCGGCGAGCTTATTGGGCAAGCGACAACTGACACGCCGGTAGTTGGCGGTATGTTGGCTGCTGCTGCCAAACAAGCTGGAGCGAACCTTGTACAATCTCGAAAAATCAAGAAAGAACAAACCAAGCTCAAAGAATTCTTGAATTACAAACCGTGAGTCAGTTATGTCAGACTTCGATCCCATCAAATACGGTCAGCTAATCGCCAAGGTCGATCTGCTAGAGAAGCAGGTCGCAGATATGCAAGCCGACATCAAGAAGCTGCTTGAGCTTGCGAATCAGTCGAAGGGCGGGTTCTGGTTTGGGATGGCTGTTATCTCAGGGCTGAGCACCGCTGCCGGTTGGGTCGTTAGCCATTGGTCTAAATAATGGAGTGGCTCAAAAGCGTAGCTCCGACGATTGCCACAGCACTTGGTGGCCCGCTGGCCGGACTGGCTGTTGAAGCGGTATCAAAGGCGATCGGCATCGACCCCAAGGACGTCCAGTCAACGATTGAGAGCGGCAAGCTAACAGCGGATCAGATCGGTCAGATTAAGCTCGCTGAGATTGAGATGGCAGCTCGAGCGCAGGAGCTTGGGCTTGACTTTGAAAAGCTCTCCGTTGAAGACCGTAAGTCTGCGCGTGAGATGCAGTCGGCCACCAAATCGTTCATTCCATCGGTGCTGGCGCTGTCAATCACGGTTGGATTTTTCGGCATCTTGGTTGGTCTGATGACGGAACAATTTAAGACGTCAGACGCTTTAATGATGATGTTGGGTTCCCTGGGAACAGCTTGGACGGGTATTATCGCGTTCTACTTCGGCAGCTCAGCCGGAAGCCAGGCCAAAGACCAACTGTTGCGGACCAAGTAATGAAAGACAATTTTGACGATGCTCTGCGTCTAACCCTTGGGTTTGAAGGCGGGTACTGCAATCATCCAAGCGATCCCGGTGGAATGACCAACCACGGCGTCACCAAGCGCACTTGGGAGGACTGGACAGGTGAGAGTGCCGACGAACAATGTATGCGCAATCTCTCCGTCTCTGACGTAGTGCCGCTCTATCGCGGGAGATTTTGGAACAAGGTCTGGGGCGACGATTTGCCGGCTGGTCTTGACTACTGCGTCTTTGATTGCGCGGTCAACAGCGGACCTAAACAGGCAATCATATTCTTGCAGCGCGTGGTCGGCGTTGATGACGATGGAGTCATTGGCAAGCTCACGATGGCAGCGGTCAACAGTGAGAAAGCGGTCGATTTGATCGAAGATTACTGCGATCTGAGGCTGAGATTTCTTGAGAAACTGAAAGCGTATCCGGTCTTCGGAAAGGGCTGGACAAAGCGCGTTAACGCTGTCGAAGAGTACGCGAAAAAAAATATATAAAACAATCGGTTGGAACTAGACATCGTAACATTTACGTGATATTTAGCACCAACGCAACAAATGGTGCTAAAAAATGAAGGGGAATCAAAAGGTCTCCGATGAGGATTTTCTTGGGGCGTGGAATCGACTAAAGAGCGCGGCCAAGGTTGCTCAAGCATTTGGATGCACCGAGCGATGGGCGCATCAGAATCGGCGCCGGTTGGAAGCAAAACTAAAAATCCAACTTGTAGCGCAAGCAGATACGGCAAGAGCGTTTGACCATCTGCAAACCCATCATCTGACCAAAGCGCGGCACCATGCTGGCATCACGGACGGCGTGGTGATTGTATTCTCTGACGCACACTTCTGGCCCAACGTGAGAACCACGGCGTTTAAGGGATTGTTGTGGGCGATTAGCCAGCTCAAACCCTACGCTGTTATAAATAACGGCGACGCATTTGACGGCGCCTCGATCAGCAGATTCCCGAGAATCGGTTGGACTCAACAGCCCTCGGTCCGCGAGGAGCTAACTGCGTGCCAAGAGGCTCTGGGAGAAATTGAGGCTGTTGCTAAAGCGGCTCGGCATAACGTGCAACTGATCTGGCCGTTGGGCAACCACGACAGTCGCTTTGAGAATTTTCTGGCGGCAAACGCGCCAGGTTATGAGGGTGTTGCCGGCTTTACTTTGAAAGACCATTTTCAGGCATGGAAGCCGTGCTGGAGCTGCTGGCTAACCGATGACGTGGTGGTCAAGCATCGGTATAAGAACGGCATCCACGCGACGCATACGAACACGATGGGCGCCGGCACCAGCATCATTACTGGTCATCTGCATTCGTTGAAATGTACGCCATATAGTGACTACCGTGGAAACCGCTATGGCGTTGACACCGGAACACTAGCCGACATCGACGGAAAGCAATTTAACGACTACCTTGAAGACAATCCGGTCAACTGGCGATCCGGGTTTGCCGTGCTTACATTCCGAGATTCCCGGCTGCTGTTTCCTGAATTAGCGATCAAACACTCCGAGGGAATGATTGATTTTCGCGGTGATATTATTGACGTCAGCAGCTTGTGAGGTCGGTCATGACTGAGAAACTGGAAGCAAAAAGCCAACTAATCGAGAAGACAGCATTTGCCGTGCTGCCGATCCTGTTCACTTGCGTTGTCTATTTAATGTCATCGCTGGACAAACTCAGCCACGACGTGACCGTGCTCAACGCCAAGATCTCTCTGGTAGTCACCAGCGACAACAAACAAGCGAGCAATACCGGCGCCGAGCTGGCGCGGGAGAAGCTGCGCCAGGATCTTGAAAAAGAGATTCAGACAAACCGCGATCTTATCCACGCCAACCGAGAGCGCATCGTCATCCTCGAGGAAAAGGTCAGGCGCTAGGGTTTGACTCGTCGACAACGGACCATTGCCTGACATAGAAATATTCGCCGTATTGGTGACGCAGATCCGTCGGGTAACCGCGATCGTTTAACCAATTGTGCAGATTGTCGTGCAGATCGGTATCCCAGATCTTCGGGAAACCAAAGCGCCAACCCTCCGGTGGATCGACCCAGACTTTCATTTATTTTTCCCCTTAAGCCATTCTTCTAAAATGTGGGCAAATTCAAACAAATTGCTATCGGTGACAACCCACGTTTCGTTCTCGCCTTTTGTCATGTGATGGGTGCAATCCATGATTTCCTCATTTGTCAATCCGACCCATGGGCGCTGTGGGCAGCAATGACCACAGCGAGGGCAGTCAATCATAAGTTTGCGGTCTGTCATGTGTTCTCCTCACATTTATGGAAAGGCATAATTCGGCCAAGCCACCCAATGAGTTCGCCACATTTCTGGCAGCAGTAAGACGGGTATCTCATATCTCTCCCCTTGCGCGGATGGCGGCAGCGACTCGATCTTTCGCTTGCATGGTGTAGTCGTCCTGCTCCCCCGAAAACGGTGTCTCGGCAATCTTGGCGCACTCCTCCCGTTCCTCTTCAATCGCCATCTTGCGTAACACAGCACACATCTCGACGCACTCCTTCTCCTCATGCGCGGCGACAAGGGCGGCGAAGCGTTCAAGCCGTTGAGGATTTGCATACATTTTGAATCCCTGTCTTGCTGGTGCAGGATCTTTTATCCCAGCTTCCCGCGCCATTCGAATAATGTCATCGCGGTTCATCGAATCACCTTTTCGATCAGGTTGCGTGCCAGCGGTTGCTGGCCAAGCAGCCAGCTCTGAATGCGTCCCATGTCCCAGGTAATGACTTTGAACTGGTTGGGACGCTGGTAAGCGGTTGAGATCTGGGACTTATCCCAATCTTTGACGATCTTGCCTTTGACGATCACGTGTTTTTCTCCTTGAGTTTTTCTTCAATCGATCTCCATAAATTCCATATAAGCTCAGCTAATTCCTCATCCGTCAGGCCGACCCACGGCTTTTGTGCGTCAGATTTGCCTTGTAAATATCCACGTTCGTAGTCAGTCATTGCTGTTTCTCCTTGGACAGTTTCGGCCCTGATTGCAATTCCCGTGGCAGGGAGGACACCGTTTCATTCTTGCTCCTCATTCTTTTAATCATCTTGTGGACGTTCTGGGGGCTGCAGCCCAGAACCCTGGCTATTTCATTCATAGACGGCAACCGGCCCAAGGACTTCTCCAAGCCACCGATTGCGTCCAATAACCGGATCTGAGCCATCCTCATGCCGCTGCTTTCATCAGCGCATCAAGGGCGCCAATCCGTGCTGAAAAGGTCTGCAAGAAGCGAGCACGTTCAACCATTGACAGCCGGTTAACTTCAGCGTCGTTAGCAGTACGCAGGAGCTTGAGCTTGGCAATGCGATCAATCGGCGGCACTTTGCCGGCTTTCATCACGGCATCAGCCAGCGCATTGAACTCGATAACCCATGCAGCTTCGTCGTTGCTCATTGAGCGTGGCTTGGCTTCGTTAGGGACGCGCAACGCCCAGGTGCCACCAGCTCCATCCTCAAACTCAATGACGTCTGGCGGCGGCTCAGAGGGCTTCGGCAGCGATTTGGGTGCTACCGAATCCAACGGGTTTGCCGGCTTGCCTTCTGGCTTGTCTTGCCTGCGCTCCGCGTTGTCACCGGCGTCAATTGAGTCATGCTCGGTGATCTCAAGAGCCATTAGCCAAAGGTATCGTCGATAATAAGTGTGCTTCCCACCCATGTCTTGAATCGACTCTGGTTTTTGCGTCCCATCTTTTTCGACTTTAGTCGCAGAGACGACAGGGCTTGAGAACACAATCGAGCCACTACCATCGGTGTCGTGGATCGTCAGCGTTGCGCTTGAGTGCTCAAAAGTAAATATTCCGCACAGACCAAGCTCGTCAAAGATCTTGTGGATCGCAGGAATGAAGTCTCCCAGCTCAAAATAGTGGTAGCCAGCAAACTTGTTGTGGCCAGACTTTTTCATTTCTGCCGATAGCAGCTTTAATCTGGCTTGGGTCAGTTTCTTGTAGACGTTCATTTCTTCACCTTTACGGTCACAGAATCTTGACGCATTGAATGCGCTGGTTTGGCGGGTACAGTTCGCGCAGGTTGCGCTTGGTAGTTACGGATCGGCCAGGAAATCAGAAACTCCTCGGCGTGAGCTTTGGTTGCGTTGCCAAGCATTTCCTTGAGTTCTCTCTCGCTGTCAGAGATTTTGGTTTCAAGCGTTTTGATTTCCTGCTTGGCTTTGACAATTCGCTCGGCCAGCGTTGCTCCCCAATCGCCCAAATCAACAGAGTCAAGGTTCGGATCTCCAGGCCATTTTTTGTCGTACTCTTCGGGAGTGGCAGGGTCGTACCACTCAACTTCCCCGGTCTCGGACCAATGCGTGATCTTTGATTCCAACTCAAACGCTGCTTTGCGGATCAGCGCTTGCGTCTCCTCGTGAGGAGCGAACAGGAATATCCGCAGCTCGATGCCCTGATAAAGCACGCAGACAGCTCCCCACTTGGCGCCGGTAATGTCCATCTGCGCTTGGAGCTGTAGCGGTCCCCGGCTCAGCGCTGGATAGTCTTCGGGATAGTTTGAGGTCAGCTTGGCTTCAAGTACGCCAACACCGTCGAGCGTAATTGACTCGGCGCCGACAACGTATACGCCGGCATCGGGATTGTCTTTGACGACCAGGCCATTACCGTCACCGTTCCCGTCGAGGGAACAAGCAATTGGCGCGTTCGGGTGAAAGTACGCTTTCGGATGGTCAAGCACTACGTTGGACAATCCCAAACGTCCCGACGCTTCGAGCAGGATCGGGATCTCCAGCATATTTCCCCAGTGCATCGCTTCGTTGGCTTCAAACGGCGTTTCTACGTCCTGTAGCGCGTTCAAAACGCTCTCCAGTACCTTATTGGGCGTCTCATACTTTGAGTGGCCCAGAAGGGCGGGGACGCGGGATGCAGACAGCATCGTGTTAGGGGTTACTTTGCCGACCATGATCAGAGGCCTCCAGAGAGAGCAAGAAACAAACAGATTGCGGACATTGCGCCGACTGCGATCGACGCCAGGATGATTGTCAGATTTGAATCGTGGTCTTCAGGTCTCATCGCTCGGCTCCTCAAAGGTTGGTTCGACATAGGTCACGATGACAAACTCATCGTTGCGCCAATTCTGAATTTCGATGGTGTTGAACTCGTCGTAAACCTCACGGTGAACGTGAGCGAGGATGATTTCC
>Ga0181344_1000959_pt1 | contig 11022 bp, 21 predicted proteins | sample Su13VDMLBDD_FD_130098 | JGI IMG/M metagenome (GOLD analysis project Ga0181344, IMG submission 130098) | Freshwater viral communities from Lake Michigan, USA - Su13.VD.MLB.D.D | ecosystem: Environmental > Aquatic > Freshwater > Lake | place: USA: Michigan | collected 2013-07-15
CGATAATTTTTTAGTAATGTCGGGTGCATTACTAATTTGTGGAATATTAATCTTTAAAAAACAATAATTATGAAAACACTTTGGGAACGATTATCAGAAAGAAATCAATTTAAATTATTAAGCAACCAAATAACATATCCAACGTTATATGGTAGTATTATTACAAACCTAAAAAATACTTTCGGATGGACTAATTTAAACGTGTCTGATGCACATCATTTAGTTCAAGACTTAACAAAGTATGACAAAGATTTTATTACAATTTTAGACGAACTTTTTAACAACAATTAATTATGAAAAAATTTAGAGTTTATTTTTGGAAGGAAACAGGAGACGAGTGCATCGATAGAGAAGTTGAAATAGTAGCTTCCAATTTTGATGAGGCATACAAATCATTCAGAGAAGCATTCAGATTAGTAAAAATTAGAGAAATAAAAGAAATATGAAACTAACAATCGAAGTAATTAACGGAAAATGGACAGTTAACGGAAAAATATTAAGCGAGTTAACACCAAACGAAAAAAACGCACTTGACCAATTTATTAAATCTTACGAATAATGACACCACAAGAAAAAGCACAAGAATTAGTAAATAAATTTTATTCAAGGATTGATAAAGAACGATTACTTGTTAACAGGTATTGGAGTAATGCAAAATTTTGTGCATTAATAACAGTTGATTATATTATTACAAGTAATCCACATTCAAATCCATTTAATACTGATGTATATTCAACAATTAATTATTGGCAAGAAGTAAAACAAGAAATAGAAAAACTATGATACATTTAGACGAAGCAATAGACACACCAAAACACTACGATAATAGTAAAGGAACGCTTTACAAAGTAGCAACAGAAAGAAATTGGAATCCATATCTTTTTGATATTGTAAAAAGATTAGAAAGAGCCGAAAAAAAAGGCGAATTTAAAACAGATTTGGAAAAAAGTATTAACGTTATTAAATTATGGTTACAAGAAAATGGAAACTAAACAAGTAACACAACAAGAATATTTAGAAATTGTATTTAACACCGCTTTAGCAAAAAGCATTTTAGCGAATCAATACGCATTACATTGTAACGAAATACTAAAGCATAGTAAATACTATAAAGGGCGTTTAAAAGAGGTTTTAAGACCCTGTATTAACATTTTAATTAATGCTGAACGTAAAGAGTTTGAAAAGGTAGATGATGTAGATACGCAAAGAGTAGATGAAGTTTTTAAAAGTATGGAAAATCTTTTTGAAACTATGAGTAAAAGAGTGCTTACAGATTATCATCAAATGGATTTAATCCTAAAAGAGTATGCAAAAAGACCTGATGAGGTAATGAAACTTTTAAAATTAGAATCATGAAATTAATAGAAAAAATACAAAAAGCACATAGTAATAAGCCAACTGATTATTCAAGACTTTACACACCTACGGCAGAAATCATAGAACAAATAGCAGATGATTACGCTATTGAGTTTTTAAATTGGTATTTTGATAAGGGTCAATGGATGACTATAAATTTAGATGTTAAAGAACTATTAGAAATCTATAAAAACCAAAAAGGATTATGAAGTACATTTTAATATGGATTGCATACGAAATTTTAAGGTCAAAAATAATTTGGCTATGGTATTACCTAATAAAAGAAAAATAAAATGACAACAGAAGAAATAAAAGATTTTTACGGAATAGACATCACAACAAATAAAAGAGATAAATTATTTGTTTATTTGAGAGCAATCTATACAAAAGAAAATATTGAAAATATGAATATTATAGAAATAGCTGAAAATCTTAAAAAAGATAGGACAACTGTTTTCTACATTTTAAGAACCTACAACAATTATAAGAATGATGTTTACTTTAAATTAATTTTAGAATGTTACCAAAAAAAGGACAAATCATTACTTAAAAAATCTAAAGAGTTTTTATTTTTAAAAGTTAAAGAAAAAAACGATTTTGATGCATTAAGAATAAAAGTGAAACAATTATCAAAGCCTAACATTGTAACAATTAGAAAAAATAAAATAGACGAAATAAAATCAAAAATTAAAAGACCGCACATTTTAGAAGTGGCTAAAAATTTAAGAAAAATTAACACATATTTAAACGATAAAGTTTACAAAAACTGGACTAACGAAGATTTTAAAACATATGAGCAAATTATCAAAACGTAAAAGTATAGTAATGGTTGGTAAAAAAATCCCGACCGCTTACGAAATCCAAAAAGATAACAGATTAAAAGCTATTGAAGTGGCTAATAATACACCTGATGAAATAAAAAATAAAAAAATTAGGTATTTATTAAAATAAATTTATATATTTGTACTCAACAAAGCGGATATAGTGTCCGCTATTTTTAAACTTAATAACGTAAAAAATTTTACAAATGGAAGAAAAAATTAAATTACTTCTTTTGAAGTACGAAAAAAAAGAACTCTCTGAAAAATTAGGAATCAGCAGACCTACTTTAGACAGTAGATTAAAAAACGGAACTTGGAAAAAATTAGAAATTGAAAAAATAAATAAGTTATGACAGAATATGAAAAATTTTTAGACACTAAGAAAAAAACATTTATCGAAAGTGGATTCGATATTGAAGAAAATAACCTTAATTCAAACTTATTTGACTTTCAAAAGTACGCAGTTAAAACGGCTTTAAGAAAAGGTAAATTTGCTTTATTCTTTGATTGTGGTTTAGGTAAAACTTTAATGCAGTTAAGTTGGTCAGAAGCTGTATTTAATGAAACTAAAAAGAAAGTATTGGTTTTAGCACCTTTAGCGGTTGTAGAGCAAACAAAAGATGAGCTATAAAGTTTGGTATTTCTTTAGATAGTTTTGACATTACAAACTACGACCAGTTAAAAAATATTGAAAATATCAATCAATATGCTGGAGTTGTTTTAGATGAAAGCTCTATTTTAAAAGGTAGAGATGGTAAATTGTCAAGTCTTATTATATCGAGTTTTAAAAATACACCTTATAAATTAGCTTGTACCGCTACACCATCACCAAACGACCATATGGAATTAGGGCAACATTCTGAATTTTTAGGGGCTATGAGTTATTTAGAAATGTTAGCGATGTTCTTTGTTCATGATGGAGGAGAAACTTCAAAATGGAGATTAAGAAAGCACGCAAAAGACCCATTCTGGAAATATGTTTGTACATGGTCAATGGCTTGTGATAAACCTGATACATTAGGATTTTCACATCAAGGATATGATTTACCTGAAATTGAATTTATAGAGCATATTATTCCTGTTGAAAATAATACAGAAACTTTATTCGGAGATGTTGCGGTTAGTGCTACTGATTTACACAAAGATTTAAAACGTTCTTTTGATTTAAGAATTGAAAAAACAAAAGAGCTTGTTAATAATTCAGATGAGCAATGGTTAATATGGACTTTAAAAAATGATGAAGCGGAAGTATTAAAAAAACAATTAAAAAATAGTATTAATGTTCAAGGTTCTGATAGTCCAGAATATAAAGCTAAATACCTAAACGGATTTGCTAAAAATGAATTTCAAAATTTAATTACAAAAACAAGTATTGCATCTTTTGGAATGAATTATCAAAACTGTTGTAATATGGTTTTTACTTCTTATGATTTTAAATTTGAGGCATTTTATCAAGCCGTTAGGCGTTCGTATAGATTTGGTCAAAATAAAAAAGTTAAAGTTCATATTTTAGTTCCTGAAAGTCAAACTAATGTAAGAAGTACTATTTTAGAAAAACAACAAAGACATTTTGAAATGATACAAGAAATGTCAAAATACTCAAGTGAAGCCGATTATAAAAGTGCAAAATCAAAAGTTATGATAAATAAAAAAGAAATTAAAACAGATAATTATCATTTATTAAATGGTGATTGCGTTCAAGAAAGTAAAAAGTTACAAGATAATTCAGCTGATTTAGTTGTTTTTAGTCCGCCTTTTGCCGAGTTATACGTTTATTCAGACAAAGAAGAGGACATGGGTAATGTTAGCGATTATAAGCAATTTGAACAACATTTTAAATATCTTATTCCTGAGTTAAAAAGAGTTCTTAAAAGTGGGCGTATTTGTGCAGTTCATTGTATGGATTTACCAATTCAAAAAGGTAAAGAAGGTTATATTGGTTTGCGTGATTTTAGCGGAATGTTAATTGATTGGTTTCAAAGTGAGGGTTTTATTTATCATTCAAGGGTTACAATTTGGAAAAATCCTGTAACTGAAATGCAAAGAACAAAGGCACTTGGTTTACTTCATAAAACTATTAAAAAAGATAGTTCAATGACAAGGGTAGGTATTCCTGATTATGTTTTATTTTTTAGAAACGAGGGAGAAAATGAAACTCCAATAACTCATCAAGATAAAGACGCAAGCCAAAGAGATTATTTACCAGTTGATTTGTGGCAAAAATATGCAAGTCCTGTTTGGTATGACATTGATTATTCAAGAACCTTACAATATAGAAGTGGTAGAGATGGAAATGATGAAAAGCATATTTGTCCTTTGCAATTAGATACTATTGAAAGAGTAATACATTTATATTCAAATGAAAATGAAACAGTTTTTAGTCCTTTTGGTGGGATTGGTAGCGAGGGTTTTTGTGCTTTAAAAATGAATCGTAAAAGTATATCAATTGAATTAAAAGAATCTTACTTTGCTCTTAATTCAAAAAACCATAAAGATTGCGTTGAAGAAATGAATGCAACTTTGACTTTATTTTAATTAACCAAAAGATAAGATAATATTAATTACGTGATTTGATTTTATATAACTTATCTTTAAAACCTCACGATGTATAGGCTAATCGTTTTTTAAAATGAAACAATCACCATTACAAAGAATTAAAAGAGTACTAGATTACTACTACAAAATGGGAACGAATAAGGAATCGGTTAATAAAGTATACCATAAAATAATTTATAATAAAAAAAATAAATTGAATTAATAAAAAAATATTTTATATCTTTGACAAAATTTAAAACTTTAAAATTATGGGAGCAACAAAAAATTTATTAATGATGATGCAAGAACAGGAAGTTAACACTAATAACTTCTTACCAAGTCGTAAAGAATTACAACTTTCTGCAAAGAAATTTACTACTAACTTATTAGATAGTGGTGAAATGGATAAAATGGAATTATTCGCACAAGCAGTCAGAGTAAACGAAGTACTATCAATTGTTACTGATGAACTTAAAAATAGTTTACCAGCGGAAAACTTCGAAGCATTCGGAATCAAAGGAACGTATCGCAATGGCGGTGAAACTTTAAATTATATTGAAGATTGGTTTTATGCTGAATTACAAGAAAAATTAAAACAACGTGCTGAATTAATAAAAGTAGCAACTAATTCAAAAGAATTAATATTTGATGAAAATGGTATAGAAGTCACAAAAGTTTCAAAAAATATTCGTAAATCAAGTTTAAGTATATCATTTTAATTTGTATATTTGTATTTGAAATCCGCCAAGATTTAAAAGTTTAATTAAAACCCTTTTTTCAGTTTACTTGGCGGTGCTGATTAAAGGGTTTATTTTTTATTATGAATGAAATTTTTAAAGATATTCCAAACTACGAAGGAATATATCAAGTAAGCAATTTAGGTAATGTAAAAAGTTTACATTATGGTAAAGAAAAAATTTTAAAACCTTATAAAGGTGTTTGTGGTTATAAATATTTTATAGCTACAAACAAACAAAAAAGAAAAACAATTAAAGTTCATCAAGCAGTTGCAATGGCTTTTTTAAATCATAAACCTTGTGGATGTAATTTAGTTGTTAATCATAAGGATTTTAATAAAACTAATAATGAAATTACTAATTTAGAAATAGTAACAACAAGAGAAAATTCAAATAGAAAACATTTAAAATCAAGTTCAAAATATGTTGGAGTTAGATTTTGTAAAAAAATTAATAAATGGATTTCAAGAATAGTTTTTAATAAAAAAAGAATAACTTTAGGTTCTTTTAATACTGAAATTGAAGCTAGTAAATATTATATTAACGCTTTAAAAGCAATTGAAAAAAATGAAAATATAATAATTAAAAGAAAAAAAGTTACTTCAATATATAATAATATTTTTTTTGATAAAACAAGAAATAAATGGGTAGCAAAAGTATTTATTAATAATAAGGTTAAAAATTTAGGTAGATTTAATACTGAAATAGAAGCCTATAATTATCAACAAAATTATTTAAATATTTGCGAAGTACCAAAAGTAAGCGAAAATATACGCAAAAGTTCTTTGAGTATATCGTTTTAATTCTTATCTTTGAAAATCTTAATTAATTAAATATCTTTATCTTATGAAACAAATTGCAACCGCCTTACTTAAGGCACAATCTGAAATGAGCAATCCTAAAAAGGGTGCTACAAATCCATTCTTTAAATCAAAATACGCTGATTTAAACGCAATCCGTGAGGCAGTTATACCTACGTTAAACGAAAACGGAATTAGTGTACTACAACCAATTGTACACGTTGATGGTAAAAACTTTGTAAAAACTATTTTATTACACGAATCAGGCGAGTTAATGGACTCGCTTACTGAAATCATCTACAACAAGCAAAACGATGCACAAGCACAAGGTAGTGGAATAAGCTACGCAAGACGTTACGCATTGCAATCTTTTGTGTGCGTAGGTGCAGATGACGACGACGGACAAAAAGCAGTTCAAAACAAACCAAATGCAACAACTGAAATTTTACTAAAAGCAAAACAAGGTGGCTTTTCATTGGAACAAATCAAATCCAAATACACAATTACAACACAACAACAACAAGAATTTATTAATCTTTAATTTTATTTATTATGGCACAAAGTTTTTATGGTTCAATTGACTTTTCTAAACTATTAGAACAAGCAAAATCAGGTAACAAAGCATTTACCAAAAACGAAAATGGTAAAATCTATTTAAACGTAAGAGTTTATGTTAACGATGAGGTGGATAAGTACGGCAATTGTGCATCTTTTCAAAGCAATTTTAAAGGCGCAACAAAGGAAGATAAGTTTTACTTTGGTAATCTAAAAGAAAGCACACCTTTAGAAATACCTGTTGTAGAAGCTGACATTGTAGATGCTTCTGATTTACCTTTTTAATTATTAATAAACCGCTCGAAAGAGCGGTTTTAAAAACTTATTATTATGAAAAAATATATATTATTATTATTGTTATCAGCGTCAATGTACGCTCAACAAACTGAAACAGAATTGCTTTTTAAAAGTGAATTAGGCTATGACATATCAAAATCGACATCAAGTAATTCAAGTTTTGTTATGTTTTATTATGGCTATAAAAATGAAAAATATAAACACATAATAGACATTGGTTCTATTGTATTTTATAAAAAATCAACCGCTGAAGTTTTTGCCAATAAATTAATTGAATTCGCTAAAAAGCCATCAAAATCAGATGTTAGATTTGAAGCTACTAATTACAATTTATGTCTTTATGATTTTGCTGATATTGTTTATATTTATGATGAAGATTCAAAACTTAAAACATTAACAAAAGATGAAGCGTTAAAACTTGGAGAAGAAATATTAACTAAAGTACATTTAATAAATTAATTTAATAAACCGCTAAAATAAATTAGCGGTTTTGTTTTTTGTATTGTTTTTTTTGTATATTTGCATAAGTAATGAAGTGAGACGCATTACATACATAGAAAATATTATATAGAATCCTATTCAGGAGGCACGTCTCACACTACTGCCGAATGAATGGGATTTTTTAATTTAACTAATTTATATTATGACACATTCTATTGAAGTTTTAAATGAAAGTATTATTAAATCATTATCTATTGAAGATTTTACAAAAGATAAGAAAATTTGTTTATCTATTGATAGTGAATTTATTTTTTTAGATTTAGAAGATTTACATTCATTAATTGGAACATTATTACATGTTCAATCTAAATTAAGAGGAGGTAAAAATGGCTAAAGATAAAACTTCTTTTGTTCTTTATTCAGATAGTAAATCTATTATAGATTTAATGACAAATGAACAAGCTGGACTACTTTTAAAAACATTATTTGCTTATGTAAATGATGAAAATCCAATTATTGATAATTCTATTGCTATTGTTTTTGAAATGATTAAATTACAATTAAAACGTGATTTAAAGAAGTGGGAACAAACAAAAGAAGGTCGTTCTATAGCTGGTAAAGCAAGTGCAGAAGCTAAAAAGTTAGCTAAATTAACACAACAAACTTCAACAAATTTAACAAATGTTGATTTTGTACAACAAACTTCAACAAATTCAACTGTAAGTGATAGTGTAAATGTAAGTGTAAGTGTTAATGATAGTGTAAATGAAATAAAAGAAAATATAGAGGCTTTGCCTGATTTTAGTTTTTACCATTCATTAATTAAATACGGTGGTAAAAAACAACTTGTATCTGATTGGATTAAGGTTAGAAAAAATAAAAGACTCACAAATACTGAAACTGCTTTTAATAAGTTTATAAAACAAGTAGAAAAAAGCGGTCATTCAATAAATGAAGTATTGGAAAAATGTATTGAAAAAAGTTGGGGCGGTTTTGAAAGTGATTGGTTTAAAAAAGATTTAACTTCTGAATATAGAAAACCTACTGGAGGCATTCGTGATTCAGGTTTAGCATTTTAATTATGGCAAATATACAAAATTGGGATTTACTTCAATTAAAGAAGTCAGCAGGAACTGAAAAGATAAAATGTCCTGCATGTCATGATGGTAGAAAAAACAAATCAGATAAGAGTTTAACTGTTTGGCATAATAACGGAACGGCAAAATGTTTTAACGATGGTTGTACTGCTTTATTTTTTCGTGATAGTGTAGAAAAATCAATTGTAAAAAACAATTATACATTACCAAGTCAAGAATGGAAAAATTACACTAAACTTTCTGATAAATTGGTTAAGTGGTGCGAAACTGAACGTAAAATAAATCAATACACTTTAAATCATTTTAACATTACAGAAGAAAAATATTATCAACCGAGTTTAAACAAAGAAGTTAGTAATGTTGTTTTCAACTATTTTGAAAGTGATACACTTGTAAATAAAAAATATCGTTCAGGAGATAAAAAATTCACACAATCTAAAAATGGTAAACCAATTTTTTACAATATAAATTCAATTATTGGAGAAGATGAAGCATACATTGTTGAAGGAGAATTTGATGTACTTGCACTTTACGAAATAGGAATTAAAAATGCAATATCTATTCCAAATGGTGCAAACGATAATGATAACTACTGGTTAAATTCTGAAAAGTATTTAAAAGAAATAAAACGTTTTTATATTGCAACTGATAATGATGAAAGTGGAAACAATGTAGCTGAAAAGATAGCACAACGTTTAGGGCGTTTTAGATGTGAAAGAGTTATATTTGATGGTAAAGATGCAAACGACGATTTAAAAAGCGGTGTTTTAAATAAATCAATTTACAATACAAAAAAATATCCTGTAAGCGGAACTTTTACAAGTGAAGATTTATATGATAAAATGATTGATTTATACGATGGAGGTTTACCAAATTGTTTAGAATTGAAAAATGAAAGCATGAAAGGATTAAACAACATTTTTAAATTAATGTTTGGTCATTTGTGTATTGGTACTGGTATTCCTTCACATGGTAAATCAAACTTTACGGAATGGTTAGTTTTAAATTATGTTTTAGAAAACGATTTAAAAGCAAGTTTCTTTAGTCCAGAACATCAACCTATGGAATTACATTACTCAACATTTGTTCAAAAAGTTATTGGTAAAAATTACTTTTACGATGTGCAAGGAACGGAAAGAGTAAGTAAAGAAGAAATAAAACAATTTCACGAATGGGCAAACCAAAAAATATATTTAACAAGTCCAGAAGTTGGAGAGTTTGCAAATTGGGATTGGTTATTTGAAAAGTTTAAAGAGCAAATTATTTCATTTGGAATTAATATATTTGTAGTTGATGCATGGAACAAAGTAGAATTTACAGGCAATAAAAGTGAACGTGAGAATATAGGTATTACACTTTCAAGGTTAACGCAATTTGCACAACAAAATAACGTTTTAATTATTGTAATTGCACACCCAACAAAGATGAAAAAGAATGATAAGGGTATTTATGAAAAACCAAGTCTTTATGATGTTGCTGGTTCTGCTGACTTTAGAAATCAAACACATGATGGATTTTGTATTTATAGATACTTTGGAGATGAAAATTATACTACTTTTACAAACTTAAAAACAAAATATTCTTTTCAGGGAGAAATAGGCAAAGAGTTAGAATTTAATTATCATATTCCTTCTGGTAGATATTATGAAGTAGATACAAAAATACAAACAAATAATTTACTTTTAAAAAACGAACTAATAGAACAAAAAGAAAATTTACCTTTTATAAATCCAGTTGATGCTTTTGGAAATTCTTATGATGAAAATTCTGAAGTACCATTTTAAAATAACACTATGACAAACTTTGAAAAAACACTTGAAAACCTTACAAGCTACATACAAGCGTATGACGATGTAAGTTTAAACGATGGCGAAAATCTTAACTTTTTACTTCAAAAGATAAACACAACTTTATTCTATTTAGAAAGTGAACGTGCTATATTTAAAAAGAAATACGAAAATAGAATTTACGAACTAACAACTGATAAAAAGATGACTGTAAGCAGGGCGGTTAATTTTGCAGAAGTAGAGGTTCCCGAATTATATCTATTGCGTAGGATAATGGATGCAGGTTATAGATGCTCCGATGCAATTCGTACAAACATATCATTTTTAAAATCAGAAAAAAGAAACGTGTAATTATGAAAACAGTAAATAGTATAAGTGGTGGTAAAACTTCCGCATACATAGCAAAACATTTTCCAGCAGATATAAATATTTTTTCTTTAGTAAGAATTGAAGATAAAGATAATTTATGGATGAAAGGTAAAGACGAAAAAACACGTCAATTAATTTCAGATAGATTACAAACTGAATTTATCGTTACTGCTGAAATGGATGAAATAATTTATACCATTTTAGATTTAGAACAATTCATTGGTAAA
>Ga0181344_1000961_pt1 | contig 11011 bp, 5 predicted proteins | sample Su13VDMLBDD_FD_130098 | JGI IMG/M metagenome (GOLD analysis project Ga0181344, IMG submission 130098) | Freshwater viral communities from Lake Michigan, USA - Su13.VD.MLB.D.D | ecosystem: Environmental > Aquatic > Freshwater > Lake | place: USA: Michigan | collected 2013-07-15
ATGTCCCCATTGTGAGCATCCAGCACCAACGAACCCGCCCAGCGCCGCAACTCATAGCTCGTCGTATTCCCCCGCCCGCGCAAGAACTGCCCCACCCAGCGCGACAACTCCCGTTCCACCACCGCCGCCCGCTCCGTCGGCGTCCGCCCTGGCACAAGATAGCCATCCGTGCGCAGCGCCGCAAACTTCTCGAGCTCCGCCCAAACATCCGCCGCCACCGGCACCGTCCCCTCGCTCCCCTTCGGCGAAAACCCCTCATCCGGCCGCTCGATGACATCCAGCGCAAAATGCTCCCCCAACGGCCTCACCCACGAAACCCGCGCCGCCTGAACCTCCACCGGCCGCAACCCCATCCGCGCCATCAACAGGAAAGCACAATACACCCCCGGAGAAGACTCCCGCAACGCCGGCAACGCCGCCACCATCCGCGCAATCGCCGCCCCATCCGGCGCCTGCGGCCTCCGCCTCTGCGGCGCCTGCGTAGGCTCCGATAAAAACCCCGAAACATCCCCCAACTTCAAATCCTCGTAGTAACGCATGCGCGCCGCCCCAAACACCGACCGCGCACACCGCAACGTCGTCTGAATCGTAGTCCGCACCGAGTAATCCGTCATCACCCGCGGCGCACTCGCCTCATACCGCCTGTATTCCTGCCCCACCCGCTCCAACATCGCCGCCTCAAACCGCCTCACCACATCCTTCGTCAGTTCCGAAGTCCGCATCGACTCCACATCCCGCGACGGAAACACCGTCCGCAAAACCCGACGCAACGCATCCGCATTCTTCCCCCGCTGCGCCACATCCGTCGCCCGCTCCACATACCGCGCCAGCACGAGCCCCACCGTCGCCGTCTCCGACCTTCCCGCCACCGACTCCACCAGCGCCCCACGCAACTCCTGCCACTCCTGCGCCGTCACCACCTTAAAATAATCCTTCGCCCGCCTCTCCGCCTCCGCCTTGACATTCGTCCCCAGCGACTTTAGAAACGCCTTCCCTCGGTGCTCAAACCGCACCGAGTAATTTTCCTGTTCTTTGCCATTAACCGTTCGCTTGAATATTTTCATGAGAGAGAGTGAGTAATTGTGAACCTCACCCCGTGATACGGCCATGCCACTGATTATGATACGGCCAAGTTACGCGGTGAAGTCCCCGCAATACACCGCGAAACATGGAACAAGTCAACGGAAAATGATACGGAAACAGAAGATTCCAAAGAGAAGCGCAAGAAAATCGCGCAACTCAACAGAGAAACCGCCGGTGTAGCTCAGAGGTAGAGCAGACGATTCGTAATCACGAACGCTCCAGAGAAAACCCGCGTTTGATACGGCGGACGCTACGGAATGATACCGGCTGCTTTGCCAATCAGCACGGCGCGGACGGCATTCCAGTTTGGAGAAACATTATTCTGCCCTATGGAAAACAGCGCGTGACCGAAAAGGACACTTTTCGCCGCGCTCTGGCTGGCTGCTACGGCTTCGGACATACTCTTCGCGCGCTGGTAGTCGGTCATTTGGAAGTAATCCGGCCGGTCCAGTTCTGCCTGTGCCAGTTTCGCAAACAGTTTCCCCTGCAATTCCTGCAATCGCGACACGTCCTGATTGGTCAGCGCGAGCGTTTGCGCGGCGTTGGGCATGCCGGTGGTGTTGATTCGCACGCTCTTGTTCACCCGGGCCGGCGCGACTGACTTGTCGCCGGTCTGCTCGGCGAGCCGTAGGACCTCGCTCGCCACAGGATGCTTGCGCACAAAGGTGGTCATCGCCGGGTTAAAGAACGTGTTCAGGATGGTATTGCTCGCCGCCTGGTAGCGCTCTTCCGCTTCGCCGAGGACGTTGTATCGCTGCGGGAGGTCAAAGCCTGGCACTCCGCCCATGATGCGCGAAAACTCCCCGCCGATGACATCGGAGCTGCGGGTCTCCGGCAGTGCGTTGTTGTTGAAATAGCGCACGTCGCGCACGATGGCCGGGACAAAGTCGAGCGCACGAATCGGCAGTCGCAAAAGTGTCTCGTAGTTGCCGGTCTGCCGCGCCTGCATCAAGTCATTGGAAAATGCCGAGACTCCGGTGACGAGCGGCTGTTCCATGAATGCCCCGAATCCCGAGCCCGCCGGCTGCACGAGACGGCGCGACCACCACGGCTCGTCGGTCGTGATTGCCTTGTCGTGGCGACGCTGCATTTCCGCGCCCGCTGCGAGCGAGAACGCCATCGGCTGCGCCCATGCGTAGGACACAATCAAATCGCCCTCCTGCGCTTCCTCCTTTGTGTGCCAGTTGCCGGAAATCCGGCGTCGATTGAGCATCGAAAGATTGATGGCATACTTCTGCATGCCGCTCGCCCGCTGCACGGCGGCAATCTCCTCGTCCTCATCCAGCGCCGCAGTGATGATGCCCAGCCCGTAGAGCCACGCGCCTGCGGGAATGAGCGCGCCCGTTCCCACGACCGCCTTCATCGCGCTCTGCACTGCGCGCCGCGGGTCCTTGTCGCTGCCTGCGTTGTAAAGCGCACGAATCACGCCCAGCGGCGACCACGTCGCGCCTTCCTTCAGGATGTTCACCGGCACGCGGACGAATGGCGCAATGACCGTTCCGAGCCCGAAGTTCTCCGAACCCGTGAGCTTGTTCGCGCCTTTGACGATGGTCTCCACGGCATCCGTGAGCTTGTTCTTGCCCTGGTAAAGCTCGCGCTGCGCGTGCAAATACGCCGCTTCAAACATGTCCGCAGTCGGCAACACAGTGCCGGGCCCTGCTGCGTCCATGAGTCGCGCCAGCTCCGCATTCACCTCGCCATAGAAGCGCCCGAGGTCCGGCAGCGTGATGGCTGCGTGCATGACCTTCTCGAACATCTTCCCAGCGGCCGAGCTGAATACGCTGCGATGGATATTCTTCAGCCCGGAGGCATCGCGATAGCCGGACATGTGGTAACGCGCCGCGGTGAGCAGCGTATCGAAGCCCGCGCGCACCGACTTCATCTTGCCCTCGCCCTGCGACACCGCGTAATCGCGCCCGATGCGATAGATGCGATTCACCTCCGCCTGACCGCGGAACATATTCCCCAGCGCCGTACGCAGTGGCGACACCCGCTTGCCAGTAAATAGCGAGATACCCTTCTCTCCAATCCACATCGGCACGTCGATTCCCGCAGTCCGCGCGATGGCGAAGGTAAGATTGCCGAGAAAGTTGCGCTCGATGGTCTTGAACGATGCCAGCTTCGTGAGCTTATAAAGCGCGCCCGCCTTCTCCATGATGCCCGCGGGATTCGTCCGCTCCTCAATCCACTCCAGCAATTTCGCCGCCTGCACGAATTTCAGCTCCGGTTCCGTCGCCGCCTTGTATCGATCGAAAAACCCGCGAATTGTCGCTGCGTCCTCGCTCGTGAATACCGGGAAGCCAAACTTGTTCGCGATAGCACCAAACAGCTTCGCATCCGAGAGCGCGCCTTCGTCGTTCAGCTTCTCCCATTTCGCAAACATCCCCTTCGGGATGCGCTTCTCAATCTTCGGAACCTTCAGGAGTTTCTTGATGACCTGCGCGCGCGCCTTCTTCTGCGCTGCGCGAAACTTCGCGAGCAACTGCACCGCCATCTTGTCCGCGGCCTTCACCTCCACGCCGGCGGCGATGAATAGACCGCGCAACCGCACGCGCGTCGTATCCGTGCCGTCGTCGTTTACCAAAGCCGCGCGCATTTTCTCCGATACCTCCGCCTTGCGGGCCTCGGTGAGTTCCGCGCTCGTGGCGATGACCCGCAGCGCCATCACGATGCGCGAAGTCGCCGCGTCCGCCTTGAATTGCTCCAGCATCCCGAGCAATCCCTGGATAATCCGCGCCTGCTCCTTGTTCTTGTCGGAGAGCTGCGAAACCGCGTTCTCCACTTCCTTCTGGAAATACGCCAGCGCGCCCTCTGGCGTCGTCGTGTCGAAGAGGAGATGCATCTTCTGCAAACCCTGCGCCTGCGTGTTCATCTTCGTGAAGACCGCCCGCATGAAATCCGTGTAGCGCTGGTGCAAGCCGAGCGTCGAGAGGCGCGATGCGATGAGCTTCGCCGCCGCCACGTCCCGACCGTCGAGCTGCGCGCGCTGTCCACCCATCAAAATGCGCTCCACTGCATCCGCTCCACCCGGTTCATTGTCCATCCACGCCTGCGCATCGCGCAACGCCTGCGCATCGGAATACGTGGCATATACGCCATTGAGCATCTGCTTCACGGCATCCGGGACATTCGGGTCCGCCTTCGCCTTCTTCTGCGTCGCGTATTCCTTCAAGTCCTCCGCGCTCGCCTCCAGCGCCCGCTGCACCGAGCGCGCATCGCGGTCCGCGCGTTCTTGGCTGAAACGAATGTCGTTCGATGCTTCGTTGAACCGCTGCGAAAGCGGGATGATGTTGCCAGCGTCGTCGTAGGTTACAGGGTCGGCGGATTTAATGCTTACGTCATCACGAAACAATAATTCACGGTTCCCGTCCTTTGGATACGCCTGAATTGCGTCATATTTGTCCAGTAACTTCACAAGCGAATCAACGCCCGCCCTTGTCGATTCCATCGTGGTAAGCTCCGCATTGATAGCCGCACCTCGATTCACCCTCGCAAACAACCGCATCACGCGCCGTCCATACTGCGCAGCGTAGCCCTTGTCCGGGGTTGCGTAAATGCCAAGCCTTCCGCCCTTTGAAAACACTGAGAATGTCTTGTCGGTTCCGTGGTAAATATCGCCAACATTATACCCCGCCGCCTTCGCCGCCTCATCAACCATCCGCTGCGCCGTCGCCATATCCCCGCGCTTCACCGCGTCGAGGTAATCCGCATCGCGAACTGACGAGGATTCCCCGGTAGCTGGGCGAGTCGTCAAGGATTGCTTGACCGCTGCCGACTTCCCATCCCCCCGCTTCGCCGCCCTGCGCGCCTTGGCGAGCAGCACGTTGATATCCGCATCCGTGAAGCTCCGTCCGAGCAGGCCGCCGGTCACGCGATTGAGCAGCGTTTTCAGTTCGGAGAGTATCGACTGATACCACGCCGGCTTCTTCGCGAAGGGCGACATCGTCGCAAGCACCTCCTCGATGAGATTGCTCCGGCCTTCCTCCGTCGCCGGGTCGTAGTTCATCCCGGCATCCGGGCGATGATAAAGCTCCTGCAACTCGCGCAGCGTCCGCACCCCCGTCTCGCGCTGCACATCCTGCGACAGCTCGCCATTGGACAACCGCCTGTAGAGCCGGTCCACGATGCCGCGCCATTTGCCCTGCGCCTTGGTAAAGAGCACGCGCAAGCCGTGATGCCCAGCCACTTCGTGAAGCGTCGCGATGCGCGCAGCCTCGGGCGTGCGCACCCCTGCGGCATTGATGACCACGCGCGACGGCTTTCCTGCCTTCCCTGCGAGGTAGTAGGCGCGGATGTTGTTCCCCGCTTTCTTCGAAGCCGTGGCAGCGCGACGCGCATTGATGTCCTCGATGCTCTCCACATCGTCCACCACCTCCGCCGTCACCACATCCGGCCCCACGCCGAGCATCTCCATCGTCTCCTTCACCGCCTGCGCGATGGGCTCCGGGTTCACCTTCTGCTGCGAGAAAGGAATATTGTCCGCCGTGATTTCAATACCCGCCTTCTCCGCGAGCTGGTCCGCCTCATTGTTCCACCGCGCCTCCCGCTCCTGCACCCGGGCCCGAAGCTCCGCAGTCTCCCGCGCCGTAATCTGCGCCTGCTCCGGCTTATTCGTCCACGGCAGCCCCTTGCGCGACATGAGTTCCGCCTCCGCATTCTCCCGAGTCTCTCGCCGCTTCGATTCCAGCCTGCGCAAAAGCTCCGTCTCGCGAACATGCAAAGCACCCTCCGCGACGGGGTCTTGTTGCCTTTCGGCGAACGGCGTGGCAGTCTGCGGCGATGCGCTTTCCGTGGTCACGTCTGTTTGCACTTCCGGGTCGGCGGCGATTTGCGCCTGCACGTCGGGACCGATTGGCGCTGGCTCTGCTGGTTCTGGCGCAAGCGGGGCTGGTTCCGGTGGCGGTGGCGGTGTTACGGGCTGCTCCACGACGGGCGAGGGCTGCGCTGCGTTCGCTGCCTCGGCCTGCCGCGTCTGCGCCCGACGCATGAGACCCTGCACGGCGACGAGCTGCATCTGCCCTTCCTTCGCCGCCATCACTTCGCCCGCTTCCTCGGGAGTCACAAATGGCAGCAAACCACGCGGGAAGCTGGTCGCACGCGCGAAGTTCTCGTCGGGCGTCACGGGTGCCGTCGGCAGTGGCGGGGCTTCCGGTGCCGGTTTCCAAATCGTGGGCTCCTTCGGCAATGGCGCGCTTCCGGTCGGCTCGTCGCTGTCCTCGTAGGCAATCGCCTTCAAGTCCGCGGCGAGGTCGTCAAAGTTCGGAGCCTCCTGCGATGGTTCCGTTGCCGTCGTGTCGGTCTGCGCTGCGGCCTGCGCGGGTTTCTCCAATGGCTTCCCATTCAGCGCCGCCACACCGCCGCCGATGGCAAAGCTCTGCCATGCCGTGTCGAGCAACTGCTGCGGAAGGTCCGCACTGCTGCCGGGCTGAATAGCCTCATTCACCGGAGCCTGGAGCGCCGTGATGCTCACCTCTTCGGGGATTTCCGCCGCGCCCTCGGTGATGACGCGACGCACAAGCCCCTTCTCGCTCGCGCCCGCTGCGACAGATTCGATACCCGTCTTGCCAAAAGCCGCCGTGACTCCCACTTCAACGCCACCCTGCACAAGCGCCGCGCCCGCTGCTTCGAGCGGTGACCACCCGGCCTGCCGTGCCGAGACGAATGTATCGCCCGCCGTCTGTCCGCCCGCCGTCGCAAGCATTGCGGGAAAGCTCGATGTCCCCATGCCCACGCCCACCGCCGGCAGCGTGCCCACCACCGTCGCCGTGAGGTCGCCCGCCCACTGACCGCCACCGAGCGCCGCGCGCCGTTGTGCGTGCCACTGCGCATCGTCCGCGAAACCCTCGCCGAGATTCCCCGGCAGCATGTCGAATGTCGCCATCCGCGCCGCACCCATGAGCGACTTGCCGAGCTGCGCCTTCCCCTGCGAAAGCGCGATGCCAAACTGGTCCCAAAGGTTTGAGAATGTCCCCGAGTTTGTCCGCTTGAAATCCTCCACGAGTTCGCCCACCGAGCGCGTGGCGCGTCCGCTCTCCAGCGCCGCCGCAAACTCCGGCGATGCCGAGCGCAGTGGCGATACAATTTGCTGCGCCAGTTCCTCGCGCAACTGCGTGCGATAATACTTCGCATTCTCCTTCTCCACATCGCTCGCGCTGCTGCCATCCACTGCGGCATTCCACGCCGCCGGGTCAAATGCCAGCGCCGGGTCCACCACGAGACGACCATCCGAAAGCGTCCGCGCCCGCGGCATCCCGCGAGTCGAAGCCGAGAAGTCCAGCGCCGTGAAGTCCTCCAGCCTGCGATTGATATCCTCCGGCGCCAACCCAGCCATCTGCAAATTGCGCCGCTGCATATTCGCCGCATCATTCGCCGGCTGAATACCCGCGCCCTCCGCCTGCTGCGCATCGCGCTCCAGTCGGTAAAGGTCCGCAACCATCTGCGCCGAGTCCGCCGCATTGATATTCGCGGGCGGGGTCTGAATGTCCGGCGGCTGCAATGCCGGGAGCGGTTCCTGCGCGAGCTGCAAGCCGGGCGTCAAAGCGCGCGGGTCCTGGATGGCAATCGTCGAAGCATCCGCCATCCGGTTGTCGCGACGGAACGTCTCCAGTTCCGCGGCATCGGTCGGTGGGTCATTCTCCCAAGGTCCGGCCATCGCCTCCGGGTCCGCCTCCCAAGGTTGCGTTGCGGTGACGGCTTCCGGGTCGTTCTCCCAAGGATTCATGTTATTGCTTGGTGCGGCGTTTCCCTGTCGGGTCCACGTAAGTCGCGCCCTTCGGCACGCGCGCGTAATCCTCCGCGGTCTTCACCACGAATGACGTATCCACCTTCTGCGGTGCTGCCGCCTGCGGTGCTGCGGGAGCGGACGCCGGGGCCGCCGGTGCTGCGGTCGCTGGCGCTGCTGCGCCTGGTGCCTTCGCTCCAAGCAATCCCGCGAGCATGCTGAAATCATTCCCGCCCTTGTTCACCGTGCGGATATCGCCATCGGGCCCGGCATAGACGTGCGCGATGATGTTCATGCTCTCATCAAATACCGGCGAAGCCTCGTAGCCGCGCTGCATCATCGGCGCGGGTTTCTCCGCCTTCGAAAACGGCACCGCGCTGTTTGAGGATGTCATCAACACGCTCGAAGTCTGTCCCGTCGTCGGGTCTTTCACGGCTTTCACCGTGGGCTCGAAGTCCGGCCCGCGCAGTTTGTCGGGAGATACGAGTTCGCCCGTCGCCACATCGAGCAACCCGCGCGACTTCTTGCCCGGCTCCAGTTCAAACTCGGTAACCTTGAACCCCTGCGCACCTGGGCGCGTGGCGAGTTTCTCCATGAGGTCGCTCGTCACATCGACACCGCTCTGGTGCAGGTTGATGACTTGCTGAAACCACGGAGTTGCGAGCAGCCGTTCGCGCGCTTCTGGTGGCAGCGTGTCCGGGTCTGGAATCTGCGCGAAGTTCATCGCTGGGCGTTGGAGTCGAGGCGTAGGCATGGCTATTTGGAAAATCCCAGCGCGAGGTGCGTGCCGTCCGTGCTGGCTTTGAATGTCCCGTAGTCGGTATCAAATGATACCGTGGCGCATCCCGAGAACGAGAACGCGGTGATGATGATGGCGAGCGTCTTCATGTTAGTTGAGCGGTGGCAGAACGTCCGGCAGCGGCGGCAAATCGGTGACCGGGTCCGCGGGCATTTCGGGCCCCGTAAATGGCGTCGCTTTCCCTGCCGATGGAGTCACAAGTCGGGACCATTTGTTGAGCGCATTGCGATGCCCGGCATACGCCTGCGCGCCCTGCGCTGCGGCTGCGGCGGCATCCTTGTATTGTCCGGCCTGCGCGTTCATCAGGTTGGTCTGCGCATTCGTCGCACCGATGCGCGCCTTGTCCTCCGGTGTCATGAGCAGCTTGCTCGTGATAAGCCCGAGCGTCTGCTGCTGCGCGGCGAGCGGTGCGGAGTAAAACTTCTCCAGAAACTTCGCATCCACCTGCCCCGTCGGGTCGCGTGGCAGCGCTTCGGGGTTGAGCGATGCGAGCATGTCCATCGCAGCAATCGCCGACGTGGCCTCCTGCCGCTTCTTCATGATGCCGTCCAGCGCAGCCGTGATATTGTCCGCGCCGGCATTGATGCCCTGCGCGAGAATTTGCCCGCTGTTGTTGTTAGTCGTGGGTGCGTAGCTCATACTCGATAATATCCTCCTGCCGGGTTGTAAGCGTATCCGGGGACGACTCCGCCGTTTGGAATCTGCGAGGGCTGATACGCCGCTGCCGCGCTGCCGAGCAGCTTGGTGCCTGCGTTGATTCCCGCGCCCATCATCGCCGCGTTATTATTCGCCGCCGCATTCGCCCGCGATTCCGTCGCGTTGAAGTTCGTGTTGTTCAAATCCTGTCCGTAGCCGAGCAACTGCGCGAGCAGTCCCTGCGATTGCCCCTGCGTGTTCGGAGCCGCACCCATGATTCCCGCACCCATCGCCGGCGAGACGACTGCGCGCTGTGATAGGAACTGCATCAACGGAGAAAGCGCCTGCTGGTTTACCCCCACCGCACCCGCAAGAAAGCCGCGCTCTGCATCAAGTGCCTGCTGGTTCTGCTGCTCGGTGTTGAGCCCGAAGGCCCGATTCTGCGCATCCTCCGCCATGCCTTGATTCAGCACCGCGCTGGCGAATCCTCGCCGCTCGGTCATCCGCTGCCGCGAAAGCGAGTCGCGATTCAGCGCCTCCTGCACCACTGCGGGATTAGATCCCATCAGCCCGCGGTCGGCCCATCCCTGACGCGCCGCTTGTGTCGCCATGCGTTCCTCTTCGGGAGACAGCGCACCGCCGAGCGCGAGGTCGCTCTGCGCCTGCTGCGTGAGTTCGTTGCGAATCGCGGAGGGTCCGGCCGCCATCGCGTCGAAGTTGAGCTTGCCGAGCAATCCAGTCCGCTCGCCCGCGTTCGCCACGCGCTGATTCATCGCATTAAGCGAGGACAGAAAACCCGGCTGCGCCTTGTCGAGCGCCTGCATCAGCTTCCCACCAAAGCGCCGGAGGTCCTGCAAATCGCCCGCGCGCTGGTCGCTCGTCGCCTGCCGTTCCACGCGGGCCAGTCCCGGATACAGGTCCATGACGCGCTTCGCAAAGTCGCCCTGCAATCCCATCTGAAGCCGTGCATTCTGCGCGTCCGCGATGGCGGTCTTGCTGGAGAGGTCGCCAAACTGACCGAGCAACGGCGGGAGTTCCGCTTGCAGACTGCGCTGATTGTTCGCCGCGTCCTTGGCTGCCTTGCTCTGCTGGTTTGCTGCGTAAGCCGTGCCGCCCACGGAGATGACTGCTGCGGTGATTGCTGCGCTCATGGTAGTTGTGTTTGTCCTTCGATGGTGTTGAGTCCGAAGAGCTGCTCGAACATCGCGCGTTCCTCGGGATAAATGACCTTTGCCGATTCGAGGTCGCACAGTTGCGCCTCCAGCTTGTCGATGTTTCGCTCGTTCGTCGGGTTCTCGTGGACGGTCGTCCAGACGACTTCCGTCATCGCAAAGCCCACCTTGCGAATACCCGCCTTGCTCACCACCTTGTCCCCTTCGACAAACGTGATGGTATCGCCGCCGCCGCAGACCTGGATGACGCCCTTCTCCACGATGTTGAGAAACTCGGTGTGATGCTTGTGCCCGATGATGATGCTGCCCGCCGGGGCCTTCATCGTGCGCGTGTAGGTGCCGGGCGCAAAGTGGTGCGTCGTCTCCAGTTCCACGCGCTGCTCTGGCGGGAGCGAGAGAATCACCTGCGCGAGCGAGACCGCCTGACGCTCGAAAGCATCCGGGTCCATCGGCGGTAGTCCTTGGTTGGCGAGGAGTGTAATCATGGCAGGTCGTAGCCGGAAATCTCCACCTTCGTCTTGAAGGTCGTGGTGTCCGACTGGATGTAAATGGTCTGCGCTGTGACGAGCGCGAGGTCGAACCCGCTCGCCGCACCCTGGA
>Ga0181344_1000962_pt1 | contig 11000 bp, 13 predicted proteins | sample Su13VDMLBDD_FD_130098 | JGI IMG/M metagenome (GOLD analysis project Ga0181344, IMG submission 130098) | Freshwater viral communities from Lake Michigan, USA - Su13.VD.MLB.D.D | ecosystem: Environmental > Aquatic > Freshwater > Lake | place: USA: Michigan | collected 2013-07-15
TTATATGAGAATACTTTAGCACAACCATACGGTGAAACAGGATTTAATTGTGTTGTTTCTCTTTGGAATCCATCGGGATCAATGGTGTTACCAAACATTTCTGATGATGAGGCTTGGTATATTTTAATATTTAAATCAACTAATTTACAGGCTTCTAAAACATTTAATGTTCCTAAACCAGTCACATTTGCAGTATATATTGGTTGATCAAAAGAAATTCTTACGTGTGATTGTGCCGCTAAATTATAAACCTCATTTGGTTTAATTTCACTAATAACTCTAATCATTGATGACAAATCAGTAAGATCGGCATAATGTAATTTTAATTTATCAAAAACACTATCTAATCTTGATGTTTGATTTTCAGATACCGAATTTCTTTTTAAAGTTCCATGAACTTCATATCCTTTTTCTAATAATAACTCAGCAAGATATGATCCATCTTGACCATTTATTCCTGTGATGAGTGCTACTTTTTTATCCATTTATAATATTTGTAATTATTTTAATTTGATCTTCAGTTAAATCTTGGTGGTTTGGAATATAAAACCCAAATTCATTAATTTTTTCACAATTCGGTAAACTAATTTTACCAAATTTTTCATACCACATTGGTTTTTTTGACATATCGCCAGCAATCAAAGGTCTAACCTCAATCCCTTCTGAAGTTAGTCTATCGACAATTTCTTTTTTATTTTTGGACACAATTGGTAGTGCAAAGTTTGAAACAAAATCACCTTCTTTCTCAACTAAATTTAATTCATTAATCTTAATTAAATTATTATAATGTTTGAAATTAATGTTTCTTAATTTTGAATATTTGTCTAATTTGTCCAATGACCTAATACCTATAAAAGCCTGTAGGTCAGTTGATCTTAAATTAAAACCTGGCACGTAAAAATTATATAAAGAATCAAAATCACTAACTGAGTATTTTTCTCTTAATTCTTTCTGTTTCCATTCAGGTAAATCTCTATCCCAACCATGACTTCTCATCATTAAAAGAAGGTGATAAAAATCCTCATCATTTGTATTGATAAACCCACCCTCAATTGTGCTTAAGTGGTGACCAAAATACATTGAGAAGAATGATGCAAAGCCAAAAGAACCCAAATATTTTCCTTGATATTTTGACCCCATACTTTCACATACGTCCTCAAAAAGAATTACGTCGTATTTTTCACAAAGAGAAATAATCTTAGACATATTTGGAACTAAACCTAATGGTGAAACAAGTATCATACTTGATGGGGAATGTTCCACAAATAAATTCTCAAGGTGATCCAAATCACAAGATAAATCCTCTAAATTACAATCACACATAATAGGTTCCATACCTAATAACATTGGTGAGCTAACATCTGTCGCCCAACTTAAACTTGGGATAACAATTTTTTTGTTTTTTAATTTATCCGTTTGGAGTAATGCTGCTAGTGCTAATAAGATAGCTGAAGACCCTGAGTTTAAATAAACGGAATATTTTGTTCCTATTTTTTCTGCCCATTTAGATTCCAATTCCAAAGTTAAATTTCCTTTTGTTAACCTTGGAATTTCGTCTTGACTTAACCATTTAATAAGAGAATTTATGTCTTCTCTGTCTATGGTATCACTTACTAATTTTATCATAATAACTATTGTAAACCAATTTAATTCCTTCTGATAATTTTAGTGGTGAAAAGTTAGGTAGTAAAGATTTAAGTTTTTCTGTTGAAACATCTTTTCTGTACTGTCCGTTTGGTTTAGTTTTATCCCATAAAATCTCTAAATTATTTGATCCACAAGAATTGATTGCTATCTCCGCCATTTCTTTGATAGTTAAATTTTCATATCCAGCAACATTAAATGATTCGTAGATATCGTTTGTAATTACTTCATAAATAACTTTAGCAAAATCATCCGCAAACATAAATTGACGTAAAGGTGTTCCATCACCAAATAATGTGATTGACTCTTCATTATTTTGTTTGGCGTCAAAAATCTTTTTTACCAATGCCGTTATAAAGTGACTGTTTGCTTCGTGATCTTTATCGCCAACCCCATATAGATTACATGGTGTTAGATATTGGTATTTTGTACCATATTGTTTGTTATAAGCATCTATCTGAACCGCTAAACTTCTTTTAGCGTATCCATAAGAAAAATTAGTTTGGGTTGGTGGACCTAAGTGAAGATCTTCTTCTTTCATTGGGTAAGTTTCCATTACGTCAGGATATATACACGTACTTAAAATCCCAACAAATCTTTTAACACCCAATTTTTTAGCGTAATCAACCAACAATGTATTCATCAATACATTTTCTGTGTAATATTCTGCTGGTTTATTAATATTATCCATAATACCACCCACCTTAGCGGCTAAGTGTATTACTATTTCAGGTTTATGTTTTAAATACATATTTCTAACACCATCCTCTGTGGTTAGATCAAAATCTTTTGAGGATAGATAAACCGCTTCAGGTAAATATTTTTTTAGATATTTTCCAACTAAACCAGATCCTCCAGTAACAACTATTTTATTCATATTAATTTTTTTCCCAATTTATACAATACACATCATCTGTGTTGTAATGATTTAATTTTGGACCAAACCACATAGATGGTGCGATCACTTTTTTATTACTATTGTTATTTAACCATGCGCCCCACCAAGAAAATGTTGAGTTACAGATAATGTTATTGTTACATAACGACATTAAATATAAATCTTGATAATCCGTATTTCCTTCTATAAATGTAAAATTCCCTGATACATTAGACAAGTTATTTTTACACCATTCAACATCATCTGAAAAAATTAAAAAATTAATATTACTATCAAATTTAAGTATGGAGTTACGATAGTACTCAATTGGTTGTGTTGGGTGTATGTCGGGAAAATTTAAATAATCACCTCTTCTAATGTGTATTGAACAAGTGTCATGGTTTAATAAATTACTATATTTTTGTTTAATTAAATTTTTAGTTTGATCATCAAAATAAAATAAATCTAAAATTTCATCTTTATAATCTTTAAAATATTTTTCACTTTGGAAATATCCATTTAAATGTATATTACCTTGGAATTCTGGAATTTCTGTATAGTTAAAACTTGGTTCAGAGTATTTGTGATTAAAAATGTTTTGACTCAAATTATCAAATTTTAATTTAGAAAACAAATTATTCTTATAGGTATCAATTCCTTTATGAACAACGTGGATGTCATTCATATTAAAAATCAAATCTTTATTTGTTTTCTTTGAATACGCATAAGCGTTTGCAATTTGAAACAAATAGTTACCTAATCCACCCATTAATCTTGTTGAAACAATACTCATGACTCAATCAAATTTTTAACCATATCCAAAGCACTTCTTATTACTTGATGCATATCAAAATATTTATATTGACCTAATCTACCGCCAAAAATATGTTTGGATTGTTGTTCGGACAATTCTTTATACTTAGAGTATTTAAAATTATTTTCGTAGTCATTTACCGGATAGTAAGGTTCAGTTTTATCGGCAACATACTCAACAGGATATTCATAGGTTACCCATGTTACATCAGATTCAATTTTTTCAAAATGTTTGTGTTCAATAATTCTTGTATACGGAGTTTCTAAGTCTGTGTAGTTCATAAGAGCGGATCCTTGAAAATTATCAATTAAAACTTTTTTGTGTTCAAATTTAGTTGTTTTGTATTCTAAAAACCCAAATTTATAATTGTAGAATTTATCAATAGGGCCGGTATAAATTACCTTATTTCCAATACTATCCCAATGATCTTTATTTTCAAAATAATCCGTATTTAACTTAACTTCAATCCCAAATAATAGTTTTTCAAAAATTTGAGTATAACCCCCAATCGGGATTCCTTGATATGTGTCGTTAAAGTAATTATTATCGTATGTGAACCTTACAGGTAATCTTTTGATGATTTCTTTTGGTAATTCTTTAGGATCTTTTTTCCATTGTTTTGCGGTATAACCTTTAATTAGTTTTTCATATACGTCAGTACCAACTAATTTGATGGCTTGTTCTTCTAAGTTTTTTGGGTCATCAATATTTTTTGATTGTGATTTTATAATTTCTTTAGCTTCTTGTGGTGTTGTAATGTTCCATAATTTATTGAATGTCCACATGTTAAATGGTAACGAATAAATTTCACCTTTATAGTTAGCCACAGGAGTTAAAACGAAATTATTGAATTTAACATATTTGTTAATCCAATCCCAAATTTCTTTATCTGAAGTGTGAAAAATATGTGGACCATATGTGTGAATATTTATACCATCTTTTTTTTCAGTATAACAATTACCCCCAATGTGATCTCTATTCTCAATTACCAAACATTTATATCCTTTGTCAGTCAATTCTCTAGCACATATTGAACCAAAAAATCCACTGCCTACTATTACATAATCATACATCTAATTTTAAATCTATTTTTACATTTCCTTTATTATTTTCATTCCAAAAAAGACTAATTAAATGATTTCTTTTTTCAAAAACATCAGACCATTTTTTGTACCTACCAATGTAATTTGTTTTCTTTTTAATTTCTATAATGGTTAAACCCCATTTTTCAGGATAGTTAACTGATTTAATATAATCATTTTCAAAATTTAAATCAGGTATTTTGAAGAACTCTTTAATCGCTTCTTCAGGTCTTTCCCAAAGTATATCACCATATTCATCATGTTTATCCTCAGGCCAATTAGTATCATGAAATATTAAAAGACCACCTTCGTTTACGTGAGGATACCAATAATAAAGTTCCGATAAAACCTGTTCTTTTATGTGAAACGTATCAACAAATAAAATATCAAATGGTGTATCCCAATACTTACCTACTGTTGGGGAGTCACCTAAAATCATGTTTAATCTATTATTATTTTTGATTTCTTGTGGTAAACTATCAAAACTAACGTCAATCGTATGTATTATGTTATTTTTTATTTCAGCATCTAGTAAAAATAATTGAGTCGATTCCCCAACATATGTTCCTAACTCAACAATAGTACTATTTTCATATTTTTCTATTGAGTCGTAAATATAATAACCACTAACACCTAAATCTCCGTTAAGGATTCCATCCAATCTTTCTCTCATATAAAGTATTCTTTAACTAATTTGTGTAATTGTTCTTTTTGTTTTTTTATTTCAGATCTATAGAATTGATATTCATTTATAACTGATTCATAATTATCAAAACAATTACGTATTGATGAACCTATTTCGTCAATATTTAAACTTTTATATTTATCATCTATTGGAATATCGCCATAAAATCCTGCGGACCCTTTTAAATTTGTAATCACACAATTTCCTAAAATAGCAGATTCTCTTGGGATTCTATCTCTACCTGGGTGATGACCAAAATCGATATAAACTTTACTCCTTTTCAATAACTCAATTATTTGATCTTCAGTCATATTAACAATTGGTACAAATGTTATGTCAGGGTTTAAAGATTTAATTTGGTTGGTGATCTCAATACCTTTAACAGGATTGTAACAAACAATATTTTCTTTTTGATTAATATCAAAATCAGAATCCGTATATTTTGAATGGATGTAATCAAATATTGGTAAGTAATTCCCAACATTATTTTTTTCTAAAAATTCTAAAGCGTAAAACGATTGATAAAAATGTGTTATGTTTGAATTTGAAAAATCTTGGAATTTTCCGTGGTTGTTATCAACACTTAACCACCATATTGCTTTTTTCATATGTGAGTAAGTATCTATTTTTTCTGTCCAAACTTCAGGGTAAATGACAAAATTATCATGACTATCCTCAACAGGATCTCCATGTATAATTTTATAATGTTGATATTTTGCCGGTATTGGGTTTGGGACATCTCTATCCCATATTACACACGCATATCCTCCATTTGTATTTATTGCGTCAACCAATTGGTATAATGATTCAACTCCTCCCGCGATTTCATTTGCAGGTATGTTTACATAAACTTTAGTTTTCATAAATTATATTTTTTTCTTAAGTATATTTTTTCATCTTCGGTTTTCCAATCAAATTGCCAACTAAGAGCGTCTTTGTGGACTCTATTGGTAACTAAAATGTTAGGTATAATTTTAGGTAAACCGTAGTTTAAATAAAGGTTATAATACATGTCAATATCCATCATCATAACCAAACTATCGTCAAATCTAATATTTGTGTTTTTACGAAAGGACATAACCGATGGGGAACTTATTGTGTTAATACCATTAAATAAATCCATACTCCAATAAGGAATCATTTCATTCCAATACTTGGTTTTATCCGCATCTGTATGATTAGACCCAGTCACTAACCAAATTACTTCTTGATTGGTAAATTCATTAATTATGATTTCTAATGATTTTTCATCATTTAAAAAATCGTCATGGAAAAGGATTTTAACGATTTCACCATCAGAATTATCTATCGCAAAATTTGTATTGTAAGGACCATTACCTCTATTATTTTCATTTCTGATATATTTTATGTTTAAAACGTCTTTATAATTTTTTACAACATTTTCTATATCATCACTAACACTATGGTCTGATATTACCACTTGAAAATTTTTGTATGTTTGTATTGTTAAACTTTTAAGAGCGTCGTTTAAAAAATTAGACCCTAAACCATTTTGGTCCCAAGTCGGTATACAAACAGATAATGTTGGTATGTTTTTATCTATTTGTGTCATAAATTATTTTTTATTATTTCATATTTTTCACGATCATATTCGCCAGGAAAATTTTCATCGTAAAATAATTTTTGATAAATTACGTATTGGCTTTTTGCCCATCCCATATATCCACCGTGTGTAATATTTTGTGGATTGTTGTAAAAATTCATTCCCGAACCAACACCAGCAAAATGTATTATTTTATGACCAAAATCTATTTTATGATTTATATCGCCATAATAGTTAGTTTTATTACCGTCAGAATTCATCCCACCGTAATCGTTATGATCTAAAAAATAAATTTTACCACCGTTACTAAGAATTACAAAAGATACTGGATCAAAGAAATCTAATATTTGGTGACCTAAAGGGTTGTGATGTCCTTCACACATTGAAACTAAATTATTTTGATCTCCTATTTTTTCTTTATTAAACCCAAATATATAAGTTTGTACAACATCAGATAAATGAGAAAGATCCGTTCTACCATTTAAGTTATTTTTATAACATCTATACGGACCTACTAAATCATACCCCTCATTAAGTTTTTCAACTATTAAACTAATACACTCACCTCTAAAAATAGTATCGCTATCGAAATGTATAACTTTTGTTGAATTTGTAAGGGTGTTATTAATAACTTTTGCAAATATTGTTGCAGTACCATGATGTCCATGGTTAAAACCGTTTATGATATCACTATGATTTGTTATATCATATAAAATATTATTTGGGTGAGGAGTAATATGTTCAAAATCACTCGGTGTACCAAATACCACTACTTTATTATTATGATATTCGTGAAAAGATTCTAAACATTTTTTAACGATTAAACCACATTTATGTGCTTCTGTAAAAATAAAAACGTCTTCCATTACCAAAAACAAGATCTATTATATAAGTTTATATGTGTGGGGGTAATACCATTTTCATATAATGTTTTACCAACCGAATAATCCTCAAAAATATTACAATGGGCATCAATATTATCTACTATTATTTTTGCGGATTTTAAAGAAATAAAATAACCACCACCTGAACAATATTGAGAGGTCCCAACAGATACTTTTTTTTGGTTAATATCAGTTTCGCACTTACCAAAGTGATAAGAACTCTCGTGTTCATTTGTGATCACTAAATTACCACAGTAATCATTTTTTTGTGAATATATCTCACTAAAATCCTCAGATAAACAATTAAAATCAAATTTTATATCATCATCTGTTTTAAATATGTACTCAATATTTTGATTATTATTTAATATCCACTCAAACATTTTTTTTGTTTTAGTTGGTAAATTTTCGTAATTATCTTCACAAGGTAATGTCACTACGTTACCTTCCACAATTGGTTCTGTAATATTTGGGTCACCAATAAAATACATATATTTGAAAATAGATTTTGATAAATCTTGTGTTAATCTTCTATTTTCGTATTTTCTACAAGATAGAATACCCATAAAACAAAAATCATTAATACTCATTCTAACAATATTTTTCTATAATTTTTAAATTATAATTGTCGTCTAAATTTTTATATTTATTATCTATTTGATTTATAAAGTCAGCATTATTTATGTCATGACTACAACCACCATCTAACAAAACAATAAAAGGGTCAACATTAAGTTGTTTAGACATTAGGACAATAAAATTAAAAATATCAATTTTATTGTTAAAACAAACATTAATTTCTTTTTTATTCTGATCCTTATTTAGTATTATTGGGAGAGTAGATCCAACAACATCGTCAACATCTATAAAATATCTTGTTGTGTTCTTTTCAACACTAATTGGTAAATTATTTATTAAATTATTTTTAAAAAAATTAAACGAAGTATGTTTATTGGGCGATCTACCAACAACATTAGGTAATCTAAAAATTATATAATTTTTAAAATTATTTTTTATAAAATTTTCAATATGTTTCTTATGGGTTATATATTTTGAAGGTTGTAAGCATTCATATAAAACAGAACAAGTACTAAAATATATTAATTTTTTTTCCGTCCCAATAAAAGTTTTTAATAAATTAAATTCTCTTAGATATTCGTTTTCATTTGTTTCTTTTGAATTTGAAACCCCTGAGGCAAAAATTAATATGTCTTCATTATTACTAAATGAAGACATACCACTACCTAAAAGACCTGACCCTACTACCACTATTAAAGGTTATCAATTTTATCGTATTTTTTCTTTGACCTAACATAGTTCGCCAATTCAATTTGTTTTTTTTCATTAACGGCACTATCTCTTGATACATCAGAAACATTGTACACATATAAAATTTCAGGTATGTACCTACTTTTATCATGAGACATTTCTAACATAGGTAACATAATTGCTTGATCACCAGTTGTTGGTAACCAATTACCATCCTCACCTTTTAAATCGTCCTTATTTATTTTCATAATTAAGTTTTTTCTAAAAGTTCTTAAATGTGATCCTAACCATTTATATTCTCTAAAAGAATTTGTTTTTATAATATCTTGTGGATATTCATGATAATGATATGTAACGTCCCTATACGGGTATTCTTCATACGTACCATAAGTCATCCAAACATCACCACTATTATATACTTCATTTAATTTAGTGAGGACATTATCATGTTTAAACCAATCATCTCCATCTATTGAAACAATAATAGAATCGTCTTTAGATAGTTCAGATAACCAAATAAAATTTGCCACTTGAGGTAACCTTATTTCATTTTGGTATAATTTTATTTTTGGATTTTTATTTTTATATTCCTGACATATATTGTATGTATTATCTTCCGATATTGCGTCAACAATGATAATCTCATAGTTATCATAATTTTGAGAAATACAACTTTCGACACATTTTGCAATCCATTTTTCTTGATTACAAGTATCAATTACTATTGAAAAAAAATTATTCATTGATTATTTAATTAACCATTTATAATCCGTTACTCTATTTTCTATATCGCTAAAACTAACTCTTTGAGTCGCAATCATTGGATAAAATGAATACGCGTTTAACGTACTTTGTAGTTCAACGTATATAACATCTAGTGCGTTATCACGTTTTTTTAATCTATTTAAAATAGTTGTAAATGCTCTTTTATTTATTGCAACACAATGTGTACTAAATGTATGATGTAATTTACAAACTTTTTCATTTATTATTTTTGGTGGTGCAATTCCCATATGTTGATTGTGATTACCGCCAAAATACAACATATCCCAGTCTTCGGGTAAAAACTTAAAGTACTCTGATATCTTATTAACCTCGTTTGTAAATTCAACATCGTCTTCTAATATTAGAATAGATTCATAATTGTTTTGTATTGCCTTTTCTAATATATCAATATTTGTTAATACCAATGCCAATCTTGATGGTGTTACAAAACCTGATTTAACTTGTGGTAAATTATTCCCATCAATTGCCGTGAACCTCTCAATATCAAGTAAATTGTATTTATTAAACTCGGTTAAACACTCTTCCCATCTATCTTTTCTACGATCTAAATTGATGCAAAATGTTTTATCAAAAAAATTTGTTATTACCATTAGTGTCTTACGTTGTAATATATTTCTGGTGTGATTAACCAATTATTTGTTAAAGATTTTAATTTCATTAAAAGATCAAAATCTTCACCATCTCTATTTGAATCAAATAAAACATTACCTAAAGTATTTTTATAACAGAAAGATATTCCTACTCTTGAAAATATTAATTTGTTTTCGTTTAATGGAGGTAAAACCAATCCATTGGGGTATTTCATTCTCCATACTACAAAATCTTTATCTTGATATTTTTTTGATAGAGTGTCTACATAATCAGGATTTATTGTGTCATCATCATCTAAAAACCCTATCCATTCGGTATCAACAATTTTAATACCTTCATTTCTAACTAACCCTGATTGACCGTTTCGCGGACCGACTAAACCTGTTTTTGGTAACTCAATAATTTTAATTCTTTCGTCATCAAACTCAGTACCTTTAACACCATCGTATATTATAATAGCCTTCCAATTTGGGTTGGTTTGATTTAGTAAAGAATCAATAGATCTTATTATTGTTAATCTATTTAATGATGGGATAATAAACGTTATAAGTGCTTCCATATTAATTTGTAACTATTGCATATTTTTTAAATTTATCAAAATTTTCTCTTATGTATGGTGACATGATTTCATCAAATTCTCTATTAATTTGTTCTCTATTGTCATTGATATTTCTCGTTGTTGATTCATGGTGATACGCCACGCATTCACCACAACAATAATTAAAATATCCATTTTTTATTATTTGTAAACCTAAATATGCGTCTTCATGACAATGAGTAAATTTTTCATTAAAACCACCTAAA
>Ga0181344_1000963_pt1 | contig 10999 bp, 14 predicted proteins | sample Su13VDMLBDD_FD_130098 | JGI IMG/M metagenome (GOLD analysis project Ga0181344, IMG submission 130098) | Freshwater viral communities from Lake Michigan, USA - Su13.VD.MLB.D.D | ecosystem: Environmental > Aquatic > Freshwater > Lake | place: USA: Michigan | collected 2013-07-15
GCTCTTCCGATCTGAAGAAGGGGCCGGTTTGGGAGCGATGCGCCATAGGGATGAAACCGCCCCCCACCCCGCACGCGGACGCGCCGCCGTCGTGGGGGACGGCGGCGCGCGGGCCGAGCGGATGGCAGGGGGGATAGGCGCGCGCTTACAGTGGGGGACGGGAGCGCGCGGGAAGGACTGCTATGCGATCAGCTTTCCTTTGTCAGACGCGCAACAGTGTCGCGCATGGCTTGCGTTACAACGGCCTTGGGGCCTGTCCATTCGCGAACGGTGTTCCATGCAGCCGCATCCGTACCGGGGCGACCTTGCATGTTCTGAACTAGGACACGTTTGCCAAAGGGTTTCATTGCGATCTCCTAACCTGCGAAGACTATGCCACGTCTTGCTTTCCAAATCGTAAACATGGGGGGCGGGGTTAGATTAAATCGGCGGGCCGTTCGACCCCAGCGCGTCAACGTGCGCAATGCGGTCGCCAATCCATCGCATCACGGGAACAGCCATCGAATTCCCCAGCGCCTTATATCGCAGCGTGTCGTTATCGTATGAGCGATTAAAATAAATCCGCGTGTAGTCATCGGGGAAGCCTTGAAGGCGTTCGCATTCAAGGGGCGTCAGCTTCCGAACTGCCATCTTCTGAAGCGTCGCCTGATAGCCCTGACCGGGCGACCCGCCGCCGCTGGTTAGCGCGCCAGTCGTCTCGCCCAAGCGGATCTCGCCGCGCTGGTTTTGTGCGACGGCGACCCCATGCTGCGCGCCTGCTTGAAGCGTGAACATGGGGTCGCCTTCGCCGCCAATGCCCACGCCCATCTTCGGGTCGTCGTTCTTCTCGCCCGTGCGCTTGCCGATTGCCTGAATTGGAAAAGCTATCGCAGGAATAGCGCCGCCATTCGGGTTCACGCCAGGTCGGTTCGATCCTGCGCGCAATGTCGGCGCAAGGTCTTCGCGCGCATCATCGCCATAATCGTTCGACGTGAAGGCGACCGGCAGAAGCTTTCCCTGATAGGCGTCCTGTCCCGTGTTCTGTCCGCCCTTCGCATCTAGCGCGCCGACAGTGATCAGGTTTTGGCATTCGTCGCCGGCCGGGCCGCCCGTTCCTTTTGCCCATTTCGACGTGACTGCGGCGCTGATATCGTCTGGCCCGATGAGGCCGCGACCTTCCTTCCCGCTTGCGCCTCCAACGCTTGCCTCAAGTGCGGTTGTAAGTCGCGACCCCTCTTGTCTGCGCGCCTCAAAATTCCCTGACAGGCTAGCGCGGTCAAATAGAACCGCTGATGCACGTCGCCAGTCTCCAAGATATCCGACAAGGAAGACGCGACGGCGTCGCTGGGGTACTCCGAAGAACTGAGCGTCCAGCACTCGCCAAGCGACCCCATACCCGCATTCGACCATGCCCCCGACGATGGAACCAAAGTCCCGTCCGCCTCCCGATGACAGGACACCGGCAACATTCTCCCAAACGAGCCAGCGGGGCCGCAGTCTCTGAGCCAGTTTAAGAAATTCGAGGGCCAGGACGCCGCGCGAGTCATCCAATCCGCCTCTAAGTCCCGCAAGGCTGAACGACTGGCAGGGGGTTCCTCCAACAAGAAGGTCAATTGTTTCGACGCTTCCGCTTTCGATTTTCGTGAAGTCGCCATGAAGCTTTGTCCCTTGCCAGCGTTGCCTTAGCACGGCGCGCGGGAACGCCGATATTTCCGACAGGAAGGACGCGCGCCAGCCTAGCGGCTCCCACGCGCACGACGCCGCTTCGATGCCCGAACAGACAGACCCGAAGATGAGGCCGGGCGGCTTCAAAACATGTCCGCCTGTTTTCCCGCTGGCCCGCCGCCTGACTGGATCTCAGGGGGCGCTGACGCTGCGTGTCGGATGCGACGACAGCAGACGTCGAAAAATCCCTCGTCGATTTCGATCCCGATGAAGCGCATTCCACGATGCGCAGCGGCGACGCCTGTCGTTCCTGATCCCATGAACGGGTCGACGACGAGTCCGTCTTCAGGCGCGACCGTCTCCAATATCTTCCGCAAAAGCTTGATTGGCTTTTCGCAAGCATGGTCCCGGTCTTCGCCCGGAACACGCCTTTCCGAAATCACGTTGCCATGTTGCGATGAATGATAGGGCGGCGCGCCTTTGCTGAAGTGCATCGCCAGTTCGTGTTGCGCGCGGAAACCGGACCCAAGGCCCGCTGACATTTTGTCCCACACAATCAGGTTCTGATATCGCCATCGCGCGCTTTCGATTGCGGCGCTGAACGGCGCAGACACGCGCCAGTCCGTGAAGACGGTCAGCGTCCCCTGTTCGTGAACCGCGTCGAACATGTGTCGCGCGACTTCACGGATAAGGAACGACGCGCCGCCGATGGTCATCGCATCGCCCGCAAACCAGACGCCGGTTTGATCGCTGGCGCGCGAGTTCATGCGCGACGAATTTCCGCGCAGCGTTTCGGATCGCAGCCCCTGACCTGCGGCCTTCGATTTCGCCGCTTCGCTGAAGCCGCCCGACGAATAGGGCGGGTCCATCACACCAGCGTCCACCTTGCCCTGCAGCGCGAGCGCGGGAAGGATTTCAATCGCATCGCCCAAATACAAAACATGCGGGCCGATTTCGACGCGCTTCCGCCATGGGTCAGCCATTACCGTCTCCGCTTCGCAGCCCGTTCCCTGTCATCGTGATCGGCCAGCCTGAACGGACACGGCGGCGGGTCCGGGTCATTGACGTCCCAAGCTGTCGGGCAGGTCTGACACTGGCAGTAATCCGACAGGATGACATGATCGCATTCGGTCGCGGGATACAGGGCTTCGACCGCCCGGCGCTTCCCCCGGTGATGGCTCCACCATGCGAGGAACAGCGCCACAGCGCCAAGCCAAGCTAGGGCTATCTTGCCCACCCATTCCCACATGACCCGCCCGCCGTCCCTTGGCTGGTTTGGCGTCTAGACGCATCCCCCAGCATGTTCGCCCGTCGCCGTTTCTGGCCGACGTCCTATCCAAGCCCATCCCGTTCCGCCTCGCGCTGGCGGCGTTCCGCTTCGCGTTCAGCGCGCTGCACTTCGCCATCGTGGCAAGCCTTGCAGCAGCTTTCGAGCGGTCCCGTCGTGAACCGCTCCCAATCGTCATTGTGTGGCGGATTATGGTTCGCGACAGTCGCCAGCGTCTCCCGCCCTTTCTTCAGGCAGTATTCGCAAAGCGGCTGTTTCTGAAGCTGTTCCCGCCGTCGATCAAACCAGACCTTAAGCGAATACCAGCCCCGCGACACGCGGCTTCGCCTGCGGCTTGCATCGCTCGCCCTGCGCTGATCCTGCTTGGATGGCGCGCCCCGTGGCCTGAAGTTTCTGGCTGAAATCGGCATGTCTGAAGGATTTCAGCGACGCCAGGTCGCGTCAACGCCCTGTTAATTCTTTCGGTTCATGGTCGCCCGATCAGAGGAGACGCCCATGACCGAAGCCCCCAGCCTGTCAAACCTTCTGGCCGATTTCGCCCGTCAGCAGGATCGCGACCCGGTCAGCCCGGCGGTCGCCGCGTGGGCGCGTTGGTTCGACGTCCTGCGCGAACACGTCGAAGCGGCGGCTGACCGTCATCCCCTGCGCGCGGCGTAGCATTACAGATTGGTAGCGAGGGTTTGCGAGGGTTTGCGAGGGTTCACAAAAACCCTCGCAGCCCTTTTTTTCCTTTATATTCAAACTCTTGCGAGCCTCTTGCGAGGGTAGCGAGGGTTTTACCTAACTATTCTCGCATGAGTATTTTCTGACAGGGGGGCGCCCCCCTACTCAATAAATTTTTATAGAGAAAAAGCTGGCGAAACCCTCGCAAGCCTCGCGACCCTCGTTAGAGCCTTGACTGTTCTATGAAACTTGGCGCGCGAGGGTTCCCCGCTACCCTCGCAACCCTCGCAGGGGGTTACAGGGTTTCGCGACCCGTGCATTCTGCCGCCCCACACAACGGGAGACGGCAATGAAAGAACTAACCCCCCTGACCCCCTTTGAATTGCTTCGCCTGCGTTCCCGCTTGCTCGCAGGGCTTGCCACGGGCGGCGTCGTGACCTTCCCGATTGACGATTGCCGCCGGATGATGCTGGCCGCCCCGGACGTGTTTTATCAGGCTGACCGTTTCAGCATCACGCAAGCGACCGGCTTCGTCGACGAACTGGCGCTCGAGGGTTCGACTGTTCACGCCGCGCTGAACCTGATCGCGGCTGCACAACTGGATCTTGCCGGGCCGTGGCCTGCGATCATCGAGGCGGAAAAGGAAGCCGCGCAGATACTGGCCGCGCGGATCGCGAAAGCCCCGCCCATGGCAGACCCCGGCGCATACACGCCACGTCGCGCAGACCTAAGCGGAAACCGCCCGCATAGCGACTAGCGACCGCCCCAGCGCCGCGACTGGTTCCGCGCGGGCGTCACCGGCTCTAGATGCAGCGGCGCGACGCATAGGGTCCGCTTGCAGCGGTGATCGACATGCAGCCCCGGCGCGTGCGGCGTCTTCCGCCAAGTCCCGATGACCAGCGCGGCGAAGATATGGGCGCGGACGACGCGCGTCGCGTCAACGCGAAATGATCCATAGGCGAGTCGGTTGTCGGGATTGCCGCCCTTGCTCCACGCCCCGGTCCAAAGGCTGCAAGGCCCCGAACGCGGGCCAAGAAATTCTGGCGGCGGCGCTTCGGCCTGCTTCGCCATGAAGCGCGCGATGACCGCATCGTCGACAGCCGTCAGCCATTGCCAATGGGCGGACTGATCCGGCGACCAGGTCGGAAGAAACATTCAGCGCCCCCGGCTCGCTAGCGTTCGTCGTCATACGGCGCGAAGGCGTCGGCCTGTCCGCCGCCGCCCTTGGCGTCAGGGTCGTTCGGGACGTCATGCAGAACGATATCGAGATATTCGCGGATGCGTCCGTTCGTTTTCTTCACGCCCTTTTGCGTCATAATTTTCGCGAACGTCGTCTCCGCGAAACGCCTGACGCTGTTGGCGTTGCACCATGCTTCATAGCCCTTGAACATTTCGCGAGCCGTGACCTTCTCGCCTGCCTTCGGTTCCGAACAGGCTCGCAGGAATGATCCGATGGGGTCCATGTCGTCGCGATAGTCATCGGTCGCCGCGCGGATTTCGGCGGGAACGAAAAAGCCGCTTTCGAGATAGTCGACAAGCCCGGCCAGCATCCAATTCAGAATGCCCGGACCTTCGGCCATGAATTCGGCCATGACTTCGTCCATGTCGCGCCGCTCGCCTTCGGGGATTTGCACGTTCCACGGGACCAGCTTCATCCGCCGCCAGATGCCTTCATCCACGCCCCCGATAGGCGGCCTGTCGTTCCCCGATCCTTGCGCCTTGCAGATGGGATGCAGGTCAAAGAACGGCTGATGAAGGTTCCTGACAGGCATGGCTTCGCCGCCGGTCAGCATCTTCAGGACCGACTCCTTGATGCCCTGACCGCGCGGCAGTTCGGCGCAACGGACAAGGCGCGCGCCTACCAGCCGCGTGAATTCCGGCGTGGCCTGATCGCCGCGCCGCTGAAGGTCGCCAGTGATGGCTTCGGCGGGAAGCGACGTCGCATAGCTGCCCGCGATCCGCGCCCACGTTTCCATCGCCGTCGACTTGCCGTTCGCGCCCAAGCCGTAGTGAAAAACGAAATGCTGCATGGGACGGCCAGTAAGCGACACGCCGGACCATTGCTGAAGGAAGCGCCGGATTTCCGGGTTCGGCTGAAAGCGTTCGATGAACGTCGACCAGCGGGGACACTTCGCGCCGGGCTGGTATTCGGTCGCCGCAATCTTCGCGATGCGGTCTTTCCTGTCGTGGGCGTCTAGACGCAAGGCGTAGGTCGCGCGCTTGCCGTCGCTGTCCGCATCCCATGTAGGTCCGTCTATGCGAAGCGTCCCGTTCTTCACGTTGATCGCCATGGCGTCGACGTCCATGGCCGACGGCTCGCAGGTAATCAGCGGGTAAGCCTGATTTTGCATCCCGGCGATTTTCGAACTGTTGCCCGACGAAATCGCGAACTTCCGCCGCCCGCCGCGCTGCTTGTTCATCCCGGCCCGGATTTTTTCGGCCATCGCCATCGTGGCGCGCTGTTCGCCGTCAAGGTCTTCCTCGGCCAGCGCCTCCAATTCCTTCGCCTTCGCCATCGTTTCCGCGTCGGACTTTGACAGGACCAGATGCCAAGCTTCGTCGGCGATCAGTTCGGAAGTCTGTTGCGCGTGACGCTGAAACGCTTCGGGCGCGCCGTCCGGCGTCCAATGCGTTCCGGTCCAAATGTGCGGCCCGATCCCCTTCACGATTAGCATGTCGTCGCCATGCCAGCGCAGAAGGCGGCGGGCGTTGCCGATATCGTTCAGCGGCTCCCGCGCGTTCGCCGCCAGTTTTTCCGGGTCAGGCCCGGACGCCTCCCCTCCCCCCCCCGATTTTCCGCCGCCGCCTTCGCCTCGCGCCGCGCGGGGCGCGCCATGCGGTTCGCGAGCGTAGCTGTCCAATCCGTCAAGCGGGGGGATGGGGGGCGCGCCGCCGATCGACCTGACCTTCGTCCCGACGTGGCGAAGGTCGCGCGGGGCCGCTAGCCCGGCTCGCCAGCCGCTCGCAATCGTGGCGCGGCATTGCTTGACGCCATCGGACTTCAGCAGGCCGGAACCGTCCGCCGCCTGAAGCAGAAGCGGCTCGCACGTCCCGAAGTCCAACAGGCCGTGCGCGGCAATGGCGCCCAAGGCCAGCGCAGCGTTATTCAGCGCGGCGTTCCGCTGGCCCTTCGCCGCGTTGCGAACCTTCTCGATTTCGCCATCCAGGGCGGCGGCGGCGAACAGCGCGAGGGGGTCGGACGCATCAGCCGGGGGACGGGGGGCGGCGCGTTCCGATATCGGGCGCGTGTCTTCGGGAAGGTCATCGCGAGGGCGAACGGCTTCGATCAGTTCGGCGGGCGCGGGCGGGCCGTTCAGCGCAGCCGGGCGATTGCCTATCCACGTATAGGCGACGCCGTCGCATCCATCTTCAACGGCCTTGGGGCCGCGCCGCATCGAATAGGGGACGACGACATAGCCGCCGGTCCCGCGCACGTCGACGCCCGGCAGGATGACGCCCGCGCGGTTGCGTATCTCGACGCCTCCCGGCTGTTGGAAATACAGATGCAGCCCGCCGCGTGGCGTGTTCACGCGCATCGTCGATTGCGGCAGGCTGACCCCGATGGCCGCTTCGACCGCCGCCAGTAGAGCGGCGGCGGTCTTGTGTTCGGGATTGGCGTCCGGGTCCAAGTCGAGAACGAAATGCCCGATGGGCTTCCCTGTCGGGACAGCGATCATCGCGCGGGGATGCTTCCCCCATATTCCGCCGATCCAGCTTCGATCCGTCTTCGCATCCTTGAAGCCCGCGCCCTGTAGAAGCGGGCGCTTCGTGTTGGGCGAGCATGGGAAGACGGGCCACCCGGCGCTTGCATAGAAAAGCGCCTCCTGAAGCTCCATCGGTTAGAAGGGGATTTCATCGTCGAAGTCAGCGTCGCCGGGGCCGGTCGGACGGCCCTGCTTGCTGCCGCCAGTCAGCGGAAGGCCGGGCTGATCGTCGCCGCCGCCCGACAGCGCACGCGGATCTCCATCAGGCGCGGGCGGGCGCTTGCTGCCGTCGCCCTTGCCGCCGCAAAGAACCAGCGACGCATCGAAGCCGGACAGATGAATTTCCGTCGTCCAACGCTTCACGCCATCCTTGTCTTCCCATGACCGCGTTCGGATCGCGCCGCGAACCATGACCTGACCGCCCTTCACGACATACTTTTCGACGACGGACACGAGTCCTTCATTGAACACGACGACGTTATGCCATTCGGTTCGTTCTTTCTTTTCGCCGCTCGCCTTGTCCTTCCACTGTTCGGACGTGGCGATACTGAAGCGCGCGATTTTGCTTCCGCTTGTCGTGTTGATGACTTCGGGGTCTTTGCCGACGTTCCCGAGTAGAACGGCCATATTCATCCCGGCCATGGGGTTCTCCTTTTCCTGTTGCGTTCTCGTCTTATTCCGCCGCCGGTTTGGCGACTCCCGCATCACGCGATTTTTTCGCGTGAACGAAATTTCCCGCTGCGCGGGATTTCTTCGCGTCGCCCGTTTCGACGTGTTGGAACACGGCCCCGCCGATCCTGTCAGGGGCGAGTCGGCGCTGCACATGGCCCGCCACGACTTGCGCGGCGGCGGCGACGTTCGGTTCTGCGGCCCATTCCCGTCCGCGCTTGGCGCAGTTGCGGGCCTTGCCTTCGGCGATCCCCCAAGCCTCGCCAGTCCGCGCGCGGGACCAGCCGAGGCTGTCGAAGCAGACCATGACGCCAAGCGCCCGGATGAACTTTTCGGTTCGGTCTAGGTCGCGCGGGACCGGATCAAGCTTCACGATATCGGCCGCAGCCAGCGCGGGCGTCTTCACGCCGTATCCGATGCACAAGAGCCGCGCGACCCATTCCGCCGCGTAGCGGTCAGAGTCCCCGATGGGCGCTGGCAGATTTCCGCCGATGCGCGCCGCCACTTCGACCGCGCCTGTCTGTTCGATCATGCGCCGCATCGCGGGCGTCATGTCTTGCGCTTCCCGTTCTGTCGCCATTGCCATCCGTCCCTTGTGTGAAGTCAGTCAGGGCGACCGCCCGTTCGGTCGCGGTGATAAGCGCCGCCGCCAGCGCCACGGACGGCTTGTCGTCGCCGTTTTCAACGCGGCGAAGCGTCCCGTAACTGACGACGTAACCCGTCAGCGTCTCGACATGCTTCGCGAACTTGCGGAACGACATGGGCCGTCCGTTTCGTCCGTTGGCTGTCCGCCATTGCGTCAGGGCTTGAACTTTGCTCATTGCGCAAAGTGTTACGCGCGGCGTCACACTTTGCGCAATCCCCGCGCAGGTTGAATTTTTGTGGAGACTGAAATGGCGAACGACGAAGACACGCTCGAGGATCACGACGACGCCCGCCAGGTCGAAGACGATGGCGACCTTGTCGCGAGCATCGCGCGCGGCGTCCGCGCCGGCCTGATCGCGCAACGCCTGATGATCGAAGCGACGCGCAGCATGTTAGGGTCAGCGGCTGGCGCATTCGCTAACAGGGCCGACGACGCGGACGCCCTGCTTCGAACTGCAATCGACGACCTGGACTTGACGATGCAGGCCGTCGAACAGGCGAGGCTCGAGGAAACGCAAGTCCCGCTGGCCCCTTGGACGGATGAGCTCGAACCCGATGAACGGACGGCGCTGGCGACCGCCGTCGGGCGGCTGCTTTACTGGCGGGACGCCGACGGCTTCAAGGGCGTCGGCCCGCTGGCTGACGCCATGGCGTTCGTCTGCGCTGAGAATAGGCCAGCCATCGGGGGCGAAGTTCCGGCGGCGTCCGCCGTCTTCCGTCTGTTCCTTGACGACTGCGAAGCCGTCGAAAAGGGCTATCCGGGCGAGGGTCAGGCCCTGATGCGATCCGCGATCCGGGGCCTTGCCATCGTCATCCGGGCGCAAAGGGGCGGGCGTCTGGCGGGCTGGTTCCGGGCGCTGGAACACTTCGCCAGGATGAACGCGGAAACCCCCCCGGCCCGTTAACACACTCGAAACGGCTTGGCCCTATGTTTGCGTCTAGACGCATTGCATAGGAGCCTTGCCCATGAATGAAACAGACCCCGCCCCGGCCAGTACCCCCGCCAAACCCAACGCGGTTTGCGCGGAATGTGGGGCGTCCTATCACGCCAAGCGGAAGGACGCCTCGGACTTCTGTTCCACGAAATGCCGCGCCGCTTTCAATAACCGCCGCGCGATGCGTGGCGCGGAAATGTATGACCTGATGATGGCCCTTCGGAATGATCGCGAAGTCGCGACGAAGTTGGGCGTGTGGAAAATCATGTGCCGCATCGCCGCCGAACATAGGGCGGACGACGTCGCCCAACGCGGCGGGCGCAAGTCGTGGCGCAACCCGAAGGAAGTCATCGCCCGCCGTCCGTACCTGACAGTCGCGACTGTCAGCGTCTCCACGAAAAAGAAAGGCTAGACCCATGACCGCCGAAACCCCGAACTATCTTGAACAGTTCCCCAGCTTCGACCCGACGACGCTTCCGGCGATCCCCGCCGAATGGCGCGACCAATCTTGGCGCAATGACATGTGTCCGTGTTGGGCGGTCGAATTCGATGACCCCGGCCAGACGGGCCTTTATGTGTGGGTCGACTTCGCCGATCCCGATCAGCGCGACTTTCCTGACGCCCCGCGCTTCTGCGTCACTGATGCCTGTTGGGAGGAAGGCTTTCAGTCCGACGATTGGGCCGAAGTCCTGAAGGTCGTCGAGACGCGCCGCAAGCGCCATCATGACCCGTTCTTCGAAAAGACGACGCCGAAGGCGAACGAGCCGGGACTGCGGTCGTGGGAAGCTGGCATGTGCCGACGCTTCGACATGCTGTTGCAGCGCCACGGTCTGCCCGGCATGTCCGCCGACGAACTTTGGCATGAACTGAACGCGCTGGCCTATCCGCCCCACGCCTCGAAACACGTCAGCCCTGAATGGCTGAAGAAAGCCGGGCCTGAAGGACTGAAGCGCGCGACCCAAGCCGTCTATGACTTTTGGATGGAATGGGACGCGCTTGAAGTGCAGTCGCGGCGGGACGCGGAAGATCCAAGCGTGCAGGTCTTCGGCATGACACTTGAAGGCCGGGCAAACGAGCCGCGCTTCCTTGCGATGCGCGACGCCGTTCTGAAACTGATCGCCGCCGACTTTCCAGAATTCAAATCCATCTGAGGGGACACACATGTTCGACCCGGCAAACATAGCGAAGCGACTGAACGCGCAGCGCCCGGCGCTTCGCTTCAAGGTCAGCGGCGAATGGGAGGAAGACAGCGACGGCGAAGTCCGCGCAGAAGGAACGCGCGTCTATGTGCAGGTCGGCGAGAATTATCTTGTCGTGAGCCGATACGATGCCGGGGTCTTCCATAGCTGGCCCGATCAGAACGGCGTGACGGCGACGCTGTTCAAGCAAATCGACGAAGCCATCGCCGCCGACGCCCTGACCCTGACCCCGGAAACCCTGAAGGAATACGA
>Ga0181344_1000964_pt1 | contig 10994 bp, 13 predicted proteins | sample Su13VDMLBDD_FD_130098 | JGI IMG/M metagenome (GOLD analysis project Ga0181344, IMG submission 130098) | Freshwater viral communities from Lake Michigan, USA - Su13.VD.MLB.D.D | ecosystem: Environmental > Aquatic > Freshwater > Lake | place: USA: Michigan | collected 2013-07-15
AGGTTACACATTAACCGGTTGGAGCCAGTTCTCATTGTCTGGCGGTGTTACATCATTCCAGACAACATTAGTAGGCTTAACACCATCATCAGCAACTGCAGGCGGCGTGTCGTTAGATGGCACATTAGGCGCGGCTAGTGGTGGTACTGGTGCAACTACACTTACTGGGTATGTGAAAGGTAATGGCACATCAGCAATGACAGCTGCTGCAACAGTGCCTACATCAGATCTTAGCGGCACTATTAGCAATGGTCAATTGGCAAATAGTTCAATCACCATTGGCTCAACATCTGTTGCATTAGGCTCAACAATTACAACGTTAGCAGGTACATCAATTAGTGGATCTGCCAATACGTTATCAAATATTGCCAATTCTAGTTTAACCAATAGCTCTGTAACTATAGGCTCAACTAGTGTTGCACTAGGCGCTACAACATCAACGCTTACTGGCTTAACGTCAGTGGCGGTTACACAAGACCCAACATCTGCTTTGCAGCTGGCCACCAAGCAGTATGTAGATGCTGTGGCTGAAGGTCTTCATATACATGCGTCTTGTGCGGCGGCTACTACAGGAACTCTTGCGTCTATCACTGGTGGTACGGTCACATACAACAACGGTACAGCAGGCGTAGGTGCTACTTTAACTCTGTCGGTTGCTCTTACCGTTTTAGATGGCTATACGTTGCTTAATGGCGATCGTGTTTTGGTTAAGAACGAAGCCACACAAGCCAACAACGGTATTTATACATGGGCAACTGGCGGCACAGTTTTAACTCGTGCAACTGACTTTGATACTGCTGCTGAAATGGCAAGCGGTGACTTTACGTTTGTGGTTAATGGCACTTTGTATGCTAATACGGGATGGGTGCAAACTGACCCAGTGACTGTTGTCGGTACAAGTCCTGTAACATGGGTACAGTTTTCTGGTGCAGGTGCATATTCAGCAGGCACAGGGTTAACATTAACAGGAACGCAGTTTAGCTTAACTAACCCAGTTGCTATTAACTTAGGCGGTACAGGACAAGCAACAGCATCAGCAGCGTTTAATGCTTTGTCACCGATTACTACAACAGGCGACTTAATTCTTGGCAATGGCACAAACAGTGCTACAAGATTGGCAATTGGCGCCAATGGCTACTTGCTAACATCTAACGGAACAACAGCATCTTGGGTTGCTGCTCCAGCAAGTGGTGTAACAACATTCAGTGCAGGCACAACTGGGTTTACGCCAGCTACAGCTACATCAGGTGCAATCACCTTAGCCGGTACATTGGTTGTAGGCAACGGTGGAACTGGTGTGGCTACACTTACCGGTTTAGCATATGGTAATGGTACTAGTGCATTTACGGCAGCAACTGGTGCACAAGTTGTTGCAGTAATTGGTTCAACTGCAGTGACCAATGCAACAAATGCTACAAACGTAGCAATTACAGCGGCATCTTCTGGTGCAACAAATTACTTAACTTTTGTTACTGCAACCACTGGCAACTTGCCTGAATTGGTAAATTCATCAATCACTTGCAATGCCACGACTGGTGCAATAACAGGTGGCATTTCCGGAGGAACATTCTAATGTCAGCATCAGGCTACACACCAATTCAACTGTACTACAGCACTACTGCTGCGGCTACACCTACAACAGGAAATCTTGCTAGTGGTGAACTCGCAATTAACATTACTGACGGTAAGCTGTTTTACAAAGACGGCACGCCTGCAATTCAAGCAATTGCAATTTTGTCTCGCACCAATGGCATTTTTAGTGATCTGACTGGTTCAATCACAGTTGCCAAGGGGACTACAGGTCAACAGCCCGGTACACCAGTTACGGGTATGCTAAGGTATAACACCACTACAAGCCAGTTTGAAGGCTACAGTGGCGCATCTCCTGCATGGAACCCAGTCGGCGGAGCTAGTTTGTCTAATGACACATCAACAGCAACCAACGTTTACCCACTGTTTGCAAATGCTACATCAGGCACTGCAACCACGCTATACACAGGAAACGCTAAGTTGCTGTATAAGCCAAGCACTGGTGAATTTACGTCATCCATAGTGACTGCTGGTAACGGTATTTTTGTAAACAGCCAAACAGTGTCAGTGAGCTATACAGTAGCGGCTGGATACTCAGCAATGTCATCAGGCCCCGTCACGGTGGCATCAGGTCAAGCAGTAACAGTATCTAGCGGTAGACGCTGGGTGGTAATTTAAGGAATAACTATGGCATCAGTCGTAATAAATGGCGAGACATCAGGGTCAGTAACCCTGTCTGCACCTGCTGTAGCGGGAAGTGTCACAGTCACACTACCTGCCGCATCAGGCACGATGGCAACCACAGCAGGGCTGTCTTCCTACGCCACATTAGCCACACCATCATTCACAACAACAATAGGTGTTGGTGGTGCTACGCCTTCAGCAAGCGGTTCTGGTATTACATTTCCAGCAACAGCAAGTTCATCAACTGACGCAAACACATTAGATGAATATGAAGAAGGTACATGGACACCTAATTTGGGTGGTAATACAACTTACTCAAACCAAGTTGGAACTTATGCAAAAATTGGAAGATTAGTATTTGCAAATTTTAGTTTTGCAGTAACTACATTAGGTACTGGTGGCTCAATATCTCAGATAAACGGATTGCCGTTTACTTCTGGTGCGGCTTCTCAAAACTGTGCAAATCTTCTTTTTTCAAATACAGCAGTTGCTACTTCTTTTGGTGTTTACTATATGGGTAATGGCGGAGTAGTTTTAAACTTTAGTTATCAAGCAGGCGCATCAACCGGTTTTACAAATAATCCTAACATCTATCAAAATGGCACATCTATGTCAGGTTCAATAGTTTATTACGCAAACGCTTAAAAGGAAACACAATGTCAACATTCACAGAAACCAAGGTCATAGACCAAATCACAGTCACCGAAAACGGCATAGTCCTGTATCGGGAAGCAACACGCATCCTAAAAGATGGTGACCAGATAGCACAGACTTACCATCGGTCAAGCCTAACGCCCGGACAAGACCTAACAGGTCAACCAGCCAATGTTGTGGCAATCTGCAACGCGGCATGGACAGACGCAGTTATAGCGGCATATCAAGCACAAATGGCAAGACAAGGAGTCTAAATGACCACAACAATTAACGCATCAACATCAGCAGGGTTAGTACAGACTGCTGACACATCTGGTGCTTTAGCTCTTCAAACGGCTGGTACTACAGCATTGACGATCAGTTCTGCACAGATTGTAGACTTTGCTAATGCTCCTACAGTTGCAGGCGGTGCAATCGTATCTGCCGCTACGACTACTGTAGCAGGTACTGTGTTTGGAAGCACATTGTCATCAGGCACAAATGCCGTTGCTTTAGGCTATCAAGCATTAGCCGCCGCAAATACTGGTGCAGAAAATACGGCCATAGGTAGACAAGCCCTTACTACCAACACTTCAGGCGCTAGCAATACAGCAATAGGTTATGCCGTACTCTTTCCAAACACTACTGGTAGTTACAATGTTTCTAGTGGTGCTTATTCAATGCGCAACAACACTACTGGTTCTGAAAATGTTGCTAGCGGTTATAGCGCATTAAACCAAAACACCACAGGCACAAATAGTGTTGCAATTGGTACAAATGCACTTTATGCTCAAACTAGTGGTTTAAACAATACTGCTGTTGGGCATGTTGCTTTACAAAATTATGTTGGTGCAGGAGGTGGTGAAGGTAATTGTGCTTTTGGTAAAAGCGCAGGTCAACAAATGACTTCGGGTGCATGGAATATTATGGTAGGCGCGGAGGCTGGTAAAAACTTATTAGGTGGAAATTTTAGTGTTTTAATTGGAATGAAAACACAAGGCTCTACTACATCCGATACTGACTTTATGGTCATAAGTGCTGGATATATAAATAGTGGAACTGGCGCAGTTGGAAAAGGAAATAATACTGGCTATATTGTCCCGGGTTCTGGTGGTATGTATCAAGGTAACAACTCTAGTTCTTGGTCAACCACTTCAGATAGACGACTCAAGAAGAATATCGTAGACAACACCGAAGGCTTGGACATCATTAGTCAGATTCGTGTTCGCAATTTTGAATATCGTCTGCCAGAAGAAGTAGACACAGAACTTGCGCCAACTTGTGCAATCGCAAAAACAGGCGTTCAACTTGGCGTGATAGCACAAGAACTACAAGAGATTTGCCCAGATTGCATAAAAACAGAAACTACTGGTGTTATTTCGGTTGATTCAGACAACATCTTCTGGCACATGGTCAACGCTATCAAAGATTTAAAAGTCTTGAATGACACACAAACCGCAACAATCACAGCACTAACCGCCCGAATCGTGGCTTTAGAAGGACAGTAATATGCCAATAATTCTTGATGGAACAAACGGTGCGTTTTTACCTACGTGGACAACAGCCACACGCCCAGCATCACCTGCAAATGGTGAGATAGGCTATAACTCAACAACTGCTCAGTTAGACCAGTATGTAGGTGGTGCATGGTCATCTGTACCTACAGGCAGTGCCGCCGCGGCTACGCCTACTGTGTTGGGCACTGTGTATGGGCAAACTCTTGTTTCATTTTCATCTCAATTTTCTGGCTACCAAGCAGGAAATGCTTCTGCTACTGGCGCAAATAACACAGTCGCTGGATACCAAGCAGGACTATCATTAACATCAGGCAATTTAAATACTCTGTTTGGAAAACAAGCAGGAACTGCAATTACTTCATCATCTGGAAATTCTATTTTTGGTGCTGATTCTGGTAAATCTTTTACCACAGGAAATTACAACGTTGCAATTGGCTTAGAGGCTCTTAGAACATCATCAAATTCTAATGAAAATACAGCCATCGGTTCTTATGCCCTCCAAGCCGTTACAAGTGGAAGTTCAAATGTAGCAGTCGGATATAACGCTGGTGGCGTGATGACAACTGCTGGTAATAATGTTTTTGTTGGAAAAGCCGCTGGGCAGGCTGTTACAACTGGTAGTGCATATACTTTTGTTGGATACCAAGCGGGTGCAAATGTATTAAATAATGGAAATGTAACTGCAATAGGTTCTAACGCATTAGTAAGTTGCACAACTGGTGGTTCAAATGTGGCTTGTGGAGATTCTGCTTTTCAATCATTAACAACTGCTTCAAACTGTACTGCTATCGGGCAAGGTGCGGCAAGTGGATTAACGACAGGGATATTTAATGTTTCTGTCGGTGCTGGTACTTTTCCACAACTTACAACTGGCGATTCAAACATAGCAATGGGTCGTGCGGCTGGTGGCACTATTACTACTGGAACTAATGGTATTTTTATAGGTCGTGATGCACTTGCAAGTAGTGGTGGAACAAACTATGAAAATGTATTTGGTGCTGGTACTGGTAAAGGAAGTTCAACAACTTTTATTCTTAATGCTTGTTATCAAGGCAACAATTCTGGTTCTTGGTCTACAACTTCAGACCGCAGACTTAAAAAGAATATAGTTGATAACAACGAAGGTCTAAACAAATTAGCACAAGTACAAGTGCGTAATTTTGAGTATCGTACAGAGGAAGAAATTACAGATTTACCAACGCACACAATCATTAAAAAATCAGGTGTTCAACTTGGCGTAATAGCCCAAGAATTACAAACAGTATTGCCAGATTGTGTAAAAGAAGAATCAACTGGCGTGTTAACAATAGATTCAGACAATTTGACTTGGTATCTTATCAACGCAGTCAAGGAACTTAAAGCAGAACTTGACGCACTTAAAGCAAAGGTGGCATAAATGGAACAATTAACAGAAGCACAACAAATTGCACAGCACTACAAGGCTTGCATGGACTCAGTTAACTTGATTAACGCTGGACAGCCAGAAGGCATGACAGCAGAAGATTGGGCAGACTGCTTGGCTCGTAACAAAGAGCATTTAAAGATTATGTTAGCCAAAGACTTCTGGACAACAGAAGATTTAGAGCCACTAAGAACAGCGAGTCAATAATGGAAAAACTACAACTCTCAACTCAACTTCTTAACTCCATCATGGGGTACTTAGGCACTCGTCCTTACCAAGAAGTGTTCCAGCTTATTGAAGCAATTCAAAAAGAAGCTAAGGAACAGCCAGTGCCTGAGCTGACAAATGAATGATCTTGAAAAAGAATTTGCTGTGCACGAAGCCATTTGTGCTGAACGTTACCGCATGATTCAAGAACGCTTGGACAATGGCAAAGAGCGTATGCAACGCATTGAGTACATTTTGTATATAGTAATTGTTGCAGTACTGTTTGGCCCTGGTGTGGCCGGTGAATTTGTTAAGAAGCTCTTAGGCATCTAACAATGTGGATCCATTCTCTCTCCTCATGGCAGCTCAAGTTGCTGTCGGATTTATCAAGCAAGGCTGTAACATGCTCCACGAAGGACGCATGGAACTGGAGGGTGCTAAGAAAACAGTTGAAGGTGTCATATCAGATGTCAAAGCAATCAAAGGGATTTTTAACTGGTTCATTGGTCTATTCGTTAGTAAACCAGCCAAGACCGCCGACAGCAAGCCTTTGGCAAAAAAGAAAGCCAAAGCCACAACCAATCAACAGCAGTCTTACGAAGAACTTGAACTTAAGCTCATCAGTGAGATCGGGGCAAACCTCGGTGTCTTATTTGACACACAGCAAGAAATTAGAAATCACTACCTTGAACTAGAAGAAACAAGCAAAACCAACTATGACCCTGCACAAAATACATCAAAGAAAGCTATAGAACGAGCTTTGATTGAGTTGCAGATGGAGAAGTTGATGGAGCAAACAAGGGAAGCAATGGTCTATGCTCCGCCGGAGCTGAAAGATCTATATAGCCGGTTCCTAGTAATGCATGGCAAGATTGAGCGTGAACAGGAGTGGGCTAGGTCAGAGATGATTCGTAGAGCGAGGTTGGCAAGGTGGCGTAAAGAGCAAAAAGAAATTGAGCTAATTCAACTAACAAGTGGAGTAATTGCCGTGATGTTCATATCTTTAATCTTTGGGTGGCTAATGTGGCAACTACGAAGCTGGTCTACTGGATACTGATAGGGGTGGCAATATGCGTAATTGTGGGTGTAACTTCAATGGCATACGTAGAAACTCTGTACATGCGAGCACAGCTTAAGCAAGAAATCAAAGAGCTGCGTAAACTTAAACGTGAACTTAAGGAAAGTAAATGAATGAACTACTCGGTCTTCTCAAAGGTATCGCACCCACGCTGGCAACTGCTGTCGCTGGTCCTCTGGGTGGCGCTGCTATTACCGCTTTGGCTAGTAAGTTTGGCGTTTCTGATTCCGTTGAGTCTGTTGCAAAGGCTATTGTGGGCGATCCAAAGGCGGCTGAAAAGCTAGCAGAGATGGAGCTAGAGTTCACTAAAGTAGCTCTAGAGGCCCAGAAAAACGAAGATAATAATGTTACCGATCGTTGGAAATCTGATAACCAGTCCGATGGCTGGCTCAATAAGAATATACGCCCAGCCACATTGGTATACCTATTATCTACCTACAACATTTTTGCGCTAATGTCAGCATTTGGCCATCAAGTCAATGAATCTTATGTCAACCTGCTCGGGCAGTGGGGCATGCTGGTAATGACAGCTTATTTTGGGGGTAAGACCATTGAGAACATTATGGCTATAAAGGGGAAAAAATGAATCTCTCTCCACACTTCACACTTGAAGAATTAACGCATACTGACCATAGAGAACTGGACAATACGCCAAATGAACAAGAGCTTGCGAATCTTAAGCGCCTTGCAGCGTTTCTTGAAGAAGTTAAAACAATCCTCAGCGGCAAACCGATTATGGTAAACAGCGCTTTTCGCAGCAAGGCGGTTAATGACGCCGTAGGAAGCAAAGATACCAGCCAGCACCGTGTTGGCTGCGCCGCTGATATAAGAGTCCCGGGTATGACGCCTGACCAAGTGGTTAAAGCCATCATCTCTTCAACACTTGGGTATGACCAAGTGATTCGAGAGTTTGATCGTTGGACGCATGTGTCAATTCCTAATGATGCTACTGGTTTTTCTCGTCGTCAAGCGCTAATAATTGACAAAGCGGGTACACGAGTTTATGCATAAATCTTGGGTTCTGACATATAATCTTATGTATATAAGGGGTGATTCTGTATGACAGTTGCATCGGTAATGACATATGATTCTCTTACTGAGAACATCCAGTCTTATCTGGAGCGTACAGACACTGCCACGCTTGACAAGATCCCATTGTTTATCATGCTGGCAGAGCAGGTCATTGCCAGTGAGATCAAGTTTCTTGGCAATCTGACAGTAAATACTAGCACTATGACAATAGGTCAGTTTGTGATTGACAAGCCTGCCAGATGGCACAAAACAGTGTCAATGAATGTTGTTGTAAGTGGTGAGCGCCAACCCATTTTGCTTCGCAAATACGAATACCTTCGTGAGTATTGGCCTGATCAAACACAAACCAGTGTGCCACTTTACTACGCAGACTATGACTATACGCATTGGCTAGTGGCTCCTACACCAGCTGCAGCTTACTCATTTGAGGTGCTTTATTACGAGCGTAACCAGCCATTAGATAGCACCAACCAAACTAACTGGTTCACCATTTATGCTCCACAAGCATTGTTGTATGGGTCACTCTTACAAGCAATGCCATTCCTTAAGAATGATGATCGCATTCCTATGTGGCAGGCACAGTATCAAGCAATCATGCAAGTACTGAAAACTGAAGACATTACACGTATTGGCGATAGACAAACAGCGGTGCTTGACACATGACCGGCTCATTTGTATCCCCTTTTACTGGTGATGTTATTCAGCCAACAGATGTTAGCTATGCATCATATACACTCACAGGCGACTTACAGTTAGAGTGGCCATCTGGTGCAACACCTGCTGAATCACCAGCAGCCAGAATCATGGACATTACTGCAGGCAGCATAGGCTATAGCCTGATCATGCCGCCTGCCAATCAGGTATCGGTTGGGCAAGATGCTTTGATTCGTTGTATAGGTTCTACCTTCACAGTTAAGAACTACACTGGTGGCACCATCTGTACGGTTAGTTCAAGCAATGCTCAGTATCTTTACTTAACGGCAAACGGCACAACTGCAGGCACATGGGGTGTGCTAGCATTTGGTACAGGTACATCATCAGCAGATGCTGCTACATTGGCTGGCTATGGGCTAATGGCAATATCAGCCACGCTAAACCAAAGCCACCCAGCACAGACAATTACAAGCCCTTACACGTTCTTAGCTGCAGATCGTGCACAAGTAAAAGTATGGGCAAGCGGCGCTGGTACAGGCACATTGCCGTTAGCTGCATCACTTGCAAATAACTGGTTCACGTTGTTTAAGAACAATGGCACAGGTTCATTCACTATATCGACCACGAGTAGTCAGCTAATAGACGGGCAAACAAGCAAAACATTCAATCCTAGTGAATCTGCATTTATTATTTGCAACGGGACTGCATACATCACTGTTGGGTATGGTGTTAGTCCTACATTTGCTTTTACTGTGCTTACTTACCCTGTGACAGGTGGTGCGTATGCTTTAACGTCAAGTGAAACAGGTAATCTAATCCAAGAGTATGTAGGTACTTTGGTTAGCAATGTAACTGTGACCTATCCGCCTGTTGTGAATTTTTATGTGGTATCTAACCAAACAGTTGACAATGGCTATACACTTACACTAACAACTGGTATTGTGGGTTCTGCGTCAGCTGTGATTCCACCGGGGCAACAAGCTACATTAGTGTGTGATGGCACAAACTTCTTAAACGCAAATACAGTACAAGCAGGTGCTACGTCATTAAGCATCATCAATGGTACGGTGGGTACTCCTGCTATCAACTTTGCTGCTGAAACCAACACAGGTATTTGGAGAAATGGTGCAGGTGAGTTTGATATTTCTATCTTAGGTACTAATAGGCTTGCGCTTACTGCAACAGGATTAGCCATTGTAGGTACAGGCAACTTTACTGGCGGTGTAAGTGGAGGCACATTTACATGACAGCAAAAGTATTTGCGTTAGATACACAACCCGGCGTTCAAAGGGACGGCACCATATTTGATCGAATGTTTTATACTGATGGTCGATGGGTTAGATTTCAAAGAGGTCGACCACGTAAGATTGGTGGCTATAGAGAGATTGTTAACAACTTAGCCGGTCCATCTAGAGGCATTTACGTTAACCCGCAAAACAACTTTAATGACGTTTATAGCGGCTATTCAGATGGTTTGCAAATAGTCCCCATTAGTAATTCAGGCGTAGGTGCCGGTGTGTCAGACATTACGCTTTCAAACTTTACGCCAAATGTAAATAATCTTTGGCAGTTTGACACTTACACTGACACCAATGGTACAAACAATCAAATTTTGCTTGCGCACCCCGGTCAAAATCTAGTTGACATCAACAATAGTGTAGACACACCCGTTCTTGGCAATGTGATTGGTACAACCACTGCAAGCGCAATTGGTGTGTTCACTATTGCAGCAACACTAAATTCAACTACTACAGTCACAGTAGCATCAACCACACAGATCGGTGCAGGTCAGGTAGTGACTGGCACAGGCATTCCTTCTAGTACTACAGTGACTGTGGTGATTAATGCCACTTCATTCACCATCTCAAATGCAGCAACGCTTACAGGTTCATCAACATTAACCATTGACAATCAGATTTCTGTGTCAGGCGGTGTGGTTGTATTGCACCCATATGTGTTTGTGTACGGAAATGCAGGGTTAATTCAGAACTGCTCGGCCGGTAACATTAATGACTGGGTATCTGCCGATGCAAACGAGGTTAACGTAGCAACCGGAAAGATAGTCCAAGGTTTACCTGTTCGGGGTGGTACGACATCACCTTCAGGGTTATTCTGGTCAATCGATTCATTAATCCGTGTGTCCTATACGCCTACTACCGTAAACTCAGGCAGTACAACATCTACATTGTATTGGCGGTATGACTTAATCTCTAGTCAGTCATCTATTTTGTCTAGCCAATCTGTGATTGAGTATGAC
>Ga0181344_1000965_pt1 | contig 10974 bp, 12 predicted proteins | sample Su13VDMLBDD_FD_130098 | JGI IMG/M metagenome (GOLD analysis project Ga0181344, IMG submission 130098) | Freshwater viral communities from Lake Michigan, USA - Su13.VD.MLB.D.D | ecosystem: Environmental > Aquatic > Freshwater > Lake | place: USA: Michigan | collected 2013-07-15
TAAAAACTGATTTAAAAAATTAAACGGAAACGTTTTGAACAAAATGGCAGCTATCGGTTTAATCCGTGAAGATGCTTCTGTATTAGCTTAATTGTTAGTACAACACAGGTCGGGAGACACGTAACCTAGGAACAGAAGTCTTGAAAGGTGTGGTTTCTATCTTAAAAGAAACAAACAGGGTGTAGGACATCCTTTAAGTCCTACCACCGTGGCTGAACGGTGTGAGAATTCAGATATTTTGGATTGTTAGAAAACAATAACCTAAACGTGTAGTATCTTTTGGTTGGGACGAACAAGACCGCAGGGCAGTACTGCGCACTTCCACTAAACAAATTAAAGTGGTCAAATTAGACCACTTTTTTTTGTAAATTAGAAAAATTGCCGTATCTTTGTATTGTTAATAACAACCACCATGAACACGACAACTAAACTCAACGCCAAAATCAGAAACTACGGAGGTCAAAATGACTTCGTCCGTAAAATGAAACAAGTAGTATTCCAATACGGAGGTCTAACTGAAAAACAAGCCGAAGCGGCTGAAAAAGCATTGTCAGAACCAACAAAGGTAGATACACGTTTCCTATCTGACAATACAAGACAAATCGCTGACTACGCAGGTGAAAACACCTTCGTGTTGGATGTAAAAGGTAAGTTCCTTAAATACGGCACTTTGTCAGACGCACAAGTATCAGCTGCGAACAAACAAATCAAAAAAGAAAACGAAGATAAAAACCGAATGGACGTGAACATTGACGTAATCGGTGAAACAATCGTGGTAGGTCGTAACACAGGTGAGGACTTGAAAAAACAAAAGGGTTTGAACTTCAACCCACTTTTGTTGGACATCACAGAAGTTGTTACCTTGACTGCAAAAGCAGTAAAATTCAAAGGTAAATTGACAACCAAAAACTGTGGTGTGTGCAAATCATGTGGTCGTACCTTGACCGATGAGTTCTCTCGTCTAACAGGATACGGTAAGACATGTGCAAGACACTTGAGAGTTGAGTACATCAAAGACAAGTCTGAAGTTGAACGTTTCAACCAAGATGTTCTTGCAAGAATTGAAGAGATTGGTGAAATGGAGTTTTGGGTTCCTCGTCGTCAAATCAAAGTGTGGAACGGAGTTTCAGCAATGTTGTTGAAATTCTAATGTGAACAAAAATTTGATAAGTGTTTGATACTTCGGTGTCAAATACTTATCATTACACAGAGTATATGGAAAAAGTATTAGTATTAAACAGCGATTACACACCCTTGAACGTAACAACAATGCGTAGAGGATTTGTATTGGTTGATAAGGGTAAAGCAGAGGTATTGAAGAAAGATGAAAATCCCATTGTTACAACTATTGGTAATTTTGTAAGACCTATCATCATCAGATTACTTAACTATATCAGAATTAAGAAAAATGCTAAAGACATAAGGATTTCTCGTTCACGAGTTTATCAAAGGGACGGTTACGCTTGTGTATATTGTGGAAATACAAAAAAATTGACAATTGACCATGTCGTACCAAAATCTCGTGGTGGTGATAATACTTGGGAAAACATGGTCAGCTGTTGTTTTGATTGTAACTCAAGGAAGGGGAGTAAGACACCTGAAGAGGCTGGTCTGAAATTTAGGGTTTGCCCCTATAGACCCTCCGTTTTTTCTGAATTGGTTGCAGGTCGTGCTGCACATATTTGGGAGGAGTTCCAACAAGATTTCTTTAGTTATCCAAAATAATTTCTTATCTTTGTATAAGAAATAATTGCTCGGGTGGCGGAATAGGTAGACGCGCTGGACTTAAAATCCAGTGGACAGTAATGTTCGTACGGGTTCGATTCCCGTCCCGAGTACTAAAAGAAAAAGGTGTCTCACGACACCTTTTCTTAGATTTAGGACCCCTCCTTTCAGTTAAATGTTTATCCTATATGGAATTCCGAATCTCTTCGGCTTTAGCGTCCATCTTGTCGGACACCTTTTTGAGTTCTGAACAAATTTCTCCCATCATTTTGTCTTGTAAATCTCTGTGGAAACTCTCATCACCCATAATTGTTTGAATTGAAGATTTAAATACCTGACCAGTTTTTGAACCCAATTCGGTATCAATCCCTGTTGCCAAGATATTATCACCAAAACCTTGTACCATTCCTTTAGACACTTTGTCTGTTAGAAATCTACAATCAGAAAAAAGTTTTGGAACATCTTCGTCACTTACTTTTTCAATTTCTACCTTTACGGCATTTCTTACCCAACCATCAAATTCCATTTTATCTGAAATCCAATCTGCCAATCTTGATTTTACAGTTGGAAAAAAGTCACTATCAAAATCACCAAACAAACCTTGTAACATATTGAACAAAGATTCGTTAATTAGTTTATTTGAAAAGTTTTTATTTTGGAATGTATTAACTTTATGTATGGTAGTTTCAATTAGAGAATCCATAGTAGAACAATTTTTTAAAGTTCTAAAATGACCGTCAAGTATTTTACTTTCAACAACCAAAGAATTTTTGTTTTCCTTTTCTTCTAATAAAGCCCCACGCAATTTATTTCTAAGATTCATAACTATAAATATATGGTTTTAATTAAATCTCCACATAATATGGACTATTTTTATCTTGTTGGATTCTAAATCTTTGTGAAATTAATGTATCTAACTTAGCTCTATCTTTTAAATCTGAAGATTTCTGACAATATGTTATTTTGTCTTTAATTGGTTGTAGTAACTTCATTAGTTTATCATTCTCTAATTTCAGTTTCTCTTCTTTCTCCTTCTTTATTACCTCTGTGTCTGTTGGTAATGGCATTTTTACCTTTTTTGTTCTTGTGTAAATTAACGCTTGTTCTGAATAATAATCAAACAATGATTTACAAGTACCATATGATGGAACACCGTTACCAACTGCAGTTGCGAAATCATTTAAATACTTCAACTCAATTGGTATTGATGTATTTGTTGGTGGTGCGGTTGTCTTTTGTCCTGATGATGTTGAACATAATTGTTGGTATTGTTTAATACTACAAATTAAATCTTTGCTGATGTTACTGTTGGAGTTATCTAACTCGTTTTCTCCTTTGTATTTGAGAATAAATGTGTCAAAATCCTGAGTAAAATAAGGTGTGGTATCTTTGTCATAACCTAACGCTTTTTTAACTCTAACAATTGTATCACTTCTATCACCTTTTCTTAATTCAGTACCACCACCAATTATTGATTTAATGGTTACATTAGACATATCTTTATATTTGTCATCGTCATTTTCTTTTCTTGGAACACCATTATCAATATAAACTGTAACAAAATCGGATACTTGCTCTAAAATTCGTGCTAAACCATTAGGTCTTTTTAATTGAAGTGATTCATTGATTGTCTGTAAGTATTTTTGTAAATATGGTAAATGAGTATCAATATTATTTTGTGTGTTTATATCTGTTTTATATTTGGAAATAATTTTACCGTATAGGGCTAAAATAGCACCAAGATATGAACATTCGTCATTATAGTTTAAACCTTTAAGATATTTAATTTTTTTAGCAACTTCAGGTGTGTATTCAATATTCATTGGTTCATTATTCACTGAACGGAAAAATACTGAATCATTAAATTTATCAAATATTTCTTTTGCTTTATCTACCGTTTCAGGTTGCTGTACGTTTCCACCACCACTATTTGATAATGAATTTTGGTACAATGTGCCATATTTTTTATATGCATTTCTAATGAAATTATTGTTAAATGGTCCTGTTGCTGATAAATTTATTTGAGTTGCATATGCTGCGTCAGTTTGTCTAACCCACGCTCTAAATGCGTCACCTTCTGCTTGGGTTTTAAACGGTGTTGGGGGTAATTGTACGTTATTACTATTTCCGCCTCCACCTGAACTTCCACCTGAACTTCCACCACTATCACCTCTTTTTTCAAATAAAATTTTATTTAAACCTTTAACACTTTCTATTAGCCCACCATTTTTTTGAATTGACCTTTTCCAATCTATTGAAATATCCTTAAACTTAGGGTATTCAGATTCAAGTTTATCATAAACGTAGTCATACATTTTATTTTCATCTAAAGTATTTGAAATTTCTTTGGATTCATTACCTGTTACCTCTTGCGCCTTTTTTACTAAATTATCTAAATTACCACTTTCAGCCATAGACTTCCAATAATCATCTAAATAACTTGATGCTGATGCTTTAATTTTGTTAATCTCGTCAGATGAAAAAGTAGTAATTTGATTATTAATGTTATTTATACTTAAAGTACTACCACTAGTTGTTTCAAATTTTTTCCAAGGTTGAGTTTTATTACTACCACTATCTTTATAATATATATTTTTAATACCAGTGTCTGGATTTGATACATTTTGATATATTGTTAAAATTTGATTAATGTTATCAAATGTTGTTTTGTAACTTACACCATATATAAATTGGAAAGCGGGGTTTACCTTTTCAAATGCTCTTGTTATTTCTTCCGCATCAAAATCAGCACCTTCAACACCATTAATATCAGAAACTAACCAAGCATAAAAATCTTTACCTTTTACTTCGTTAAATTTCTTTAAAAAATATAAAAAATTTACACCATCATAAGATGTTGTCATTCTATTTAAAAATTCTCCAAGTTCATCTTCAGATAAGGATGAAAACCAATTTTCATCACTAATTATATTATTAACGTCTTTATCAATACTTGTAATATTTTCAGGTGGCAAACCAACTGATTCAGCATATCCTTTAGCGTCACTTTTAATAGTTTTTTCATAATTTAATAATTGTATAAATAATGGTTCACCCACAAGTGAAATTATTCCATTTTCAGAACCTACATCTTTTATTGTTTTAATTAAATTAGGCATTTCGCTTCTTATTTCATTTTTAGCAAATAAATAAATAAAAATACCAGTTGCCGCACCTGAACCAAGAATTTTTGTTAAAAAACCCCAAAACCCGTTGGAAGCTCCTTTTTTATTTCTCGAAAATAAATTTTTTAATTTATCACCTATTATTTCAGTTGTTCCTTTTTCAATTGTTTCTTTTCCAATCTTTTCTAATGATTCTTCTTCAACAGTTGTTACTACCCTTCTTAAATGACCAATATTTGCAATAGTATCAAACCTACCTAATAATTGTGTAATTTCATCAGCATATTTTGCTGCTGATATTTCTTTAGTTACATTTTTTTGGTAGTTTAAATATTCAACTTGTCTGATAAAATCATTTCCGTCGGGTATTGCTGATAACGCTTTTTTTGATATTCCTCTACTAACTAAAATATCACTAATGTCACCTGAAATTTGTTGGAATTTTCTTTCTAAAGTCGCTAACGTTTGATTTATAACTTGTTGTTCACCTTTTTTAATTGCTTTAATTTCCGCATCAGTAAAATTTTGATTTCTTAATAAAGCTTCAACTTCTTGTTTTTCCGCTTTAGTTGCACTAGCGTCTCTAAGTACACCAAGCATTCTTAATATTTCATCTTTTTGTTCGGATATTATACCGAATAATTCCTTGTATCGTTTAATTTCAGAAATTAATTCACCTTTATTCATACTCATAAATATATCTTTTTATTTAATATAACCTTTATACTTTAAAAACGCAGTGTCTTTTTGGTAATTAATTATATTTTCTTCTTTCGCTTTTTTATTTATTTCACGATATTCATCAACACTGTGAGTAACACCATCCTCAGATGTTAAAACATCTTGTTTTATAATTTCGTTATCCTCGTCATTAATATTATCATTTTTCTTTAAATTATCATATGCAACTTCTCTTTTTTTCCTAACAATGATGTTTGGTAAAAATTTTTCTTTCCACGTTTGGGTTTGAAATTCTGGATTATTATATAACCAATCTTCAGAATTTTTATCTGTATATCCTGATAGTAATGCCGCTCCTAATTTTTCATTATCTTCTTTTGTTCCTGTACTACCAAATATAAATTTCAAATCTTCCCAAGAAGTAGATATTTTACCGGACTTTAATAAAACTTGATAAATTTCATAAACCCCCTTATTATATTTTTTATACGCCTCAACCGCTTTTGTATATCCTTGTCCAACTAAGTAAAACCCAGCTAAAACACTAAGAAACTCAGCTGTTTTTGTTTTAGATAATTTAGAAACACTTTCACCGCCAGTTTTTAAAATAGTCTTGATTTTAGATTTACCCTTATTAACCGCGGTTTCAATATCAGGTGTTTTTTTAGATTTGGCAATATCCTCAGCCGCAGCCTCAATTTGTTGACCAGTTTCTTTCTTATTTAGTTCACTAATAACTTCAGACTCTTGTTTTGTTAATTGTAATCCTTTTGACTCTTTAGTTACGGCATCTTTAATTAAATTCTTACCGTATTTTGATAGGTTAGGAACAAACGGTAAAATTGCAAATATTGCCGAAAGACCCGCCATTTCTAAATCACCTTCTTGTAAATAAACAATTGCGTCTGCGGTGTCCGCGGCTGTAGATACAATTTGAGCACCAAGACCCGCTGCGGCAATTACAGATGCTGAAGCTCCTGCGGCCACCAATAATAAAGGAATTGCAAATACGCCAACAGCAACTGCAAATAAAATAACGTGAGTATCAATACTGTCATCATTTCTTTCTTTCCATTTTTCAGGATAATACAACGCCAAATTATAATTTAAAACCGTATTTGCATCACTTTGTGATTTTTGATATTTTTGAGTATAAGTAGATAATTCTTGTTGGTAGTTATCCATATTTGTTGGTACAAACCCTTGTGGACTAACCATGCTTTGTTTTGCCAACTCCAACTGATTTTTAGAGTTAAATTCTTTTAACTTTATTGATGGCGGTAAGTTTGAAATTCTTTTTCTATTAATTATAAATTGGTCTAATTGGGTCTGTGACAATTTTTTTGTGAATTCTTTTGGCTCAGGTAATTTATTAATTTCCGATTGGGATTCTAATGATTTTCTATCAACACCTAAACTTTTAGGATATGAACCTTGTGGTCCTAAAACATCTGATTGTGGTATTTGTGGATTGTTAAGTTGGGTTGGTTTTGTTTTTACGCCTGTTAGATATGTTGAATTCGGGTATTCTCCGGGTTTTAAATTTGGATATATTTTTGAAGCTGGTGTTCCACCTTGTGGTATTGCGTATGGACCATCTAATGTTTTTAAATTACCATTAGAATCATAATAATACGTTTTTTGTTCATTAATAAACTCCTTATTTTCTGTCAATGTTTTAGACAAATCATAATTCATTTTTAATAATATATCTTCTATGATTAATTTCTTATCCATTATAATAATGTATTTCCTTTTCCTCTTTTAGTTCCTGATTCCCATTTAGTAACTCCAATTTGATTTGCACTACCTCTTGTTAATCCTGATTCCCATTTGCTATTTCCAACAGGGTTAGATTTACCTCTGGTTAATCCTGATTCCCACTTCGTTACTGATGGGTATCCTTTTCCACCTTCCGCTCCTCCCGATGAACTTGGGGAACTTGAAGATGATGACGAAGGTGTTGATGGTGTTGGAGCAGCCGCTGGTTCCGCAGCAGGTTCTTCGTCTTCTACCATCATAAGTTCTTTAATTCTTTTTAACTCTTCGTTAAGCATTACCAATAAATATAACAATATTGTATATTATTCGTATTGTGCTGGTGGAATCTTATCAGGGTAAACAACATAAAACTCATTTAAAAATGACATCAGTTCATCTTCATCCAAATACTCAGGGAACTCACTATCAAATTCTAACGAATCATCTTCAAACAACCAGTCTGTAACTGGTGCCAAGTAATCAAATCCAAACTCCACAAAGAAGTTGTTTTCAATTACATCTGTCCTAACCATATCTTCCTCATCATTCATCAATCTGAAGGTAACTTCAGTAATATTTTCGGATTGGTGGCTGGAAATAATTTCTACGATTTCCATTTTGTTTTTTGTAAAATAATATTTATCTTTGCTTATCAAAATATCTCAATAATTTACAAAAGACACTGTTAACCTAAAAAATATGTTATTTAAAAAAACTAAACCAGAACCAAATTTGATTGATTTCCGTAAAGCATGTGTTGTAATTGACTCGTGTAAAACATATTCTCAATTAAAAAACGCAATGAATTACGCAAATCTTTATTATGTTAAAAATAAAGATTATAAAACCCATCAACATTTGATGAAGTTAATATCTAAAAAATTTGAGGAAACTAATATTAGTTAAAATTTGAAAATCTTTTGAACCAATTCAAAGATTCTTTGATTGAATCTTTTACCTTTTCAGGATTTTCAACACCCTCAAAAGTATTTGTGGAACCATAAGGACCTGGTGAATCAAAATCGTATGCTGGTTTTTCTTCAGGATACATCTCTTTACCATCTTCCATGTTGCCATTACCTTTTACCATTCCTAAAAAATTTCCATCAGAATCATAAGAAGGAAATAATTCCTCACCACCAACTTCCATGTCCTCATCTCTAAATTGTTCAGGACCATCAACATGCATGTCTTCATCTTTAAATTGTTCAGGTCCTTTTGAATCAAAATCATAATTAGAAAAATCAATTTCAGAATAAGGTTCAGTAATATCTTCATTCATATAACTTTCACCACACACTTCGCAAACATTTTCGTTATACATTCCACCACACTCACACATTTTGTTTTCTACGTAATCAAATGAACCGTAGTGTGGTTCAGCAACATCACTATTCATTGATTCATTAATACCCACATTGGTATATCGTTTAACTTCACCTTTGTTATTAACAGTAATTCCAACTTTATCGCCAGCAGGGTCATAAGTATGAATTCTGTTGTCAGGTTCAGGGAATCTTAATGTTTGATAACCATCATATGGTTTGCTATGTTGGTTTAATAGGGCTTGTTTTTCTTCATCAGAAATGTTTAACATGTATCTCATACACAATAAATATCTTATTAGTTTAAAATCTACTTGATATTGAAATTAATGTTTATTACCTTTTCACTATAGGGTAAAGAAGTGGTGGTTTGAGTCTAAAACGCATCTTGGTAATTTGTATTAAGCCCCTAACCTCACTTCACCCCTTTTTTAACACTTAAAATGAGTTTTGTAATAGATATAGACGAATACGCCGAAGGTTCCATTTTATTAGATGGACTTGAGGAAGCAATTATTGGAATTGTTGAAGAGCTTGGAACTGGTAGAAGAATTTTATATTCAAAACCAAAAATATTATCAATATTATGTGAAAGAGATTTGATGACAATGGATGAAGCTGAAGAATTTTATGATTATAACATTTTAGGTTTATACGCAGGTGAACAAAATGCTGTGTTTCTTGATGTAGAAATTACAACTGAAAAAACAGAACAAGGTTACAAGTACTTGGTTAATTAATTTTTTTATAGTATCTTTGTGGTATGAAATTGATTTTAGAAAAAGGTCAGCAGTTATTTTTCACGAGTGATACGCATTATTCTCACTCTAATATCTGCCGTGCAACAACTCGTTGGGCTGGTTCTGAAAATTTAACCCGTGATTTCAAGTCACTTGACCACATGAATGACACATTGGTGAATAACATCAACGAAATGGTTGGTGAAAATGATGTTTTGATTCACTTGGGTGACTGGTCTTTTGGTGGATTTGAACAGATTGAAGAATTCCGTAACAGAATTGTATGTAAAAATGTTCACTTGGTTTATGGAAACCACGACCATCACATTCGTAGAAACAAAGACAATATTCAAAGGATGTTTACATCAACCCAAGATTATATCCAATTAGATTTAAGGATTCCAAACGGAAAAGAAATGGATAAGTTTTCTTTGGTGTGTATGCACTACCCGATTGCAAGTTGGGACGGAATGAACGATGGTGTAATTCACTTACACGGTCACGTTCACTTACCTCCACACTTGAGAATCAATGATGGTAAGGCAATGGATGTTGGTGTTGATGGTAATAACTTATACCCTATCAACATCAAAGAAGTCCGTTCAATCATGAAGGATAGACCAAACAAAAAATTGACATTACCTAAAGACCATCACGAAAAACGACTTGACTAATATGACAACTTATACATCAGAAGGAAAAAACCTTTATCTATTACGTGGAATACCAGGTGCTGGTAAATCCACCTTGGCAAAACAACTTGGTTGTACCCATTTTGAAACCGATACATTTTTTATGGTAGACGGTGAGTATAAATTTGACCCATCAAAATTAAGGGATGCCCACAAATGGTGTCAAGATGAAGTTCACAATGCAATGATTTTGAATGTTATAACTGGTGAACATTCTGATATTGTTGTATCAAACACATTTACACAAGCGTGGGAAATGGAGGCGTATATGGAACTAGCAAAAAGTTGGAATTACAGGGTATTTTCAATTATTGTTGAAAACAGACACGATGGTGTGAATCAACATAGTGTACCTGAGGACAAATTACAGGTCATGAAAGACCGATTTGAATTTAAATTATAATAAACACAATTATTTCCCTCACAGAAATGTGGGGGATTTTTTTTTACATTTAGAATACTTTTTATCCTTAATGTTGTCTATACTTATAAATTATGAAGAAAATATTATTTTTATTAGTATGGTTGTTTAGTTTTCTGAACGTTCAAGCCACTCACATGATGGGTGGAGACATGTCCTACCAATGTTTAGGTAATGGAAAATATAAAATTACTGCAAAAATTTATCGTGATTGTAGAGGAATAGCCTTTAACGGTCCTGATTTTGGTGTGTTTGCAGGAACTAATGGTGGAAATGGATGTGGAGATTATAAATTAACTATTACGAGAACAGGAATTAAAGATGTAACACCAAGATGTTCAACGGCTAGTTCACCCTGCTCACCACAAAATTCTAATTTTACTGGTGAAGGTATTGAAGAACATACCTATGAGGTGACTGTGGATTTTAATACATCACCTTTAAATAATTTTATAAATAAGTCAACTTGTTGTGAGGTAACATTTTACATTGGTCAATGTTGTA
>Ga0181344_1000966_pt1 | contig 10972 bp, 7 predicted proteins | sample Su13VDMLBDD_FD_130098 | JGI IMG/M metagenome (GOLD analysis project Ga0181344, IMG submission 130098) | Freshwater viral communities from Lake Michigan, USA - Su13.VD.MLB.D.D | ecosystem: Environmental > Aquatic > Freshwater > Lake | place: USA: Michigan | collected 2013-07-15
CCATTTATAGATGTAGCAGAACATACTATATTAGAACCGGAACCTTGTAATGTTGCGTTTCCACCAGCCACCAAAAATAATCTTCCATTTGTTGAAGTAATATCTAATCCATTAACATTTGTATCTATAACTGAAAAATTACTAACACCGGAATTAGATATATACGTCTGCTGTATTTTACAACTTGTCGCATTACTAACTAAATCCAAATCACTTGTAAATGCCCCAGCTCCAGTTTCAACGACTTTGATTTCACTTTTTGCCTCCAAAGTTCCAGCATTCGCTCTGTGAGTATTCACAGCAGTTCTATTATTGGCTGTATCAGTTGTAGTCAATTGACAAGCAACCTCCCCATTCTTTACTGAAGTAAGAGAAGCACTTGTAGTATAAGGTGAAACAGCATCAGTTGTAGATAATATCAAAGTAGAATTAGAAGAATTTAATGTTTGCTGATATACATTACTTGCTGACCCACCAGTAAGATTATATGTCGCAGTATCACTTATAGTTGCTCCACCAGTAAAATAACTTCGTGAGATGGTAGAGGTATTTGTAGGATTAGTTCCGGTTGTGCTATCAACCATAGCACCATCTAATATGGCTATTTCACGAAGCGTTTGGTCTCCAGCAGTAGAATTGATAGTTTCAAACCTACAACTGCTTTGATTGAGTTGGGCTTGAAACTTACTGGAAGCACTTTGATTAGTAGTTGCGTCAAAAAAACTAACATCCAACTCCCCAACATTAACAGCTTGGTTTAATCTCGTAAAACCTTGTCTTCCAGTAGATATCTCATTAAAATTAACTCCAAGTGTTCCACCATTCCCACTTTGAGTTTGAATATTTATTTGTGCCGACCTATCAATCACTCCGTCATTACTACTCCCAGTTAATGCGAGGTTTGCGAAATTAACACCGCTTGTCAAAGGATTTGATAGAGCGACGACTGGTTGAAGAGGGGCTGTATTATCAATTGTGATATTGTTTCCGGCGGTAATCCCACTTACCTTACCATTTTCCTCCCACGCCAACCCAGTAGCTGCGGCACTATCTGCTGTAAGCACAAATCCGTTGGGGGCGGCACCAATCGGCACTTCCACACTTGTCGCACCATTACCGGCAAGGATACTCCCCTTTGTTTGACATCCTTTTAGATGAAGGGTTCCAACCGGCAGAATACCAAGACCGGTTCCACCTACATCTTGAATTGTTGTGCTATTAAGTGAAACAATACCACCAAAAGGGGCTTGTATATCAGCAGCACTAATAACACCAGCATTTGTAATACCAGCGGCATTACCATCATTTCCTACAGCCAGAACCGCACTCAACGCTGGAACAGCACCACCACCAGCAGACCATTCTATACCATTCACACCAGCATTAACACGCAAATAATCACCGGCAGCCCTTCCAGCAACACCAAGCACAGCACCAGCATTTGCCCCAGTTCCAACAATCAAATCACCGGCATTCACAAATCCAACAGCTACAACTGGATTAGCAGCATTTCCAGTATTCACAAGAGGGGCAGAGACACCGACGCTTACAACCCCCAGAGCAGTATCCGGTAAGAACTCCTCCAGAACTTTATTATATGTAGCAACATCGGCTGGGTCTTTTCCGCAAAATGTTTGAAAACTCATTATAAATTTATATTATATTATATTATACGATTATAATTTTAATAAATATATTCTTATTATATATTATATAAAAATGGTAGTGTATGCTAAACGACGAAATATGCGAGGTGGTGCCGTGCTTGAACCCCTTGATATGAACCAAGAAGCGATGGCGATGAGTGGGATGGGGATGGAAGGTGAGGGTTTTTTCGGTGATTTAGCCAAAAAGGCAGCTCAAGGGATTAGTGATTTTGTAATGAAGCCGAAAGGGTTTGACGCCTCCCAAGTTAAGCAAGGCTGGGTCAATAAGCCAGCAGATATGCCCCCTCTATATACGCTCGCCCAGATGGCGAAGGCTTGTTATAGTGGAAGTAGGGAGATTGCCGGTTATGACATCCTACTTCAAAACCCATATATGATTTTTTATTTGAAGCAAGGAACCAATTTGATTATTGTGGCGATAAGAGGCACAGAGTTCAGCGATTTAAAGGATGTGTCGGCAGACGTCTCTATTGTTAATAACGGATTACAAAATTCATCCAGATACAAGCAAGACCTCGCCACCTTACAGCAATTCCAGCAACAATACCCACCTTCACAATATACTTATTATGGTGTGGGTCATTCTCTTTCTGGTGCGATACTTGACAAGTTCTTAAATGCTGGACTTATAAAGAGTGGTGTAAGCTTCAATCCGGCAGTTGAGAAGCAAGATTTCGCCAGACAGAATGGTAATCATCGTATCTATATGTCGTGCGACCCTCTGTATAATATTATGGGTAAGTTCATCACCAACGGCAATATTGAGGTAATACCGATGGAGAACCCAGCCGGAACAAGTGCTGGTGTGGTAGATAGTGCGAAAGGTGCGAGAGAATGTCATAGTATCAATACCATAATGCCGAAGATGAGTGGGCGTGGCGACCGGCGTGGTAAGCGTATGCCTTACGACTTGGAAGGTGGTGGCTTCCTTGACTGGGTGAAGGATAAAGCGACTGCTATATTCAAGCCCAATCTGGAGCAATATACGAATGCCTCTAAATCAGCGTTGGAGAAGGTTGGCGATAAAGTAATCACCAAAATAGATGTAGTTCGCAAACCGGTTCAAGGGTTCGTTGATAAGGCGTTCAAAGTTCTCACACTTGGTAAATGGGACGACTTGAAGAAAAAGTATGGATACGAGCAGTTCTTTCATTTGGCGATTGAGTGTGAATTGGAAGGCGGAGGTCGTGTGAAGATTGAAAAGAATGACCGCATAGATGTAAGCACATCGTGGAGCGTAAGTGGTGAGGAAGAGCGTTTAAATGTCCCCCTTGATGGTGCGAGGGTCAGCGTGAATGAATTGATGGATAGGACGAGGCAGAGGGTAGGCAACGCACAATTCTTCCTCTATGACGCATTTGGCGACCGAAATTGTCAGTCCTTCATCCGTGATTTATTACAGACAATCGGTAGATATACGGAGGCGGCAAAGGCATTCTTGTATCAGCCGGTGGATAAACTCGCAAATGAAATCCCCAGCTTTAGCCGAAAGATAAGTAAAGGGCTCACAGATTTAGGAGGAAGAGTGAGCCTCATTTTAGGAAAAGGTGCCGACGAAATTGAGCCACGAGTTGCGATGGGTTCAGCGAGGTTTAATCCTATTAGAATACCGATGAGTATGGTTTCGTAATTGAATTGTTTTACACATTTAATAATATAAAAAATTGATTGTAAAATATACGTCTATGTAGGATATAACATCAAGAAACAAAACACCGGAAATTATAATGTGTCTCGCCAACGCCGATAAACTATGGAGCGAAATCAACCAGAAGGAGCGTGAATACAATCACAAATATTATCTGGAGAACAAGGAAAGGATTATGGAACGCCTCAAGACGCACATCGTTTGTGAATGTGGGTGTTCCGTCCAGAAGATGAATATGGCGAAACACCGAGCCACCAAGAAGCATATTACGACGATGAACCTTATAGAAACTCTTCTTCGCCGTGAATAAGGAATAATATGATTATTGCGGTAAAGATATAAATATATTTTTTCTTAATGTAATATATACAAAATGGATTTTAGTGAATTGCTTGTTGCGAAATTAAAAGAGAGGGGTATAGCAGATAGTAGTATCGCCCTCTATGTCCGGAATATGGAGAAGTTGAACGATAATAAATCTTTGAATAATCTCAACTTCCTCAAAAAATATCCAACCATTATTGAGAAACTTAAGGCGTATAAACCAAATACGCAGCGTGGTTTCCTCATCAGCATCGTCAGTTGTCTAACCTCATTTAAGGGTGAGAAGGGTGTTGATAAACTGCTGAAGCGATACTATCAAACGATGATTGACCTCACCAAGAACATTAATTCTACCGCACATAATGGCGAGAAAACAGAGACGCAGTCCTCCAATTGGGAAGATTGGAAACAAGTCCAAAACACGTGGGAACAACTCAAGACATCTGCCTTGTCAAACATTTCAAGTCCTATCACCGAGGGTGAATATAATAGGTTGTTGGATTTAGTTGTTCTTTCATTATATGTTCTCATCCCACCTCGTAGAAATAGCGATTATAATAATATGAAGGTAGTATCACAATATACACCAGAAGTCGCCGATGCTTTGTCTGGGTCTAATATACTTGATTGGGGCAATAGAAGATTTATATTTCGCCGCTACAAAACAAGTAAGAAATACGGAGAAGTCGTAATTGATATTCCTCCAGAGTTATACCAAATCCTCCAAGTCTATTTTGACAAAAAGGGGATATTAAGGCATCTTCAGCCAGCCACCAAAGCAAAGGGGAAGGCGTCAAAGGCAACCGCCCCACTATTCGTGGAACCTTTTCTTACATTCTGGAACGATAAGCCATTCGTTATTAATAGTATTACACGCATCCTCAACCGGATATTTGGAAAGAAGATTGGCTCATCTATGTTGCGGCATATCTTCACCACCAACAAGTTTGGAAAGCAGTTGGAAGAACAAAAAGAAATTGCGGAACAAATGGGGCATAGCGTCGCAGAAATGAACCAGACGTATATTAAGAATGATTAGCACCAGCCACAATCACCAAATCACAGAAATTTTCGGTGGTTTGGAAAGTCCCATAGGGTCGCCAAAACATCTACCGAACTACCGGCGTTCTGGTAGATTGGAAGGTAAGCACAGATATTCCCTTATCACTCCTCTACTTTAATCAAAAGTTGTGATTTCGTTATTCCTATGGTAGTTGGGTAGATAAAATCCCAGCCATAGGAGGTTTCCCACCACGCCAAAATTTCCGTGATTTGGTGATTATGGATATTGAATAATCAAATAAGATTATTCAATATTAATATAAAGATATTTTCTTACTATATACTATAACAGACACACACACACACGATGCCGACCGCTATGGAATACGCCATCAACAAGATAATAGAACTCTCTACCGAGTTAGCCAACATAAAGGCGAGAACCGGTTGTAGCACCGCTGATATGAATGAAATTATGGGGTTCCATACACAAGACCCAGATTGTGATGGAATTGACGAGGAGATTGAAGAGGATGTTGATGAAAGATTTGACAAATTGGCGAAGAGTGCCGACTTGATTGCGGAGGCACAAGAGAAGCGTATTCGTTTGCTTGAGGAAGATAAGAAAGAGCGTATGGAGGATAGGGAGAAACTTCTCAAACGCATTAGGGAGTTAGAAGAGGCGGAGACGAAGTTCAAGGCGGATATTCACACCTACCAGATACAGCTACATCAGTTGAGCGATATTATGCTGCGTGATAAGAAGAAGAAACCGCAATTATCCCCTTGTATGGAAGACCCAATCACCATTAACGGCACCCTCCAGCCGTAATAATCCAGTATTAATCCATTATATCCCATTAATAATCCAATAGACCCCATATTAGATTATTACACTACCATAGTCCAGTATTAATATAGTAATAATAAATTTATTATTACTTGATTATTCCCATTAAACTCTATTGTAATTAATATAGATAGATTATTACACCCCCTATATTGATTATTATTGTATTATTACCGCCGGATTGTTGGGGAATGGCGAAAAATAAAAAATCTATTCAGCGAAATTTAGATATTTAACGATTAATTAGTTAAAAATAATTTTATCAATACTATATATAAACACTATGAGCGGTATTGACTTTTCATCTCGTATTTCCTACGAGCCATATCATATCTACTATGATTTAAACATCATCAACAACGATACTAACGGCACAAGGAAGCCACCAGCATTACAATTCACAGAGATAAGGAACAATCCCTACCTATCTAATCCAAGCGACTATTTCTGTTCCGTGGTTAGGTTTAGCATAGAGACCCCTTCTCTTCCGTTGATTGTCCCCCAAGCTTTAGTAAATAACACGGATATCAACGCACTCATCTACACTATCACCCTTTCTCATCCTCTCCTTATCAATAATGGAACAACAATTATAAACAACTCCATTCAGCAAAGGGTAATCTATGTCCCCCAGTCCAACCCACTCTATACTGGTCTGCCTAACATCCCCACAGAATTCCAAGACATAGAAAGCGACTACTATTATGTATATACGTATCAGCCATTTATTGATATGGTGAATACAGCATTAAGGGCAGCTTGGACGCTTCTTCTTGCGAATGTCGGCGGTGTTTTAGTAGGGTATGCTAACTGCCCTCCTTTTCTCTCATTTGACGCTGATAGTTGTAAGGCAACATTTGTTGTTCCTCAAGATTGTTTTCAAACACCTTCACCGGCATCGCCAACCCCAGCCCTCAATCCGGTTTTAGGCGGCAACGCAATCCAATTGTTCTTCAACGCACCCCTCTTCACTTTATTTAGCAGTTTTCAAGCATTCCAGAATGGATATGGGGCTGTGAATAATGTTAGTCAAGGAAAGAACTTCCGTATTGAATTCCCAGACCTTTTGACAACCTCCCCACCAACCTTTAACGCAACTCTCCCAACATATGGGGGGAAGAATGTATTATATGTTCCACAATTATACCCTACTACGCCACTATGGAACCCAGTTCAAGCAATCGTATTCACAACATCTTTGCTGCCTATCGCACCCAGTTTAGTAAGTGTGCCGGTTCTATTTGGTAGGGAAAGTCAATTAACAAATTCCGGAAACAATTCTAATATATCCAACATTCTCACAGATTTAGAAGTTCCTTTAGATAAGGGATGGGAAAATAAACCATCCCTCTTTTATTCACCTACCAGCGAATACCGATTGTTTGACCTTAACGGAAACGCACCACTTTCAGCAATTGAAATTAGTGTATTCTGGAAAGACCAATTTGGGGGACTTCATCCCTTTAGGCTGGCTTCTGGCTGTAATGCTTCTCTTAAAATTATGTTTAGGCGGAAAGATTTTCAAGGAGTTCTGTAATTTAGGATTAATAAGCCATTCTATTTTAATAATATATTTATTCGCAAATATAATATTAAAATAATTTTCTTATGATATATTATAAAAATAAAATGTCGTCTGCCGATTTCCAGAAAGTCCTTGTGCGTGATGAACGCCTCAATTGTAAAGACAGCATCAAGTATGCCGTCAATCGTTCCGGTCAAAACATCACCATCGCCGAGTTTAACGCAATCTCCGCTACTACTTCTTCGCATACCTACAACGTCCAAGTTCCCAGCGAGACCACAATTATTGATAGACGTGTCATATGGGAAAGCACTTGTGTCGTTCAAGTCAATATCTCCGCTGCCGCCCAAGCCGGCATCCCAGTCGGCACTCCCCTCACTTCTTTAGGCTATTCCAACGCTCTCGGTGCCTTCCCTCTCCACGGAGCTTGCCTTACACAACAATTTACAATCAACAATAATTCCGTATCAGTCAATATGAGCGATGTGTTGCCGGCTATTCTCCGCTTCCACGACAAGCGTGAATTGAACCGCTATAATGGTATGACCCCAGCCCTCTATGATACTTATGGTAAGTATTTGGATGGTGTTGGTGCTTCTAACAACATTCTTGGAAACTATGGCGACCAGTCTTTGGATAATGATTTGTATCCTCGTGGTTCCTTTAGCGAAGTTCAAGTTTCCGGCACGAATGCTTGGGGTTCTAACGCTACTGCCGTTCCGGTTGTTGCTAACCCAGCCGCCGCCGCTTCTTACTTTGTTCGCTTCACGAGCCGAGAGCCTTTGCTCGCAAGCCCTTTTATGTGGTGTAAATCATCTTACAGCGGACAAGGTTTTTATGGAATTCAAAATTTGAACGTAGTGATGAATTTGGCTACTGATAATGTGTCTCGTATGTGGCGTTCTGGTGCTGCTTGGGATAATGTTGTTCTTACTGGTGCCTCCCAGACACCCCAGACCACGATTAGCGTGTTGTCTTATGAGGGCAGCAAACTCATCTTTAACTTTTTGACACCTAAACCAAGTGATATGTTGTCGGCACGCAACGTCGTTCCTTACTGGGAAATGCCTCGCTACCTTTCTACCGCAACTTCCACCATCGGCTATGCTACTCGTGCTGCTAATAGCAAAATTGTCGCAGCAACCGCAACCATCCCCTCTACTACTATCCAGCTCAATCAAATCCCAGACAAACTGCTTATCTTTGTTCGTAAGGCAAAGAACTCCCAGCTTGTTAGTGATGGTGATTTTGCCCTTGCTATTAGCCGTATCAGCATTAATTTCAACAACCAAAGTGGTATTCTTGCTTCCGCAACCAGAGACCAGTTGTATCGCTTCTCTGTTGAAGCCGGTTCCAATCAGTCATTCCACGAATTTAGGGGCAAGGCTCAACTCGCCAACAACACCACCGGTTTTGGTAAGGAAATCGCTACTTCTGGCTCTTACCTTATGCTTGATATGGGTAGGCATATCCAAATCACAGAGGACTACTACGCAAGCGGCAGTTTGGGAAATTTTAACCTCCAGTTTAGCATAGACGTTGAGAACCATATTGAGGCACCTACTACCTCTGGTGGTGCTGCTGCTACTACTATGCCTATTGAGTTGGTTCTTATCACCCTCAACAGCGGACTTTTTGTTTGTGAAAAAGGTCAGTCAGCCACATACACCGGTATTCTTACCAAGGACGATGTTCTCTCTGCCGCCCAGCAAACCCCTCACTCTACCGGAGATGTTGAGCGTATGGTTGGTGGCGGTCTTCTTGACAAGTTGGGTTCATTCGCTTCAGCTGTCGCCCCCCACGCCCTTCCTATGGTTAAAAACCTTCTTTCCGGAAGTGATAACAAATTCGCCAAGTTGGGTGCCGCTGGTCTGGGTGCTTTAGGATATGGAGCAACTGGCGGCGGTCGGCGTAAAGCTATGGAAGACCGATTGATGTAAATGGACGTTTATTTGATTTGATTTAGCAATTTTAATAATATATTTATTCGCAAATATAATATTAAAATAATTTTCTTATGATATATTATAAAAATATAATGTCGCTCAAGGATTTAGTTGTTTGTGCCGGTAGTTCTACTACCGCCGCTTCTGGTATTCTCGCTATTACTAACCCAGCCATCCAAGCTGGGGATGTCGCTATTGCCTCCTTCTCAACCGCAGTTGGAACCGCCTCCGCTGCTACCCAGTTGCGAGCTATCACTACCGCTGGAACTGCTACTTTCACCGCTGTTGGTGCTGATGGTAATGCTGTTGCTGTCGCCGTTGGCGTTGATTACTTTGTCCTCAAACCTATTGTGATGAATTAATGGTAGTTCGGTAGATGTTTTACTGACCCTATAGGACTTTCTCAACCGATGAAAAATTCTGTGATTTGGTGATTAACCGATGTGGAGCAGCGGAAGCTCGCTGGGCTCATAACCCAGAGGTCATAGGTTCAAACCCTATCGTCGGTAATAATTAATATAGGAAAATATATAGTAAAAAAATATTACTATATATTTGTATATGTCAGCACAGATTACTTACGACGACAATTTAGAGAACCTTCTTAAGGCAGAGGGAGAGAAGGCAGAGAGTTTAGGCATCCTTCATAGATTGGCTCACGAGAAATATAATTCATACAGCAACGCAATTAATATACCAGTCATAGTAGGCTCATCAGCGATAGGTTTCGCTACCGGTGTGAAAATTGAATACGAAGACATTAATATTGTTTTAGGCATATTTTCTGTCGTAATTGGATGTATTAAGGCGTTGGATAGTTATTTTCAATTGGCTCAACGCAGCGAACGACATCGGCTCGTAAGCCTTCAATACGCCCAGATATGCCGTAAAATCGCAGTTGAATTGTCTTTAGAAAGAGAACAACGATTAGAGGCAAAGGATGCCCTCAACATTATAAGGACAGATATAAAAAACCTTGAGGAAATCGCCCCAATCATTCCGGACGATATTATTAAAACATACAATATCAAATATCCAAAACACGATGGGGAGAATATTAAGCGACCCAATATAACAAATGGGCTTACTGAAATAGTAGTCAATAAACCAGAAAATATGGCTACGGCAACACTACCACTACCTAATTTATTGGCGGTAAAAAATAATGGAAATATTATAATAGACGTAAATGGGGAAATGTAAATAATAATGGAGAATAAATATATAAAATAATTTTCTTCTTTAATATTATAAACACAAAATGGTTGGATATAACGATGCTTACAATCGTGCCCTAACGGCAAAAAGCAACGCTCTTCAGCGTCGCAAAGGACAGATGATAGACCGCCTCAACGGCTCTGGTCGTGGTGATGAAGATAGTGAAGATGATTATTTGAGTGAGGATTATGAAGGTCAAGGTATGGAAGGTGGTGCTGCTTGTGCTTGTGGCGGCTCTTTTGAAGAAGCCGTTCGTGAAGTCGGCAGCGGTTCTACTGGAGGCAGAATGGAGGGCGGATTTCTACCCTTCCTTGCCGCAGCAGCCGCCCCCCTTGTTGGCTCTCTTGTTAGCAAACTATTCGGCGGTGGCTACACCGGTGGTGCGAGGGATATTAAGAATGCTATGATAAACGATATGATGGTTAGTAAGGTGATTGACCCATCGTTAAGAAGGAACCAAGAGTTCGTAAGGAGGTTTCCAGAATTGGCGGATATTGCTATGAATGTTTCCGCATCCCCAGAATTAAGTAAAATGCGTGATATGCGTCATAGCCCCAAAATGGAGGCTATGGGTGCTACTGGTGGTCGCCGCCGTATGAAGGGAGGTTTCCTTCCTATGTTGGCTATGGCTGCCGCACCTATGATTGGTAAAGCAATCGGTTCCTTGTTCGGTTTAGGCAGAACTGGTGCCGGTGCTACTGGAGGTAGAATGTTGGTTCCTACCGACAATTTGCCTTCCGGTTTGGGTGGTGCGAGGGCTGAAAGGGCTCAAGATTTCTTTGATAGAGACGA
>Ga0181344_1000969_pt1 | contig 10962 bp, 5 predicted proteins | sample Su13VDMLBDD_FD_130098 | JGI IMG/M metagenome (GOLD analysis project Ga0181344, IMG submission 130098) | Freshwater viral communities from Lake Michigan, USA - Su13.VD.MLB.D.D | ecosystem: Environmental > Aquatic > Freshwater > Lake | place: USA: Michigan | collected 2013-07-15
ATAAAGCGGGTGCTGCGGAAGAACTCTTGAAGTATTGCATGGCTGGTGGGAAAATACTCAAAGGGCTGCAAAACCGTCGGATTGACGAACGAGCCATGTTCTTGTCATAGGAATCGAAATGCCCTTACAGAAACTTGCATTCAGGCCGGGAACCAACCGAGAAAGCACCAACTACGGCAATGAGGGTGGTTGGTATCAAACCAACAAGGTGCGCTTTCGTTCGGGCCAGCCAGAAAAGATTGGTGGTTGGGCCAAAGACAACGGCGCTTTATCTACAGTAATTGCTGGTGTTACCACCACAGTTCTTACCCCCTCTACGGGAACCTTGTGGGGCGTGTGTCGTTCCATGTGGAATTGGATTACGCTGTCTGGGTACAACCTGTTGAGTTTGGGCACCAACCTCAAATACTATATTCAAAACGGCCCTGGTGGTAACTTCTACGATGTAACGCCACTTCGGGAAACCACGGGCGCAGGAGCAGCCACTTTTGCTGCCACTACAGGCTCATCAACCATCGTAGTAACTGACTCTGGATATAACGGTCAAACCGGAGACTTTGTGACCTTCAGTGGTGCAGTTGGTCTTGGTGGCAACGTGACTGCCGCTATCCTCAACGCTGAGTTTCAAATTACATATATCTCCTCAAGCACATACAGCATTACAGTGTCTGTTGTAGCCACTGCTGGTGACTCTGGCAATGGCGGCGCTTCTGTTGTGGCAGCTTATCAAATCACAACGGGCGGTGAGGTATATACAGTTGGCGTTGGTTGGGGTGCGGGTGGTTGGGGCGGTGTAACAACTGGGTATGCGTCTACTGGGTGGGGTTCAGCCGCCCCTGCGGGTCTTGGTATTGGTATTCAGTTACGCACTTGGAGCCAATCAAACTTTGGTGAAAACCTTGTGTTTAATCCTCGTGGCGGTGCGATGTATTACTGGGATACGAATGCAAACCCAACTATTTTTGACCGAGGCGTTGTAATTGCAGCAGGGGCAACTATTAGTGGGTTGACAGTAGATTCCACTTGCCCTTCTATTGCTAATTTTATAACTGTATCTGACTCATCGCGGTTTGTTATTGCTTTTGGTACTAATGATCCAACAGGCGTATATGCCACTACTGCGCTTGACCCTATGCAGATTCGTTGGTCAGATCAGGAAAGCATTTGGACTTGGACGCCAGCCATTACCAACCAAGCCGGGGACTATAGACTTAGCCACGGGTCGGCAATCATTACGGCGCAACAGACACGCCAAGAAATTTTGGTGTTTACGGACTCTGCTATCTACTCCATGCAGTACCTTGGCCCACCCTACGTGTGGAGCTTTCAGATTTTGGGAGACAACATCTCCATCGCTGGCCCCAACGCAGTAGCATCCGCCACCAACATTACGTACTGGATGGGGTTGGACCAGTTCTACATGTACTCTGGCCGAGTGGAGATTTTGCCGTCCACACTACGTGAATATGTTTTCACCGACATCAATAGAGCACAGTCTTTTCAATTTGTGTCTGGTACGAACGAGGGTTACAACGAAGTCTGGTGGCAATACTGCTCTGCCAATTCCAATGTAATTGACCGTTACGTAATCTACAACTACAAAGACAATGTTTGGTACTACGGTGACTGGAACAACTACGCTGGCGCTAATCAAGGACGAACGGCGTGGCTGGATAGCGCGTTACGGGCTTCTCCAATGGCTACTGCTTATGGAACTGCTGGCGGAAGTACAAACGCAATACTGGTATATCACGAAGATGGCGTTGATGATGGCACGGTCAATCCGGCGGTTCCTATTGTGGCCAATGTGCAGTCTTCTGATTTTGACATTGGGGATGGCAACAACTTTGGGTTTGTGTGGCGTTTGATTCCTGACTTGACATTTGATGGTTCTGATGTAAACCAGCCAACTGCGTATTTCACGGCCATTCCAAGGACTTTTCCTGGCGCAGCTTATGGCCCTTCAAACGACCCTGCTGTGACCAGCACTCAAAACTATCAGAACCAGATTACCTACAACATACAGCAGTTCACTCAGCAGGTCTACGTGCGGATTCGTGGGCGTCAAATGGCGTTCAGAGTCAGTTCCGGAACCACGGGTAACGCTCTAGACGGGCTGGGGGTGCAGTGGCAGTTGGGCGCTCCTCGTATTGATATTCGCCCGGACGGCAGACGTTAATGGCAACAAACGTAATCATCAACCGCTATCGGCCTGTCGTAGCGCCGCGCTTGCCGTCGGCTCCAGTCGAGTACAACGCCCAGTACCAAGAGCAGTTCATGAACATCTTGCGGTTGTACTTCAACCAGCTTGATAACCTGACGGGTACTTTGATTGGGGATAACGGGGGACGGTTCTTGCGTCTTCCGTATGGTTCTTTTTCGGACTCAACGACCCAAACAGCGGCAGCAACAGGAACGGCATACGCGGTCACGTTTAACACGACTGAGTACAGCAACGGGGTGGCTGTCAGCACGCCCACATCAAGGATTTTGATTGCTGATCCGGGGTATTACAACTTCCAGTTTTCTCTTCAACTTGACAAATCATCGGGGGCTACAGGGCATACGTACATATGGCCCCGAATAAGCGGTACAAACGTACCCCGCTCTGCAAGTGAGGTGTCTGTTCAAGGAACCTCGGCGGAGAACATAGCAGCTTGGAACTTTGTACTGGAGATGCAGGCTGGGCAATACTTTGAATTGATGTGGAGCGTGGACGACACCAACATCCAGATTAAAGCTGTTGCAGCGGCGGCTCCAGTCCCGGCTATCCCTTCGGCAATCTTGACTGTGACATTTGTCTCGGCGCTCTCAACATGATACGATCCCCCAACCCCCCATTTACGAGGCAAAAATGAGCCTTCAACAAGCCGCACAACATCTTGCCGCCCAAGGGCGAGGCAAAGACACGACTTTAGTCCACATGACCCCCAACGAGGTTCGTGGGTTGCAACAAATTGCAATGGCCGCTGGGGGGTCTCTGAGCATCAATCCTTCTACGGGTTTACCCGAAGCTGGATTCCTTGATGACATGATGCCAATGATTATTGGCGCTGGCTTGATTGCGGCAACTGGGGGCGCTGCGGCACCGGGTGTTTTGGCTGGTATGACTCCCGGCATGATCGGTCTTGGGGTTGGTGGTGTCCAAGCACTGCGTACTGGCAACCTGATGGAGGGTGTCAAAGCAGGTTTGGGCGCTTATGGTGGTGCGGGTTTGGCTGGCGGGCTGATGGGTATGGGGGCAACATCCCCCGGAATAATGGAAGCGGCAAATGCGTCTGCTGACCCCATTGGTTCCCTTGCACAAGCTAAACAAGCAACCGTTCCTTTGACTGGGTTTGACGCTCTGCAATCTGGCGCACAACAAGCAATGTCTGATCCTACATCCGCTTTACGAAGCATGGGTGGTGGAAGTGCTTTAAAAGGCGCTGGTATGGTAGCAGGCGCGGCGGCTCCCTTTTTGCTACAAGAAGATGATTCCACTCCACCGCCCACAGCGACCGACAAAGATATGGGGCAGCGGTATTCCTACAGTGCAGGGCCGACTACGCCGTTTCCACAACCCGATGTGCCAAGGGCCGGGTCTCCAGAACAATTTCAAAGTTTTGGTAAAGAGCAACGTTTCTTTACACCCAGTTATACCAAAATTAACGCAGATCAAGCTAAATCCCTCTACGGGTTTGCCGAAGGTGGTGAAACCACATTTAAATACGATCCGGGCAAACAACAGTATGAAGCCATCAAACAGGGCCAAAGTCGTAGCCCAACCACTCAGGAGTTGGTGAATTCTTCTGTTGGAAGCGGTAGGGTTGACAGTGGCGGCGGTGGCAGTGCTGGAGATGGGTTTGGTACCAGTGGTGCTTCTGGTTCCAGCATGGGGTTAGGCCACGGTATTGGAGCGATCAGTGCGGGTCAAGCTCTGTCCGGTTATGGTTCTATGCTGGGTGGCATGATGCCGGGCGGTATGTTGGCTGCAATGGTTGGTTCGGGGTTGTTGTCCTCGGGCATTGCGCAATTAGGCGAAGCAGAGGCTGGCGCACACTCTATGGGTGGAGATTTTGCTGGCCATGCTGGGCTTGATGCTGGTAGTTTCGGGTATGGCAGCGATGCTGGATGGGGCGCGGGTGACCAAGGCGGTTGGGGCGGCGATGCTGGCGGCTACGGCGGCGATGCTGGTGGCGATGCTGGTGGAGGTGGAGATGGCGGCGGTGGGGGTGGAGATGGTGGCGGCGGTGGCGGCGGTGACGGTGGTGGGGGCGGTGAAGCTAATGGTGGCTTGATGCACGCTTATGCCGCTGGTGGCGGTTACAACCTTGGCGACTACTCCGATGGTGGCCGATTGCTTCGTGGCCCTGGAGACGGCGTGTCTGACTCTATCCCTGCCATGATTGGCAAAAAGCAGCCTGCACGTTTAGCCGACGGCGAGTTTGTGGTGCCTGCACGTATCGTGTCCGAGTTGGGCAATGGCTCAACCGAAGCAGGTGCTCGTAAGCTGTACGCAATGATGGATCGAGTTCAATCTGCCCGTGGTAAGACTGTGGGTAAAGGTAAGGTTGCCAAGAACAGCCGAGCCGAACGCTATCTGCCAGCATGATGCTTGAAGGAAAGCTTGAATGGTTTGGGGGCAATCAGGATGCCCTGAACATGTATCGTGCATTTGTAGACTTGGCCCACATTTGGGATGACCTTGTTGACAGGGACAAGCCTGTCTCCGCAGATAAAATCAATCAAGCTTTTTTAACGTGTTTGGTGTACTTGCCTGCTAATCCGTTTTACCGGGCAATTCAAGAACAGATAATGCCAATGTGGTTGATCGTGGTTTCTGCGTATGAAACGGCAAACCACTATGAAAAGACAAAAGACGCTCATGGGATTGAGATTGCCCACGGGTTGCGATACGCATCGGGGAATATATTAGCTTACGCAGTACATGTTTGCGTAGGCCCAGAGAAGGCTAAAGAAATCCTTCCTGAGATGTGGAAGAGCATGTTTTTTGAGCGGTTTGATGATTACCGCAAGGAGCACCTAGATGTTTAAGTTATCCAGCCTGTTGAATTTTTTCCTTGGCCCGCGTTTGTACCTTGGCGGTGGCGGTGGCGGTGGAAATCAACCTGCGAATACAACCCAAACCACAACGCAAGAGTTGCCTGAGTGGGCTAGACCCTACGCCAAAGATACGCTGTCAAAAGCATCGGCGTTGACGGATATTAACCAGAATCCGTACAAGACCTACGATGCAAACCGCATTGCTGGGTTTTCGCCAATGCAGCAACAGTCAATGACGGGTGCTCAAAATATGACGACCGCGCCGCAGTTGGATACGGCGTCTGGTATAGCGGGGATTGCTGGCTCTAGGGCTATAGGTTCTCAGTACAGCCCAAATCAATTTGGCGCACAGCAGGTTGGCACGCAAGACTACACGGGGCAGAACGTCAGCCAGTACATGAACCCCTACATGCAGAATGTAGTGGACATCCAACAGCGCGAAGCCCAGCGCCAAGCAGACATCATGGGAACTCAGCGTGCTGGTCAAGCCGTGCGTTCAGGTGCGTTTGGCGGCTCTCGTGCAGGGTTAATGGAGGCCGAAGCCGCTCGTAACTTGGCAACCCAGAAGGGCGACATTCAAGCGCAAGGACAGAATGCGGCGTTTCAAAACGCGCAACAACAGTTCAATGCCCAGCAACAACGGGACTTGCAAGCGCAGATGGCCAATCAACAGCAGGGTATGACTGCTCAACAGCTTGGTGAACAGTCCCGCCAGTTTGGTGCCAACTATGGGATGCAAGGACTTCAGACTGGACTGCAAGCCGCTGGTCAATTGGGCCAGTTGGGTGGACAACAGTTTGCCCAAGGTCTGGATATCAACAAACTCCAAGCTGGCTACGGCGCACAGCAGCAACAGTTGGAGCAACAAGGCTTGAGCCAGTCGTATCAGGACTTCTTGAACCAGCAGAACTACCCGTATAAACAGTTGGGCTTCATGTCTGACATTTTGCGTGGTACGCCTACGGGTTCCTCATCTTCTATGCAGATGTATCAAGCCCCGCCCAGCATGCTGGGGCAATTGGGCGGTCTGGGCATGGGCGCTTACGGTATCAGCCAGTTGATGAAGGCTGAAGGCGGCACGGTGCATGACTATGCGGATGGTGGTGAAGTTAACACCTATGCGGGAGACCAAGGCTCCGTTACCAGTGAAGAAAACATTGCAGACATTGCTGATAGTTTGAGTGACCAGCAGTTGCAGGTTGCGTATCAGAACGCGCAGGCCCGTAGAGATGTGAATGCAATCAAAGCCATTGAGACTGAGTTGGCCCAGCGTGCCTCAGACCGTAGCGGCATGTCTTCTGCGTTTAATCAACTTCCCCCTAACGCGCAAGAAAACATGTATGAAGTTGCACGAGGCGCAAACGGGGGCATCGTTGCGTTCAAAGAAGGTGGAAACGAAGGCGAGTACTTCCAAGACCCAATGGGTACGCCGTCCGTTGCTAGTGGTAGGGGACTGAGCCTGTCCGATTTTGTGCCTGACTTCCGCCAAAACGTGCGTGAAGGTGAGGCGTACACCCCAGGACTGCGTGGCATGTTGTTTGGGTACGATGTAAAGCCAAAGGCAGAAGCTAACGCTGAACCCTCCTACGATTGGGCTTCGTTTGATAAAGCCACCACAGACTATATGGCCCAACGTGAAGCGGGCAAAAGGGCAAACGACAAACCTGCCAAACCTGTCAAAAGTTCAATGCCGCAGTTGCCAGCCGCAGTGAAACAAGCTGCCGCCGAAAAAGGGTTCTCCGAAGATGACCTGATTGACTCCTACGGCAAGATGCGAACACTGCTGTCCAAGGAAAGCGAAGCCGACATCAAAGGGTTGCAAGCCTTGATTGATAAGCAATCGGGTAAATCCAAAGAAGTTAAAGACAAGATGCTGGGTCAAGCCTTGGCTGAATATGGGTTTGCTATGGCCGCTGCCGCATCACGCCCCGGTCAATCAGGTAGCCAAGGCATATCGGGGCTGCTTACTTCTGCCGCTGCCGCCGCACCGACTCTTGCTGCATCCGTCAAGGAAAGCAATAAGCTCATGCGAGAGGCTGATGAGAACGACGCCAAGTTGAACATGGAAATGTTCAAGTACAAGGTTGCGCTCAAGAAAGGCGACAGCGCCGCAGCCATGCAGCACGCCAGCAACGTCAAATCTTTGCAGATGCAGGACAAGCAACTTGCCCTCAAACGCGAAGAAATGGCCCAAACAGGCGCATATCAACAAGGCTCACTTGGCCTGCAACGTGCAGGATTGGAACAAAAAGATCGGCAGTTGCAGCAGATTGCTGGTGTACGGGGTTTGCAATCAATTGCACAACTTAAAGGGGCGGAAGCGCGACTTGCCCAGGTGGGGGTTAGCGCAGGCAAATTGTTTGACGAGACCCGCGCACAACGCCGTCTAAAAGAACTGTCACAGCAGTATGCCCCTACGATTGCCAATCAAATGCTCAGACAAGAGCGCCAGCAGTTTGTAAAAGAAGCACTGCAAGTCTCCAATGATGCGCGTGCGGATGCCGCACAGAGTTCTGGTTCCGATGCCAAAGATATCTTCAGCTTGCTGGATTGACCATGATTATCAATTTTCCAAAAGTAGGGGACGTTAGTTTTCCCGACGATTTGTCACCCGCGCAATTCAATTCGTTGGTGTCTCGACTGGCGGAAAAATATGATTTTCCTGCGCCAAAACCAGAAGCCAGCATGGGCACAATCTTCAAACGTGGCCTTGCGCGAACTGCGGGTGAACTGGGTATTGCGGCTGGGGACACGATACCTGCCATAGCCTCCACTGTGTTTGGAGGAGACAAAGAATATGCAGAGCGCCAAATGGCGGAGGCGCAGGCCAGCCGTGAGCAGTTAGAAGAAAAGTACCCCACACGGTTTCGCTCGTATAAAGAAATTAAAAGTCCAATGGACTTCTTGGAATACACCGCTGAAACGGCTGGCGAACTTGTGCCCACTGCGGCAACGGCAATTGTCCCCGGTGTGGGATTAGGTGCCGCTGGTAGTCGGATTGCGGCTGGCGCTGCATTGAGAGGAGCCACTGCTGGCGTTGCTGGACGTGAGGCTCTTGCCGCTCCCATCGTAAAAGCTGCCGCTGAACAAGGCGCTAAAAGGGGTATGCAGGCTGGTGTGTTCTTGGGTTCATACGCTCAAACCGCGCCTGAGATTTTTGAAAATATCTACCGTGAGACGGGTCAATTCGAGCCCGGCATCTCTGCGTTGTACGGCGGGTTGAGTGCTGTGCTGGACTCAGTGCTCCCTGCTCAAACATTGAGCACTTTGGGTGGTTACGGCAAGGCCAAAATCATTGCAGAGATGGCAAAGAATTCGGGCGCAAAGCCCAATGTGTGGAAGAACCTGCTCAAAGAAGTGCCCAAAGCGGCGGCTGTAGAAGGTTTGACCGAAGGCGCACAAGAAGCCATCGGGGCGTATGCAGAGCAGGTTGCTGGAAGCGCAAAAGAATTGTTGTCTCCAGAGAACGTTCAGCGATACAAGGAAGCGTTTGTCAAAGGAGCCGTGGGCGGCGGGGCGTTTGGCGTACCCACAGCAATATCCAACAGGCTTAGAGAAGGGCAGCAGCCGCCAGTGGTGCCGCCAACAGCAGAGACACCGCCCGAAGTTACAGCACCTGAACAACTTGCACTACCAGCGCCAGAAGAACAAATGCGCTTGGGGTACACCCCACCTGCGCCAGAAGCTGCGGCACCCGTGCCTTTGTTGGCAGCGCCAGAAGCTGCGGCTGTACCCCCCACTACAGAGGTTCCGGCCACTCCTGTTGTTCCAAACATCGTAGAACAACTTGGTATGTCCAAACGTTCCAAGGCAGCACAGGCTTTGGAAGGCATAGATATTTCCACACCCGAAGGCCAACGCCAGTTGATTCAGACGGTAGAGAACCCCAGTTTCAAAGGCAAGATCAACGAAACGGCGTACAACGATCTTGTTTCTACCTTCGACCCCCAACAGGTAGAGGCTACCCGTGCCGAACTAAAAGGAGTGCCTAATGTTGCAGGAGTTGACACCACAGCAAGTGGAGCAGGCGTTGGCGTGGCTACACAGCCCGTTACAGGAACCCCCACCGAGGGACTTGAACCACCTCAACGAGATGGAGTGGTTCCTACTGGACAGGATGTTGCACAGCCTACTGTTGGAGAAGAACCTTCAACCCCTTCAGTAACGGAAGCCCCAATTGAAGCTACTCCTACTGTTGCTGATGTTGCTGCTGTACCCCCTGCCGCGCCTGCTACGGGACGAAAGGTACGTGCTGGCAAAACTACTGCGGCTCCCACTGCCAAAGAGGTGGAAGAACCGACTCTTGGTGCGTCTCTTGAGGATATAGAGAAGGCCAAGTTCACACCTGATGAGGCGGCTGTTGACACCAAGCTGGGCAAGCGCAAGCGTGGGGAAATGTCTCCACAAGAGAAGGACGCCACTGCCTATTTTGGAAGGATACCTGTTCGTGATGCGTTGAAATGGATTGCCAACGACTTGGTGCATCAACCTACGGCGTACCGTAACTCCAAGATGAAAGCGTTTGAGGGGGACTACAAAGCCCCCGAAGGTTTACCCACAGGGCCAGAGCCATTCTTTGCTTGGGAAGGCGAAGCCGATCTGTTTAAAGGGCAGGGGGGCAAGCACGCTCAAAACGCCGCTGAATGGGCACGTGCCAATCTGTCCCCTGAGAGCGTCCAATATCTGGATGAGTGGACTGCCAAGTACGACAAAGAAAACATCAAGGCCACGGCTTTGGCTGAACGACAAGAGCGTCAGCGCAAGGTAAAGAAGGCCACCAAAATCCAAGTCAAAGAAGAAGGCATCAAGGCCGAAGCGTCCGAGAAAGCTGCTCTGAAAGACATGGCAGAGGATGTAAAAGAATTCGGTATCAAGCCCAACAAGAACCGCAAGAAAGCGCGGGAGTATGCACGTGCCGCCTTGGAGCAGTACGAGGGTGCTGATGCGGATATGGACTACATCGCTGATAACGATTTGAATACGTTGCTTGCGTCACCGGAAGTTGCTCAGTTGTACACCACAGCCCACCCGGCTGTAATCGGGATGTTGGAGCGTGGCAGTTTCATCGGAGCTATGCGGGCCTTTGGTAATACCGCCTCGTCCGAACGTGTTGCACAGATTGCTGATGTGTTGTCCCGGCTGTTGGGCGATGTGAAGCTGGTGTATGGTGCGCCTGAGTCGATGTACGACCCCAAGACCAACACGATTTACCTGCGAAAAGATGCTACCGACTACGAGTTCTTGCACGAAGCGGCTCACGCTGGGCTGTCCCATGTGATTGCCAATCCGTCCCATCCTGTGACCAAGCAGTTGGAGCAGATATTCAAGCAACTTCAAGCCGATGTCGATGGGGCGTATGGTGCGAAGAGCCTGCAAGAGTTTGTAGCGGAAGTGTGGAGTAACGATGCGTTCCGTACCCAGTTGAAAGAAAAGTATGCTGATGTGCCAAACACTTCACTCTGGGACAAGATAGTACAAGTTGTACGTAGGATGTTTGGGTTCCCGCCCAAGCAGGGCAATGCCTTGGACATGGTGGATACGTTACTCAACGAAATTGTGAGCGTGCCCCCCGGTCAGCGCGATGGTGATACGTTGTACGCACAGTCGATAAAACATCCAAACCTGACCCAACGCATCTTCAGCGCCACCGACAACATCATCCACAAGCAAAAGCTGGTTACCCCTGAGACCGCCGCTCAAGTGCTGGGCGCAATTGAGAAATCCGGGCTGTCCTTGCGTGAGTTCTCCCAAAAGTTTTTGAACCTGTCCGCACTGGGTCAAATTGGGGCCAAGATCGTAGGCCAAGACTCCATCAAATTTGCTGATACCGTGAACGAGATGGCAGCGTACTATGGCAACCTGTCCAAGAAACTGCAACCGCTGAAAGAGCGTCTGCAAGAGTTCTCCCGTTCCGAC
>Ga0181344_1000971_pt1 | contig 10955 bp, 11 predicted proteins | sample Su13VDMLBDD_FD_130098 | JGI IMG/M metagenome (GOLD analysis project Ga0181344, IMG submission 130098) | Freshwater viral communities from Lake Michigan, USA - Su13.VD.MLB.D.D | ecosystem: Environmental > Aquatic > Freshwater > Lake | place: USA: Michigan | collected 2013-07-15
CAAAGTTCAAGTCCATACCTTTACCAGTGATTGCACCGATATCAGCAGCCTGGATAAGAAGACCAGAAGAGATAGCCTCTTGTTTGATAGCCTCATTAACCATTCTCATACCACCCATACCTGTTTGTACAACTAGGCTACGTTTTGGATCTGGTCCTTGGAACTCAACTTTACCATTAAAGAAGTTGTAGATCTCAGAACGGAACAAGTCAAGTGTGAAGTTATTTTTGTTGTATACTCTTTTGAATGAGTTATCCAACTGCTTCCAAAGACCCACAGACAATCTAACATCATCTGGACCATCTTGACGAACTCTACCACCATGTCCCCACATTAAGTAAGTCTCAATGTCAGTTGCAATTTTGCTCAAGTGAGCAGCTTCCATATTGGTTAAGAATGTACGTGATAAGTCACCATTGTCAAATGCTTTCTTAACTTTATCCTTACCCATTACTTTTACCATGTCTTCTAAAGAAGAAATAGATGGATCAATATTTTTGTCATATGTTCTCCAGATCTCAGTTACAGGAACTGTACCATCTGCATTCATACCACCTTTGATCATCAAGTCAGCACGGCTAGAAATAGAATAGTGAACATGAGCTTCAGCACCACCTACAAAGTTGTAGAATTCACGGAAACCTGCATTAGTAATGATGTCAGAAAATCTTTCACCATACTCACCTCTTGCAGAACCTTTACGGAATACTTTAGTACCATTAGCCAAATACTTGTTGTCAATGTATTTGTAGTTATCATTGTTTACTAATTGAACAGTATAGATAAAACCATCACCTAAAGGAAGAATATCTTCTTGTGTAATGTACATCTCAACTCCATTGTATTTGTCATAAGTGATGATATCACCATGTCCAAATTCTCTTTTGTTAAGTTTGATACGGAATGTAGTACCATCAACACCTTTAAAGTCATTGTCTGGTTCAATATCTTCAATGATGTAAGGAAGGTCAATAGAAACCGGAGTTTGCCATCTGTATTCCCCACGTGCATTATCAACATTGATAACATTTTTGCCACCAAATGAAGACATTTGATAAAGTGGCATTTCAACTTTTTGAGCCATAGCCCATAGATCCACTGGACCTAAGTCCATTGGCTCTGCATCTTTCAGCATGTTCACCAAGTGGTAAGAATCCACATGGGAACTTGCGTTGTAAGCGGTATCCCTAAGGAATATACCATTGTTCATTACTGGAGTTGCCATTGTATATATTAATTTAAATTGTTACTAATTAAAATCTCTTGAACAAATTGTTTGGTCTAGAGAGTGTTCTTTGAGGTTTGCTTGAAGATGTTCTTCTTTCTTCTTGCTCCTCCATATTTGAAGAAGTAATTTTTCTTGCTTCTTCTGTTTTAAGTTGTCTTACTGTTTTTTCTACAGCTGCTTTGCCACCTTGATCTTTAATTTTAGTTTTATATCCATCTGGATCTGCAAGCAACCAAAGAGCTTCTGCAATAAGATCATGTCTTGGTTCTACAAACTGATATTTTTCAAGAAGATGTCCTAATAGATTGGTAGGTTTACCAGAGATAGAAGGATAACTTGGTTGAACTAATCCTGAATAAAGTAAGCTTTGTGTTTTTCTATCAAGCTTTATTCCACTTAGTTCACTTGTAGAAAGTGTATTATAAACACTATCTGTATAAACTTTAGCAGCTTGAGCTTGTTGATTCTTTCTTTGTTCTTGATTTGCAAGTTGCTGAGCAATTACAGATTCTTGCATTTTATCTAACTTAGGTTTGAATTGATTAGCTTTCTGCTCTAGCTTACCCATATCTGACCAATCTTCAATTTCTGATTCAATTTCTTCTGCTGTACCAAATCTTGTAGCGTGAAGATATTGTCTTGCAATTTCTGCTTGGTCATATTCATCAGTAGGATCAAGTTGTCTAATTTCTTCTACTTGAGCAAGAGTTCTAAATAAACCTTTAAGATCTGTACCACCATCTGCTACATACTTAGCAGCATATTGAAGTTCTTCTGGCAATGCTTCAAAGAATTCTCTTGGAGTATCTTGTCTAATTTTATTTTCTCTTTCTTGGAAATTAGCTTCAAATAATTCTCTGAAGTCTTTAGTTGTATATTCATCTAATGATTTTTCATCATCAAAAGGAATTAAAGAACCTTCTTCAATCATTTTTTGTGCTAACTCAGAAAGACCAGACTTATCTACTTTTGGTCGCCCTTTATTTCCAGTTTCTTCTTCTTGACTAATTAAATCATTAAGTTCATTAATAGCCTCCTCTACTTCAATTTTCTTTTCTGGAGTATCTTCTTTATTATCAGCTTTATCAAAGAACGTCATATCTACTGTATTCTTACTGAATACAGATTTAGCTTTTTCAGGTTCCCCATTTTCCGGTAGCATTACACTTTCCGCACCAGGCATCCCAAATAAGTCATCAATATTTACATCTGCCTGACTTACCGTTGTAGAGTCATGTACCTGAGTTTCCTCAGCTGGTTTGTTGGTTTCTTCCATTTTGTTGGTTTTAGTTATAGAATAATATAGTAATAAACTTTTGAAATTTAAAATAACGCTAGTAAAAATTTTGCCTTATATAGCTACATACTATTCTTTGTTATTCTTATTGTCATATTTATTCTTATTTTCTCTAGCAATTTCTAATTGTTTATCTGCTATTTCTCTTTGAACTTGTAACTTTTCACGTTCAATTTGATTCTTCTTATCTTGTTGTACATTTCTACTAGTCTCCTTTTCTCTTTGAAGTTGAGTCTGTTCTTTATACTGTTCTGTTTGTTTAATTTCTGTCATAGCATCTCTGTAATCAGACATCATGTTTTGATCAATGTCTGCCATAGAACCATAACCAGCTGCTCTAATTTCTGCAACTAAGATATCTCTTTGTCTATCTTTTTCTTTCTCAGCCATTGCAGCATCAATTTTCATTTGCTCCATTTGTTGTTGAGACTGTATTTGCTGCTCTTGCATTTGTTGAGCTTGTTGCATTTCTTGTTGTTTCATCTGTTGTTGTTTTTCTTCAGATGATTTTAATGCATTGTTTAATTGTGCAATAGAGTCTGATTGTACAACTTTACCAAGATCATAAATAGAAGCACCAGTTGTATTATTTTGAAGAGCCATTTGTTTAAGTTGTTCAAGAATAGCCCTATGGTTTGCAGTGGTACTACAGAATATATTAAGGTCTCTCATTAGAAGATCTGTACCATTCATTTGGAAGTTTACACTTTCATCTGCTGTAGTAATATAAGATAATCTAACGGAAGGATTAGTTGAGTGATAGTATTGTGCTAGGTCTGTACGCATTTGGTGTACTCTAGGCATTAGATAATCACAGTGCTGGATAAAGAATACCTCTGTCTGTGCGTAAGACGCTGCAACAGCTTGTTCTACTCCAGTAGCAGTTTGTTGTGATAACTGTTGTCCCATCCTTTGTGGATTGACACCAATCACTTCATATGCTTGTTGTTTAAAATAGTTAGCAAGTTGTATTCTTGACATGAGTCTGCTTGTTTGCTCAAGATCAAGTTTTTGGAAATGCTGGAAGTTTAATGCATTCTCTGTATTTGTAATAGATGTATCAAGAGGAAGCATTTGGAAATTCTTCATTGCCATATATGCTTTTGCATAATTACCTTTACCCCAGTCTTCTCCAAGAGAATGCTTAGGCAATGTATTTTGATCAAGCATAATAATAGTACCAAGCTCATCTACTAAGATGTCCGCAATCTGATTGTTTACAATATTATATCCAATCTGATATGGTTTCATTAAATCAAGTAAAGCTGTTGACTTAGTATTTCTATCTGAAAATATTGCACCTTCTACTGGAAGTTTACATCCATATAAACTTGAATCACCTTTAAATTGGAATTTAAGAGGTCCAAGTTTTGGTCTGTTTACACCAATATACATTGGAGTTAAACCACCCGGGTTATTCATACCCCAGTAACTTGGAATGTTTGGACCAATTTTAACACCACCCCATACTTCATTAATCCAGATCCAGTCAATATGTTCTCCGTAAATAAGATTCTCTTTAGCTTTATTCTTAAAGAGTCTTGTATCATATTGTGGTTTCACAGTTACTTTATATTGTTCATCTACAATATCCGTAACAACTTCCCCATTCTCTTCAATCTTAGTTAAGTGTCCTACTTTTCTTTGAGATTTCCAATAACATGTACTTACTCTTAAAAGATATGCAACACCATTGTTTACATAGTCTTCTCCTTCAGAAAGTATTTGTTGTACAATATCACCACCGTCATAAACAGTTCCTGCCATTGCAGAAGTATATTGTCTATATGCAAGAGACGGCATATTGGTATTCCATTCATGAGATTTAGTTGCATCATAGAATGAACCATCATTTTGTTGACCACCAATATTATAACCAGCAGATCTAATTGGATAAATTGCTTCTAATGCAGTTAGCTGTTCTTCATTCATTAAGTAACCATACTTATCAATGACATCAGATGCTGTAAGCATATCTGTTTTACCAACCCAGTTTGCTTGAGAAATATATCTAGCATCTGGAGACTTATGGTAAAAACAAATTACTGGATTCCATAATTCTACTTGGTAGTCATCTTCCATCATATGAAAATGCCAGAACTCTCTATCTGTAATGAGTGAATCTCTAAATGCTCTTTCTTCTAACTCATCCATTTTAAATCTTTCCACATCTACTTTATGTTGATGTGTAGCCCATTCTTCAATCATGGATCTGTAATCTTTTTTAAAGTACCCTTCTATTTCAGGTAAAGTTTTAAGATTCTCAGTTGATAATTGTTGTTGAGCTTCTTCAGAATTAGGATCAAGTCCTTGAGCTAAAAGTTGAGCTTGAATTTTTACAGCAGCATTTTGAAGTAATACTTCTTCAATAGCACCTCTCTTTTGTTCTAGTAATTCATTGTAAGAATACTCATCTACTGCACGGTAAGTAAGTTTAGTTGATCTCTTTGCAAACTCAGCTACTAAAACATTAATAACATTTGGAATAATAGGATAGAATTTTAATTCTAATGCAGATACATCATCTTGTACTAATGTTTCTACAATATCTCTATATTCATTATTTGGTTCTACTATATAATCAGTCCTATCAATAATACCTTTTGCTAACTTATAGTTCTTCATCAGCCTGCGGGCATTTATACGGATCTGTTTTAACCCTTGCCACTCAAGCCAATCTAAATTCCATGCCGCCCATTCTTCATCCTTTTCTTTACTTGGGATAAATTGTAAAGGCTGCGTAATACTACCTATTCTGTTATATTCAGCTTTGGCTCCTTTTTTTAACTGAAGGGCGTTATATACTTGCATATCTTTTATTTAATATTTTTAAATGGAGATCTGTGCATACCTCCACCTAACGATCCTTTTCCCTGTCCCATATGGCGGAAAGGGCTTCTATTTAATTTAAACAAATTTTCTGACTTTTGCAAGTTTTTAGAAGCATCATCCATGATAACTCTTTTAGAATAACCTCTGTTAGCTTGCTGTATTCTCATGAATGCAACTAAGGCTGCAAATGAAACAAGTCTATCCACGTTGACACCATCTGCATATTCTTGCATTTCTTTAAGTAACATTGGATCTGGAATACGCTCTATTCCGTACTTAGTCCGTACAATAGTACCATCTGTTTTAGTTTCTACATCTAACTCTTCTCTACAATATTCTATAGTATAACTTAATAAGTGAGCCTTAAATAATGTACCAGTATTTTTCCAACCATACTCCTGGAATACGTTAGCATTTGAACCTAAATCTTTTAAGAACATAATTTGACTCTTTGGCACAAGATATCTTTGTTTCTTTCTTGATATCATGTACTGAATAAACAATGATATGTTATTCTCAATTAATGTCCAGGCATTATACCATTCTATAATTAGTTCTAATCTCTGATGAGTTTTATTAATATCATCAAATCTGCCACACCATGCAGCTACAATTTTATCCTGTTCAACATATGTTTCTGTTTCTCCTACAGTAACTTTAGTTACTTCTACAGGAGCTTTCATAATATATATAGAACAGAGTGATTCTGATGTAGTTGTTTTACCTTCTGATACAGGGTCAATAGAAGCATAATACTGTCCAAAGGTTGGATCTTTAATTGGCCGTTCCCATACAACAAGTACACCTGTTTTATCTTCTAATTTTTTAGGAACTGGAAATTCTTTAATTGGCTGTTTATCAGTAGATTTTACAGCAACTTTACCCATATCATCAGTAAAAATATCTAAGAATTCATATGAATATTCTTTCTCTTCAATTCTTCTTTGCTGTGCAGCAACTAGATGGGTTGGAAAAACAGATACTGATCTATGTGCAAATGCTTCTCTAATATTTCTTGGGTGCTGAGATATCCTTAACTGATAGTCTTCTGGATTAACTTCTTTTTTCCATTGCTCAAACTGTCTATCTAAAGCTTCTAAAGCTTCTTCTACAAGTGAGTTGCCAAAGTCATCAATGTAAGGAGGCATTGACCATTGTTCAGGAATAAACAAACCTGACATACCAATAGTACCCTTATCATCAATCAGATTAGTTTCAACAGCATATATATCTTTTGATAATGGATTTAGAATCATATCTCTTAATGGTTCACACTGAGACAAGTCACCTACAGATCCTGCTGCAATGAACATACCTGTAGTAACCATACCTGATCTCATGGCTGGGCGCATATACTCATATGTCTGATCCATTTTTGGTGCAATACCTGCTTCTTCATGGAAGAAGTATTTTACCGGACCCCCTACACCATTTGTTGGATCTTTCTCAAATGACATACCTTGTATAGTACCTTTAAGACCAACTTCTGTTTTTCTATCTCCTTTCCTTACCTCAATCTTCTGTTGCCACATCATTACCTTGTCAGGAGACATAGGTCTATACCATGCGGTATGCTCATTTAAAAATGCTGCATATTCCTGTAAGAATTTCCAGGAACCTTTTTCATTAATATAATCTTTAAGTGATGCACCAATCTTAAGGGTAACCCCTGCTTCAAACCATTGTTGATTTATAAGCTTACCCATATGATAATAAGAAGATGCAATCTGACGTTTCTTTAAGATAGCAACATGTTTGTAGTTTAACTCTGCTAGTAATTCATAAAGAGCCATATGATATTGAGCATCTCTAATTTTAGCAAATCCAAACTTTTGTAACTCTTTGTCAAAGATTGGTAAAAAGTTTAACCACATATAGTATTCTCTTGCAAGAAACCATGTGTTAGTACTATCTTTTACAATTATGCCTTTTTTGCATTTTGCTTTTTGATCATCCCAATAGTTTATAAAGTCTTTGGATTTAAAGGGGGCTGTGCAGTATACTCCATCACTTCTAAACTTGTTTGACTCTGATATAAATATCTGATTAGTAGTGTCATTGAAGCCGTACTTACCAGGTTCTTTGAAAACCCCAAATATGAAGTTACTGAAGTCTTCCCTGGATTCAAAGCTTGTTGTTGTCCATTGTCCGTTGTCATAGGTTGGTATGTCTTGATAGATTTCACTCATAGTTATTGGTCATATGCCATTCCAATTCCACCTCTTACTTTGCTTGATTGTTCATCTTGAAGATCTTTATAAACTCCCTTAAATGATGCTCTAATCTGGTCAAAGTTTTTTGCTGCTGCTACAAGAGAGTTGATGTTACCATCTCTTCCTGCAGTTATCTGGGTAGTCTCCATATATCTAGCTAATCTATCTAACATAGATGCCATACCTTTGTATGCTCTAGATGTGGGTGTTTCATACATTCTTTGGCAAAATAATAAAGCAGTATGTATATCATCATCTTCTGTAGAGAATTCTGCTTCTATTTCTTTTAGTATAATATGTTCTTTATCTATCTCAGGTGTATGAAAAAATGGATTCATATCTGGATTAGGACAAGTCATATAAAAAAGATACATGTATATTTTAAGATAATCATCCGGATAGTTATCCATGACATCTTTAAGTGCCTTGAGTGTATAGCAATGTTCCGTAGGAATTACTTTACCATTTTGAACATCAAACAGTCTTATAATCATTTCTTTTTAATTAAGTGTGGATGATCTTTCATAAAGTTAATTACTGCAATAACCTCATCATATAAATAAGGCATAGGCATTGGAATAACTTCTTTTACAATAGGCTCACCATTAACATCTAACTTAGCAATAGGATAACCATATTGATCTTCACCATCTGTTTCAAAAGTAATATGATGAATAAATATCTTACCCGGTTGTAATTTAGGATTATGCTTTAATATAATATACATATAAACACTGAGCTGTAAAGCATAGTGATTAAAGTTGCAGTCATCTAAATGTTGTACTGGATCAAGTAGTTTTTCTGACATACCTTCCCAGTTCTTGTATGATTCTGTTTTGATCTCCTTATTAGTTTTGTAGTCAATGATGTTTACTCTACCATTGACTACTTCAACTAAATCTGATTGGCCACACAAGCCTGCTGACTTGAGATAAACCATATGTTCAGGGTACACGCCTGGATCTAATTTTTGTAAAGGTGCAATTTTTAAACCATTTTCTCCTTCATAGGGTTTAAATACAGGAACTGTTACACCTTCTCTTTCAATAGATGCTAATGAACATAAGTCAGATTCTCTTTGGTTATGATAAAATGTACCAAGTGTTGTGGCTCTGTTAGCTTCATTATCCCATATCTGAATAATAGTTTTGGGATCAATACCATACCATTTTGATTTCTTGTTTTTAGTTACTCTTTCTGCTACTTTCTTTGCATCAAAAGGTTTCTTTAAACTAGATACCAATGTTGTTACACTAGTCCATTTGATCTGATCATTTGGATCTACACTAACATAACTGTGATCATCTGCATTAAATACTATGCTCATGTCTATGCGTTTTCTATAATTGAATCAGCTAATACTCTAGATGCCTCATCTTCTGACATAAGCATCTTTCTAATATTAGCTACTTCTTCTTTATCGAACTTACCTTCAAGACCAAGTATTTTTAGTCTTAGTAATTTTTCATTAAGTTCTAACTTATCTAATCTTGCATAAAGATCTGCATACGGATCTCTAATGGTATTGTTAGCCGTAGTTATTTGACTCCATAAACCATTTCCGGAAGATGGGAGTACAGTTGTTAATGGATCATACTTTTCTATGTCTATGTATCCACCATACATATTATTTTCTGGTTCCATAATATTAATCTTTAAGATTATCTAATTTATCTTCTTCTTCTTCTGTAGCAATTGCTTGCCATTTACCAAGAGGACATTCTGAAGAAAGAGATCTAGTTTTAAAAAGCAATGAGCAACCACATTCATTACAACATGGTGCTGTACCTTTTACTGCACATTTCTTTCCTTTACTTGGACAGTCATCACAAACATCAAATCTCATGCGGGCAACATCTTCTACAAACTCATCTCTAATCACTGAGTTTTTAATGCCTTCAAGAATCTGTGTCTTGTTCTCCCAAATTGCTTTTAGTGCTGCTTTCATTTTTATCACCTTTAATTTTTTTTCTTTCTTCCGCTTCTTCAGTAATTTTAATAGTTATTTCTTTTAAAAGTATAAGTTTTTCTTCCATTGACTTCTTATTATGATATGCATTATATGTAGAAGTATCATGGTTCTTTACACTTTTTTCAAGTCTAACAATTGCTTTCTCAACAATATTTGCTTTAACCATAGCATGACCTAAACCTTCAATGTTTATTCTTGTATGACTTAGAGTTGACATTTTAGTTCTTAGTTCTTTATAATAAAATTGAACTAGGTCTTCAACAAGCTTTTCTTGAATGTTTAAATCTTCAGAAACTATTTTATAAATTTTACTAGACTTCTTCGGGATCATTACCTAAAAATTTATAATCAAGAAGTATTGTTCCCTCAGTCTGAATTTTAATATCAGGATTTAAAGCTATCATCTTTTTATTCTTTACATCCTTTATTACTAAATTTTGTTTCTCTGCTTTATTAATTGCATTTCTTACAGTCTGAGGAGATTTAAAAATCCAACCTTCTTCAGAAGAAGCATCATAACAAAAATCTGTTAATGCAATTGGTTGATTAAAACTTAATAATGTTAAGCAATTCAAGTCAGACTCATTAATAGAAATTCTATTAATAAAGCAGTATGTCAAAATTTGGAATTGTACAATATCCCATTTTGGCATTTTTACACGTTTCTGTACTTGATTTACTATAGCCATGATTAACTTTTTCTAAGCTTCCTTTTTGCTGGTTCTTCTGAAGCTAGTGGTCCTTGCTCTTCTTTGTCATCATGTTCTGCTTCTTGTTGAGCTTGAGCCATCATTGCATATTGCATCTGAATACTAGTTCTTTTAAATCTAGCTTCTTCAATTTTAAGAAGTAGATCCTCATACTTAGCTTGTGCTTCTAAATAAGGTACTGACTCAGTATAAAATTGAAGCATTTGTTCTTTTTGAGCAGCTAATTCATCAGCTGAAAACTCTCTTTCTTGTTGGTTTTCCATAATAATTAATTTATTGGTTTACAACAAATATACAAAATAAGTTTAAATATATCTTGTTTAAATAAAAAATCCAGACACTATAAGTATCTGGATCTCTATAAGTTTAGTATATTTAGTTCATACCTCTTCTTGTTTTTCTACCTACACCTGCAGCTTTTAATCTTTGTCTGTTAGCTTTTTTATTACCTTTATGACAAGGATCATCTAATGGACCACACATTTCTTCAGGTGCCATCATTGATGAACCTGTCATGCCACCCATTTCATAACTTTTTGCCATACGTACAAGTTGGTGTTTACCTGCTGCACCACCTTTACCATACATTGATTTACAATATGCCATAGCATCTGTTGCTCCTCTAAGTCCTTTTGAATTTTTCATCTTATCTATTTTTAAGAGTTAAGTTTAATATTGTAATTAAATAAAAGTCTCTTGACAA
>Ga0181344_1000972_pt1 | contig 10955 bp, 13 predicted proteins | sample Su13VDMLBDD_FD_130098 | JGI IMG/M metagenome (GOLD analysis project Ga0181344, IMG submission 130098) | Freshwater viral communities from Lake Michigan, USA - Su13.VD.MLB.D.D | ecosystem: Environmental > Aquatic > Freshwater > Lake | place: USA: Michigan | collected 2013-07-15
CGTTCTTGACTGGAGCAGCCGAGAAACCCGACAGTTTTGTTTCTTCTTCGAAGGAACGCTCGGAAGTCTCAGTTTCGTAGATTTCCTTGTGCTCTTCGCCGTAACGAGCATACTCCAGACCGAACAGGGCGTTCAAGCCGGGGAGAAGCTCTTTCAGTAGTTGTGCGCGTGAAATAGCCATGATTTAGCTCCCTTATACGCCTGTGGCATTGTAATACGAGTGGTAGCCGAAGTTGAACTTAACGATCACTTCAACAAAACCAGTCGTGGTTTCGGTGTCAGGCACCATATCAACTACACGCATTGGCAGTGAAGTCGTTACGCCGTTAGCGTAAATGCCGATACGGGAGTTACCTGTAGTGGTTGAGCCAGTGTTCAACACCAGAACAACGTTGTTACCCAGAGTGGTTTGTACCAGAGGTACAGGAACCAGACCGGTGCCGTCAGCAGTATCACCAACCGACACGACCTTATAAAGCTGGTCAGGATCGTCAGCAATGTATGCTTGAGCATCAGTCACGCCCGAGGCAAAGCCCGGCCAGTACTGGGAGAAAGTCAGTTGCTTAGTCACCGGGTTGGTGTAAGTGCAACCGAGGAAAACACCAACAACGCCCGCAACGGGAGAAGTATCAGTGTCCAGAGTCGAGATAATGATAGTACCGCTCGATGCCAATTGGACTACATCGCCGTTAAAAATAGCGGTGTTGTAGTTGATCGAAGAGGTCGTAATAGGCAACTGACGGGTTGCGCCCGCAAAAACCTGACCACCAATCAGATTGATTGGCTTTAGGCCGTAGGGGGCTGCAATCGCTGGGTAAGGCGAAGTTTGAGCCATGATTTACTCCAAAAAAGTTATTAACCTTTGCCGAACGATGTTGAAGATTTACGCTCAGAGAAGAGCGGCATCCGCGCATCGTTTTCTCGCATAAAGCTGTTGTCGATTGCAATCGTCTGAGCTTGAGTCTGGCCCGCGTAATAATCATTACGCTGCTTTACAAACTCTTCAGGCGTTTTACATAACAACAACCCACCGATCTCAATGTTGTCCTTAAAGCGACTATTGGGGTCGATTAGCAGTTGAAACTTTGGTTGTTCCGAGATTTTTACAGGTTCCCAACCCTCACGAAGCTTGCCTGACAAGTTGCGAGGATCAGCCTTATCTAATGTCGAAACACGAACCCATCTATACGCAAAACCGGGCTGTTTATCTGGCTCCGGTAAAGTTTCCGCAGGTGCCCACTGCTTAGGGCGTTCCTGTTGCGCACGGTTCTCTAATTCACGAGTAAGTCTATTTTCAGCCATTATCAGTTCTCCTGTAATTTAAGGACTTCACGAGCATACTGCTCCGGGGTCAGTTTAAATTTCTTAGCCAGCGCTGCTTGTGTCTGGGTCAACTTAATCTGCTTTGGAGCCGTGCTCCGCCTAGCTGAAGCTACGACTGTACTCGGTTTACTTTTCTGAGGCTTCTGTGGCTCAGAAGTATTACTAAAGGCTTCTGGGAACCGCTTGCGGATCGTTTTGTCGATGCGCTCGTAGTAATCGTCAGTACCAATATATTCAGGGCCGTACTCACGATACAACTTCTTATGCAGTCCCATTGCTGCGTCGGTCATCTCCTCGTCCTTTTGGAACCAATTAGAATTACGACGTTGCCAATCTGCATATTTTGGGTCAACAGGCTGAGGTTTGTTGTCAGCTTGCGATCTTTGTGGCAGTTGTACCTCAGTTTCGTCGTCTTGTAAAGTGGGTTTAAAGTTTCTTGTGCGATCCAACTTTAAAGACGCGTCCATTAAGGCTTGCTGTGCGTCAACTAACTTATCAGTATCGCCCGAATCATAGGCTTCCCGATAGTTACGCTTAGCCACTTCCACCTCGGTTTCAGCCGCCGCTTTGACCGTAGCGATGTACTCCTGCTCACCGGAAGACAGGGTAGCTTTGAGGCGCTTATTCTCCTCTAGGATACCTTGGGCAATCCGTAGAGCTTCTGCTTGCTCACGGAACGCGGCTTCCTTTTCCCGACGCTCGTCGTGCCAAGCCTTTTTATACTGCTTAAACTTGACAATTACTTCCTCGGGGTACTCCCCGCCGTCTTCTGGGGCTTCAAGTGAGTTAATAATATCTTTAGGGAGGGGTTCCTTACCACGGTCTTCTTCCGGGGTATCGTCCTCAATTTCGACAACAAACTCCTCTTCATCCTCATCCTCTTGGGCTGAAGCTTTTGTCTCGTCTATCTCATCGGGGAACTTGTACTCATTCTTATCCATATAGTCTCCTTATGCTCGTGAAATGCCGCGTGGGTCGTCTACAACAGCCTCGACTGAGTCATCATTGATCAGGCGGAATTCCCGACCGTGAATCTTCAAACGTGTGCCGCTATTAGGACGAGCGAGGATAAAGTCGCCCTCTTTGCACCACGGGCCTGATTGGAACCGTTCACCTTTATAGGCATCAGGCCCCAACTTCACGACAAAAAAGACCGTACTAAGGACTTCCTCATAGTGCATGGTTGAGTCTGCCTTGATAATCCCGCTATCGTATTTAGCTTCGATCTCAGGGATAGCTACCAGAATGTGATAGCCAGAAGGTTGTGGCAGTTGTGTCGCCTTCTCTTCTGCTGTTTGTGGCAGGGTGGATACTTCACCGCTGTCTGTAGCGATGGCGAGTTCAGTCATCAAATTGCTCCATGTTTTTTGCGAGGTCTATCAGGTATGACTCAACTGCGGTGAGACCTCGAATTTCACCGCAGATAAACTTGTATTCCTCAAAATTTCTGGCTGCGCTGTTAGCCAGACCCTCGGCGAGTTGTGCCTTACGGTCTCTGAGTTCTTTCAAAGCTGCTTCAATTACGTTCATTTATCTTTACCTTTTTGTGGGGGTTTAGATTGTTGCTTACGCGCTTCACGCTGCTGTTGTATGTTCATCGCCATACGGAAGCCTTCGGTCTCTTGCGTACGATCTAACTTCATACGGTCAGCATGTGTTTTGACCGCCATGTTCGCCCCAGCAATTTCCTTCTGCGCGTCGATGCGTTCACGTTCAATCTGCAACTGCTGTTCACGGGCGACCGCATCTGCCTGATCTTTAGCAATCTTGCGCTGAACTTCTGCCTGTTTGATCTGCAACTCTTGCATCTGCATCTGAATGATCGGGTCTTGCATCTGCTGTTGAGCCTGTTGTTGTTGGGCTTCAGCCATGTGCTGCTGTACAAGCTGTTGTGTAGCCTGTGCAGCAAGCTGCGACACTTCGACTTCGATCTCTTTCGGGATCATCACATCGTCGTCTTCCTCATAATTCGGAAGCTGGACACCCATGTTCGCCTCCATCTGCTTGCGGTACTCGTAGCCGACGTGCTCATTAATGTGCGCCATCATCGCCGCTTGCAGTGTTTGAACTTGTGGGTTTTGACTCAGAATTTCCTGAATCTTGGGGTCTTGCATAGCACCCATGTGAACCGCAATATGCGCTTGGTGATCCTGATACAAGAACGCTTTGACAGGTTTACCCATCAGAATGTTCTGGTTCTCAGTCACAGGGTCGCGTGGGCGCGTGTCGTCATCCATCGGGATTAACTTGTTAGCGTTCTTAATCCCCAAGACTTCAACCATCTGACGATGCAACAGCGGCATGTCATACAACTGAGGCGCACTCTGTGCAAGCTGAAACACTGCCTGATACTGCACAACCTTCTGCGACATAGTCGCCGCATTCGGGTCACTAACAGGAACAACATCCACTTGGTCGTAGTCGCTCTGCTTAGCACGACGCGAACCGTCTACTGGCTCGTAGCTGTATTCATCTGGTGTGAAGTCACGAATAATGTCCTTTAACAGACGGAACTCTTCGTGCATCGAGTAGTGAATACGCGCCTGAATCGCAGACATGATCTTCAGGGTACGCTCTAAAATAGCCAGCGTCGTGCCAACGGGGGATTGGGCAGACATATCGCTGATCTTGAGATCAGCCGCGCTGGCAAACCTACGGCCTTCATCGATGATTTGATTCATCAACCCAGCCAAAACCTGCGATGGTTCTTTGTACGGCAGCGGCAAGATGTTATCGCGTATCGCGCCGCTTGGTACATCTACGTCTCTAAATTCACCCGGAGAGATCGGAGTGTCGTCACCTTTAACACGCATACCGCGTGTCTTCAAGCCACCCGGCAAGTTCGATAAAGTACCTGCGTCTACAAGCTGACGCAATATCGATGTGCCCGATTTCGCAAACGCGCCGATTAAGTGGATAAGACCAAAGCAATAGAAGCCGAAGCCGGGGACGTAGCCGTAGTGAACGAAGTGGCTACGCTTGTGCTGGAGTTTGTCATCCGGCTTCCAATTGCGCCGAATTGAGAGGATTGTCTGTGTACTCTTCTCTATAGTTACAATGTATGGCAGAGCAATACCCGTCTCTTCACCGTCGTCATCTACATCCTCATAACCGGGCAAGTCCAAGTCAACCTGCATCTCAAGGAGCTTATAGCGGTCGTCGGTTGTAGCGCGGAAGCCCAGCTTCTCTGCAATCTTCTTCTCAACTTCTTCAATGGTGTTAACTGGGTCGCCCAGATCAACGTCCAGATAAAACCCTGACACTTGCAACTTGCGTAGCTCGTTTTTCGTCTTGCGCATCACATGTGTGACCCGCTCAGACGTTCTTAGAGAAGACGCGCCGTATGGCACAACTACATCTTCCGCAGGGACATAGATCGACGTTTGACGGCCAAGAGATGGGTCAAAGTAAACCTTCTTAAACGCATTACCAGACAGGCCCAAGCCCCACAACATACGCTCGTGTTCAGGGCGGTATTCAGGCATTTCTTCCGTCAATCGAAAGTTCATGTCGTCTTTGACTCGTTCTGCTGCTTCTTTCTTAGCAGGGGTCTCCTTGCCTATAATCTTCGTCTTAACCGGACCCGCCGCCGGAAACGTCTCCATAATCGTTTCAGACTGAAACTTAACCAGAGCCTCAGACATAAGAGGGTGTGTAACACCACACGCACCAGCCCACGGTTCTGTTCGTTCTTCAAGCTTCATCCCCAAGAGATCAAGGCCATCAACGTACGTCTGTACCCAATCTTTACGACTAGATATGTCATCCTCGTACGCGTCGATCAACTCAGAAGCAAGCAGCGATAACTCGTTGTCTGGAATAAACTCAGCCAGATTCGCCTCAAAGTCCTCGTCGTCCACCTCTTGCTTCTCAAGATCAATCTCCAATCCGTCTGTCTTAATATGCACAGCCTCCGGGTCTTCAATCTCAATTTCTAAATCAGGCTCCATCTCTGCCTGATCCAAGCCCATCGGGGCTGCGTACAAACCTTTTTCGATACTCATGATAGTTCCTTAGTAATAAGCTCTTTTGCGTTTCGATTTAAACAGTTGAATATCTTCTGGCTCGTCGTTATCAAGCCGGATAAACCCACCCTGTCTAAACCGCATCAAGGCCAATGTGGTCGAGTCAACTAAGTCGTCGTTGATGCCTGACGGAAAGTCGTTGCACTCCTCGATTACCTCCATCGCCCATCGTCTCTGGGGTGCCCATACAATGCCTCCGTGAAAGAGGCTAGATACTGCGTTTACTCGGGAAATCTTGTCCTGTCCCTTGCCCGGTGTGAACTCTTGTACTGGCACACCCATACGCCGCATTTCTTGGTACAACACCGATCCGTTTGACTTCTTCTCGACTATAAGAGCATCAGGCTCCCAGTCCTTGTACTCTTCAAGCACGAGTGCTTTCAAGTCCGGGTACTCAAGTCGTTTCTTTATAGAGTTCAGAAGTATGATGTTGTAGTTGTTGACTTCCTCATTAAAGAACACGCCCCATGTTGTTAGGGCGTTAAAGTCAGACCGGTTGTTTGCTTCTTGTGCCGCGTCAAGCGACATGATTATGAACTCGCATTGTGGGGCATCTTCTTCCTCCCACATATTCCACCACTCACGCTTTATAAGTGCGCCCTCTTCCGAGGTCGGTTGCTGCATGTACTGTGCGTTCCAGTACCGGATGTCGAGAGACGCCTTTTTCGCCAGCAACTCCTCAACCGGCCAGAATTCGGGCCACAGAGCATTGTCGTTCTCGTCGATTGCCGGAAACTCCACCACTTCCCAGCGATCCACATCCTCGCTGCGCTCCATCTGCGTAACAATCTGCCCAGTAAGATCAAGTTTGCTCCATCTGGTCATTACTACAATGATTGCCCCACCCGGCATAAGACGCTGTATTGGTCCTGATTGGAACCATTCCCACGCAGGTAGAAACACTTCTGGTCTTCCCAGCTTTGCTTCTTGTTCGGAATGGGGGTCATCAATAATAAATAGATCAGCACCCCGCCCAGCAAGAGCACCACCCACACCAATGGCGAAATACTCTCCCCCAAAGTTGGTTCCCCATCTGGATGCACTTTTCGAGTCAGCTTGTAGCTCAATCTGCGGAAAAACGTCATGATAAGACTCCGATCCAACAAGATTTCGCACCCTACGACCGAATTGAACAGCCAAATCAGCCGTGTGAGAGGCCATGATGACTTTTTTCTGGGGGTATTTACCCAAAAACCATGCGGGGGCGAGGTAAGAGATGAGTTCAGACTTGCCGTGACGCGGTGCGATGTTCACAATCACCCGTTTTTTCTTGCCAGCGGCAATTTCTTCAAAGATTTTCGCTAATTTATAGTGGTGCGGCCCCACTTTGTAGCCCGGATAGACGTGTTTTACGAAGTCGAGGAAGCTTTCCTTGCTGATTTCGCGGGTTACTTCCTCTTTGTACTTCTTTAATAGCTCCGCCGTGCGCCGTTTCTGCTTCTCCGGCATCGTTGGCAGTGCTGCACGAAGCTTATTTAGCTCCGCTGTCGATAACTTAAGAGTCTCCAAGCCCACTGGACGCCTCCCTGACCTCAACATCTATGACCTGATCTTCAAGCATGTTCAGGGTTTCAATCAGTTCACGCTCGACTTCCTCGATAGTTTGTATCTTGACCGTCATTTCGCTGCGTTTCTTAAACGCATCGACCCCATCGACTTCGCCTAGCTTACTTAGTGCCGTAATCCGTGCCTTGGCGTCCTTGGCGTTTTCAACTTCTGAGACAAGCTTGTTGACTACGTACAGTTTTAGGTCGGAGAGTTCCTCGACAATCATGCAGTTGCTCTGCGCGACCATGCCCGCTAAGTAAGCCATCACTTCATTGGGATACTTTGCAAACTCCGGCCTGTGGGCAGGGTTGTGCATCATCTGCTTCGCCACTTCTCGGGCAGTCTCCATGTGCTCTGGAGTAGGTTCAATTGGGGTGTTATTTAAATCAGAGACGAGTTTGATCGTGCGCGCTCTCATTTCGAGTTCTTCATGAGGCGACAAGGGGGGCATAGCCTCAAAGGCAGAGGCTGGCAGAGGAATATCTTCCTCGATGTTAGGGACGATCACATTCATTAAGCTTCCTGTGGCCTATGTGATGATTTGCTGACTATAACAGGAATTATAGGATTGTAAAGGGTTGTTATTATAGCAACAGAGTTTTGGTAATTTTTTTGCGAAATATTTTTTATGTGGGCTAAAAGTTTTATAGGGGAGGGGTAACTTAGATGAGTTCGAATCCCACTTTGGGTATGTATGGTGGATTGAAATAGGGGTTTCAATCAGTTGCGGAGTTTGGGATTTTGTGGAGTCGTTTGTGTAAGACTGAGGGTATAGGGGCGCGGATGGTACCAAATGCGGATTCGGGGGGTGGGGGGTGGCGGGGGTGGCGGCGAAAACTTTACATATACCCATGTCATCAGGTATAACATAATCATGCGATGCGATTCCGTATCGTATAACCTGATCCGAAAGGTACATCATGAGAAAGAAATACCTCATGAGATTCACTAAAGAGAATCTCAATGCTCACCCCCTCCGCACACTGTGGTATCGACTGACTTGCTACGTAGTAGTGATGCAGTGGGAAGGGATCGAGTCAGTCCGGTTCGCTCGGGACTACGAAGATGCACTGGACTGGGCGCGATGCTACCCAGCTAATGCGACAGTGATGATCGGCAAGCGCGGCAGACTGTTAGCTGCCCGCTTCTAACTAACGGGGGCTTCGGCCCCCTCTTTTCGAAAGGTAACACCATGAAGAACTACGGCTTTGAGGTACTCGCCGCGCTGTACTGCGCCGCGATGTTGTTTACTGCTGTCTTGATGATGGGAGGTTTGTCATGAAGCCCGAATACAAGATCGTCACCTACACAGAAGACACGCAACGCGTCTACTACGCATATAAGTACTGGGATGCGTCAGAACTATTCCACATCATAACGAAGGTGCTGCCTTACGCTGAACTGTGGGAAGGCAAACGGTTGGTACAGACCTACGACGCAAAGTTTCAGCTGCTGTCGTAACTCTGGGAGGGCTTCGGCCCTCCTTTCTTTTTGTCCTTTGAGACCAGTTATCTGTCGTCGCGCGCAGTCGGGCGCGTGTGGGCTGGCGCGTTGTTTAACGGTTCAGGTTCTGCTGAAAGCTTGATTAATAAGCCAGCTATCAGGTATAACATTATTACCGGATGAATGATTCACTCCGAGTCGTTTCCGGTCTTTTCGAAAGGTTAGCTATCATGGCTAAGAAAACTTCTGCTGTAGATGTACAAGACTTCAAGTCCATCTCGGACTTCGGCTATAGCGTTGCAAAGCAGGGTGATGCAGTACGGGCTGCTGGGGCTTGGGCGCTGGATAACCTGAAGGGTTTCCCTGAAGAAATCCTCTCAGAGGATCGCGCTGAACTGTATGAGGGTTTCCGCAAGCGCGCAAGCGAGTTGCCAAAGTATGAGGCTACTGAGTACGCTGTCGTTGACAGTAACCTTATCCCAGTGAACCAACTTTCTGGTGACTTGCCAAAAGAACGGTATGTTATCAGCGTTGCAAGCGCGTTTAGCTATACCCAACAGCAGTTCGGCGCTATGAAGTCTGAGAATCACCAGCTATACCTTGTAATTCAAGATGTACGGAACCGTGTTAACAAGTACTGCTCGAATTGCTTATCAGACTTGAAAGCAGCAGCCCGTAAGGTTCTGAAAGATAGGAACCCTGAAAGCACTACTCGCGCTGCAACGAAGTCTTTCGCTGAATATATCGAGACTACACTCGATACAATGAAGCAGCGTTGCAAGACTGCTGAAGCGAGAGGCACTGATCCAACAGCTAACATGAAAGCGCTTGATCAAGCGATCATAGCTTTCAAGGTTAAGCTTGAAACAGTGAAGTAACACCCGAACCCTAGCCGAAAGGCTAGGGTTTTTTTTTCGCCCAGCGTTTTGAAGCCAGTTATCTGTCCTCGCGCGCGTACGAGCGCGGGTGGTCGCGGGCGCTAAGTAAGGCTTCAGGCCCCCGTGAAACATTGATTTATGTCCGTGCTATCAGGTATAACTATTCTACCGGATGACGATTCTCGTGAACCGGCTTTTATGGAAGGATAGCCAAATGGCTACCAAAAAACCTGCTCTTACTGTTCTGTTCAAATCAATCCGTGACATGGCCTACAACCATGCGATGGTGGATGATTCTCTTAAGGCTCACGCTCAATTCGCAATCGATAACTTCAATAACTTCCCTGAAGAGATTAACAAGGAAGAGCGCGCTGAGTGCTATGAGGGTTATATCGCACGGTATAACGAGATTCACCCGAAAGTACAATACGCTCGCATCGATGGTAATTGGCTACCATTGAAGAGTCTTTCCAAAGACGCTAAGCCGCAAGAGATTGTGGAATGGAATGGTGCCTACGCTTTGTCGGCTTACTCGCAACAAGCCTTCGGTAGTCTCAAGAATGAAGATAATTCTAAGTATCAGATACTGAAGCCGCTCAGGGACGCCGCTAGTAAATATGCATCAGGTAAAGTTAAATCCCTGCAAAGCAAGGCTAAAGAGATTCTTAGGGAACAGTCTGGGGAACCAAAGACACGCGAAGCCACTAAGGCTTTCAGTGAGGTAGTCAAGGCGATGCACGATGAATTAAAGAATCGGTGCAAAAATGCTAAGTCTCGCGGGGATGAATCTGCGGATGAAGACAAGTACCGCAATGCAGTGGAAGCCTTCAATGCAGTCTGGTTGAAGTAACCATCAGGGGAAGCCGAAAGGCTTCCCCTTTTTTTGTCCGTTGATTTGAGACCAGTTCTTTGTCCTCGCGCGCGTACGAGCGCGGGCAGGCAAGCGCGTTAAATTACGATTCAGGGGTACCTGAATTGGGTTCTATCATTTACCGTTTGTGTAGATGACGCCCAGCCTGTGGATAACTCGTTTTTTTGTTCCGGTGATTTTGTTATCGTTCTGGCTACGGAACAAGATTTCGCCTTTAGAATCAACGACTTACGCGCTGTTCCGGTTGTTCCGGTGTTTTTAGGGGGTATGGTCGGGCAGTGTGTTTTTTACGGATCGTTTGACCCTTTTGGCAAGTGCACCCAAATTAACTCCCGACTACCCATCCCCTATTTTTCATCCAGAACAGAACACATTATATATACTATATATAGTAAATAAATAAAGAAGAAGCTAGGTTTTATGCGGCTTTTCAGCCATTTATTATTGTTCCGACAACACAAAAAAACCGGAACAAAACCCCGTTTATCTACTACATCTAGTAGTTCTAGCCCCATTTCTGTTCCGGTTTGCCCTTTCCCCGCCAGAACAAAACCCCAAATCCCTACCCTAAAAAACCCAGATAACTACCTTGACTTATATGTCAAATAATGGTATAATTATACTGTTGGGAGGCAATGTAGCAAGCAAGCTGCTTAGTCCCAACGGCAAGACTTTTATTTAACGATTCACCACTACCTGAAAGGTTAATCATGAAAACGTTCGACTTAGTTGATCAGATGCAATGGGAAGAAGTAGCCGAGGAGCATGGCCTGTTTATATCTCTGGAGGAAGCGGGTCTCGAAGAGTACGTCGAGGAACCCCTGCATGGGCAGTACCACAGCAGCGAGGGCAGCATCTACAGCTACA
>Ga0181344_1000973_pt1 | contig 10922 bp, 15 predicted proteins | sample Su13VDMLBDD_FD_130098 | JGI IMG/M metagenome (GOLD analysis project Ga0181344, IMG submission 130098) | Freshwater viral communities from Lake Michigan, USA - Su13.VD.MLB.D.D | ecosystem: Environmental > Aquatic > Freshwater > Lake | place: USA: Michigan | collected 2013-07-15
AGCAGCGTGTTAAGGCCAAAGCGTGCAGCCGTTAGCGTGTTGCCCGAGACTTGCTTGCCGTAACTCGGCGCAATCTTGATCGCCAGATTGGTAATGATCGCTTCGTTGCCGCTGTCTGGAATGCCCATGTTGGTATCAAGATCGGCAACGGCAATGCTGCCGGAAATGTTCGGGCCAAGCCTGATCCCGCGTGCGTTCCAGTCCAGCAGCATCGAATCCAAACGCCGCGCCGCGCCCTGCATCCCCTCCGGTGGGAGGTCAAACACATAATCAGCCAGCCCGATCTCTTCAAAGGCTGCGTTGATGAACTGGCGGCGTGTGTAGCCCATTAGCCCAAAGCCTCTGCAATCATGGCGGCCAGCTTGGCATCACCAGTCTTGTGGTGGAACTCTAGGCCGAGTTCCTTTGCCTTCTGCACCAGTTCGGCGCGGGTCGGCGGTGCATCGTCATCCACCGGCCACACAAACCAGCCGGCCTCAACGTGCGCGGCCAGTTCGGCTGCATCAGCCACACCGGCATAACGCACCGCGCCGATCCCCGGCAGCGTCATCATGCCATTGGCGTGCTTGCGGTAAACGAGAGTTGGGAACTCCATCACTTCTTCTTCCCTGCGCGCATATTGTCCACCAGATTGGGGTAAGGCCGGCCAGCCGCTTTCGCCATAGCTTTCGCGCTGGCCTTCTGCTTGGGTGAGAGTTTGTCCGGCTTGCCCTTCGGTGCCGGCTTGTCCCATACAGGCTTAGGTTTCTTCATTTGGCTCTCTCGGCAACCGCTTTGCACATGGCTATAAACTCACCAACGTCATAACGGTTTTTTGACATGTTGACCATAGCATGAACCCATTGAATATTTCCTACAACGTATCCGGCCTTGCTATCAATCCGATCAAGGCTGGCGGTATGCTCTGTGTATGATAACGAAATTGGCCAACCAGTCATTTCACAGCGCCCGCTAAAGCCGGCAAACATTTGATTTTCTGTAAGTTCCCAAGCCAAACCACGCGATTTAGCTGATTTTCGGAACCGATTAAACGCTCTTGTGTAATCGCCCACCGACTTGTTTGCGCTGAATTTTTTAGCATGGGCTGCGCAAGTCTTGCATTGCCAATCAGACGCATGGCTTTGCTTTGCATGATCTTTTCGCGTATATGCCTGCTCACTTGCGCAACCGCTGCATTTGCAACACCACCGGCCATCTTGGCGCTTGTATATGCCAGTTTCCAAATTTTGGACTGAGACATAATCCGGGCGGCAAGATCGGCAAACACCGCGCTCCAGCATTTTGAGCGCGGTGTTTTTTGTTGAAAAAGCTGAGACTTTTCCACACAAACAAGTTGCAACAAACTTGTTGTCATGGCGGACAATGCGCGGATCAAATATAGCCCTCATGTGTGAAGGCTATACCATTTAACATGATTGCCAGCAACATCCATTTGGTCTTTGCCGACCACCAAGCCGCGCTCATCTTACCCTTGGCAATGTTCTTCGCGTGCCGCGCCTTGAAGCTGGCCCGCTTGTCCTTCATTGCCTCGCTTTCACCCGCTTTCGGCTTGCCTGCGGTCTTAGCGCCTTGCTCACCGAAGCGGATGGTCTTAACATTCCCGCCCTCTTTGGCCACCACGACATGCGATTTAGTCGGATGGCCCGGCGTGCGCTTGGGCTTGTTATAGCCTGAGACGCCAGCACGTTCGAGGCGGGAATCTTTCTTCACTTAGCCTTCTTGCCCATCTTCATGGTCTTACCAGACTTGCCAGCCGCTTTCTTAGCCGCCGCCATGCCCTTAGCATCGTAACCGTATTTCTTTCCGTTGACCATCGGCATGTTATTTACCCTTTTTCTTTTTGGCCCGCTCTGCCGTTGACAGCGCAATGGCGATGGCTTGCTTTTGCGGCTTGGTTTTCATCTCGGAACGAATGTTCTTCGATACGGTCTTGGCACTGTAGCCCTGTTTCAACGGCATACCAAATCCCTTTGACGGGTTAGGGGTGGCCTACTTCCAAGCCACCCCGTCCCCATTAGATGCGATACGTTACGAACGTGTTCGCAGCGGTCTTGCGGGTCATGTAACGATGGCTAACGCCAGTCGCCACACCCGTGTTGCCAACAAACGTATGCCCGGACGCAGCAGCGGCCAAGGTAACCGTGTTCGGCCCGGTGTTAATGAAGCTCCAGAAGAACGCATCGTTGATTGCGAACGTGCTGGCAGCATCCATTACAGCGCCGGTATCAAGCGTGGCGGTCACGGCAGCGGCAGACGTGGACGTAACCAAACCGCCCATGATCGCAGCGGCAGTCAGCGTGCCGGTGGCGTTCAGCGCGGCTGGGTCGCCCTGCGAGAACTCGTTGCGCTCGGTGATAAAGGCATCAGTGCCAACGCTATAATATAGCGGAGAGGTGTCACCACCGCGAAGGGTAATCGTTGCGCCAGTAGCGAACACCGACGAGGTGAACGCGCCTCTGGAATTGAACAGAACTTCTTCGGTCGGCACGCCGTTGGCGTATTCACGCAAGCGCGTCACGGTGTAATTGGCTTCGCTGTAGCAAGCGATGCGGGCGGCGGCAGGCACCGTAACAATCGGCGTGCCGGTAAAGGGGAGAATATTCGACATGGGGATTCCTTATGCAGTTGGGGGAGAGCCTAAGCCCTCCCCCGGTTGCCCATTACGGGGTCTGGTTGAACAGCAGAACGCCGCACATTTCCGGAGCCGTCATCACCACGCCGTACAGAACGTCCACGGTGTAGAACGTCTTGAACGTGCTGTTATCGAACCGCTTGCCCATGACCACTTCGATGCCCTGATCCGTCGAGGCGCGCATGACTGCGACACCCTGATCGCCCGGAACCGCATAACGGCCCGGAAGCAGTTCGATGGCCGGCTTGCGCCAGAACACGTTGTAGCCAGCGGCGTCGAGGTTCAAGAACACGATAGGCGCAGTCGCAGACGGCGTAACGATGCAGTTCTTGTACTCGTTTTCCGCATCCGTGCCGCCCTGTGCGCTGATGATCGGCGGGCTGATGACCACGGTGTTGGACGTGCCAACGCTGATGACGCGATACGTCTTGAGCTGGCCAGTGCCTTCCTTTGTGATCTGATGCACCGCTTCCACACCACCGATGGTGAAGGCATCGCCAGCGCGGACGTTGGTGTTGCTCGACAGCGTGATGGTCTGATAGCGGTTATCCACGTTCGCCACTTCGCCGGTCGAAGCCGTCGAGGTTGCTTTCGGCACCCAGTACTGACCAGCCGAGGTGCGGGTATCGACCGTGATCGAACCACCACCAGCGGCGGCCAGAGTGCGGCGGCCCACGTCCAGCTTGTAGGTGTCAAAGCCAGCCACCATGCCGACCTGAGAACGCTCGTAAGCGGTCAAGGTCTTGTTGGCGACGAGGTTCTGACGACCAGCAAGGTTGCCGGCCATGCCGTTATAGTCGCGGGTATTCAGCGCCAGATACCGCTGATCCTGCTGCACGCCCTGCTCGTTCATGATGGTATCGCACAGAGCGATGTCATCATAGGAACCAGCGGCGGTCGTGCGGGTCACGACCAGCGTGGCCTGCGCGGTGGCAACGTCCAGCACGCTGCTGTTGATGGCGCTGGCCAGCTTGAAAGCGGAACTTTCAGCCAGACGGCCTTCCTGCAACGCATCGCGCATTTCGTTTGCGTCCATTTCGAACGTATCGTTCTTACGGAAGCCGAGACGCGACGGCACAGAAAGCTGCACGCGGTTACGGGCGGTCACAGGCGTACCGACAACACGATCCTGAAGCAGGCCGACATACGGCTGCGGACGCCAGATGGTGTCGTTGGTGCGTTCCATCAACTGGCCATTGGTGCCGTAGGTGTTGACGTTCTTCGACATGATGAGGCCATCGGTGAAGCCTTCGAGCATCTGCTCGAATGCAACCCGTTCCTCTTTTGAAAAGCTATTAGCCATTATTCATTCCTTAGTGGGTTATGCTGCGCGCTTCTGCTTACGGTAGGCAATCACTTTGCTGTAATCGCCCGTCTTTTCGGCATCAGCCCGCAGTCGTTCTAGTGTTGCATCAGCCCCTGCAACGCCGACCGGTGCAGTGCCGGTCATTGTTTTCTCAGGGGCAACGGTTGGTTTGCGCTTCGTCACCTTCAATTCGCTTTCCAGTTTGGCCGCCTTGAAGGTGAATTGCGCGAGGCTTTCAATCTTGGCCAATTCCTTGGCCCGTTCCGGGTATTTGCCCAGCGCATAAACCAGCATAGCGGGATCGTCTGCACCATCCACTAGGATCGCCCACCGCATGTCCCCGAACAATTCCCGAACCTGTTGTTCGGCATCGTCCACGTCATCAGCCGGCAATGCCTGCTTGCGCTCGGTGTAGGTTGAAAGCCGCGATTGCCACGCTTGCTCCGCTTGTTCCTGCTGCTTGCGTGCAGAGGCTTCGGCATCATCAGCTTGACGTTTTGCGTCCTTCCAGCCGTCCAACTGGCGCTCGAACTCGTCCGCGTCATAGTCGCAACTTTCTAGCGTCGGCTTGGGCGGCAATGCGGTTTGCACCGGTTGCTGCCGTTCCTTGGCTTCCAGTTCCTTTAGGCGCTTCGTGAGTTCCCGGTTATGCTTGCGCAAATCTCGCACCCATGCAGGCGCGGCGGTTTCTTCCGGTTGAGGCGGCGCTTCCTCACCAATCGAAACAATCAACTCACCGTCATCATCACCAGATTCTGGGGCTTCTGCGTCTGTGCTGGCGGCTTGATTCTCACCAGCATCGGACGTTTCGTTCACCACAGTCTCGGCGGCATCGGCTTCGTATTGATCCGTCTCGTTATCTGCCACGTTCATCTTTAGCACGCTCCCTCACAGATTTAAAGCCCCTGCGGTGGGCCACCAGCGGCAAGAGCGCCGCCGATTGCTTGAGCGGCCTTGACCGCTGTGTCCAATTGCTTGCCCTCGACCGTGGCCAGCGTCTCAATCGTCTGTGCGCGGGTTTTCTCCGCGTTGGCCTCGGCCAGTGCCGTATCAGCCACGGCCTTCGCCGCTTGGGCCTGCGCCTTGCCGGCTTCCGCCATGAGGTACATAGCCTGCGGGTCTGGTTGCTGGCCTTGTGCTTGCGCGGCGGCTTCCATCTCGGCGCGTTCTTCGTCGTTCGGTTCCACTGCACCCATGCCGACCAACTGGCGGCGGTAGAACTGGCGCAGATCGCCCAGCCCTTCGCCGTCCATGTTCATCATGGCAGTGGCCAACAGCACTTTCTGGTCTTGCGGATCGGCGGCCATCTGCAACAGGCCCGTGATAGCCCGCACAGTGGCATCACGGCGCGATGTGAACGCCGGGCCTACGTCTACCGCCACGTCCAACTTGGCGCGGCTCAGATCGTTTTTAAACCGCTGTTCGCCGGTTTCCTCGTCAATGATCGGCTGCATCAGCTTGACTTGCCCAACGCTGCCGTCCTCGTTCAGCGCCTTCATGGCGCGGTCATCGTCAACGTAAACATCCTGCGCCATCGCCAGCCATATCTCACCAGCGCGGCGCATGGCCTTGGCAAAGTTGGACAGGTAGATGAATGCAGACTGGTCAATCCGGTTCTGGATCATCTCAACGGCCTTGCCGGAGATGTTCGACACCATCTTATCTTGCGCCGGGTTATAGCCCAGCACCTCGGCCATATCTTGCTCGGTCAACTGTAGCAGCGCAGCCATTGCAGGCGGCACGGCAGGCGGCTGCGTGTAGGACAGCGGCCCAGCGGGCTGCACTTGGCCATTGGCGTCAGTGATCGGGTTAACGAGCAGATACGGATAATTCTTGACGTTATCTTCGGCCCACATGACCTGATGGCCTGCCACTTGTTCGGGCAAGAGGATCGGCTTCTGCACTGCCGACAGCGCCGCTGTCTCAGCAAGGCGGCTGATCTGCATATTTTTAAGGCGCTGCGGGTCTTTCGCCAAGCGAACCACACCCATGCAGCGTTCTACGTTGTCGATGAACCACCGCTTGCCATAGACCGGAACAATCGGAATGTGCTTGCCAGCGATGTAACCAGCATCTTCCAACACGCGCCCGCCGCTCATAATGTACTTGCGAACCTTGCGGCTGCGCTTTGACCACTCCTTGACGACCTTACCGCCCAGCAATTGCGCCATACGAATCTCGTCGTATTCGCGGCCTTCTTCTCCGTCCTCGGCCTCGGCCACGTCCTCGGCTTCAAAGTCCAGCGTCTTGCCGTCGGGCATCTCATAACGCACCATTGCCGTGCGCTCGTCCTCGACGCGGTAGTATTCGGCCACATACACCACGTCAGGCGTGGCCCAGTCAAACTCAATCGTGTCGTTGTTCTTCGGCCAGCTTGCCGGGTCATCGCCCCATTTCGCCATGTAGCCGTTGCGCGTGAGGCTATACAGCACCCAGCACTGGGTTGCGTCGGACTTGTCCATGCGCTTGGCGTCAAGGTCGAAATAGACGGACGTATCAGCGTCGGCAATCATCTCAAACCGGATGCGCTGCTTTTCGTTGTCGTCGTCGTATTCATCCTCATATTGTGTGCGCAGGCGGAATGCGCCGAAACCGCCTGAGGCGGCTTCCTCGAAGGCGTTATCGCAAGCTTCGTCGCCATTGCTGTCTGCGTAATCAGCCCGGAACAAGCCATCGCATGTGTCGGCAGTCTCGTCAGCAGCCGCGCCGTCCTTCGGCACGAAGTCCACCATGACGCGGTTATTGCGGTATTCACCGACAACGCGGTTAAGCGCCATTGCAATCTTGTTGATCTCCATGCGCGGGCGATTGGCGAAGGCATCTTCGTATTGCCCCTCCCACTGCGCGCCGGGGATGCTGGCAAAGCGCCGATCAGTGATGCATTGTTTGCGTTCATCCTGAAGCGCCGACTGCGCACGGTTGAACTCGGACAACGCCTCAGCGTGGATGGCCGCCAATCGTTCGGCTTTTGATATTCGCGCCATATGCCCTCATTCACCGTCGCAACGTGCGGCGGCCAGTTGTATCACCGCGCAAACGGGCTGGCAACTGGCAGCGGCACAGCGTCAAACGCCTTGCGAACAGGCGCACGGCGAGCGGCCTCGCAGGCGTAGCGGAGCGCGTCTATACAATTTGAAACAAGTACGCCGTTCACGAAAAATTCGTGATCTTCCTCAACTGTCAAGTCGTAAACGCGCGCGCATTTTCCTGCCGCGCTCACGGTTTCCACACGCCCGCGAGCAATTCTGCTGGTTGGAGTAACGGTTGACTCGAAACACATTGCCGCAGGGGCAAGCCCGGTCGATGTCGTCAAGCCCGGAAGCCCTGCGCCAAGCAGCTTTGCACTTGTTCGAACAAAACTTATCGATGTTTCCCAATTTGCGCGGAAGAAATTCAATGCCGCATTGGCCACACGGTTTAGCCTCGGGCCTAAATGTCTTGTAGGCCATCGCGCCAATCTCGCGATGTTTGGCAATTCCTTCTGCGCTTGCGTGCCAAGCTTTGGTAAGCGGGCGAATTCGATCCAAATGGGGAAGGCCATCGACACGGCGGGCCTCGCTCCATTTGTGGCGCTTACCATGCTCGGCACGGGTGAGACATTCAAGGTTGTCCGGATGATTGTTTGCAGGGTCGTGATCCACGTGGTGAACAACCCAGCCCCTTGGAATGGGGCCGTGATAATGCTTCCAAACTTCCCGATGAAGCCAGCGGTTGTGCCAATGGAAATACCGGTCAGAGCGGAAATACCCCTCTGTGGTTTTGCGACGCCAAATCCGTCCGTTCCATTCAATTTCTTCCATGATGAATCTATAACAAGTTCGTCGCCATAACGCAAGGCGTCAGCGCGCGTCATGCCCTTGTTTTCCACCCAAACTTCGTGGTCAGGCGTGCATCTGAAATTTCCGCCTGAATATTTGACAAGCACCGTGTCGCGGTCGGCGTCTGTTTGATCTGAGAAAAGCACCCGGCGATAGCCGTTGCGCGTCATTACGCGGTCGTCAACAGTAACGGTTTCAATCGGCACATAACCACGGTCTGTCCAGACTAGTTCGCCTTCGGCTATGCAGTGGTTATTATTATCAGAAAGCACCGGCAAGATGCTACCAGTTAATGGATCGACCTTGTAGCTGTAGCTGGTCAACTCGTCGATGGTATGCTGGCAGCGCGGATGCACGACGATGTCGTAAGACTTCAGCCATTCAATGCCCTCAGTGACGCTGTTCTGGCCCTTCACCGCCGCCATGATGCGCGGGAACCCGTGGTTGCGCAGATGGCTAATCGTCTCAGGCCGGGCGCTGTCTGCCACGATGGGCCATTTCTCGGCCTCGGGGATGGTTAGGAACAGTTCCGGCGTGTTGACGATCTCGCACCCGATCATGAAGGCTTCGTAGTCAACGTAGATCGTGCGCCCGATGATGTGACACCGCACAAGCACGGTGGGATCAACAGCAAATCCAAAGTCAGCCCCGAAGCGATGCACCGCATCAGCAGGCGCTTCGAAGTCCTCAACGCGCCAATTGCGGAACACACGGGCTTCGCTGTTGGCAACGTAACCACCAAGCCAGATGTGCGTATACTTGTCCGGGTCGCGGCGCTGGTCGTATTCCAGTTCGGCGCGCAGGACGTCGGGGAACCAAGGGTTGAGGTCGTAGTTGACGCGGAGGAATATCGTCTTGGGCGGCTTTTCCTCGCCGCAGAACATCACGTCGATAGGATCGGTTGGGTTCTTCGGGTTCCATGTGAAATATATCTGACTGCCCGGCTTGCGGATTGTCGGGATCAGGATGTCAAGGCTGGCTTGACTGACGGTTTGTGATTCTTCGACCCAGCAAACGTCGATCCCTTCCATCGACTTGATGCTGTCAATGTTCGTGCGCACGCCAGCAAACAGGAACAGCGAGCCATTGCGCCCGCGTATCTCAGTCTCGGTGGACACGAAGAAGTCCGACAGCCCGCACCGTTCAATGGTGTCATCGAGCAGGCGCTTCACAGAGTCTTTGATGGACTTCTGTATCTCTCGGGCGCACAGGATGCGCAGCGGCTTTGCAGCGGCCCTCAGGACAAGGCAGGCAGCGACAGAATAACTCTTGCCGCTGCCTCGCCCGCCGACCAGTGCGAAGTACCGCGCATCCTCGTCAAACAGGTTCCGGCACCAGTCCGGAAGGTCAATGTTAGTCATGTGCCGACTTGATAAACCGCACTTCAATCGCCGTCATCAGCGGATTGTCCTTGTCGCCCTGCACTTGCATCGGCAGCACCTTGCCCACCAGCGACATGAACGGGCCGGGGTTTTCTTCAGCCTGTGCCGCCAGATAGTCAACACCGCCCACCTTATCCAAGGCGGCTAGGATCATGTCCTTGATGGCCGTCGTGTTCTTGTTCAACACGCCTTTTGGCCGTCCTTTGCCGGCCTGCGCCATGAACGCGGGAGTAATCCGCTTATCGACCGTTTTTTTCGGAGCGTCAGTCATGCCTTAACGTAACATCCCTGCGCCAACAATTCCAGTGCCACGCTTGCCGGGCCTGTGATGCTTTGCTGGCCGCTCTCCCAGCGTCGGACGGTACGCCGTCCCTCACTGCCCATGCGCAGGGCTGCGGCGAGGTCGGCTTGCGTAAAGCCGAGGGCTTGGCGGTGTTCGCGGACTTGTTGAGGGGTCATTTGGTTTGCTCCTGAATGCGTTCGCCAATCCAGCGCATGACTGGAACGGCCATTGAATTGCCCAACGCTTTGTAACGCGGGCCGTCTGGAGATGCGCCACGTCTCCAAGGGATCAGTGTGTAGTTGTCAGGAAAGCCTTGGAGGCGTTCGCATTCAACTGGGGTTAGGCGGCGGACTGCGGCGGATTGTGGCACAAACAGCCCACCACCTGAATTGATATGCTGATTGTTCTGCCCATGCTTGGCTCCGAAACCAGCATCAAGCGTAGGCGCGCACAAAGCGGGCCAAGGCAAATAGGTCTGGATGTCTGGAGCGCACAGAGCAGAGCCTGCACGGGCTGCAAGTGTGTGGGCAATTACATGCTCACAGTCTGTTCCTTGTCCGCCACTGCCCGGAGCGCGAGTTCTAAGGCTGGCGGTATTTGTTTGCCCCGTCTCTCTGCGCGGCGCAGGATGCCCTGACAAGCTGTGCTGCTCAAAAAGAACCGCTGCGGCACGTCTCCAGTCTCCAAGGTATCCGACAACGAACACACGGCGGCGGCGCTGGGCCACTCCGAAGTACTGAGCGTCAAGAACTCGGTAGGCGAACCCATACCCGAGTTCGACCAAGCCCCCGAGAATGGAACCAAAGTCCCGTCCGCCTCCCGATGACAAGACGCCGGGGACGTTCTCCCACACCAACCATCTGGGCCGTGTTCTGTCAGCAAGCCTAAGAAACTCAAGGGCCAAGTTGCCACGGTCGTCATCCAGTCCGCCTCTGAGGCCGGCGACACTGAAGGACTGACAAGGGGTTCCTCCGACAAGAAGGTCAATTGGCTCATAGTCTCCGTCCTTGATCGTGGTAAAGTCACCGTGCAGCGGCACGTTAGGATAATGGTGCGCCAGCACGGCACGGGGAAACGGCTCAATCTCGCTGAAGAAGGAGGCTTCCCAGCCTAGCGGATGCCAAGCTGCGGTTGCGGCCTCAATGCCGCTGCACACGCTGCCATAGCGGATCATGCTTGCTGATCCTTGGTGCTGCGGATCGCGCGAGCAATGGCAGCGGTGTCAACGCGGGCGAAGAACAAGCCGCCCACATAAACGCGCCATGCGGCGGCGCGGGTGTAGTCGCGGGTGGCGGTGACTTTGTGGCCGAGGTCGATGGTCATCTGCGTATTCCCTTTCGGTGGGGCAAAGCCCCATTGGTGATGTCCCCTTATGGGGCAGAATTACCGGTGGTGCAAGCGTTTATTTTGGGGAGGCCGAAGCCTCCCCGGTGGTGGTTAGGCGGCAGGCACAAAAGACGAAAGCGCGCCGAGGCAATGGTGCCGGTCGTTGTCGCTGGCC
>Ga0181344_1000974_pt1 | contig 10911 bp, 20 predicted proteins | sample Su13VDMLBDD_FD_130098 | JGI IMG/M metagenome (GOLD analysis project Ga0181344, IMG submission 130098) | Freshwater viral communities from Lake Michigan, USA - Su13.VD.MLB.D.D | ecosystem: Environmental > Aquatic > Freshwater > Lake | place: USA: Michigan | collected 2013-07-15
CCACAAGGCGAAGATCGACGAAGCGCTGATGCAGAAGATCGAGAACTACTACATGAAGCGGCATGGCGGCGCGGAGAACGCCGGCAAGCCCGTGGTTCTCGGCGACGATGTCCGCATCGAGCGGATCAGTTCGACGCTGGACGACACGGGCCTTGAGGCCGCTCGGAAGTATTCCATCGCCGACGTGTCGCGCCTGTACGGCGTGCCTGCGTCGTACCTGTCCGAGGATGTCGGTTCGTCGTACGGCACGATGGAATGGCTGTCGCGCATGTACGTCGACGGATGCCTTGCCGCGTGGATGGCGGCCGTCGAGAGCGAGCTCAAGGCGAAGCTCATGAACCCGTACGCGTCGGTTTCGTGGGACACCGACGCGCTCATCCGTCCAGGCGTCGCCGAGCAGATGGCGGCCCTGCGGACTGGTGTGGAGGGCGGGTTCCTGACGCGCAACGAAGCGCGCGCCAAGCTGGACCTCGAGCCCCTCGAGGGACTCGATGCGCCGACGCTCGCGCTCAACGTCGGCACCGGCGGCGGCTCAAGCAACCTTGGCAGCGACACGTCGGAAGAGGAGGGGACGCCCAATGATTTCTAGGCGATTCGCCGGCGAGATCGAGAACGGCGAGGGCCGCACGCTGTCGGGCCTCGCGGTGCCGTACATGCGCTGGTCCGACGAGATCGTTGAATCTGGCGTGCGCGGCGCGTTTCAGGAGCGCATCGCCCCGGACGCGTTCGGCGAGATCGACGGCGCTGACATCAAGCTGCTGTTCAACCATGAGCCGGGCGCGCTGCTGGCGCGGACCAAGAGCGGAACGCTCAAGCTCAACCAGACCAAGGGCGGCCTGCGCTTCACCGCGCAGCTGCCGGAGACCTCGCTGGGGAACGACGTGCGCGAGCTCATGCAGCGCGGCGACCTCACGGGTGAGATGTCGTTCGGGTTCTACGCGGAAGCGGACGAATGGAACGAAAAGCGCACGCTGCGCACCGTCACGAAGGCACGGCTCGTAGAGCTGTCCGTGGTGGTCGACGCGGCGTACGGAGACAGGACAAGTTCGTCGCTGCGGAGCGTTTCCGAGCGCGACAGGATGGCACGCGCGCTTCGACTGCGCGAACTGAAAGGAAAGCACCATGTCTGATCTGAAGGCGATGATGGAGGAGCGCAAGAAGCTCCTCGGCGACATGCAGCAGCTGAACGACCGCAAGGACTTCAGCAACCTCGACCGCGAGCAGTGGGACCGCATGGACGCGCGGTACGTCGAGCTCGACGGCCTGATCGAGCGCGCCCAGCGCTCCGCGCGCATCGACGCCGAGCTCCGCAAGCCGGCGTACGACCTCCCGGCGGTCCGCGCCGCGAGCGCCGAGAAGGCCGTGGCGGCCGACTTCGCCGCGACGCCCGAGTACCGCAACGCGTTTGCGCGCGCGCTCCGCACCGGCGAGATGTCCGAGGTCCGCGCGCTCAACACCGGCAGCAGCAATGCGCCGATGCCTCAGGACATGCAGCGCCGCATCTGGGAGCTCATGATGAAGGAGACGCCGCTCCGCAGCCTCGCGCGCGTGTTCCAGGTCGCGACCGACCAGCAGATCACCGTCGAGACCGCGATCCCGACCGGCTACATCGTGGACGAGTCGACCAGCGCGACGGACTCCTACGCGTCTCCGACCTCGACCGTCACTGAGTCCACCGGCACGTTCGGCCGCAAGACCATCGGCGACTTCACCTACGCGGTGCGCTCCAAGGTGAGCTACCAGGCGTACAACGACTACATCAACGGCGGCACGTACCTTGCCAACAAGGTCGCGCAGGCGCTTGCCCAGACCGAGGAGCAGTACCTGATGACGGGCGACAATTCGGCCAGCGCGACGGGCAACCCGCGGCAGCCGAGCGGCGTCGTCAGGGAGATCAACGAAGCCGACAACAAGTTCACCTTCACCGGCGGCACGACCGGACAGGGATGGACGGGCCTCACCGCCGAAGCCGTGATCGAGACCGCGCATCTGGTCAGCCCGCAGTACCGTCGCGGCCCTTCGCTGCGCTGGATGATGGGCGACACGGCCGCCAAGGAGATCCGCAAGCTCAAGGACGGCAGCAACCGCTACCTGTGGCAGGTCAGCGACAACGTGCCCGAGGGCCTGACGAACGGCATCAACGGCAGCCTGTACGGCATCCCCGTGGTGATCTCGCAGTTCATGCCGACCGGCACGGCCGCCACCAACGTCGCGTTCGTCGTGGGCGACTTCAGCAACGTCGAGATCTACGACCGTGGTCCCATCGAGTTCATGCTCGACCAGTACACCGATCTCGCGAAGCTCAACGTCTTCCTGCAGACGTGGAAGCGCAGCGACCTGACGGTGATGGTTGGCGCTTCGGGCTACCGGCCCTTCGCGCACGCCGAGTTCAAGTGATCCATTCTCCCCATGGGGTTGCGCGGGGAAACCCGCGCGACCCTTTTCCATGTCGGTACCGCTCTCAACCATCAAGTCGGCGCTCAAGGTCGACTACACGGACGATGACACGGAGCTGATCAGGCTTCGCGAGGTCGCAAACGTGTACGTCGAGAAGCGCACCGGGCTCGCGCTCAGCGCGCGCAGCGAGCAGCTGTACCTGTCGACGTGGACAGATTCGCTGATCCCCGTGGCACCGTACACGGGGCTGACGCACGTCAGGTACTACGACACTGGCAACAACCAGGTCACGATGCCGTCCGCCGACTACTGGATCGACCAGTCGGACGGACCGATGCCGATCATCCGGTTCAAGAAGGCACCGCAGATCTTCGACGGCTCGGTGGTCATCGTCACCTATACCGCCGGGTACGCCAACATCCCCGACCCGCTGGTGCACACCATCATCTCGCTCGTCGGCGGTTGGTACAACAACCCCGAGTCCATGCAGCCCATCGGCCTCAACCCCGTGCCGTTTGGGGTTGACGCCATTCTTGACATGTACTCCGTTCGGAGTCCGATCCGATGATCTCGGGCGGCGTCCTGCAGTTCAAGGCGACGCGCCTCGCGGCATCCCAGTCGCAGGATGCGCTCGGCATGCGCACCGACGCATGGGACGCGGCGGGCACGTTCCGCTGCGACCTACGCAACGACTCGACCACCGAGCAGCAGTACGCCGACGGCGTCGCCGTGCGGCGCACGTGCGAGGTCCGCGCGCGCTGGCAGGCGGTGCAAGGCGTCGGGCTTACGGAGGTCGACCGGCTCGACGTGCGCGGGCGCATCCTGCGCGTCCAGTCGATCCGCAACCTCGATGAAGCCGACCGCGTCGCCGTGATCCTCTGCGAGGAGATCGATTAATGGCGACCATCGAGGAAGCCGTCCGAACGATGCTCATCGCCAACACGACGCTGTCGCAGAACGGCATCGACGTGCCCGACGCGCGCGTCACGCACGGCTATCGCCTGCAATCGACGGCGCTGCCTGCAGTCACGTACGAAGTGTCAAACCAGGCACCCGCCGATGTTTCGCGCGGCATCATGCAGGGCGAGATCGCCGTGACGGGGATCGCCGAGACCAGCATCGACGCCGCGACCATCGGCGACGCCATAGAGGACACCCTTGTCGCCGGGACGTACTCGAGCATCGGCATCGATTCCATCGTCATCACAAGCAAGACCCTCGCGCCGCCTACCGTCGGCCTCGGCGACGAGCAGGAACCCGCCACGGTGACGGTCAACGCAACGATCCATTGGAGGCCGTGAAATGGCTGTCTACAACACGTCAGGCTTCATCTTCAGCGTCGGCGGCACCGCCGTCCCCGGCATTGTCGACGCGTCCGTGACGTTGACGCTGGAAACCGTCGACGTGACCGAAATCGGCAACACCGACCGAGCGTTCGTGAGCGGCATTCGCACGGGCAGCGCGTCGGGCAACCTGTACTACGACCAGGCCAACACGCAGATCGCGGCGCTTGAGGCAGCGGTGCGGTCTGGCGCGACGGTGGCGTGCGTGTTCACCCTGCACGCTAACGCGACTATCACCGCGACGGCGTACGTCACCAGCTGGAACCCGAGTGTCGCGGTGTCCGACGTGGTCCGCGTGGCGTTCGAGCTGCAGTTCACTGGGGCGTACAGCCTTGGCTGACATCCGCGCCATTCTCGCGCTTGAGCCGGTTCCATTCCAGTGGAACGGGCACACCTTCCACCTGTCGCGGCCCACGCTGCTCGACCTGATCGAAGCCATCGACATCAACACGCAGGATCCGAAGCGCGGCCGGCAGTTCGGGCTCTACCGTCACCTCCACACCGAGGACGGGCAGCCTGTGTTCCCCAGCATCGAGGCCGCTGGCGGCTGCCCTGCGGGGCTTGCCGCGAAGGCGGTGCCCATGATCGAGGCGCTGTACAGCGAAGGCGCGGACTAGGCCGGGACGCGCGGCAGCTGCTCGCGCGCGTCCTTCGGAACAGACGGGCGGCACCTTGGGAACGGTCGGTGCTTGAGCTCATCGTCGAGCTTGACGTGCCGGACTGGAAGGGCATTAGAAGGCGACTCGATGAGCTCTCCAAATCTAACCTTCAATCCCAACCCGCGAGATCTGAAGCAGATCCGCGACGCCCTGGACGAGTTTGAGATCAAGGTGCAGGACAAGATCGTGCGGCAGGCGCTGACGGCATTCTCGCGCGAGGAGATTGCCGCCATCCGCTCGCGCAACGACCTGAACCCCAACCATCTCAAGGGCAAGCGCAAGATCTACAGGTCGGGCATCGCGTGGAACAGCGTGGCGTATCTGGCCGCGCCACGCGGCGCTGGCGACGGTCTTGGAGGCCGCGCAAAGCGCAAGGCATACGACGCCGCTGGCGTCGGTTGGCGCTCGCACTTCACCGAGCTCGGGTTCCACAGCTGGGCCAAGGGCATGTCGCACGCTGGCAAGGCGCTCGGGCAATCCGTGCGTGGGCGCGCGTGGAAGCGCGGTTTGCGCCACCGTGGTCGCGGCGTCTATCACCGAGGCACGCGCGCCAGCGAGCTGGTCCACCGCGCGTTTGCGCCAAGACTGCTGCAGCACCTGTGGCGCGCAATCAGCGAAACCAAGGTCAGGAGGGGACGATGAAGCTTCCCACGCTCAATGTCGACGTCAAGGTCAATACGGCCGGCATGAAGAAGCAAGTCGCCGAGGCAAACAAGCAGCTGCAGGGGATCGGCGGCAAGGGCCTCGCGTTCGCCGGCGGCGCTGCTGGCAAGCTCGGCAGCCTCGGCGCGCTCGGCGGCACCGCCGGCAGCCTCGCCATCGGCGCGGGCGGCATCGCGTTGGCGGCCGCTGCCCCCGTCAAGCTCGCGGGCGCGATCATGGATTCGTTCCGCGCGACCGTGACCGAGGCCAACAAGACGCTTTCCGAGTTCGCCAAGACGGGCAAGACCACGACGATGAGCGCCGTCCAGGCGGCGAGCATCGCGGCGGCTGCCGGTCCGCAGGATCAGTTCAAGCCGACGGGATTCTTCGGTGGACTCTCGCGAGGCTTCGGCTCGGGTGGCGAGAGCGTCATCTCCAACTGGGCGAGCAACCTTGAGAAGGGCGCGAGCTGGTTGGGAACCTTCATTGGCGCTGCGCTTGGCAACCTGGGCGGGCAGCGCGACATCGATGAGATCATGCGCGAGGCCGACCTGTCGGTGGTTGGCAGCGAGCAGGAAGCGCGTACCCTGTACTCGCGCGAGGAGCTGCGAGAGCTCGATAGGCAGATGGCGGCCTTCCAGCGCCAGATGCGGGAGACCACGACATGATCCAGTCCGGCGAGTACAAGGCCTACCTCAAGAGCACGTCGGTGTCGCAGGGCGACATCTGGGACGTGCACTCGGCCACCGAGGTCTACCACGTTGAGAAGGTCAAGCTCGACGCGCAGAGCCAACCAGAGCCGATCACGGTGTTTACGCCGGTCAACATCCTGTGGGACGATGTGACGCAGGGCGCGCCGGTCATCAAGAACATCGGCGAGCAGTACGGCGGCGGCAGCGACTGGCTGAGCGGCGCGCTTGTGCGCAGCATCGACTGGAACATGGGCGGCAACGGCAAGGGGCTCACTGCCACTGTGCGCTACAGCACGCGATACTTTGAGACCGTATACGGGAAGGGAATGGGGCGTACTGAGGAGAACATCACGAACGCCGCGGCACTTGAGAACGCGCAAGGCGGCGAGCGGTGCCTCATCCTTCCATGCATGGTCATCCCCACGTTCCGTACGCGGTCGATGAAGATGTACCGGGACAACCCGAGCATGACGGGCCCCAACGCCACTAACGACATCTCGGCGTCCGACATCGGCGGGCTTCAGAAGCAGCGCGACATCGACGTGCGACAGGTCGCGCTCAAGCTGCGGTTCGTGGTCGACGCGAACAGCCAGGGCATCGACGCGCTGACGGGCGTGCTGCAGGCGTACGTCGGCAAGAAGAACTCCGACTCGTTCCTCGGGTACGGCGCGCAAAACCTCATCTGTGACGGCGCGGCGATCAACCACCTCGAGCATGAGTTCTACGAAGTGGTGATGGACTACCTGTACGACGAGTACTTTCATCACAGCCAGATCGTGCAGCCCGACCAGGACGGCCGCCCGCGCATGATGGGCACCGACTACGCCGACGTGCGCTGGGCGCGCGACGCGCGGACGGCAGTCGCCTTCAACGACATCTGGCCCGACGGCTTCCTCGGCGAGAGCATGAAGTACCAGGCGTTCATGGGGGTTTGGTACTGATGTACCGCGCGGACTACACGTACCGCAGGCACAAGGACCTCGACAAGGCGGCCCGGCTGTCGCCTCAGATCGAGGGCGTGGAGTCGCGCCTCTTCAAGATCACCGACACGACGGTGCTCAATGCTGGCCAGGCGCGGTACGTGTACACGATGTATCAGGCGCGCGTGCAGAATCTCGCGGGCGGGTATCAGGTCGCGACCACCGCGAACACTTACCCGCACATCGGCCTGTCGGTCAGCGAACTGTCGAACGCCAGCGCGTTCTACGCGTACGGCGTCACAAAGACGAACCTTCCCGCAGGGTTCACCGCGAAGCCGATCCCGATCAACACGTTCGTCCTGGCGGTCCCGCACCGCAACCAAGACGGCACGCTGCTGTGGCTCATCCTCAACACGCAGGCCATCGACGGCGTCTGCAACACGCCGCTGACGGGCGACACCGACTACGGCAGCATCCTGCAGCCGCTGCTCGATGACGAGTACGGCACGTTCGAGGCAGAAGAGGGCGAGACGGACTACGGCGCCGTCAACGTGTACGACTACGCCACGTTCGCGTTCCCGATGAATGACGTGGACTTCGCGACGTTCGCGAACCCATATCTCCCTGAAAACGACATGGGGACCTTCACCTAATGGCACTCAAGCTACGACGCGGCGTGAACGCCGACCGCACCGGGATCACGCCCGCACAGGGCGAGCCGATCTACACCACCGACACCAAGAAGCTGTACATCGGCGACGGCACCACCGCCGGCGGCGTCGAGATCGGCGGCGGCGGCACGCTCACCGTCAACACGCAGGACTTCACGTCGAGCGGCACGTGGACCAAGCCCGCGAACGCGCTGTGGGTCGAGGTCACGATGTGCGGTGCTGGACAGGCGGGACAAGCGGGAACCACAACTGTTCCAGGCAACGGCGGCAGCGGTGGGAAAATCGCCACCAAGACATTCCTTGCAGCCGATCTATCCAGCACCGTGACGGTCACGTGCGGCACATCGCAGGCGTGGGGGTCCGCATCAAATAATGCGGAGAGTTCATTCGGAACCATGCTCTACGCGAGCGGCCCTGCTGGCGGTGGCGATGACCAGGCCACTGCGGCGAACCTTGAAACCTACGTGGTTTCCAGCAACTCAGGAGGATCGGAGTACCTCTTCGGAAACGGTGGCTACGGTGGCGGTGGCCTTCACGGAAGAGTCGGATTTTGGTTTGGTCCTGCCGGCGGCGGAAGTGGCGGCAACAGCAGTGCCGGAGGCGATGGCGGAAAGGCCAGCAGTGGACGCGCGGACGGCGGCGGAACCACCATCTACGCTGGTGGCGGCGGCGCAGGCGGCGCAAGCGGCACCACTGGCGTGGCGGGCACCGCAGGCGGCTTCGACACCGTTACGGGTTTCGGCAACGGCGGCGGCGGTGGTGGCAGCGGTAGTGCAGGCGCAGGCGGCGCAGGCGGCGCGGCCGTCCGTGGCGGCGGCGGCGGCGGCGGTGGCGTGGGAACGACCGCAGGCGGTGCCGGCGGCGCTGGCGGCGCAGGGTTTGTCCGAGTTCGCACCCTCTGCTTCGGATGATCGACCATGGCACAAGACACTGACAGCCCACAGCGCGATTTCGTCCTGCAGAAGGGCGCGAACTACACCTTCACGGTGCACGTTGCCGCGAACCTCACCGGGCACAGCTTCACGCTGATCGGCAAGCCGTCGCACAGCTCTACCATTGAGGTGTTCAACCTCTCCTCGCTAAATAGCACGATCACGACGAGCCTGCAGGGCCAGCACACGAACATCGTGTGCACGTTCGATGACTCGGTCACGTCGCTCATGTCCGCGCCGCAGTACGGCGTCTACGCCCTGCAGGGCACTTCCGCGAGCGTCACGACGCGCTACTCGGAAGGTACTTTCTACGTCGTTCCCTGATGGCAAAACAACCAACCGGAGGCCCCGTGGCACGCTTTGGAATCATTGGAAACGTAACTGCACCGATCAGTACGGGATCTTTCGCGCAGCTGTCCGCGACTGACAACCGCACAGGTGGAAACCTCATCATCGTCCCGCAGGCGAACGTCGTGCTGCGCTACCCCGGCACGGGGGGCACCGAGGTCACGCTGCTGTCATCTTTCCTTCAGGTCAACCTCGGCGACGCCGATCCGACCCAGGTCTACGTTCGGTCGGCCGGTTCCGCGACCACTGTCGGAGCGTGGTACAGCTGAAATGGACATCGCTACGTTCGCAGCTGCCCTCGGCATCATCGCATCCGTGGTGACTACCACGATGGTTGTCGTTGGGAAGCTGACGCGCGTAGAGGTGATGCTTGCCGAGCTGCGGGCGACGATGGCGCACTACGAAAGCCGCATTGCGGCACTGGAGCGGAAGCACAATGAAAGGCAACCGTAAGACCACCCTCGCCGGCATCGCGGCAATCCTGACAGCGGCCGCCGGCATCCTCAACGGATGGCCGGACGCAGTCGACTGGACTGCAGCGATATCCGCGATCATTGCGGGCGTCGGTCTCATCATGGCGAAGGATGCGGAGTCGCGTGCGTGATCTCCTCACGGGCATCGTGCGCGGACTGCTCGCGTGGTTCGCGGAGCGCCACGGGACGGCGGTGGATTCCCACCGCGATGGCCGCCTCCGCGTTGCTGGCCGTCGCTTGCGCGACTGGCTGCACGCGCACGGTGCTCGTTTCCGAGGGTAGTCCGGTCCGCATCGGGCCATGCGCTCGAGCGCGTGTCTACTCCCTCGAGGGCGCACAGTGGCGGCTCGGCGACAACCGCGTCGAGCTGCCCGAGGGGTGGTATCTGGTCCCGCCGTCGTTCGTGGAGGACGAGGAGTGAGCCACCACCAGGCATGCTGCTGCGGGCCGGGCGGGCCGCCAGCGTGCGGCGAATGTCCCTGCAACGCGAACGTATACAGCGCGCGGTGGACGGGGTCGTACAACCTGGTGGACGCAGACCTATGCCCTGCTTGCGGCAGCAGCAACGTCCATCGGGCACCAAGCACGACGCACTCGGACGGCGCTACGCGGGTGCTCTCGCCCGTAGGCGTAGGCACGTGCCGCGACGTGGCGGCTGTGTACACAAGGACGCTGCCGCAGTACACGCCGGCGGCATTCTGCAGCAGTTCCTGCACTGGACCGCAGAACGACCAGACGCAGTCGAGCTACACACTGCTGAAGCCCGACCAGTTCACAGGGCTGAACAACGACATCAATCGATGCGAATGGCAGGCGCAAGTCGGACTTTGGACCACGTCGACGGTCAACTGCACGGCAAGCCCGTTTTTGGGGAGGAACTGGAATCTATTGGCGCTGTTCAGGAAGGATTTCGTATCGTGCGCCGCGCCGGGCACGCTTGATTTCGACAGATTTGTGTGGCGCGCCACCAGCACGACGGGAGAAATCGCGGAACGCAACTACGCGCCCGGAGACCTGGTGGTCCGTGCACAGTGCAACTTCGGCAACAGCGTTGCCTATGCCAACATCTTCGCGAACGCAGGGACGATGCAGATCCTATGACCTGTTCAAAGATCGCCGATGGATGGTGCACTGAGCCGCTGTCGGTCGCGCACAAGCTGCGGCCTTCGCCGGGCGTCTGCAGCGTCTGCGAGCACTACGACGGCCCCGCGCGCGGCCTCGGCGACGTGGTGCACGCGGTCGCCAGGGCGACGGGCGTGGCAGCCGTGGTCCATGCCGTCGCCCCCGACTGCGGGTGCGCAGAGCGCAGGAAATCGCTGAATGAGCGGTTTCCCGCTCAAGCCCCTTGACGGGTCTAGCCGATCTTCTTAGCGTGGCTAAGCATGGATAAGAGGTACGCAATCGCCGTTTCTCAGGAGGATCACGCGCTCGTCACCGAGCTCGCGCAGAAGCTTGGGCGCTCCCGAGCTGACATCGTGCGCGAGGCGCTGGCGGGGTTCGTGCTGATCCGAGACCTCAATGAGCAGATCGCTCGGAAGGAAGTCAGACCATGGCAGAATGGATCGGAATCGCCCTCGCGGCGGCAGCAATCACGTTTGTCGGCCTCTGCGCTGTGTGGCCGCTCTTCGATGACCGGGAGGTCCGATGAGCAGTGAACTCGCCAAACTCCCCGCGCAGCCCGTCGCGGCGCTTGAGCCCCTGAGGGAGCAAGTGCGGATCGTGCAGGCGCTGAGCAAGCCCGTGACCGAGCGGTACTGCATCAACCTTCAGGGCAAGCAGTACGTCCAGGTGGCGGGGGCGACTTTGATCGCCAACGCCATGGGCTACGCCGTGC